>MTKY01058399.1_pt1 | contig 10059 bp, 7 predicted proteins | sample 1042731 | NCBI WGS metagenome assembly MTKY01 (sample SAMN06212206, study PRJNA360538) | anaerobic digester metagenome | biome: Wastewater treatment plant; material: sludge; isolation source: anaerobic digester fed with sludge from wastewater treatment plant | place: Denmark: WWTP Soeholt ... | reverse complement strand
ACCCCGCTCAACGGCCTCATCGAGGCGTCCGGCACCGACATCGCCGACTTCTATCCCGCGCTGCTCGCGGTGAACACCTACGGCGACCAGTATTATGGCCTGCCGGTCAGCACCAACAACCTTGAGTTGTTCATCAACAGCGACCTCTTCGCAGCGGCTGGCCTCGATCCGGCTGCTCCGCCGACCACGTGGGCCGAGCTTCAGGACATGGCCGTGCAGTGCGCCAACCCTGAGCAGGGCATCATCGGCCTCGAACTCTACACCCAGCCCGGCGAAGGTCTGACCTGGCAGTTCCAGGTCTATCTGTGGCAGGCCGGCGGCGACTTCCTCACCGACGACCTCACCGCAGCCGCGTTCAACTCTGAAGCCGGGTTGAAGGCGCTCAACTACTGGCTGGGCCTGATCGACTCAGGCGCGTACACGCTCTCTGACTGGGGGCTGTTCGGCCAGGGCCAGGCCTGCATGGTGATGGACGGCTCGTGGATGGTCGGCATCTGGGCTGGCACCGCTCCCTTCGCGTGGACGACGGCCCCCATGCCCTACCCTGAAGACGGCGAGCCAGCCACCAACATGGGCGGCGAGCACATCTTCATCATGGCTTCCGACGAGGCCAGGCAGCAGGCGGCCTGGGACTTCATCAACTGGCTCACCAGCACTGAGACCCAGCTTGAGTGGGATCAGCAGACCGGCTTCATGCCCGTCCGCGACTCCGTTGCCACCAATGAAGCCTATCGCACCTGGATCGAAGAGACTGAGCCGCGCCTGCTGCCCTTCGTCGAAATGCAGCAGTACGCGCACAACCGCCCGCCCGTGCAGCAGTATTCCGAGCTTTCGGATGCCTTCTCGGCGGCAATCGAGCGCGCTCTCTACGGTCAGATAAGCCCTGAAGACGCGCTGGCCGAAGCTGAGACCGCCGTGAACGACCTGCTCAAGTAGTAGCAACTCTTGCCGACTGGGGGCAGACTCTATCTGCTCCCAGTCTTTTCCCTGATCTGGTCGAGGTTTCAACATGTCCATAGTGACTCCGCTGCGCGCAAGTTGGCATCGGGCCAACCGGCAGGGCGATCTCTCTGCTGCGGCGCTGGCCCTTGCGCCGGCGGTCCTGCTGTTCGCCGTCTTCAACATTTACCCGCTGCTCTATTCGGGCTACCTGAGCTTCATGGAGTGGGACGGCTTCAGTCCGCAGCGCACCTACGTGGGCCTGGCCAACTACCAGTCCATCTACGAGTCCGCCCAATTCCGCAACGCGCTGGGCGTCACCGTGAAGTACATGGGCGGGGTCACTGTGCTGGGCGTGGCGTTCGGACTGGTGATCGCCATGCTGCTCAATTCCGGCATTCGCGGCCAGAACATCTACCGCATGATCTACTTCCTGCCCGTAGTCACGTCAACCGTTGCGGCGGCTGTGGTCTGGCGTTACCTGATGACGCCGGGCACAGGCTACGCTGACGTGTTCCTGCGCAATATCGGCCTGACGCCGCCCTCACCCGCCTGGCTGCGCAATCCCACCTGGGCGCTGCGCATCGTGATTCTGGTTGGTCTCTGGAAGCGTCTGGGGTTCAATATCGTCGTCTTCCTGGCCGGCCTGCAGAATATCCCCAAAGACTACTACGAGGCCGCCACAGTGGACGGTGCCGGAATCTGGGCGCGCTTCCGGCATGTGACCATTCCGCTGATCGCCCCCATCACCCTGATGCTGGTCATCATGTCAATCATTGACGCCTTCCTCATCTTCGACGTGGTGTACGTGATGACTGAGGGTGGGCCGGTGGGGACGACCGAGGTCGTTGGGTTCCTGCTCTACCGCCAGGCGTTCCGTTACTTCAACCTGGGCACGGCCTCGGCGATGGGATGGGTGATTTTCGCGATCGTATTCACCGCTTCACTGATCCTGTGGAAGTTCTTTGGCGCGCGGGAGTCTGCCCTATGAGCGTGCAAAGCACCTCCCTGACGCGCGCGGTGCGGCACCGTGCGGCGCGGCTGCAATGGGGCAAGCTGCTGATCCACGCCACGCTGATCGCCGGGGCGTTCGTGATGGTCATCCCCTTCCTATGGATGCTCACCCTGTCGCTCAAGCCGGCGGCGCTCACCCACCAGCCTCCTTACCTGATCCCCACGCACTTCGAGGTGGCCAACTACGACAAGGCGTGGCAGGCCGCGCCATTCGCGCGCTATTACCTGAACTCGATGGTGATGACCGCCGGGATTGTGCTTGGGCAGGTGCTTCTGTCCTCGCTGGCAGCCTACGCCTTCGCCCGGCTCAAGTTCCCAGGGCGTGACGCGCTGTTCCTGGTCTTCCTGGCGACGATGATGGTCCCGTTCTACGTCACCCTGATTCCCTCCTACCTGATCATTGACCGGCTCGGCTGGGTCGATTCCTACGCGGCCCTGATTGTGCCGCGCATGGTGAGCGCCTTCGGCATCTTTCTGCTGCGGCAGTACTACCAGGGCATCCCGCGCGAGCTGGACGAAGCGGCGATGATTGACGGTGCGAGCCGCCTGGGTATCTGGTGGCGGATCATCCTGCCGCTGTCCGGCCCTGGGCTGGCGACGCTCGGCATCTTCGCCTTCATGTTCGCCTGGAACGATTTTCTGTGGCCGCTGGTCGTCATTAACGACCCGAACATGCGCACCGTGCAGCTTGGCCTGGCCATGTTCCAGGGCCGCTACGGGACGCAGTGGACGCTGCTCATGGCGGGTACGGTCACCGCGACGCTGCCCACGCTGATCGTCTTCCTGTTCGGGCAGCGGTGGTTCATTCAAAGCGTCGCCCAGTCGGGCGTGAAAGGCTAGCACGATGGGTGAGCATTGGTCAGCGCCCGGCTGGGCACGCGAGCGGGTCTTTTACCAGATTTTCCCCGAACGGTTCTTCAACGGCGATCCGGCCAACGACCCACCCGGAACCGTGCCCTGGGATAGCCTGCCAACCCGCGAAAACTTCTTCGGCGGCGACCTGGCCGGCATCCGCGCCAAGCTCGGTTATCTTGAGCAGCTTGGCATCGGCGCGCTGTATCTGACACCGTTTTTCCGGGCGCGCACCAATCACCGCTACGACACGTCCGACTACTTGCAGATCGATCCAGCCGCCGGGACGCTGGATGAGTTTCGGCAGTTGGCCGCCGATGCGCACCGGCGCGACATACGCCTGATCCTGGACGCGGTCTTCAATCATTGCGGCGACGGATTCTGGGCCTTCGAGGATGTCGTCCAGCGCGGAGCGGCGTCACCCTATGCCGACTGGTTCAGCATCGCCTCATACCCTGTCACCACGACGCCGCCCTCGTATCAGACCTGCGGAGGCGCGGCATTTCTGCCCAAGCTCAACCACGCCAATCCTGCCGTGCGCGAGTACCTGCTCAAGGTGGCGCGCTATTGGCTGGAACAGGGCGCTGATGGCTGGCGGCTCGACGTGCCCTGGAAGATGCCGCTCGACTTCTGGCGCGCCTTCCGCACAGAAGTGCTCAAGGCCAAGCCGGACGCCTACATCGTCGCCGAAGAATGGCGGGGAGCGACCCCCTGGCTGGGGGGCAACACCGTGCACGGGGTGATGAACTACCGCCTGCGCGCCGCCATCCTCGACTACTGCGCTTGGGATCACATGGACGCTGAGGACTTCGACCATGAGCTGGCGCAGTTGCGAGCGGAGCACGGGGCATCCGCGCCCTATCACCTGACTCTGCTGGGCAGCCACGACACGGCGCGCATCCTCACCGTATGCGGCGGCGATGCTGAGCGCGCCCGGCTCGCGGCGATCTTCCAATTCACGTATATTGGAATCCCGATGGTCTATTACGGGGATGAGATTGGCATGGCGGGCGAGAATGACCCCCTGTGCCGCGCGGGGATGGTCTGGGACGAGCACCGCTGGAATGGGCGGCTGTACGAGACGTACCGCCGGCTGATTGCGCTGCGCCGCGCGCACGCCGCCTTGACGCAAGGCGGATTCGAGCCGCTCACCGTGTTCAACGCCGTCTACGCCTATCATCGTTTCCTGGACGAGGACAGTGTGGTGGTCGTCCTCAACCCCAGGGAAGCGCGCCAGAATGTGCGCATTCCCCTGGGGCGCGCAGCCAGGCGCGCGGCTGCATGGGAAGACGCTTTCACCGGGGAGCGCTTCCTCGTGCACGAGGGCAGGCTCGTGCTCGATAGTCTACCCTCGCGAGCCGGGTACGTCCTGCTGCCCCGGAAAGACGCTCATGACTAAGATCACCATCTCCGAGATCGCCCGCCGCGCCGGTGTGTCGAAGACTGCCGTCTCGTTTGCGTTCAACTACCCTGAGCGCCTGTCCGAAGACACACTGCGCCACATCCTGGCTGTTGCGGAGGAGGCTGGCTACGCGCCTGATCCGGTGGCCAGCAACCTGAAGACGCGGCGCACCGGCTGCATAGGCATTCTGGTTCCGCAGCCGATCCCGGTCATGACGCGCAATCCCTACCTGCTGAAGTTCATCGAAGGTGTGGGGGATGTGTGCCACGAGAGCGGGATGTCGTTGATGCTCGTCCCACCGCTCAAGGGCAGTCTGCGCCGCGCCATTGTGCGCGCGGCAGTGGATGGCTTCTTGACGCTGGGACTGGAAACGTTTCGCGGGACAATGGTCGTGCTCCAGCAGCGGGGCGTGCCGTTCGTCATGGTGGACAGCGACCCCACCCCAGGGATTCCGTGCGTCAACATTGACGACGAGGCGGGTGCCTATGCCGCCATGTCCTACGCATTGGCGCTGGGGCACAAGCAGATCGCTATCTTCGGCATCCGCTCCGGCCATCATGGGGACTATCGCAAGTACGCCGGTACGCTCCAGCGGCGCATGGCGGGCTACGCGCGCGCCCTGGCCGAGCACGGGCTGTCACTGGACGCCCCCAGTATCCGCCTGCTGGAGTGCGAGTGCGACGCTGCCGGTGGCTACGAGGGACTGCACACCCTGTGGCAGTCGCGCTGGCACCCAACGGCGATGGTCGTCATGGCGGACGTGATCGCGATCGGCGTCATGCAGGCCGCGCGCGAGCTTGGCCTGGGCATCCCCGACGAGCTGTCGCTGATCGGCTACGACGACATCGAAGCGAGCAGCCTCACCTGCCCCGCCCTGACCACTATCCGCCAGCCAGCCATGGAAAAAGGGCGCGTTGCGGCGCGGCTCCTGCTGCAGCGCATTGAGGTTCGGTCGCTCGAAGCTGAGCACGTGGTGCTGGCGGTCGAGCTGGTCGAGCGCCAGTCATTCCGGGCGCACGACAGCGTACGATAACCCCGCCGGGACTATTTCACGAACGCTCACGGTCTGCGATTGCCCTGTTTCGGGCGTCCCGCTGCCCTTGTCAAGCGAAGTGGCCTATGCTATACTGTGTTTGCTGAGACCGAGATGTACTGAGGAAAGTGGGACCCCCCCACTTTTCGTTGTATATGGCTGGCTTTCTCAGCACCCCATTGACGGCATGAGTCCCGGTAGGGCAGAACCAAGCAGAACCATGAAGAGCGATTTCACCCTGGCTTTCAACGAGATTGTCGAGCTACGCGCGCTGCCGCGCGAGGTAGTGATGGACGCCCTCTCACAGGCGCTCGTCTCCGCCTACAAGCGCGATGCCAATATTGGCACCAACCAGCGCGTCGAGGCGCGCATTGACCCGACGGGCGAGGCGCATATCTTCCTTGAGAAGGAAGTTGTCGAGTCGGTCGAGTCGGACTCGACGGAAGTGGCCCTGGAAGTGGCGCACGAGCAGGTGCCCGATGCCCAGCTTGGCGACACGGTGATGGTGCCGGTGCAGACCAGCATCACCTTCGGGCGCATCGCCGCGCAGACGGCCAAGCAGGTCATCTTGCAGCGCATCCGCGAGGCTGAGCGCGACTCCCTTTACGACGAGTTCGTCGAGCGCCAGGGCGACCTGGTCACCGGGACGGTGCAGAGTGTCAGCCATGGCACGCTGACGATCAGCCTGGGCCGCGCCGAGGCGGTCATGCCCCGCCAGCACCAGATTCCCGGCGAGCGCTACCGCCCGCACGACAGGGTGCGCGCCTATGTCGCCGAGGTCAAGCGCAACACGCGCGGCCCGCAGATCATCGTCAGCCGCGCCCATAAGAACATGCTGCGCCGCCTTTTTGAGTACGAGGTGCCGGAGATTTACAACGGCCAGGTCGAGATCAAGAATATTGCCCGCGAAGCCGGGCACCGCTCCAAAGTGGCCGTTACTGCCCTGCAAGAGGGGGTTGACCCGGTAGGCGCGTGCGTCGGGATGCGCGGAATGCGCATTCAGAACATCGTCAAAGAACTGAACGACGAGAAGATTGATGTCATCGAGTGGAACGCTGACCCTGCGATCTTCATCGCCAAGGCGCTCAGCCCGGCTCGCGTCAGCGACATGCTGCTCGAAGAAGACCTGGACACCGGGCGCACGGCAACGGTCATCGTGCCGGACGACCAGCTTTCGCTGGCGATTGGCCGCGAAGGGCAGAATGCTCGCCTGGCTGCCAAGCTGACCGGCTGGCGCATTGACATCAAGAGCGTCTCCGAGTCCGCCGAAAAGGCCTATGCCGCGCTACAAGAGCCGCCGCTGGATACGCTGCGCTCGGAAATGCCGGATTTGGTGGTCGAAGTCGAGCGTATTATGGAGAAGAAGCTCGCCAACCGCCCCGTGCAGCCGGAGGAATACAAGACGCTGAGCGAGTTCGTCAAGCTGGCTGAGCGCCGTATGCAGGCTGTGCGCGAGGAAGGCCGTTCGACGCGCCGTGAAGCCATGAGCAGTGTGCGCAGCCTGGTGCCAGAGCGAGCGTACCGCATGGCCATCGAAGAACTGGAGCTGGATGAGGACATCAACCGCGCCCTGGCGCGCATCGAGAATGTGGGCGAGCTGATGGTTCGCGTGCTCGCCGATGCCGAGAACCTGGAGCGGATGCTGGAACAGGGTGGCGCTGGCGAAGATGCGATGGAAGCCATTCGCTATGCGCTTGACGACCTGGTGATCTTGCGCGCCGCCGAGCCGGAGCCGGAGCCAGTGCCGGAGCCGGCGGAGGCCGAAGCCGTGCCCGAAACGGCTGAGGAAGTGGTGGCCGAGCCTGCCCAGGACGAGGTCGCGCCAGTCGCCGCCGAGTTGGCAGAGGAAGAGGAAGCCATGCCAGCCTTCATCGAGCCAGAGCCGGCACCACTGCTGGACGCCGAGGAAGCCGCTGAGCTGGAGCGGCGTGCCAGGAGCGCCGGACGGCCCAAGGGGTCGGAAGAGATTGACGAGGAAGAAGTCTTCGACGAGGAAGAGGGCGGCGAGGCCGAGCGCGAGAAGAAGAAAGCAAAGGGCAAGCGTCGCGAGCTGATCTTCGATGAGGAGCGCGGCGAGGTTGTCGCCCGCCGCCGTCGCAAGGGCGGGCGTCGCCGGAGCGAATGGGACGAATACCTCGAATAATCGGCCCTGGCCTGTAAGGGTGTTGTAGCACGATGGGCAAGCCCGGTACAACAACCAAGCGCCGCCGGGTCCCCCAGCGCACCTGCGTGATCTGCCGCACGACTGCCGACAAGCGGTCGTTAACTCGCCTGGTGCGAGCTCCCGATGAGGGCGTGCACGTGGATCCGACCGGCAAGCGCAGCGGGCGTGGCGCTTACTTGTGTGACGATCCGTCCTGTTGGGATCGCGCCCTGGCGAGTGATGCGCTGGCTAAGGCCCTGCGCACCACGCTGACCGATGCCGATCGCGCGCGGTTGGCGGCGGCGCGTCCCAGAACCGAGTAGCGACGCCTCTCCGTTGCGCCCTTGGGGGTCGCAACGGCCCGGCGCAGTCCGCTGGACATACAGACAACCCATGAAAGGAGGTTAGCGGCGGTGCTGCTGCCATCTGGCAGCGGAAGGGTCGCTATGCCTATGCCACAGCAGAAACAGATACTTGAAGTCCCGGATTTTCTCACGGTACGAGAGCTTGCCGACCTGATGGGTGCCAGCCCGATTGAGGTGATGAAGGAACTCATCAGCAACGGCATCATGGCCTCCATCAACCAGCAGATAGACTTCGATACTGCGGCCATTGTGGGCGACAGCCTGGGCTTTGAAGTCCAGCCGATCAAGCCCCCGGAGCCGGAGGCCGCCCCGGATCGCACAGCTACGCAGACGTGGCGCCGCCTGTATGCCGACCAGTCGCGCGAGGCGCTCAAGCCGCGTCCGCCGGTGGTCACCGTGCTGGGACATGTGGATCACGGCAAGACCTCGCTGCTGGACGCGATCCGCAAGACCAACGTGCAGGAGGGCGAAGCTGGGGGCATTACCCAGCACATTGGTGCCTACCAGGTGACGCACAACGACCACCCGATCACCTTCCTGGACACGCCGGGCCATGAGGCGTTCACCGCCATGCGCTCGCGCGGGGCGCAGGGCGCGGACATTGCCGTGCTGGTGGTGGCAGCGGACGACGGCGTGATGCCCACCACGCGCGAGGCGTATGCCCACGTTCATGCGGCGAACGTGCCGGTGGTCGTGGCCCTGAACAAGATTGACAAGGCCAACGCCAACCCCGACCGCGTCAAACAGCAGCTTGCCGATGAGTTGAATCTGCGCTCGGACGAATGGGGCGGCGACACGCTGATCGTGCCGGTCAGCGCCAGGACGCAGACTGGCATTGAAGACCTGCTCGAAGCGATCCTGCTCGTCGCCGAGGAGCAGGACATCTCCGCCAACCCGAACGCTCCGGCGGCGGGCACCGTCCTGGAAGGGCGTGTGGATACCGGGCGCGGCGCGCTGGCTACGCTGCTGGTGCAGAACGGCACGCTGCGCACGGGCGACGTTGTGATTGCTGGCACCTCGCACGGGCGCATCAAGCGCATGTTCGACTACAACGGCAACGTGATCAAGGAAGCCGGCCCCTCGTGTCCGGTGTCGGTCATGGGGCTGGATGCGCCGGCGCACGCCGGCGAGATGTTCGAGGTGGTGAAGGACATCAAGGAAGCGCGGGTCATCGTCGAAGAGCGCAGGCTGGCGCAGCAAGAAGCTGCCACCAAAGCGCCCCCGGCCCTCACCCTCGAAGAGGTCTTCAGCCGCTTCCAGGCTGGCGAGACGAAAGAGCTGCTGCTCATCATCAAGGTGGACGTGGACGGGTCGCTGGAGCCGGTCATCAAGTCGGTGGAGGGCATTTCTGTAGGCGACTTCCAGGTGCGCGTCCTCCATGCCGACGTGGGCGAGATCACCGAGAACGATGTCAACCTGGCCCACGCCTCCCGTGCGATCATCATCGGCTTCAACGTGGAGCCGGACGCTGCCGCCGAGCGCGTGGCCGAGTCGCTGGGCGTTGACATTCACACCTACAACGTGATCTACAAGCTGATCGAGAGCGTCGAGCTGGCGCTGCACGGCCTGCTGGAGCCGGAGTACGCTGACAAGCTGGTCGGCGTGGCCGAGGTGCGCCGCGTGATCCGCCTGCCCAAGATCGGCAACATCGCTGGCTCGTATATCCTGGAAGGCGTGGCACGGCGCAATGCCAGGGCGCGCGTGGTGCGCCAGGGCAATGTGCTGGCGAGCAGTGTGGCAGTAGCCAGCCTCAAGCGTTTTGAAGACGATGTGCGCGAAGTGCGCACCGGCTTCGAGTGTGGCATCGGCCTTGACGGGTTCCACGACTTCGTTGAGGGCGACCGCATCGAGTTCTTTGTCCGCGAGCGCGTGAACTAGCTGCACGCGCCGCTGTCTTGCAGCCAACGGGCCAGGAGCGTGCGACCTTCTGGCCCGCTTGTTTTGTGCGCGCTGTGCGCCGGGGGAGACCATGCGCGTCTTCATAGGCGGCGTGGCGGGGAACACCGGGCGACTGCTGGCTGAGCGCCTGCTTTCCAGCATGCGCGTGGATGCTGTCACCGGCCTGGATGACCGCCCCTGCTACCCGCCGCTGCCCGGCTTGCGCTTTGTGCGCGCAGCTTACCAGCAGCGCGAGTGGTGGCCACACCTGGCAAATGCCGATGTTGCCGTGCTGCTGACGCCGCTGCGCTGGCCGCTGGCCCGTCGCGACCGGCGGTGCGAGGCCGCGCTGCTTGGCGAGGCGCGGGCATTCGTGCGGGCGGCAATGGCGCTGGGCGTGCCCAAGCTGATCGTGGCCAACAGCGCAGCGCTG
>MTKY01072268.1_pt1 | contig 10061 bp, 7 predicted proteins | sample 1042731 | NCBI WGS metagenome assembly MTKY01 (sample SAMN06212206, study PRJNA360538) | anaerobic digester metagenome | biome: Wastewater treatment plant; material: sludge; isolation source: anaerobic digester fed with sludge from wastewater treatment plant | place: Denmark: WWTP Soeholt ... | reverse complement strand
CGGGAGATACTCCCTCTGGTGGAGGCCGCCCTGGACCGGGAAGACCCCCGGGAATGGTACTACGCCCTGATGGATTACGGCGTCCATCTCCGGAGTCTCCGGCCGGACCCCATCCGCCGCAGCGCCCATTACGCGATCCAGTCCCGGTTCGCCGGCTCGAACCGCCAGGTCCGGGGCCGGATCCTGGCGGCCCTGATTTCCCGGGAGCCCGGGGAGACCCTTCTCCTCTCCCCGGAGGAACTGGCGGAGGTCTCGGGCTTTCCCCTGGAGCGGGTGGCCGCGGCGGCCCGGGGGCTGGCCCGGGAGGGGATGGTGGCGGAGCGGGACGGAAAATATTCCATGGCCTGAAGGCCCTCACCGTCTTGCCCCGGAAACGCAAAACCGCTACTGTGGGCCATCCGCAGAGAAAGGAACCCTCATGTCCCGGTCCGTCGCCTACATCGCCCTTCCCGCCACCATGCTCCTCTGGGGGCTCTCCTTCGTGGGGACCAAGCTGGCCCTCCTGAGTTTCCCCCCCTTCACCCTGATGTTTTTCCGTTTCGCCCTGGCCTCGGTCTTTTTCCTCCTTCTCTTCCTGGTCAAAGGCTTTCCCCGGGTTTCCGGGAAAGGGCACCTGAAGCTCCTGTCCCTGTCGATCTTCGAGCCCATCCTCTACTTCGTCTTCGAGACCTGGGGGCTGTCGCTGACCTCCGCCTCGGAAAGCTCCCTCATCATCGCCCTGGTCCCCGTGGCCGTGGCGGCGCTGGCCCGGATCTTTCTCGGCGAGAGGCTCTCCGCCCGCGCCCTGCTGGGCATCGGCCTCTCCATCCTGGGCGTCGGGGTTCTGGTTTTCGGCGGGGAAGGCGGCGCGGGGAACGGAGGCCACTCCCTGAAGGGAAACCTCCTCATCCTGGGGGCCGTTTTCTCCGCGGCGGTGTACATGGTGCTGGCCCGGGATCTTGCCCGGGACGTGTCGTCCTGGGGGATCACCGGGTTTCAGATCTTCTACGGGGCCCTCTTCTTCGCCCCCTTCCACTTCCTGGGGCCGAAATCCGCCGCCCCGGTTCAGACCTCCTCGGTGGGGGCTCTGATCTATCTGGCCGCCGGAGCCACCGTGGGCGGTTTTCTGAGCTACAACTACGCCCTGAGCAAGGTCTCGGCGACGAAGGCCTCGATTTTCATCAACGGCATCCCGGTGGTCACCGCCCTGGGCGCCTGGGCCATCCTGGGGGAGCGGCTCACCACACCGCAGCTTCTGGGAGCGGCCCTGGTGATCGCGGCGGTCTCCATCACCGGTTCCTCCCCGGAGATCATGGCCGAAAAGGCCGGGCCGGGTTTTGTGGCCTAGTGCCGGCCGGACCGGGCAGCCCTGTCCGGCCCCAGCTCCGGAGGGGATAAAGAGCGCGGCCGTCTCCCCGGCGGGGAAGGCTGGCGGGGGCATGAACCGCTCCCGCCCCTGCCGGAGAAGCCGGCGGGTCCGGAATCCCCCCTCCGCCCCTTGCGGAGCGGCCCCCGATCCGGGCATACTGCTTCAGTATGGACATCTTCAACGCGGCGCCCGATCCCTTCGGCGGCATGGTCGTCTCCGGGGAGGATCTGCCTGAGGACAGCGGGGTCTTCGCCGTGCAGCTGGCCTCCGCCCTGGCGGACTGGAGACGGAACGGGGTGAAGGTGGTCTGGCTCACCATTCCCCGTCTCAGGGCCTCCCTCATCCCCGCGGCGGTGGCGGCGGGATTCGTTTTCCACCACGCCCGGGAGGATTCCCTTCTGCTGACCCTGGCCCTGGTCCAGGGCGCCCACGTGCCGCCCTTCGCAACCCATTACGTGGGAGCCGGAGGTGTGGTTCTCCGGGAGGACGGTCAGATCCTGGTGGTATCCGAACGGTACAAGCTCCTCCCGGGCCGGCGCCTGAAACTCCCCGGCGGAGCCCTGCAGGCGGGGGAGCACATCGGCGACGCGGTGGTCCGGGAAGTCAAGGAAGAAACCGGCGTCGACGCCCGCTTCGAGGCGGTGGTCTGCCTCCGGCACTGGCACGGGTACCGCTACGGGAAGTCGGACATCTATTTCGTCTGCCGCCTCGCCCCCCTCACCACCGAACTGGACCCGGACCCGGAGGAGATCGCCGAGTGTCTCTGGATGCCCCACGGGGAGTTTCTCTCCGACCCGGAGGTCCATCCCTTCAACAAGAGGATCGTCCGGGCGGCCCTGGAAAGCGCAGGCCTTTCCCGGGAGTTCCTGGATAACTACGGCACCGGAGAGAGCCATGAGCTTCTCTTTCCGGAAAAAATCCCCGCCGCGGAAGGCCGGGGGCGGGGGTGACGGCCGAAAATCGAAGGCCGGAAGTAACATCGTTGCCACAGGAGGGCGCAGCTATGACCTTTACAGGCCGCACCGCCGGGGGAAGACCGGTGGAAGTGGAATGCCGGGGCGACAGAATCGACAGCATCCGGGATCTTCCGGGAACGGGGGAAGGGCTGCCTTTTATCTCCGCCGGTTTTCTGGATATGCAGGTCAACGGGTTCCGGGGCAGCGATTACAGTCTCCCGGACCTGTCGCCGGACCATGTCCGGTCCATCATCTCCTACCTGGCCGCGGCGGGCACCACCCAGCACGTTCCCACCATCGTCACCAGCCCGGAGAACAGGATTATCCGCAATCTCCAGGTCATCGCCGACCTGGTGCGCGGCGATGCCGACGCGGCCGCCGCCATCAGCGGAATCCATATCGAAGGGCCGTTCATCTCCCAGGAGGAGGGGCCCCGGGGTGCCCATGACCCCGCCTTCGTCCGGGAGCCCGACCCCCGGGAGTTCCACGAGTGGCAGGCCGCAGCCGGGGGCCTCATCAGAATCGTCACCGTCGCCCCGGAACGCCCCGGAGCCATCCCCTTCATCGAAATGCTGGCCGGGATGAGGGTGGTTCCCGCCATCGGGCACACCGGGGCGGATCCGGAGACCATCGTCCGGGCCGTGGAGGCCGGGGCCCGCCTGTCCACCCACCTGGGCAACGGGAGTTTCGTCACCCTCCCCCGGCTGCGGAACTACATCTGGGAACAGCTCGCCGAAGACCGCCTGACGGCGGGGATCATCTGCGACGGCTTCCATCTCCCCCCGTCGGTGGTCAAGGTTTTCCACCGGGCCAAGGGTTCGGACCGGATGATCCTGGTCAGCGATGTGGCCCTCCTGGGGGGCCTGGAACCGGGGATCTACAAATGGGGGGCCCTGGATGTCCAGGTCTACGAAGACGGCCATCTGGGGCTTCCGGGCAAGGCCATCCTCGCCGGGGCGGCCCATCTCCTGGACTGGGACATTCCCCGATTCATGGACTACACCGGGGCCTCCCTGGAGGAGACGATCCGGCTCTGCACCGTCAACCCCGCCCGGCTCCTGGGGCTTCCCCCGGGCTTCGGCAGGCTCCGGGAGGGTTCTCCGGCGAACCTGGCGCTGTTCCATTACCACCGGGAAAGGCTGACGATCCTGCAGACCGTCAGGGCGGGAAAGACGGTCTTTCAGAACGGGAAAGGCTGATGTCCGTCGAGGATTCCGGCGCAAAAAAGGACGGCTCCGGGGCCGGGGCGGGACCCTTCGCGCCGGGAAACCTGGTGGTCTATAAATCCGCCCCCGCCCGGGTCCTCACCGCGGGGCAGAAGATCGAAATCGAGACGGCGGAGGGTTCCCGGGTCTCGGTGCGCGGCAAGGACATCCTCCTCCTCCACCCCGGCCCGGTCTCCTCGCTGCGGTTCGACCTCCCCCCGGCGGGGGAGGTCCGGGAGGCCTGGGAGATGCTCCAGGGCCAAAGGACGACGGCGGCGGAGTTCGCCGAGCTTCTCTTCGGCACGAGCGGCCCCGGCGAATGCTGGGCCGTGTATTCCCTGGCCCTGGACGGCCTCTACGCCCGGGGCACCCCCGGGGACTTCATCCTCCTCTCCCGGGAGGAACACCAGGCCGTGGCGGACGCCCGGGACGAGGCGGAGCGGGAGGCCCGGGAGAGGAGCCTCCTCCTGGACCGGCTCCGGACGGGAAAGACCCTCCCCCAGGACCGGAAGCCCCTCCGGGAGGTGGAGGATGTGGCCTTCGGCAGGTCCGGGACGAGCCGCATCCTCCGGGACCTGAAGATCCCCAACCTGCCGGAGAAGGCCCACGCCCTGCTTCTGAAGCTGGGGGTCTGGGACGAATCCGTCAACCCTCACCCGGCGCGTCTGGGACTGTCCCTGGAGGGGGCCTTTCCCGCCCTGGAGGATTATCCCGATGGGGAAAGGCTCGACCTGACGGGGCTTCCCGCCTTCGCGGTGGACGACGAGGGCAGCGAGGACCCTGACGACGCGATTTCCGTGGACGGCGACACCCTGTGGGTCCATATCGCCGACCCCGCCCAGGCGGTGCGGCCCGGAACGGAGGCGGACCTCTTCGCCCGGGAGCGGGGGGCCAACCTCTATCTTCCCGAGGGGAAGGTTCCCATGCTGCCGCCGGAGACGACGGAAAGGTTCGGTCTGGGACTGGGAGACACCTCCCCCGCCCTCTCCTTCGCGGTGAAACTCGCCCCCGACGGCTCCCTGGCGGAGCACCGGATCCTGCTGACCCGGGTCCGGGTGACCCGCCTCTCTTTCCGGGAGGCCCAGGAAAGGCTCGACCAGGGGCCGCTCCGGGACATCCATGCCGTCACGTCCCGGTACAACGCCTTTCGCAGAAAAAACGGCGCGGTATCCCTTCGCCTCCCTGAAGTAAAGATCCGTGCAGCCTCCGGGGAGGTCACCATCCGGCCCCTCCCCCCGACGGACGCCCAGACCATGGTGACCGACGCCATGCTGATGGCCGGGGAGGCCGCCGCCCGTTACGCCATCGAAAAAGGCCTCCCCCTGCCCTACGCTTCCCAGGAGCCGCCGGATTCCCCCTGCGACCCCCGGACCCTGTCGGAGATGTGGGCATGCCGCAGGCAGATGCGGGCCGGTTCGGTGAGTTCCTTTCCCGCCCCCCACGCGGGCCTGGGCCTGTCGGTCTACACCCGGGTCTCCAGTCCCCTGCGGCGCTACCTGGACCTGGTGGCCCACCAGCAGATCCGGGCCCACATCCTGGGGATGCCCCTCCTTTCCGCCCAGGAGATAACCCTGCGCATCGGAGCCTCCGAGGCGGTGACCGGCGGGGTCCAGAAGGCGGAGAGGCTCTCCAACCTCCACTGGACCCTGGTCCACCTTCGCCGGCATCCCGACAGGGTGTTCCCGGCGATGGCGGTGGAAAACCAGGGCCGGCACTGGGTGGTCCTGATTCCGGAGCTGGGCCTGGAAGCCCGGGTCAATCTTCCCCGGGGTACGGTCCCCGACGGGGAGGTGACGGTCCGGTGCGCCGGGATCGACCTGCCCGGTCTCGAAGTCGGCTTCGTCAGGGCATAGGGGTCCTTGCCGGGGCTCCCCTTCCGGAGCACTTGGATATTTCGGAAAAAACCGGTAGTATTTCCCCATCGTAATAGGAGAACCATGAAATTCAGCGAACTTAACCTCGACCCTGGCCTGCAGAAGGCCATCGACGAAGCGGGTTTCGTCCAGTGCTTTCCTGTCCAGGAACAGACCTTCAGACACACCCTGGCCGGACGGGACGTCACCGTCCAGTCCCAGACGGGCTCCGGCAAAACCGCCGCCTTCCTGATCACCATCTACCAGCAGCTCACGACGAACGAAAAGTTCCGGGGAAGCAAGGCCCTCATCATCGTCCCCACCCGGGAGCTGGCCACCCAGATCGAGGACGACGCGGAGAAGATCGGCAAATACCTGCCCTTCAGGATCGGCAGTTTTTTCGGCGGCATCGGCTATGCCAAACAGGAGTCACTCCTGAAGGAGGGTGTGGACATCATGATCGGCACCCCGGGCCGGCTCATCGATTTTTCCCGCCAGAAAAAGATCGACCTGACGGATGTGGGCATCCTGGTCATCGACGAGGCGGACCGGCTCTTCGACATGGGCTTCCTTCCGGACCTGCGCAAACTCCTCCGGAAGATGCGCCCCGCCGAGGAAAGGCTCACCATGCTGCTGTCCGCCACCCTGGGTCTGAGGGTGGGAGCCCTGGCCTGGGAGTACATGAACGGGGCGGAGGAGATCCAGATCGACCCGGAGCAGGTCACCGTGGAGACCATCGCCCAGAGCCTTTACCATGTCTCCGCTGCGGAAAAATTTTCCCTGCTGCTGGGACTCCTGGGGCGGAAGAAGCCCCGGAACGCCATCATCTTCACCAACACCAAACGGGCCGCCGAGGAAATTTCCAAACGCCTGGATATCAACGGTTATAAAAGCCAGTTTCTGATGGGCGACCTTCCCCAGAGGAAGCGGCTGCAGATCATCGACGACATGAAAGAGGGGCGCATCAGCCTGCTGGTGGCCACCGATGTGGCGGCCCGGGGTCTCCATGTCGAAGACCTGGACATGGTGGTCAACTATGACGTACCCGAGGACCCGGAGAACTACGTCCACCGCATCGGCCGCACCGCCCGGGTGGGAAAGAGCGGCGAGACCGTCATGCTGGCCTGCGAGCGCTATGTCTTCGGCCTGGAGGCCATCGAAAAGTTTATCGACATGAAGATCCCCGTGGAGCCCTTCGACGAGACTCTGCTGGCGGAGGACAAGAGCGCGGGGATGCGGATCCGCACCGAAAGGTACGGCCGCCGGGAGGAGAGGGACGACCGGGGGCGGAGGCGGCCCGGGGAGGAGGGGCGAAGGCCCTCCCGACGGCCCGAAGCCGGAGGCCGGCGATCCCGGGAGGAGACGCCCCGGGAGGCGGGAAAAGACCGTCCCGTCGCGGCATCAGCCCCCCGCTCTTCCGGAGCCGGGGAGGGCCGCCGCAGACCCGTCGGAAGCGGGGCCCCCAGGAACCGGGGCCTGGACAGCGCCGACCCCCGGAAGGAAAGGGTCATCAACCCGGCGAAGAAGGGCACGGGCCGCAGGATGACCCCCGAGGAAAGACTCGCCTTCTACAGGGAGAAGTACGGGGAGGACTTTCAGGCCCACGAAAAAGCCGGGGCCAGACGCGGGAAGACAGCCGATCGGGACCGTAGGGAAGGCGTCCCCCGCTCCGCCCAGGGGGCGGGGAAGGGTCCGGAAAAACGGCCCCCTTCACCGGTGAAAGCTCCGGGCGGGGCATCCTCCAGGGAACGGACCCCGGCCGGCCCCTCCTCCCGGGGAAAGGCCCCCGCGGGGGCGGGTCCGCAGGGGAAAGGAGCGGCTGCCCCGAAAGGGAAGGCCCCGGGCGGCGGGGCACCGATGAAGGCGGAGGAGAAAAAACCCTCCCTGATCAAATCGATCCTCGGTTTTTTCAAAAAGAAATCCTGACGGAGCCGCGGCCCCCCGCATGCCGCCGCCCGGGACCCGGTCGGCTCCCGCAGAGGGGCTGCCTCCGGGACGAGAAAGGCCCGATATGCGCGTAGCCGTGATCGGGGCGGGGCCCGCGGGACTCATGGCCGCCGCCGGCCTCGCCGGGGCCGCCGAAACCCTGATCTTCGAGGGCGGCCCCCGTCCGGGCAGGAAACTGCTCCTCTCCGGCTCGGGGAGGTGCAACTTCACCCACGCCGCCGGGGTGGACGAGTTCGTTCCCCGTTACGGCGACAATGGAAGGTTCCTGCGCCCCGCCCTGCACGCCCTGCCCCCGGAGGCTCTGGTGGATTTTTTCCGCCTCCGGGGCGTTTCCCCGGAGATCCGGGAGGATGGAAAAATATTTCCCGCATCGGGTCGGGCTCGGGACATCCTGGAGGCCCTTCTGGCGGCGGCGTCGGGCGCCCGGCTTCTGACGGGCTCCCGGGTGACCGCCATCCTCCGGGACGGGACAGGGTTCCGGCTCCATGGGAAAGGCGCGGACTTCGTTGTGGACCGGGTCGTTCTGGCCACGGGGGGCCTCTCCTTCCCCCGGACCGGGAGCGCCGGTGACGGCTACGAGCTGGCCCGCCGCCTGGGGCATTCCATCGTTTCCCCCCGGCCGGCCCTCTGCGGCGTCCTCAGCTCCGGCTTTGCCGCCCTGGCGGGAAACGCCTTTCCCTCCGTGGAGGCGTCCGTCCTGCGGGAAGGCCGTCTCATCCGGCGGGGCGCCGGGGCGCTGCTCTTTACTCATGGGGGGGTCTCGGGTCCCGTGATCCTCGACCTGTCCCGCCACATCCTGCCGGGGGACCTTCTATCCGTCAATTTTCTTCACCCCCGGAACCGGGAAACCTTTCTCGCCGGCCTTCCCGCCCTGGTGAAGGAGGAGGGGGCCGGCAGGATCGGGACCTTCCTGGCAAACCTGCCGCTGAGCCGCGGACTGACGGACCTGGTCCTCGCCGCCGCGGGGCTGACCCGGGACAGACGCCGGGCGGACCTCTCGGCCCGGGAGACCCGGCGCCTGGGGGAACTCCTGGTCCGGTTCCCCGTTCCGGTGGAAGGGATGGAAGGCTTCGACACAGCCATGGCGACGGCGGGGGGGGTCCGCCTGGATGAGGTGAACCCCAGGACCATGGAGTCCCGTCTCGTTCCGGGTCTGCACTTCGCCGGGGAGGTTCTGGATATCGACGGGGACACGGGGGGCTACAATCTTCAGGCCGCCTTCGCCACGGGACATCTGGCGGCCCGGTCCATCCTCCGGCGGGCCGAACCCTGACGGGCGGCGCCCCCCGAGGAAGGCGGCCTTATCGGAGATTTTGCCCGTCCCGAGGCTCAATAAAACCTTCAGCGCAACCCTCTTCTGAAATACGTGGCCTAATCGGATTTTTCCCGGCCGCCGGCCTTGTCAGGCCCGGGTCGGCCGGCCCGACGGAGGGCCGGGAGCCGGTTACACATCCACGTCCCGGTCGTAATCGATGGAATCGTAGCCGAAGCCGTGGAGGTGCAGAAAATCCTTCTGGTAGCGGTCGAAATCCGCCAGCTTCGCCACCCCGGCCTGGTCGATCCTGTTCCAGATGTCCAGAACCTCCTTCTGCACATCATCCCGCATCTCCCAGTCGTCCAGCCTGATCCGTCCCTCATCGTCGGTGGGAACCGGCCCCCCCGCGTAGAGACGGGAGGACAGGAGGCGGTACATCTGCTCGATGCAGCCTTCGTGGAGGCCTTTTTTCTCCATCACCCGGAACAGGATGCCCAGATACAGCGGCACCACGGGGATCACCGCGCTGGCCCGGGTTACCAGGGCCTTGTTGACGCTCACATAGGCGGCGCCGTTCAGGGCCGCCATTTTTCCGGTCAGAACCTTCGCCGTGTTTTCCAGATGTTCCTTGGCCCGGCCGATGGTGCCCTCCCGGTAGACCGCCATGGTTATGTCAGGCCCGATGTAGGAGTAGGCCAGGGTCACCGCCCCCGGGGCCAGGACTCCCGCTTTCAGAAGCGCGTCCACCCACATCTCCCAGTCCTCGCCGCCCATGACCTTGACGGTGGCCTGGATCTCCTCCTCCGCGGCGGGGCTGATCTCCACCTCGGTGAGTTCCCCGGTCATGGGGTTCACCGATTTGGCCCGGTACACCTCGCCGATGGGCTTCAGCACCGACCGGTACTGGACCCCCGTAACCGGGTCAGGACGCATCCCCGAGGCCAGGCTGTAGACCACCAGATCCACCTGTCCGAAGAGTTCTTTGATCCGGGCTATGGCCTCGTCCTTGATTTCGAAGGAGAAGGCGTCGCCGTAGATGTTCTCCGCCTTCAGGCCGGCCTTCTCCGCCTCCTTTTTGAAGGCTTCGCTGGTGTACCATCCCACGGTGGCCCCCCGCTTTTCCGAGGCGGGCTTCTCGAAGGCCACCGACAGGGTCCCCGCCCCGGCGCCGAAGGCCGCGGCGATCCGGGTGGCCAGGCCGTAACCGGCGGAGCCTCCGATGATCAGGGCGTTCCGGGGCCCTCTGAACCGGGGCTGCTTTCTGACATAGTCTATCTGCTCCCGGACATGCAGGGCGCAGCCCTGGGGGTGGGCGTTCATGCAGATATTGTTGCGGATCATCGGTTTCACGACCATTTCTTTTCCTCTCTCGCTGGGTTTTCCGGCTCGACTCTACCCCGTCGGGGGGAAAGAATCAAGCCTTCAGTCGGCCGGTGGCCGAGACGGAGGGCTTCCGCTCCCCTGTCTTCCCTACTCATCATCCCGCAGCCGCTCCAG
>MTKY01004076.1_pt1 | contig 10061 bp, 9 predicted proteins | sample 1042731 | NCBI WGS metagenome assembly MTKY01 (sample SAMN06212206, study PRJNA360538) | anaerobic digester metagenome | biome: Wastewater treatment plant; material: sludge; isolation source: anaerobic digester fed with sludge from wastewater treatment plant | place: Denmark: WWTP Soeholt ... | reverse complement strand
CACTTGCCGTCGGATATGGCTATTCCCGCGCTCTCTTGTCCCCGATGTTGCAGTGAGAACAGGCCGAAGAAAGCCAGTTTTGAGACGTCCTCACCGGAGCAGCCGTAGACTCCGAACACGCCGCACTCTTCAGCCATTTCCGGCCGGTCTAGGTAGTTCATAAGGCTCCTGATCCAAAACTAGAACGCGGAAGAGAAAGAGGCGGAAAACCAGAGGCGAATCCGTCTGTTTTCTTCGCTTTCCTGCTTTTCTGATCCAGCGTTTGAGACTTGCTACGCCATCGCGTTCGGGATAGCGTCCTCGTAGCACGATTCGAGTTTGCTAACAGGCACATTGACTACTTCCACGTCGTTCACGCTTATCCTCACGTCCTGCCCGCCTGTTTTGCCGAGCACCGTGCATTCCGCGTGGCAATCGTCAGCTATCTGCCTCAGTTCGCCGAGGTTCTCCGGCGACACACTCACTATTATACGGGACTGAGTCTCCGCGAACAACGCGGCAGCCGGGGCGCAGTTGGCCGTGAGCTTGACCTCGGCGCCTATTCCGCCCGCAATACAGCTTTCAGCGAGCGCTACTGCAAGCCCGCCATCGGCGCAGTCGTGGGCGGACTTCACAACGCCCTTCTCGATTCCTTGAAGCACCGCTTCATGCACGTTCTTCTCGCGGGTCATATCGAGCGCGGGAGGACGACCGGCCACCATGCCGTGGATTGTCTTTAGGTACTCGCTGCCGCCGACGGATTCAAGCTCGCAAGTCGGCTTTTCCCCGGAATCGTAGCGAAGGCCGGAGAGCAGCATGATCACGTCACCCTCCTCCTTGAAATCGGACGTGCAGCGTTTTTCGGCGTCCTCGATGATTCCCAGCATCCCGATCGAAGGCGTCGGGTAGATGGCACACTCGGGGGTCTCATTGTACAGGCTCACGTTGCCGCTGACGACGGGAGCGCCGAAGAACTCGCAGGCTTCGGCGAGGCCCTCAACCGCGCGTTTGAACTGCCAGAACGCCTCGGGCTTCTCCGGGTTGCCGAAGTTGAGGCAGTCCGTCGTGCCTGCGGGCCTTGCGCCTGAGCAGGCCAAATTCCGCGCTGCCTCCGCGACCGCGATCTGCGCGCCCACAAACGGGTCCAGATAGCAGTAACGCCCGTTGCAGTCGGTGACGACCGCGACGGCCTTTTTCGATCCACGAATCCGCAGTACGGCAGCATCGGAGCCGGGCAAGACAGCCGTGTTCGTCTGGACCATGTGGTCGTATTGCTCGTAGACCCATCGCTTCGACGCAATGGTCGGAGTGCCGAGCAGCTTCAGCAGGGCCTCATTGTAGTCCGCAGGCTCCGGTATCTTCGTGAGATCGTAGTTCTGGACGCCAGCCAGGTAGGCGGGTTCCTCAGTCTCAAGGTAGTAGGTCGGAGCCTCGTCGGCAAGCGATTTCGCCGGGACCTGAGCTACCAGATCGTCGCCCTCGTAGACGTGCACGAGACCGTCGTCGGTCACTTCGCCAACCACGACTGCCTGCAGGCCCCATTTCTTGAAAACGCCGATCACGTCGTCTTCCTTGCCCTTCTGGACGATTGCCAGCATGCGCTCCTGAGACTCGGAGAGCATGATCTCGTAGGGCGTCATGTGCGTCTCGCGGACCGGGACCTTCTTGACGTCGATCTTCATGCCCGTTCCGGCTTTGGCGCTGGTTTCGCAGGTGGAGCAGGTGATCCCCGCCGCTCCCATGTCCTGAATGCCGACCACGTAACCGGTCTTCAGCGCTTCGAGAGTAGCCTCAATGAGCAGTTTCTCGCAGAAGGGGTCGCCCATCTGGACGTTGGACTTGCGGTTTTCCGACTCCTCCGTAAGCTCGACCGAAGCGAACGTTGCGCCGTGGATGCCATCGCGGCCCGTTCGGGAACCCACCAACAGTACCGGGTTGCCGGGGCCGTCGGCCCGCGCGTAGGCGACATCCTCGTGCTTCATGATCCCGAGCGCCATCGCGTTCACGAGGCAGTTCCCGGAGTAGCAGTCCTCGAAGTAGACCTCGCCGCCGACGGTCGGTACGCCCACGCAGTTGCCGTAGAAAGCGATTCCGCCGACCACGTGCTCGAATAGATAGCGGTTGCGGGGCTCGGTGAGCGGGCCAAACCTGAGGCTATTGAGGTTTGCAATCGGCCGCGCGCCCATAGTGAAGATATCACGCAGGATTCCGCCGACACCGGTCGCAGCGCCCTGGAAAGGCTCCACCGCGGACGGATGGTTGTGGCTCTCCATCTTCATAACGATGCCCAGCCCGTCGCCAATGTCGATGACTCCGGCGTTTTCCAGTCCGGCGCCATCGATAGCTTCGCGGTATCTCTTGAAGAGCCTCAGGATCGGGCGGGAGTATTTGTAGCCACAGTGCTCGCTCCACATAACCGCATACATTCCGACCTCGGTGTAGGTGGGATGTCGCCCGAGCACACGGGTTATCTCTTCGTATTCCGCATCATTCAGTCCCATCTCCTGATAGACCTTAGGATCGATGGGCTTGGTGTCTGTTATTGGCATGTCGTCCTCATTACGGGTCTTCTTTAGCATGGAAATGAGAAAGTCAGAAAGGGAGAAGGGATTCTCTTGGCCCTTTCTGGTCTTCTGTCTTTCGGGTTTCCATGCTCTAGGTTAGCTCAGTCTCTCCACAATCGACTGCAGGATGTAGACTCCGTCGGCGCTGCCGAGGATTGGCTCGACCGCGCGCTCGGGGTGCGGCATCATTCCGGCGACGTTGCCTCGCTCGTTAAGGATGCCGGCGATGTTGTTCAGGGATCCGTTCGGGTTCGCTTCCTCGGTCACGTTGCCCTCTGCGTCGCAGTATCGCAGAAGCACGCGGTCGTTGTCTTCGAGCGCCTTGAGCGTGTCAGGGTCGCAATAGTAGTTGCCGCCGTGGTGCGCGATCGGGATCGAGAGCACCTGGCCTGGCTTGCATTTGTGCGTGAAATCGCTGGTGTTGTTTATCACCTTGACATTCACATATTTGCACTTGAAGCGCAGCGAGTTGTTGGGGATCAGTGCTCCGGGGACCAGATGAGCCTCGCAGAGGATCTGGAAGCCGTTGCATATCCCGATCAGCCGCCCGCCGTTGTCGGCGAACTCCTGCACCGCGTTCATGACCGGGCTGAAGCGGGCGACCGCGCCTGTGCGCAGGTAGTCGCCGTAGGAGAACCCGCCGGGCAGAATGATGCAGTCGAACCCGCTGACGTCGGTCGATTGGTGCCAGATATATTCCACCGGCTGTCTCAGGACGTCACGCACCGCATAGTAAGCGTCCTGATCGCAATTCGAACCGGGGAACTGAACTACTCCGAATTTCATATAGACTCGCCTCAGATTTCAGTCACGCAAGCACGGAAGGGAGAAGCATGGAATCCTGAAAGATAGAAAGACAGAAAGAAGACTCTGCAGACCTTTCTGCTTTTCTGGCTTTCTATCTTCCATGCTGAGGAAACCCCGCTACTTAACGATCTCGAACCGATAGTTCTCAGTATTCGGGTTCGCAAGCAGCTTGCGGCACATTTCATCGACGTCCTGCTCGATGTTGCCGTTGCCGTCGGGAATCTCGATCTCGATGAACTTGCCTATGCGCACGCTCTCGACGTCCGCGTAGCCCAGGTTTTCGAGCGCCCCCTGGACCACCTTGCCCTGCGCGTCCAAGAGCGAGGGCTTTAGAGTTACGTATACGTTTACTTTGGCCATCTATGAGTCCTCAGTTATTTGTTGCCAGCCGTCAGCCGCGGACCTATCAGCGCGCGGGTCACGAGAACCAGCGCGACGCTTGCAAGCCCGCCGATTGAAAAGCAGACCCAACGCGGAGTCTGCATCGAAACATTCGTGGCCACCGCAACGGCGATTGCCGGGCCAAGCAGGGCGGCAAGCGCGCCCCAGCTGATCGCCTGTTCGCGGGAATCACGCATTCGGAGGGAGATCAGGTAGACGATCAAGCCCGCCACAAGCCCCGCCGCGGCTATTCCTCCCACGATCTGCAGCGCAAGCAGATGGAACTGCATATCGCCTCTTCCGCCCGAAAGCCGCGTCCACAGCGCCCAGAGGAGCACTGCGGCGAAGATCGCGTATTCTATGCAAAGGGCGGCGATAAGCGCCGTTCTCAGCCACCCGCCCAATCGAGGGTCCAAAAGTCTCTCCTGTAGCTCCCTCTATACCGGAAAGCCATCCCCATCTCCCGCGGGAGAGGGCCGGGGTAAGGTCACAAGGCCGGCCGCTGAAGCTCTCAGCTCTTCGCTGTCCCCGCGCCGACCTCTATTATATCAACAAAGCGCACCAGAGTGTTAGGTGCGAGCAGCATTGATCGTCCGGGATTTGCAATCCCTTATGTGGTTCTTGGGGTCTGTGACCCCTGGTAAGTGTTGTGTGCGGATCAGAGATCCGGAGACCCAGGCAGGGGATTACAAATCCCGTCCCATAGAGCTAGCCCATGGACAGCGACGCATGGAGGGCAGGAGCGTAGTCCTGACAGTAAGCCAAGAACGCTTCGACCTCGCCATCCTCACATTCCTCATATGTCATCGTGTCCTGTTCCTCTGGTATGTCGAGGCCGGCGTCTCTAGCACTCTGCCATTGCTCCTCGTCCTGCTTTCGGTGGGATGCATCCCACAGGCGCCGGAAGACATCCGGGTGCAAAGCGCCGAACGCGGAACCACCCACAGCGTAGCCCCAGCAGTTCGCTGCGGCTTGGGGCAGCTTGATCTTGCGCATGCCGCGTGTCAGAAACAATTCCAGCGCATCTGGCTGATCGCCGCTGATCTGGAGTTCTTCTCTTTCGTATTCACACGACACGACGTAGTCGATAATCTGCTCGCTCTGCCTCATGTGAACGAACCGGGAATCGACTACAGTCTGCCACCATCGAACAGCAGCTCCCGGCTCTCCAGTCATGCCGAGGAATGCCCATACAAAGTCATCAGGCTTGTGACGGAACTTGGTTCCCAGCACACCACCCAACTGGGTGTATTGGGCACTGCATCCCCGATACCTGTAACGCTCCCCGTTTCGGGAACAAGTTCCCCGAAACACCGGTTGTGCGATTGTTCTTGAGCTTTCGCCCTTTTCGCGATTAGGAAATGCCCAACCTCTCGAATATCTTGTCCACATTCCGCAGGTGATGGTCGAGGTCGAAGCACTCGTCAAGGTCCTGCGGGGTTAGCAGCCGCTGGACGTCGGGGTCGTTCTCGAGCGCCTGGCGGAAGGAGACATTCTCATCCCAGCACTTGGCGGCGTTGCGCTGGCAGACCTTGTAGCCCTCCTCGCGCGTCAGGCCCTTCTGGATGAGCGCCAGCAGCACGTGCTCGCTGAACACGAGCTGACCCATCATTTCCAGGTTGCGCTTCATATTGTGCTCGTTTACTTCCAGCCGATCGAGCAGCTTCGCAAGCGACTGCAGCATGAAATCGCACGCGAGGAAGCTGTCCGGGAAAATGATGCGCTCGGCAGCCGAGTTCGTCAGGTCGCGCTCGTGCCAGGAGACGGTGTTCTCCATCGCCGGGATCGCGTTCGACCTTACGACCCTCGCAAGCCCGCAGATCGACTCGAACCGCCACGGATTGCGCTTGTGCGGCATCGCCGAAGACCCTCTTTGGCCCGGCAGGAACATCTCCTGCACTTCGAGGATTTCCGTTCGCTGCAGGTTCCGCATCTCGGTTGCGATGTTCTCGCAGGTCGAAGCCAGTATCGCCAGGCTCGTCAGCACCGCCGCGTGCCTGTCGCGCTGGACGATCTGGGTCGAGACAGGCGCGGGCTGCAGGCCGAGGAGCTTGCAGACGTATTCCTCCTGCTCGGGGCCGATGTTGCCGAATATGCCGACCGCGCCCGAAATCTTCCCGACGCTGATCTGCTCCCGCGCGTCCTTGATTCGCGCAAGGTCCCGCCTAAGCTGATCGTAGTGCACGGCCATCTTGAACCCGAACGTAATCGGCTCCGCCTGGACTCCGTGCGTGCGGCCGATCATCGGGGTCATCTTGTGCGCTTTGGCGAGCTTTGCCACGACCTCCAGCAGTTGCTCGATATCCTCGATGATGATATCCAGCGCCTGACGTATCCGCAGCGCGGTCGCGGTGTCCTCGATATCGTAACTGGTCACGCCGTAGTGGAGGTACTTGCCCTCATCGCCGAGGTTCTCTGTGACGCACTTCACGAACGCGATAAGGTCGTGCGCGGTCTCTTTTTCGATCTCCTCGATCCGTTCGACGCTGAATTTCGCACCGGCCTTGATCTTCTCGGTCACACCCGCCGGAATCTTGCCGAACTTCTCCTGAGCTTCGCAGACGGCGATCTCAACCGCCAACCAGTTCTTGAACTTGTTCTCTTCGCTCCAAATGGCCTTCATGCCGGGGAGCGAGTAACGCTCAATCATCTACTACCTCTTTTCCAGCATGGTAGCCCGAAAGCCAGAAAAACAGAAATGCTTCCTTGGCGTTCTGACTTTCTGCTTTCCATGCTGCAATTCATCCCTTGAGCGAAGCCTTGTGCTTTCTTACGGCTTCGCGGAGGTCTGGATATTTTACGCTCAGTATCTGCGCTGCCAGAATTCCGGCGTTTTTCGCGCCGTCGATGGCTACCGTGGCGACCGGCACGCCCGGGGGCATCTGGACTATTGACAGCAGCGAGTCCAGGCCCTGCAGCGCGGCTGATTTAGTTGGTACGCCTATGACGGGCAGGGGAGTGAGCCCCGCGATAACGCCCGGCAGGTGCGCCGCCATTCCCGCGCCGGCGATGATCACCTCAAATCCCTTCTCCTCCGCCGTCGTAGCGAACTCGAACACCGCGCGCGGGTTTCTGTGCGCCGATATGACGAACGTCTCCTGTTCGACACCAAAATCAGTCAAAGCATCCGACGCCCCGTTCATCACGTCAGCGTCGGACTTACTGCCCATAATGATAGCAACCTTACCAGTCATGCTCATACCTCTCAAGACAGCCCTTCTCAGCATGGAAGCCGGAAAGTCAGAAGAGAAGAAAGAAGATATATGATCCTCATCCTTCCGGCTTTCTATTTTTCGGATTCCATGCTCTAAAGCAGCCTTGCTCCAATATCGTGCCTGAAATGCGCGTTATCGAACTTGATCTTCTCTACTCCCTCGTACGCCTTGTCTATACAGGCCTGGTAGGAGTTGGCGACTGCGGTCACGCCGAGAACGCGGCCGCCGGATGTGACGATCTCGCCATCTTTCATCTCCGTACCCGCGTGGAATACGATCGCGCCGGTCTTTTCGGCGTCCTCGATCCCGCGTATGACCTTGCCTTTGGCGTAGTCACCGGGATAGCCGCCCGAGGCCATCACCACGCACAGCGCCTTCTTGTCCAGCCAGCGCACCGGCACGGTGTCGAGCTTGCCCGTCGCCGCCGCGAGCGTGATCTCGGCCAGATCCGAATCCAGCAGAGGTAGCACCACCTGCGTCTCCGGGTCGCCGAATCGGGCGTTGAACTCGATCACCTTCGGCCCCTTGCTCGTGAGGGCTAAGCCACAATACAGCACGCCCTTGAAGTAGATGCCTTTGGCTTTCAGCGCCTTGAGCGTCGGCTTCGTGATCGTCTCGATAACCGTCTGCTGCAGGTCAGCCGGCAGTGCCGGGACAGGAGAATAGCAGCCCATTCCGCCGGTGTTCAGCCCCTGATCGCCGTCATATGCCCGCTTGTAGTCCTGCGCCGGGACCATCGGCACGAACGTGTCGCCGTCCACGAAGAACATGAACGTCGCTTCCTGTCCGTCTAGATACTCCTCGATCACGATCCTGTCGCCAGCCGCCCCGAACGCGCGCTGCCGCATGATCAGATCAACGGCCTGCAGAGCTTCCTCCTTGTTCTTGGCTATGATCGCGCCCTTGCCTGCGGCCTCTCCGTCCGCCTTCACGGGGATCGGGTTATCGGTCTTGCCGGCGATGGACTCGATGTAGGCGTCGGCTCTGTCGGCGTCGGTGAAGACCTCGTGTGCGCCGGTAGGAATGCCGTATTCAGCCATCAGTCCCTTGGAGAAGACTTTGCTGACCTCAAGCTGGGCGGCTTCCTTGCTAGGGCCGAAGATCGCGAGATGCCGCTTCTCGAACTCATCAACGACGCCCGCGCCGAGCGATGCCTCCGGGCCGACGACCGTTAGATCGATCGACTGCTTCTCAGCGTAATCCGCCAGCGCCGCTACATTCGTCACGCCGATATCCACGCGCTCCGCTATGCGGCCTATCCCGGCATTGCCCGGCGCGGCATAAATCTTCTCTACTTTCTTGCTCTGCGCGAGCTTCCATGCAAGCGCGTGCTCGCGTCCGCCACTGCCAATCACTAAGACCTTCAACGATAATCCTCCGGGGAAGCGAACCTAGACGCGAAATTGAGAAAGACAGAAAATGCAGAAACAGGAAAGGCGTTCCGTGGCCATTTCTGCCTTCCTAACTCTCTGATCCTTGCGTTTGCATTTCTATTCCGCGCCTTCGTACAGGTTTGTAAACGATGCGAAATCTTTGATGAAACCGAGCTTCACAGTACCGGTCGGGCCGTTGCGGTGTTTCTGGATGAGGATTTCCGTTTCCTCTACGCTTACGTTGGAAAAGCTGGATTCCTCAGTTCCGCGAATCTCCTCGGTATCCGCGACTTCCTTGATCTGATAGTACTCGGGCCTGTAGAGCATCATAACCAGGTCGGCTTCCGCCTCGATGGAGCCCGATTCGCGCAGGTCGGAGAGCATTGGCCTCTTGTCCTCGCGCCGCTCCACCGCGCGGCTCAACTGTGATAGTGCCACCACAGGCACCTTCAACTCCCTCGCCAGGCTCTTCAGCCCGCGCGCGATCTCGGAAATCTCCTGAACACGGTTGTCGATAGTCCGGTGCGACCGCAGCAACTGCAGATAGTCGACGATCACAAGCCCCAACCCGTGTTCAGCCTTCAGCCTGCGGCACTTTGCGCGCATGCCGAGGTGCGTGATATCGGTGCTGTCGTCGATGAACAGGTTGGTGCCGTAGAGCTTCTCCGACGCCTCCGCGATCGCTTTCCACTCGCTGTCCTGGAAGTAACCAGTGCGCAGCCGGTGGGCATTCGCCCGTGCGAGCATGCACACCATCCTCTGGACCAACTGCTCGGCGGACATTTCCACGCTGAAGATCGCAACGGTCTCCTTAGCGTCTATTGCGGCGTTCAGCGCCAGGTTCAGCGCCAGCGCCGTCTTTCCCATCGACGGACGGGCGGCGATGATTACAAAGTCGGAGGGCTGCAGACCGGAGGTCATGTGGTCCAGCTTGTGGAAGCCGGTCGGGACGCCACTGGACTCGCCCTTGTTGTGGTATCTGTGCTCGATCCACTCCCAGGTCTGGTTGACGAGCGGTGTTATCGGGCGGAAGTACTCGCCCATCCGCCGCTGCGCAACGCCGAAAACCAGCCGCTCGGCCTGGTCCGTCACCGAATCGATCTCCTCGTCCTCGTTCTGGGCGAGTCCGATTATCTGCGTCCCCGCCGCGATCAGCTTCCGGAGAATCGACTTTCGCTCGACAATCTTCGCGTAGTGCTCGATGTGCGCGGCTGTCGGCACGGATTCGACCAGCGCCATGAGATACTCGGTCCCGCCGCAGTCCTCCAGCTTGCCGCGCTTGCGAAGCTCTTCCTGTAGTGTGATGAGGTCAACCGGCTCATCGCGCTCCGCGAGAGACACCAGCGCGTCGAAGACTTCCTGGTGTGCCGGACGATAGAAGTCCTCGGCGCTGAGGATTTCCATCCCTTTTTCGAGCGCGGTACGCTCGAGCATCATCGAGCCCAAGCTCGACTGTTCCGCCTCCAGGTTCTGCGGCGGCACTTTTTCAGTTAGGGGAATTCGAGTATCCATAAATTCGTTTGAAGGTTAGAACGTTAGAATGTTACAAGGTTGGATTACGCGGAATGCGGAGGTCCCAACTCTTAACCTTCCAACCTTCCAACCTTCGAACATTCCAACCGCGCTTATGCCTGCGCGATAACTTCCACGCGCACGTTGACCGAGACCTCGTGGTGCAGCTTAATGGAAGCCTCGTGCGTGCCCAGAGTCTTGATCGGCTCGTTGATATGTATGCTCCGCTT
>MTKY01005912.1_pt1 | contig 10062 bp, 9 predicted proteins | sample 1042731 | NCBI WGS metagenome assembly MTKY01 (sample SAMN06212206, study PRJNA360538) | anaerobic digester metagenome | biome: Wastewater treatment plant; material: sludge; isolation source: anaerobic digester fed with sludge from wastewater treatment plant | place: Denmark: WWTP Soeholt ... | reverse complement strand
CCCCTCGCCTTTTCAAATTCCACAGGAAGTGAGACTACCTCTGGGCTCATTCTGGCGGTGTGCATGGTCTCTGGGGGAGCCCTGACATGGGTTGGTTTGCGATGGTCTGTGTGGCGCGATGACCGAGTGCGCATCGAGATCATGCAGATGTACCGTGCCTATGCACACTACGTGCTCGACCACAGCGGCGAGCTTCCAGGATCGTTCTCCGATCTTGTGGGAAACCGCTACCTCAGGTTGACAGATCGGGAAGGGGAGTATCTAGCGCCTGCACAACGAGACTTCGAGTTTATTCCTGTGTACGACACCATCCGCTTTCGAGCCCCGGAGGGAATGCAGTTGCGATACGGTGGGAATCTGAGCGACTTCGAGGAGCGAGATGGTCGGATATACGAGCGATATACACAGAAGGAGGTGCTTCTCCTCGAGCCAAGTCGGTCACGTTTTGTGGAGCTAGCCAGAGAATACAAACTGAAGATATTCAGACGGCTGTCTGCCAAACTCACCACTTCTGCCATTGAACACGAAGAGCAGCCGTTCACGCCCTGACGGGCAGAGGTGAAGGGGCGGGAAGAACAGGACATTCGCGCGCCCGTGGAACGCGGCCTCCGGCCAGCGTTGGCTGGTTGCTGTGCCAAGTCGGATAATGAGAGTCTCTGATACGTTGGGGATTCCTTCCGTTTTGGAGAAGCGCGATGAAATAGACCGGTGCGCACGTGCGATTGGTGGCCATGTGGATTTGGTTATAGTATGCCTGAATCCGTGACGCATGGACGATGATCTCGTCGAATTGGGCGGACGGGAAGAGGCGCGTGGGTTCGAGCGCGCACGCGCGGCACGACGATACGGGCTTATGGGGCGGGAAGGGGCGCTGCGGCGTGACGGTATCGCTCACAGGGCGGGCTCGACGCGCAAGGTCCCCCACCAGGAAACACGCTGGGGGATTTTCCCGCACAGGGGAGGGTCAGCGCGGGACCGAGGCGGGAAGCAGGCCCGACCGACCGGAGGCCAGAAAACGTTCGTACACCCGCTGCCAAACCGGACGCTACGGATTGTTCTTTCAGGATGAGTACATCTGGTGGTGTGGGAGGACGGGGGCTGCGAGGCCCCTTCCTACCCGATTGTGTTCCGCCCGTTTTCGCAGCCGGGCGGATGGCCGCCGCGCCCCCGCCCACAAGACCGCGTCTGGCACGTGTAGCGGGTTGTCAATCGCCCCGGGCCACAGTCCCCATTTTGTCTCACCCCCTTACATTTGCGGCGGCTGCGCCTATAATGGCGCTTGGTGCGGTGTTTCGGCGGATTTCGACCGCCGCATGCCGGTCGTGGATCATCCCTGTCGGTCGTCGGCCAGGAGAACCCCATGCGGCGCATTGCGGTCATCAACCAGAAAGGCGGCGTCGGCAAGACCACTACGGTGTGCAACCTGGCGGTGGCCCTGGCGGCCCGCCGCAAGAAGGTGCTGACCATCGACCTCGATCCGCAGGCCCACCTCACGCTGCACTTTGGCGCCGAGCCGGGCGCGGACCGGCCCGGGGTGTACGATGTGCTGGTGCGCGGCACGCCTCTGGATGACGCCACCCTCAAGGTCCGCAAGAACGTCTGGCTCGTGCCATCGCATACCCGCCTGGCCGGCGCCGAGGCGGAGCTGGTGTCGGCCGTCGGGCGTGATGTCCTGCTGCACGATTCCATCGCGGATTCACGTCGCAAGTATGATCTCGTGCTGATCGATTGCCCCCCGTCGCTGGGTGTCTTGACGCTCAACGGGCTGGCGGCCGCCAATGAGGTGATCATTCCCCTGCAGGCTCACTTTCTCGGTCTGCAGGGCATGGGCAAGCTTCTGGAGACCATCACTCTGGTTCAGCGCCGCATCAACAGCGATTTGAAGGTCGGGGGTGTGGTGCTCTGCATGTTCGAGGCCGGCACCAAGCTGGCCGGCGAGGTGGTCGACGACCTGCGGCGTTTTCTCGCAGAGGCCCGCGGCGCGAACGTGCCCTGGTCGCAGGCCCGGCTTTTTGACGCGGTCATCCGGCGGAATATCAAGCTGGCCGAATGCCCCAGTTACGGCCTGTCCATTTTCGACTACGAGCCGCACTGCAACGGCGCGCTGGATTATGCCCGACTCGCCGTGGAGGTGCTGGGCGTCGCCGAGGAGCCCGTCGAACTGGAATCGGCCGGCCGCACGGACGCCCCGACCCCCGCCGTGCGAATCGATCCCCCGAACTCACAGGATTCGTCCATTGCCAATATCGCCTGATGAACAGAACCCCGCGTCCGTTCCGGCGGAACCGAGTGACGGCGGGCCGGTCCGGTTGCTGCCGGCGCGGCCCTGGTGGGCTCATCCGCTGACTTTGCTGTGGCTGGGCTGCTGGGCCGGGCTTTTCGTACTTACCCACATTCCCGTTCCAAAGGGCGTTCGCGTCCCGACGGGCGGCGACAAGGTCATCCATCTGTTTGCCTATTTCGCGCTGGCCACGCTGGGCGGGCGGGCGGCCGTCAGTCGAGGCGTCCGGGTCTCCGGCCGATGGATCATCCTCTGGACCGTGGTTTACGCGGTGTTCGGTGCGATCGACGAATTGACGCAGGGGCTGTCGTTCGTGAACCGGACGACTTCGTTCGCCGACTGGGTGGCCGACATGGTCGGCCTGCTTCTGGCCGCCGTCCTGCTCTGGGTGTATCCCAACCCCACCCGCGGCAACGCGACCGAAGTCCAGGAGGACGAGGAGCTCTTTGGTCTGTAAGCGGCGGGCGGCGAGAGTGTCCGGGGCCGTCATCGCTGCGCCCGGGAGCTTCCGGTCCGCACTTCGGACCGCGCGGGTGGCATTGCCGACCGGCCCGTTCTACTGGGATTCGATCGGCCCCAGATCCACGGCCGGACCCGACACGCGCGGGTGGCCCAGCAGATCGAAGTTCACGAACTCTTCCACATTGCTGGTCCCGGCGTCGCGAGCCGGGCTGTCCGTCGCCAGAGCGAAATCACCCGCCTGCGGATTCACCAACCGTGGGTCCACGATGCCCGGGTTGTCCGCTCCGCCGCCGGCGGCCTCCAGATCGGCGATCGTACTGCCGTTGTCGCTGACATACAGACCATCGCCCCACGCGAGGGCGGCAAACGGGGAGTTGAAAACGATGGAGTTCCGCATGTCGAGATCGCGGGCCGACGAGACCCACACCGGCCCGGTATTCTGATAGAAGATCGTGTTGACGATCTCGGTTTGTCCGGGCACCGCAGGGGCGGAAGGCTCGGCGCGCGATGGATGATGCTTCGATTGCCGGAACACGTCGGCACAGGTCAGCCTCCCGCCGGTGAACGGCGTCGGCAGGCGCCGTTGAATCGCTCGGGACAAGCATAGTACCGTCCGGTCGCCGCCACAAGACAACGCCGGCCGCACGTCGGGGCCCCGTCTGCTCCGAAAGCGTTGGAGCCGGCTTGGCGCTGCCATGACGCAACCGCGCTGGTGTGGGCGGAACCGACGCCCTACAATCGCAACCGATCCGTCAGGCCGTGAGGGGCGCGGAGGTGGATGCGTGGCGATTCTGGTCGGGATTGACGAGGCGGGGTACGGACCGGTTCTGGGGCCGCTGATCGTGTCGGCCACCGCCTGGTGCGTGCCGGATGAGGCGGCCGAGCAGTGCCTGTGGGACCGGCTCCGGCAGAGCGTCTGCCGCCGACCGGTGCGGCGTGACCGGCGATTGCCCATTCTCGACAGCAAGAAGCTCTACCATCGCAAAACGGGCCTGGCCGGCCTGGAACGCAGCGCCCTGACCGTCCTGCGCCTGGCCGGAATGGAGCCCGCGTCGTTTCGCGATCTGCTGGGGCGACTCTGTCCAGATGTGCTGAGCCAACTGGACCTCTATCCCTGGTATCGCGATTTTGATCTGGACCTTCCGGCCGCGCTGGAGTCGGTGACGCTGGGCACGCAGGCCAATGCTCTGCGACACGATTGCACGCGGCAGCAGGTGACGTTCGCCGGTGCGTTCGTCGAGGTTCTGCCGGAGGGGCATTTCAACCGGCTCGTCAGCCATACGCGAAACAAGGGGGTGGTGCTGCTGGGGCTGGTGCTGCGGGTGCTCAGTCGGGCCATGGCCCGCGGCGGCGATCAAGAGGTCCGCGCATTCGTGGACCGCCAGGGCGGCCGCGCCCGCTACGGTGCACATCTGCTCACGGCGTTCGAGGGATACCACCTGCATATCTTGGAGGAATCCGCCGAGCGAAGCGCCTATGCCCTGCGCCGCAAGGGCGGCGAAGTGCGGGTCGAGTTTGCCGTCTCTGGCGAAGACCGCCATCTGCCCGTGGCTCTGGCCAGCATTGTCAGCAAATACCTGCGCGAGCTGTTCATGATCGGGCTGAACCGCTACTGGGCCTGGCGTGTCCCGGGCCTGTCGCCGACGGCCGGCTATTACACCGACGGGCACCGATTCCTGAAGGACATCGCGCCGGCCCTGCATGAAGCGGGCGTGGATCGGCACCTGCTGGTCCGCATAAGATAAAACGGGACAGGAACGTAAGGTTTCGCAACAAGCACGGACGGCGCCGCTGCGCGCACGCGATCCGGCACAATCGTATGCCGCCCGAGTCTCGTCCGCAGGGTCGGTCGGAAGGGGTGGCGGTATGCGAAGACTCCACGGTGTTCCCCGGCATTCCATCGTCCGCGATTTGCGTTGACAGGTTCCGGGCGTGCGGGTAGCCTGCCACCGACGCCACCGGAGCGAAAAGCACGATGTCGATTCAGAACTGGTCTGAAAACATTCTTGTCGCGGAATTGCAGGACGATCCGGCCTTCACCGACGATCTGGAGGGGCTCTACGAGCAGGTTCAGGGCAACCCCCGCCTGAACGTGGTGCTGGACATGTCCAACGTCACGTACCTGAACTCGTCCAATATCGCACGCCTGATTGACCTGCGGGAACAGGTGGTCATGAAGAACGGAACCCGGCTCGTGCTGTGCGGCGTCGGCACCCACGTCTGGGGGATCATGCTGGTTTCCGAATTGCACAAGGTATTCGAATTTGCGGACAACGTGGCGGTCGCCCTCGCAGGCGTGCAGATCGACAGCTAGCCGGGCGGGCGCCGGCATCAGGTGAGTGCCATATGCACCGGCGCGCGAACAGCTCGACCGCTCGCGCGTTTGCGCGTTCGGCGGGCTGCTTGTCAGACCGGGCCAGCGAGTCTATCCCATCGTCTGGCGACGCTGTGATTTGCGGGTTTTCCGCCGGCGTCGCTCAGAAGGCTTCTCGTAATAGCTGGTCCGCTTGATGTCGCGCGTCAATCCCTCGCGCTGGCACAACCGCTTGAATCGCTTCAACATCTGCTGGACCGACTCATTCCCCCGAGGTCGAATCTTGATCACAGGTCCTCCATTTCCTCAGTACAACCACACGCTTACCATCGGTGGCCCGCCGCAGCGGGCCTGTGCCGCCAACCCATCCGCCGACGCTGTCGCGCAACCGCGATTGTACGCCAGGCAGAGCGAATCCGCCACAGGCTGAATCGGCGAATCTCGTTGCCGGAGTGCAGCACGCGGCGGCAAGAAGAGGCAACAAGCGTTAACCTGCTGTCAGGGCGGAGGTTACGTCTGTGTGTGCGGGCGTCGTGTTGCGGACCAGCCGCGGCCACAGAAAACCCCGAACCCCCGGTGAAGCGTTCATCCACTGCCCACGGCAGGAAAACCTGCGGGTGGCCACTGAGTTCCCGTCGTTCGTCACAGCCACATGCACGCGCCCGGTGCGTATCGGCACGGAAGCGCCAGCACGCCGGCAGTCTGGTCCGGACGAGCGACAGGCCGGCTTCGGAGCGAGCGTAGCAGCGATGTTGTCTGGCGAGGAACCGGCGCGAATCGGCACGATTCGCCGCCGCCGAGGGATTCTGATTATGGTCGACGTGAGACACTTCTGTCCGCTCGTCCGAACCGTCCGCCGCGATCGAACATGGGGCACCTGGCCGGCCCCATCAAGGCCGGAGAGGGGGCTTTTGACAGCCCTCGAAACGCCGAGTAAGATTGCCCCGTGCATCCCCCAAGTATGCCCAGTGTTCCGCCGGATGTGTTCACGGTTTCCGCGTGTGCGGTGATCCCGGCCCGGTTTGCCTCGACGCGTTTTCCCGGCAAGCCGCTGGCCAGGGAGACGGGCAAGTATCTGATACAGCATGTATATGAGCGGGCACTCGCGGCCGGCCACATTCAGCGGGTCATCATCGCCACCGACGACGAGCGGATTCTGGAAGCCGTCCGCGAGTTCGGCGGCGAGGCGATCATGACGCGCACGGACCAGGCATCGGGCACCGATCGCGTGGCCGAGGTGGCGGCCGAGCTGGACTTCGACATCATCGTGAACGTGCAGGGTGATGAGCCGGAGCTGGAATCGACCTGCATCGACCGACTGGTCGAGCGGCTGGCGGTCGATCGTCAGTGTCAGATGGCCACACTGGCCTGCCCGTTCTCCGCGGTTCCCCAGAGCGACCCGACGGACGTCAACGCCGTGAAAGTGGTAATCGACGGGCAGGGTCGGGCGTTGTACTTTTCACGCGGCCTGATTCCCTATCCGGCCGCGCCGGCCGAGCCGACGGGCGTCAGCGGACCTGCGCCTCCGTATCTGCACCTGGGCATCTATGCGTACCGCCGGGATTTCCTGATGACCCTGGCCTCGCTGGAACCGACCCGGCTGGAGCGAATCGAACGACTGGAACAGCTCCGGGCTCTGGAACACGGATACTCCATCGCCGTGGAGCTGGTGGAGCGTGCGACGGCCGGTATCGATACGCCGGCCGATTATGCCGCGTTTGTGAAACGATACGGAGCCCGATCGCGCCGATAGGAAGCAGTCCGCCATCCCCAACTCAGCGCTTCAGAGAGCCGCCATGACCCCCGACAGAGTGCTCGCCGGTTTCGGGAACGTCTCGGACGATACCGAGTTTTACACGCTGGTGCCCCCCGGCTATCAGCCGGGCCGGACCAAGTTCGTCATCGTGTTCGGCACGGTGATGAGCGGGTTGGGCAAGGGTATTTTTGCCAGCTCGTTGGCCAAGGTCATGCAGGACAAGGGGTTCAAGGTGGCGCCCATCAAGCTGGAAGGCTACCTGAATCTCGACAGCGGCACCCTGAATCCCTACCGGCACGGCGAGGTATTCGTTCTGGACGACGGCATGGAGTGCGACATGGACCTGGGCACGTACGAGCGCGTGCTCAACCAGAACCTGTCGCGGCAGAACTTCTGCACCAGCGGGCAGATCTTCTCCGAGGTGCTCCTCAAGGAGCGCAAAGGCGGATACCTGGGCCGCGACGTGCAGATGATCCCCCACGTCACGGGCGAGGTGAAGTATCGCCTGCGGGAGCTGGCCGTCCGGACCGGGGCGGACATCGTGTTTGTGGAGATCGGCGGCACCGTGGGAGACGTGGAGAACGCATACTTCATCGAGGCCGTCCGGCAACTGGCCTTCAAGGAGGGGCCCAACAGTTGCTGCTACGTCGCCCTGACCTACGTGGTGGAGCCGCCCACCCTGGGCGAGCAGAAGTCCAAACCGGCGCAGCTCAACATCCGGCAGCTCATGGCCACGGGGATCATGCCCCACATCATCGCCTGCCGCGCCCATCGGCCCGTGACCCGCAAGGTGCAGGAGAAGCTGGCCCTGTATTCCAACGTGCCGGTGGAACGGGTGTTCTCCATGCACGACATGGAGAGCGTGTATCTGGTGCCGAACATGCTGCGTGAGGCAGGCATCGATCAGGCGGTCATGGGAATTCTCGCCCTGCCGCCGGCCGATGCGTCACGCGAGCAGCAGGCGCGGATGGTGTGGGACGGGTACATCACGCGTTACCGAACGGCGGACCGGCCGGTCACCATCGGCATCACCGGCCGATATACCTCCCTGCGAGACTGTTACGCCAGCATCATCCAGGCCCTGGAACACGCCGGCACCCACTTGGGCGCCCGCGTCCGGATCGAATGGATCGACAGCGGCGGTGTCGCCGACGCGGACGTGGCCGACCGGCTGGCAGAGATGCACGGCATCATCGTGCCCGGAGGGTTCGGCGTACGCGGCGTGGAAGGCAAGATCGCCTGCGTACGCTACGCCCGGGAGAACCGGATGCCTTATCTCGGCCTGTGCTACGGGTTCCAGATCGCGGTGATCGAGTACGCCCGAAACGTCTGCGGCCTGGAGGGCGCCAACAGCACGGAAGTGAATCCGGCCGCGCCCCATCCGGTCATCGACACCCTGCCGGAACGACGCACGACCGAAGAATCCGCCGGCAAGATGCGGCTGGGCGGCCAGGATGTGGAGCTGATGCGCGGCAGCCGGGCCTGGAACCTCTACGGCCAGGTCTCCACCGTGCGGCTCCGCTTCCGGCACCACTACGAGGTGTCGCCGCGGTACATTCAACCGCTGGAGGACGGCGGAATGATCTTCAGCGGCCGGGCTCCGGACCAGCCCATCATGCAGATTCTGGAACTGCCCGCCGACCAGCACCCCTGCTTTCTGGCCACCCAGGCTCGTCCCGAACTCACGTCTCGCCCCTTGCAGCCCGACCCGCTGTTCGTCGAACTGGTGCGGTCCGCGATGGTTTACGCCGGCGTGGCGGACGAAACGAACCGGCCTGCCACCGCGCGCTCCGCGTCCTGCGGCTGACCGCTTTCGCCGCGCATCGTAAACTCCCGATGAATCCAAGCGCCCGGTGAATTGTATCTGGCAGCGGGGGGTGGAGATTCGGCATGACGCGCCGACTGAAGGTGCGGCATGTCGGATCGCGTGGGTCACTGCCGGCGCTGGTGGCGAGCGGTTTGAGCCCTCCGGCCGGGGTCTGACTGTCCAAGCACCCCACTCCGGGCCGGGATTTGATTGTCCGGACCGACCGCTGCGCCCGGGGGTTGATTGTCCGGACCGACCGCTGTGTCCCGGGGGTTGATGGTCCGGGCCGACCGCTGCGGCCGAAAGCTGACTGTCTAAACCGGATGCTCCGGCCAGCTTCCTCTTGATCCACGAAGATCGCCCGAGGATTCGGACCGGTCCCCGTTCCTCCACATGCGCGACGTCATCGCCCACTTGCCGCGCGGCGAGGATCCCGCCTCGCTCCTGTCCGCCGCCTGGCCCACGCCGCTCCCCGGCAGAACCTCCACGGACCAGGCATCCGCGCAAGACCGGATCTCGTCGAGCCGCGCGGCCGACTCCGCGCGACGCAACGCCAGATGCTCGGCGTCGCCGAACGCGGAGGACGGATCCTCCCGCGCGTCCTGCGCTTTGCGCTCCACGGCAAACAAATCCTGGATCCGCTTCAACATATGCCCACAACGGCGACGGTCCTCCAGACGCGCGTCGTAAAACTTGCGACGGGCATGAGACCAGCATCCCCCGTGGAGCAGCCGGTTGCGCTGAACCACCTCGTGGTAACAGGAATGGCCGTCGGTCAGCAGCGTCCCTGAAAAACCCGACAAAAAAGCCGACGGACCCGCCCGGCTGTGCGAGGTCGTGAAGTCGTACACCACCAGACGGGAGGGTTCGTTCAGATAGGTATACAAGTAGCCGGTGGCCGTCTCCTTTTTCAAACTGTCCAACAGATACGGGACCGGCGTGTCGTCCGACTGGATCAGGTGGCCAGCCCGAAGCGCGGCCCTCAGGCCCTCATAGACCGGCCAAAGCAGGTCCGCCATCCGGCCCACCCAGTCGCACAGCGACGCGACGCCCAACTCCACCCGATGACGCCGCAACAGGCCCTGCAGCCGGTTCAGCGGAATGTGGTCGGCATACTTACTGGTCAGAACGTAGGCCAGCAGGCCGGGGCCGGCGATGCCCTTGTCGATCGGCCGCGGCGGCAGCGGGGCGATCGCAATGCCCTCCTGGCACTTGCGGCAGGCGTACTTGGTGCGAACGTGCCGGCGCTTGAACAGGCTGCCGGGGTGGTAATCCAGTTCTTCGCTGACTTCGGTGCCGATCGGACGCATGGACTCGCCGCAGCAGGGGCAGGTCGTATCTTCCAGCGGATAGATGACCTCTTCCACGGGCAGATCGTCCGGCAGCGGCCTGCGGCCGTGGCCCTTGCGGGAGTGGCTCAGCACCATGCGGAAGACGTGGGT
>MTKY01052604.1_pt1 | contig 10066 bp, 7 predicted proteins | sample 1042731 | NCBI WGS metagenome assembly MTKY01 (sample SAMN06212206, study PRJNA360538) | anaerobic digester metagenome | biome: Wastewater treatment plant; material: sludge; isolation source: anaerobic digester fed with sludge from wastewater treatment plant | place: Denmark: WWTP Soeholt ... | reverse complement strand
TGAAATGAAACCGATTCGTACGGTGAATCCGCGTCTGTCTTCCGGTTTCGAGAAAATCCTGCTCAAGTGTACGCAGCGAAATCCCGAGGATCGGTACCAGCAGTGCTTCGATCTGCGCTACGCGCTGGAACACTACGAGGAAATCGATGAGCGTTATCACAAAAAACAGAAAAGACGCCTGCTGATATTTTCTCTCGCGCTGCTGACTTCTCTCGCGTTTCTCGTCGGCGGTTTCTGGACCGGGCGGGAGTCGCAAAAACTGACGAGCGATTATTACGAGCAAAAACTGGACGAGGCGAAGCAGTCAACCGACTACCAGAAGAAGCTTGAGCTCTACGAATTGTGTATCGACATGCCGGATAAAGGCGGCGTGCCGGACGCGTATCTCGGCATGATCCAGTTGTTCAAAGAGGGGGACGCCCGCTTCAGCGTCGAAGAGGCGAATATATTGAACAGGCAGATCAAGACGCATCTGAAGGATCTGAAGGGGAATCCACGCGATTTCTCGGACCTTTGCTTTGAAGTCGGCAAACTGTTCTGGTATTACTACGATTACGGAACCGAAGCGGGCGATAATCAGATCGCCCGCATGAAAGGCGCGATCGACTGGTTCGATGACGCGGTGCGCTACGCCCCGGAACAGACGGAAAAGACGACGATGGCCACCGTATACGCGGCAATCGGCACTTTTTACCGCGATATCGCCATCAAGACGATAGAAGGCGCCGACAAAGGTCTGTACAAACCTTTTTTCGATCAGTTAAAAGAGCTGATCGAGACGGTCGCGGCGGATAATGAAGAAAGCGAAATTGTCCGGCTCGAACTTCTGGAACTCGGCAGAAGCGCCCTCCAGCAATACGCCGGCAGGTTTAAAGCGGACGGCATATTGGAGATAGACATGCTCAATATGTGTGAGACGATCAGTCAAATCAACAGAGGTCTGACGACAACGACGAGAAAGACAGAGGAAATGAAATCGGAAATCCGTGACCGGATTATAGAAACGCGGAAAGCGATAAAAGCCGTTTTTGTCAGCGGGGGAGAGGACTGAGATGTCGTTTGAACAGATGAAAACAATCTCGCTCGTGCTTTATAGCGGCGCTGCCCTGATGTTCCTGCTTACCGTCATCACATTCTTCATGTTCCGGATTCCCCAGGTGATCGGTTTTCTGACCGGATCACAGGAACGCAAAGAAGTCGCGGCGCTCCGCAGGAGCGGCACCGCCTCTGTGGAGAGCGGCGGTGTATCCCGCGGAAAAAGAAAACATGGGAGAAAGCCAGGCAAGGATCCTTCGTCCCGCCGTGACAGTGCCGGCGCGGACCGACTGGCAGCGACCGAGAAGATCAGAACAGAAGAGCTTCCGGATATATCCGGACCGCGGGCAGCCGCTTCTTCCCCAGTACCTCCGGCTCCGCCTCCTCCACCGGCGGCACCCGCCCCGGAGTTTCCCGCGGAACCTCACATGCCGCACGCGGAAGAAGCGCCGAACGCCGCCACAGAGTTGTTATCGCCCGTGCCGACAGCAGGGGAAGATACTGCGATCCGGTATTTGGAGATACAACCGGAATTTGAACTTTATTTTTACGCCAGTTCGATTCCCGTCGATTAGGCCTGATCCAGTCGTCCGTCCGGGGTTAAACCGCGTTTATTCAGCCAAACTCAGGACGGATCACGGTTTCGCGCAAACCGCCAACAAGGAGGGCTGCCCTATGAAGAACCGCAGACATCGCGCATCGAGAGCGGCCTTGCTCGCAGGGGCCGTCTGTCTGATGCTGTGTTTTTACGCGCTGGGGGGCGCGCCGGCAAAAGCTGATTCGGGTGTCGTTGAGGATATAAACCATGCGGGACTGCAGTCGAGGCGGCTTCTTATAGGAGGCCAGAGCCCGTTAACGCCCATGTCCCACCTCCCCATTCGCCTTCAAACCGGCCATGGAACGAGTGTAACGGTTACCTATGACAACAATAAAGCTTTCGGCGGGGAATACTACAGAAAACCGCGCACGGCGACGATCGAGATAAAACATACAGGTTTTAATCCGGATGATTTTTATATCGGCGTTGAATACACCCCTTATTATTTCCAGGACTACGGGCCAATTGAGAGAAAACACATCGCGTTCAGCCCGGTCAGTGGTAAGGCGGACACATATAGAGGCACGCTGGCCTTCAGGAAGGATGGGCGCTATATTCTGAAAATTGAGGGTACGGACTGTGTAACCGGAGCTCCTGTATCATACTTGGATAGCTTTGTGATTGACAGCGTTGCTCCTGTCATGTCGCTGACATTCGATAAGAATAAGGAAAAGGGCGGGTTCTTTACCGACGCGGTGACAGGGACACTCAAGGTCACAGAGGCTAATTTCGACAAAACTCTGGTAAAAGTTTCTGTGAAGCAGAAGCTTCCCGGGCAGAACGATTTCAAGGAAATCGCGGCCGGCAGCCCCTTCCAGGGAGTGACAGTATCCACTTTTTCCAAGACCATCCCGTTCACGGAAGAAGGAGCCTACTCGGTTGACATAACCTATAGAGATTCCGGCGGGCTTTCGGCGGCGCCCATTCATGAGGAGTTTTTCATCGACCGTACGGCTCCCGTGCTGGATGTCCGGTTTGATGACGCCGCGCCTGTCATGTCGAATTATTACAATCAATTCCGGAAAGCGACTATCACTGTGGACGAAGCGAATTTCGATCCCGAATTGGTGACTGTCACACAGAGCGCCGGACGGGGCGGGGAGGAAGTTGAACCGCCTGTTGTAAGTAGTTGGCAGAGTGACGGGAACAAGCACACCGCGACGATTTTGTACGATAGAGATGGTGAGTATTCTCTTGCGGTCAGCTGCAGCGATATGGCCGGCCGTCAGGCAGAGTCCTTCGCCGAACAGGCGTTTATCATCGACACAACTCCCCCGGCCTACACCGTTACCGGGATTACATCCGATAAAAAAGGTGAGGGGGTGATCGCTCCTGTCATCGAGTTCAGTGACCCGAATCTGATGCCTGAGAGTGTGGACATCCAGCTGTCAGGGAAGCGCCGCGGAGTCATACTGAACATTAAAGAGATGAAAACGGAGTCGACAGGCGGGCGTGTGGAGTACCATGAGTTTCCGCGCTCGCTGGAGATGGACGATTTTTATACGATCAGCGTGAAGATGAAGGATAAGCTGAACAATACGACATCAGAGACGATCCGGTTCTCCGTCAACCGGTTCGGGTCTACGTATGAATGCAGCGATGAAACGAAAGCGCTGGCGGGATCATACGTGAAGAAGGCTCCGGATATCGTTGTGACGGAGACGAATGCCCTTAAGCTGGCGACGAATCAAGTGACGCTCTTCAAAGATAATCACTCCGCCACACTGAAAGAAGGTGTGGATTACAGTCTTGAGCAGGACGGGGAGGACGGCCGTTTCTACCAGTACGCGTACCGGATCTTCAGCGCCAATTTTACAGAGGACGGTCTGTACCGCCTGAGCATCAGCTCCCAGGACAGCGCTGGGCGCGTATCGGAGAGTTCATCCGGCCATGGGGGGATGGATATCAGCTTCATCGTCGATAATACAGCTCCAATCGTATCGTTCCTCAATCTTGAAAAAGGCGGAACTTACCCGGCAGGCGATTACGATGTTATTTTTACCGCCGATGATAATGTGAAGCTCTCCAATGTTATACTTTATTTAGATGGAGAGAAGGTAAAAGAGTGGAACGCGCTCGAGATCGAAAAACTGGTCTCAGGGAAAGAAGATTTCCACTACATCGTCATGGGCGGTTCAAACAACGCCCGCCATCTGCGCGTTGTCTGCGCCGATGCGGCGGGTAACCAGACAGAAGGAGAAATCTCCGGTTTCTATGTGACGACAAGTCGATGGGTGCAGATGATGAATAACGTGCAGATTAGACTAGTTCTCTATGTGATGGCCGCGCTTCTGGTAATCCTGTCGGCTGTCACAGTCTTTTTCATTCTTTCGGTTCGGGCGAAGAAGCGCCGGAAGCGCGCTCAGGCGGGAGCACCTGCCTATCCCGGTGCGCCGAACGATAACCGGATGGCATCCGGTTATCCTGCCGGATCCGCCGTTCCCCCGTATCCGAATGCGCAGACGCCGGCGGGAGGATACCGCCCCGGCCCCGCTGTTCCCCCGTATCCGAATGCGCAGACGCCGGCGGGAGGAGGATACCGTCCCGGTCCTGTTACCCCCCCATATCCCCCGGGCGCGCCGGTGCCTGCGGCCGGCGCGGTGACAGAGAAGCCGCCATACGCATACCGCGAGGATGGCAGAGGATTCTCACCGGAAACCTGGGAAAACGCGATACAGGCGGATCATCCCGTAACCAATCAGCCCTTTGTCCAGTCCTACATCCCGCCTTACCGACCCGGGCAGGCCAGTGCGCCGGGGCAGAGCGGCGGACAGCCCGCCGAAGCGTATGATCCATCGAAGCTTGATTTCGGGGAAACAACCGTTCTCTCGAAGCAGCAGCCGGACGAGACGGCAAAACTGGACGAACTCAGGGACTGACCCCTGGTGTAAACAGGTTGTAACATAAACCGGCTTCACAGTATGTATGCCCGAACCGGACGCGCCGGGAGTTGGTCGGCAGCGTGTGACAGCGGACAGGCGCCGCATCGGGTATCGTGCCGCGGGAGGGAGCCTGCGTCTCCGGCGTCAGGACAGATCAGAGCGAAGTGATTTCGGCGGATCCGCGAAAGGGAGCGACCAGTCCAGCTCCTGGTTGCAATACACACAGCGTTTAATCGATTGGACCGGTACGTAGCTGATAAGTTTATGGCAGCGCGGGCAGAGATAAGCGTCAGAAGTTGATTCGTGAACCGAATTCTTTCTGAGCGCTCCGTATTTCATTCTTCTGCGGACAATGGTTGTTTTGATCAGCCTCATATAAAACCTCATATTTCATTGTATCATATGCTGTTTTATCCTATTGCCGTGAACGCGCGGCAAACAGCGGCCGCGGCCCAAAGCGCCCGCCGGAAACTTGTTTTTTCAGGGAAAAAGGGAACGCCTGCCAGAGAGGATGACAGGGATTCTCATGCTGGAAGGGGACGCGCCCGATTGAATAAAATTCATTTCCGCGCGCCGCGCCGTTATTTCCCGAACCACTTTTTATATTGACAATGTAAAGCCGCTGCGAGATGACAACACCGGCGGCTCGGCCGCAGCCGCTATCATCCGTCCGAAATCAGAAAATCGCCATCAAGCCTGTCGCGATAGCAAAGTAAATCCCGAGGGACGCGGCGTCGACGAGCGTGGTAATCAGAGGAGCCGCCATAATGGCCGGGTCAATCTTCAGCCTCTTCGCGATAAGCGGGAGGATGCCGCCGACGATAGCTGCCATGAAAATCGTGACCATCATCGCAGTGGCCAGGATCGCGGCCGCGACGATATCTTTATCGAAGATCATGATGCGGACGAAGCTGAGAGCCGCGAGAACAACACCGATAAACAGACTCGTCGCGGATTCTTTCATGATGACCTTGAAAATGTCGGTGAACTTGATCTCCCCGAGCGTCATGCCGCGGATCATCAATGTGCTGGATTGGGCGCCGACATTTCCTCCTGTATCCGTCAGCATCGGAATAAAGGAGACGAGGAGCGGCAGTGCCGTCCAGGCGGCTTCGTTTTTCTGGAGGATGACACCGTTCACCATACCCGAAACCATTAGGATCAATAGCCACAGAATACGGTGCTTTCCGAGCTCGAGGAAGCTCGTCTTAAGGTACGGTTTTTCGGACGGAGAGATGGCGGCCATCTTCTCAAAGTCCTCCGTGTTCTCCTCCTGTAGAACATCAACCGCGTCGTCGACCGTGACAATGCCGACAAGTCTGTTTTCGTGGTCGACGATGGGGATGGAGAGGAAATCGTAACGGTAGAACATCTGAGCGACTTCCTCTCTGTCGGCATCGGTCGTCGCGCGAATGACATCTCTCCACATAATATCTTCAATGCGCTCTTCATCTTTGGCGAGCAGCAGCGTCCGAACCGATGTGACCCCCTCCAGAAAGCGGTATTCATCGGTGACATAGAGCGTGTAGATTGTCTCGCGGTCCTCGCCGACCGCGCGCAGGTGAGCGATCGCTTCCGCGACGGTCATGTCCTTTTTTAACCGCGTGTACTCTGCCGTCATGATGCTTCCGGCAGAATCTTCCGGGTATTGGAGGTACCGATTGATGACCTGCCGTTTCGCGGGTGAAGCGAGGCGGAGGATGCGGCTGACCATATTCGCCGGCATCTCTTCCAGGAAGTCAACGGCGTCATCGATGAACAGCTGGTCCAGCATGTTCGTCGTCTCTTCATCGGTGAAGGCCTCAACGACGCGGCGCTGCGTCTCGGATTCAAGGTGCGCGAAAACCTCAGCGCTCATCTCTTTCGGCAGCATCCGAAAGATGAAAGCTGTCTCGTCATCCGGCAGTGATTCCATGAAGAGGGCGACATCGACTTCGTTGTCGTGGCGGAGTTCATAGATCAGCTTGGCGTAATCGTGATCCCTTAGAAGCTCAGTCAGGTACTCGAAGTTCTGTTCTTCATTCATTTCTTCAGCCATCTTCTGCTCCTTTCTCCATGCCCCCGGATAAAAAAGAGCCTGACTCAACTGACCGGTCAGGCTCCTGAATCAGCAGGCGTTCAACCGGTCTAGCCGAGCATTGCGATACATTCTATTTCGACTTTCGCGCTCTTGGGCAGCTGCCTGACCGCGAAGCATGCGCGCGCCGGGAAAGGGCTGGCGAAATAGTCGCCGTACACCTCATTTACAGCACCGAAATGTGCCATATCCTCAAGGAGGACAGTTGTTTTCACGACATTTTCAGGACCGCAGCCGGCTTCTCTCAGGATAGCGTCGAGATTTCTGAGCGCCTGTTTTGTCTGTTCGACCACATCGTCGGACATACCACCTGTCGCCACATCAATACCGAGCTGACCGGATACGAAAAGGAAACCGTTGGCAGCAACAGCTTGAGAATAAGGCCCGATCGCTTTTGGCGCCAGATCAGAGTGAATGACTTTTTTCGACATGTGCTTGACTCCTTCAACAAAGAAAATAGATGTGAGCGGGTCCGTCTGCGCCGGCCGTTTTGATCGCGGTGGCAAGACAGGCATACACAGAATGAAAGCAGCAGGCATGAAAACGATGCGTCCGCCTGAAGCTTACCTTATTAGTGTACCACAACCGCCACAGCGCCGCGTTCCGGCCGCTTCAGCTATAGGTGGCTTATCCCTCCGGGGAAGGGAGCGGGTCAGAAAGAGCGCTCTCTTCCCCGGAGGGTATTGCCTACCTCTCTTCGCGGTAGTAGTTTAACCCGGTGCTCGCGGGCTGTGCGTGTTCCTTGCTCTGCCGGATGCTGGTGATAATGAGGACGATAATAGTGGCGATGAAAGGGAACATCATGTAGATCGCCCGCGGGAGTCCGGGGATCGGAACGCGCATGTACATGACTGTCAATCCGCCGAATATGATGGATGAATAGATCGCGCGTAGCGGACTCCAGGTGGAGAAGATGACGAGGACGATCGCGAGCCATCCGTAGCCGCTGACACACTCGGTGACCCAGATGCCTTTCTGATTGACCATCGCCATATACATGCCGCCCAGGCCGCAGAGTCCGCCGCCTACGACTGTCGCGATGTACTTGTAGCGCGTGACATTGATCCCGGCGCTGTCCGCCGTTCCGGGGCTTTCGCCCACAGCTCTGAGAGACAGCCCTTTTCTTGTCCTGTTCAGGAACCAGCCCATGACGAACGCGATGATCAGCGCGAAGTAGACCATCCAGTTGTACTTGAAGAACAGCGTCCCGGCCACAGGCAGCTCCGCCAGTTTGCCGACGCTGATATTCCCGAATACAGCTTTTGTCTCCGCGCCGACCGCGACATAGCCGTTCGCTTTGTGTCCGAGGACCTCGCCGAAGAATTTTCCGAATCCTGTTCCGAAAATCGCGAGCGTCAGACCGGTGACGTTCTGATTCGCGCGGAGGGTGACCGTCAGGACCGCGTAGATCAAGCCGCTGATACATCCCATGATGAACGCGAACAGGACGGCCGCCAGAAGGGGAATCATCCCGCCGACACCGAACCATTGCTCGGCGAACCACGCGCCTGCCAGCCCGGCGATCGCCCCCATATACATCTGGCCCTCAACACCGAGGTTGAGGTTCCCCGATTTCTCCGTCAGGATCTCCCCACTCGTCGCGAGAAGGAGCGGAGCGCCCGCCAGAACGGCGGCGTTCAGCCAGTTAATAATTATATTCAGAACGTTCATACGCCCGCCTCCTCCTTAAGCTCCCGCACAGGCGCGCGGTGCGTCCCCCTGAAGACAAGTCTGTACTGGATGAAAAATTCGCTTCCCAGCATGAAGAACAGGATCAGCCCTGTCAGCAGTTCAGCCGCGGAAGCGGGGATTCCCATCGTCATCTGGATAAACAGCGATCCCTTCTGGAGCATTGCGATGAAAACGGAGATGGGGATCATAATAAACGGATTGAGTTTCGACAGCCACGCGACGGTAATCGCCGTGAAGCCGACGCCTCCGGCTGTCGTCTCGGTCAGCGTATGGTTCGCTCCAGCGACCTGCAGGTAACCCGCGAAACCGCAGATCGCGCCGGAAATGAGGAGTGTACGGATCTGGATCCAGCGCGTATTCATCCCGGCGTACCGCGCCGTGTTCAGCGAGTCGCCGACGACAGCGATCTCGTAGCCGTGTTTTGTCTTCGTCAGATAGAAGTAAGCGGTGATCGCGATAGCCAGGGCGAAGACCCAGCCGATGTGTACGCCAAATAGCCGGGGCAGCATAATGCGATTGTCTGTAGGTCCGGCAAAGTCGAGGATCTTCGGGAAGGTGCTCTGTGGGTGCTGCCATGAGCGCAGGGACTGCAGGTAGATGACATACTGAATCGCGATGTAGTTGAGCATCAGGGTGAACAGCGTTTCATTCGTTCCCCACTTCGTCTTGAAGTACGCGGGAAGGAATCCGAAGAGAGCGCCGCCTGCCATCGCGAGGATGATCATCACAAGATGCAGGGGGACTTTCCCCCAATAATTGCCGTTGTTGATCGAATGGATGACCAGATAGGAGCAGAAGATACCGCCCGCAAGGATCTGGCCTTCCGCGCCGATGTTCCAGAATTTCATTTTAAAGGCGAAACCGACGGCGACGCCGGCGATCAGAAGCGGAATGGCGAGCCGGATCGTCTCCCCCAGGTAGATCGACGATCCGAACGAGCCGACGACCATATCCCGGTAAGCCAAAAGCGGGTTCTTGCCGATAGCGAGGAGCATGAATGCGCCGACTAACAGCGCCGACAAAAAACTGACCACATAGACAAATACCTTTTGCGCGGTGGAGATGCTTCCCCTCTTCGTCATGCGGATGAGTGGCTCCTTCGGAATCGGACAGGACGGCGGTTCGACGGACAGCGCCAGCTGTTCCGCAGGGGAGGTGTATTCATTGATCGCAGATTTTGTCATACGGCATCCGCTCCTTTCTCCTGATGGAGGGACTGTCCGAGCATAAGGAGCCCAATATCCTGTTTAGATGTGACGCGCGGGTCGACAATGCCTGTGACGCGGCCATCGCTCATGACGAGAAGTCTGTCGGAGATTTCCATCAGCACATCGAGATCCTCTCCGACGAAAATCACTGCCACACCTTTCATCTTCTGCTGATTCAGCAGATGATAAATCGTGTGAGAGGAGTTGATATCGAGTCCGCGCACGGGGTAAGCCACCATCAATAGATGGGGAGCCGCGTCGATTTCCCGGCCGACCAGCACTTTCTGGACATTGCCGCCGGAGAGCTTCCGGACCGGTGTGAAAACATCTGGTGTGACAATCATCAGTTCTTCCACCAGGCGCTCCGCTATTTGGCGCGGGGATTTGCGGTCGACAAAGATTCCTTTGTTATTTCGGTAGCTTTTCAACATGATGTTGTCAACCATATCGAGCGAAGGAACCAGCCCCATGCCGAGGCGGTCTTCCGGAACAAAGGCGAGCGCGACACCTTTTCTGACGATTTCATTTGGATTCAGCCCGACGAGGTTCTCATCGACCTCCTGTCCATTGACCT
>MTKY01051294.1_pt1 | contig 10067 bp, 2 predicted proteins | sample 1042731 | NCBI WGS metagenome assembly MTKY01 (sample SAMN06212206, study PRJNA360538) | anaerobic digester metagenome | biome: Wastewater treatment plant; material: sludge; isolation source: anaerobic digester fed with sludge from wastewater treatment plant | place: Denmark: WWTP Soeholt ... | reverse complement strand
ATCCAGCATATACTCCGCCGATGGGAACAGGTTCCCCCACACATACCGCAGCCGCGCCCCCCATCCGGGGATGCTCGCCAGACCGCCCCACAGCCGCCGCGCCACCAGACCTTTGCCGGCGCTTAAATCGTAGGCCCGCTGTTCGCCGCGCGAAGGCTCCAGGCGCTGCAAACGCGCCCACACCTCAGGCGGAATGGGCAGGGACCACAGTTCGTGCGCTCGCGACAGCGCCTCCTGGAGCGGCAGCACCAGGTCGTAGGCCTGCGCCCGCGCCAGCAGCTCGTCCCAATCGATCCGCTCCCGGTACAGGACGATCACTTCCGCCAGGTCATAGAGCTGTCTGGCGTTGGCCTTCTCGCATCCGCCGTGCTGCAAAAGATGGCCGCTCAGATGCAGTACTTGCGCCTCTGGGCCTAAGATGCGCACCGGCGCTGCGCCCAGCCGCGCAGGGCCTGCCGTCTGCCATAGCCAGTCGCTTGGAATGGCCCGTTGGTAATGGAGTGGAGCGAGCAGCCGCCAGTGGATTTCGATGGGCCGCGTCTCGGCGTCGCCGGCCTTGCTCATCATAATCTGGTTGCGGAACGCGCGGATAAAGCCGGGGCGGAACTCGCCGTAGGGTCGTTCGTAGCCCAACGCAGCGAGCACACGCAACGCGCCCTCCACATCCTCTTCGTGCACCAGCAGGTCGAAATCACACATAGGCCGCAAGGCCAGGTTGCCGTATACGGCCTCTGCCAGCGCTGCTCCCTTGAGGAGGATCACCGCGATGCCCGCGTCCGCCAGACGCTGCAATGCTTCTTCCAGACGGTGAAAGCGGAGGAGGTTGGTCCTGGCCACGCCGTAGTAGTCCAGGCGCAGGCCGTCTTTGAGCGAGGCCGGTACCCACTCTTGTCCGCGAATGGTTTCGTACACCAACGGGGAAACGCCGCCCGTGCGGGCCGTCTGGAGCAAGTCGTCCCAGTCGACGCCGTTCTGCGCCACCAACGTGCGCGCGTCTTGCAATGCCTCAGGGACCCACCGCCCACGCAGCAGCAGATGGAGCAGCTTCTCGTCGGGGCGCAGGGCTAGGTGGCCGGTGGTGTATGGCTTGTCCGGACCCTTGGCCTGGATAAGGATGTCAGTCACGAGGTGCTCTTTCCACCCCATAGCCCGGCGCCAGGACTCCCAATTGCACGTCAGTGGCATCGTAATCCCCTGCGCCTGCCGCTTCCAACAGCCGCTCCACGTCCGCCTCGATCTGTTCCACGGCGATGTGTCCATTCTGCGCGAAGAAGATCTTCTGGTGGCGGCTGCGGGCGTGGCGCTCTTCGGCAGCGAATAGCTCTTCCTGGAGCTTCTCGCCGGGACGCAGGCCGGTGAAGACAATGTCGATGTCCTTACCCTCCTCCAGGCCGGAGAGGCGGATGATGTCGCGGGCCAGGTCGATGATTTTGACCGGTTTGCCCATGTCGAGTACGAAGACCTGGCCGCCCTCGCCCATGGCGGCGGCTTGCAGCACCAGTTGTGCAGCCTCTGGGATGGTCATGAAATAGCGTTCGACATCCGGGTGGGTGATGGTGAGCGGGCCGCCGGCAGCAATCTGCTGTTGGAACAGCGGGATCACGCTGCCCCGGCTGCCCAGGACGTTGCCGAAGCGCACGGCCACAAAGGCACGCCCGCTGCGCTGCGCGGCGGCGCGCACCAGCGACTCGGCCACGTGTTTCGTCGCGCCCATGATGCTGCGCGGTTCGACGGCTTTGTCGGTGGAGATGAGCACGAAGCGCTGCACGTCCCATCGCTCGGCGGCATGGAGCAGCGTGCGAGTCCCGCCGATATTGTTGGTCACGGCTTCCAATGGGTTGATCTCCATCAGCAGCACGTGTTTGTGTGCCGCCGCGTGGAAGATGACCTCCGGCCGGTGTTCCGCAAAGACCTGGTCCACGCGCCCCGCGTCGCGCACGTCAGCGATGACGGGATGGAGCACCAGGTCGGGGAAGCGCTCGCGCAGCTCGTTGTGGATGCGGTAGATGGAGTTTTCGCCATGTCCCAGCAGCACCAACGCCGATGGCTCACAGCGCGCGATCTGCCGGCACAACTCCGAACCGATGGAGCCGCCCGCGCCGGTGACCAGCACGCAGCGCCTATTCAGAAGCGCGGCGACCTCGGAGCAGTCGGTTTGCACAGGCGGGCGGGCCAGCAGGTCGGTCACGTTCACCGGGCGGAAGCGCTGCACCTGCACCTGTTCGGAGATCAACTCGTAGATGCCGGGCAGCGTGAGCACGGGGACCGGCGTCTGGCGACAGATGCCTACAATGCGCCGCATCTGTTCGGCGGTAGCGGTGGGGATGGCGATCAGGATTTGCTGCACACGCAGCGTATGGGCCAGAGCGGGGATATCCTCTGTTGTCCCCAACACGCGCACGTTGCCGCCGAGCGCCACGCCTCTTTTGCCGGGATCGTCGTCCACAAAGCCTACCGCCAGCAGACTCAGCTCCGGATTGCGACGGATTTCCAGGAGGGTGCTATAGCCGGCCTTGCCCGCCCCAACGATCAGCACCCGCTTTTGAGGTCGCCCACCGGCTTCGCGCTCCCTTTTGAGGGTTTGGTAATATAGCCAGCGCAGGAGGAAGCGCGGCGCGACCACGGCGTAGCCTGAAAGCAAGAGGTCTAGGAAGGGAATCGAGAAGGGAAAACTCGGCAGCGATAGCAACCGCAGAACGAGCCACGCGATCGCCGTGGTGAAGACCTCGCCGATGACAAAGACCTGGACCATCAGATCGAGTTCCGGCATGCTGGCGAAGGGCCAGTAGCGACTGTAGCCGTCCAGGTTCAGCAGCACGGCAATTTTAACGCAGAGCGCCACACCCGCAAACACAAGCGCCGTGTGGGTGTAGCCACGGATGTCCAGACTGCGCAGGTCCAGCCGCAGCACAAAGGCAAAGTATGCGGCCAGCGGTATGAGGAGCATATCGACCAGCAGCAGGTAACGATTGCGCACCTGCAAGGTATGCGATCCTAATCCAGATAGCCTGGAATGTGATGGGCTTGCACTGCCCGTTTCCTTACCTTTTGGGTAAGAATCCTGGGGTGCAAGCTCCGATGGTCTAGATGGCTTTGCCCATTTTCTTGCGTGCGGCACGGACTTCTCCCCTCAACGTTCGATGTAAATGACGGACCGGCGACTCAGCAGGTGACGGATCTGGGCGTTGATGTTTGGCGCCATTCAGGCTTCGACAATCGGCGTGGTTTACTCACAATCTACGTTAGAGTCAGTACTTGCTTGCCTGTCCTTCCATACGTCGTACATTCAGGAGGAGTACCAAAGCGCTGGCGGCAAGAACGATGCCGGTCAGGATGAAAAAACCGTGGCCTTGTGTGTTGCCGGACGGAGGGAGGAGCGGAATAGGTGTGGCCGTTGGCGTACCTGCCGGAACCTCCTCGGTCGAGCTCGCGGGGGAAGTCGCTGTAGGCAGGGTTTGATTGAGCGTATGCTGCTCAGGTGTGGCCCAAACCACAGGAATGGACGATAAAAGCATAAACGAAACAAGGATGATGCCCCAAAGTCCTACACGTACAACTTTCATTGATATACCTCCTCCTCCTGCTCCAAAAACTGCACTCTTACGCATACAGGTGAACGAAGTTCTGTTTGTTCAAAGTTTTGTATGGGTCAGGGTGCCGGCATGCGCTTCCATTGTAGCACTTCCCCCACAATATTCAACAGATGACGGGATCTGATGATTGCTGGATTTCTAACCCAATCTGCGTGGAATCCAATCGCCACATGGATAATGGTAGCGATATTTTGTGCGATGTCAAGTTGTGGCAGCGGCATCGCCGGGTATTCCCGAACGGGGTTTCTGACCGGATTGGTTTGAGTGCGGCCTGAAGGCCGGGGATAAAAAAGGGTTTTTGGGGTGAAGTTCCCCAAAAACCCTTCAGGGACACCTAATCACCGACCGTGAACAATTCCCCCGCACTGCGGCCCTGCACGTCGGGGAAGTACATCTCATTCGCCGTGGCGGGCAGCACGCGGTACTCGCCGGGGATGGCCGCGCGCAGGAAGTAGCGCACCTGGTACGTCCCTGCCGCGAGCCGCTGGGCGTAGAAGACAGCGCGCTCGTCCCGCAGTTCCTGATGATCGAAGGTGGGCCACCACCACACGTTGCCGGTGTTGATCCGGCGCGTTTCCGGTTCCAGCCCCTCCTGGATTTCGGTGTTCAGCGTGGGGTCCACCGGCTCCATCCCCGCCGGATAGAAGTCCTCGACGACGAGGTAGTTGCGCATCCGAGGGAGCGTCAGCGTCAGGCGCACTTCCACCAGATCGCCGGGCCGCGCGGATGTGACGGGTGTGCAATCTCCAAGCGGCTCCAGCCAGTTCAAGGTGTCAGGCGTACCTTCCACGGCGCAGTATTGACGCTGCACTGTGATGCCGCGGCTTTCTGCCTCGAGTTGCTCCACCGGGCGGTAGATCGCCAGGTTGGCGCTGTAGTAGAGTGTCCCGTTGCCTTCGCCGCGCGAGATTTCCACCGCGTTCGACCACTCGCGTAGCAGTTCGCTCACCGGGATGGTGTATTCGATTGGCTCGCGCAGATTCTCCGGCGTCACCTGCCCCTCGCCACGTGGTTCGGTATTGACTGCCGCGCCCCAGGTGTAATTTGCCTGTAGCTCGCCGGTCGCCAGCATCACGTCGGTGAGGGCGATGATGGACCACGCGGTTTCCTGCGTCGTCTCCCAGCGGTCGGCGGTACGGGCGATCATCAGCCAGCGAGTGGCCTGCGGGATCAGCGGATCGCCGGGCGCGAGGCGGGCCAGCGCGTCCAGGGTGACGGCCGTCGCGCGCGTCGATGTCACCCAGTATTCGGAGCGGACATTTTCCCAGTGCGCGCCCCTGGCGGTGATGGCGGCGTCGGCCCGCAAGTCTTCGAGCAACGTCGCCACGCGCGGGTCGGCGGGGTCCTTCAGTCCCAACGCCAGCGTCAGGTATGCGCGCCCCGTCGCGTCGAGCTGCTCTCGCGCTTCGAACAGCGCCTCGCCCGCGCCCTCGGGCCACCTTTGTCCGCCCTCGGCCAACACGTACAGCGCGAAGGCGTGCGGAAGGGTGCGCGCGCTGCCCTTCAGCTCATTGGTCAGCGCGCGATTCAGGTAATTCAGCGCGCGATGGAGCACGTTTTCGTTGATGGAGAAACCGGCGCGCTGTGTCTGGATCAGCGCGAAGGCGACGTAAGCCGTTATTTGCAGGTCGCTCTTTTCCTGCCACCAGCCCCAGCCGTTATCCGCCTGCTGCCGGGTGTAGAGTTCTTTCAGCGCCTCGGAAATCAGCCGTTGCAGGTTCGCATCCAGCTCGGGATCGTTGACCCCCAACTGCTTGAGCGCCCGATAGCTGACGACGTTCGGCAAGAAACGGCTCACCAGTTGTTCGGTGCAGGCGTGCGGGTAGTATTCCAGGTAAGTGAGACCTTCCGTCATTCCGGCAGCCAGCGTTGGCTCCAGACGCAGCGTCAGGTAACTCTCCGGCCCGGCATCCTCCGGGATGACGACGGCTTCCAGCCGCGACCCGGCGCCGGTGAGTGTACCGGAGGTGCTGAAGACGGCCGGCGTCTCGTAGCGGTAGATGGGCAGCGCGTGATCGGCTTCGCGCCCCACCGTGGGCCGCGCGGCATCGCGGTATCCGCCGCCGGTGGCGCTGAAGGTGAGATGTGCCACATCCTCACCAGCGGGCACTTCCACCGTCCAACTTACCCGCACCCGCCCATGAGCGGGAACGCTGATTTGCTGATTCGCCGATTCGCCCATTCTGTCATTCGCTGATTCGCTGATTCGCAAATTCGTCTCCAACGCCACAGTCACGTCCAGATTTGCATCTGTGTTGTTGTGGACGACGGCGGCGACTTCGGCGCGGTCCTCGGCCACGAAGAAGCGCGGCGTGACCGGGCGCACGAGCAGCGGTTTGCTGACGATGAACTCCGTCGTGGTCTGCCCTACTAGCGTGTCGGCGGTGACAGCGCGCGCGTCGGCGACCCAGGTGGTGAGCGAGTCGGGCAGGTCGAGGCCCACCTGTGCGGTGCCGTTTGCATCAGTTTTCAGGTGCGCTTGCCACAGCGCGGTGTCAGGATAGTCCCGGCGCGCGTCGGCCATATACATCCCGTCGCCGCCTCCGCCGCCGATGCCGCCCATAAGCATCTCCTGCGCCATGCGGTCGGCGGTCTGTTTGAGGTTTTCGATGTTAGCCGCGGTGCGGTTGAACAGCGCGATCAGCCCGTCACCGGTGAAGACGCCCAGCGGGCGCGGCCGGTAGAAGGCTTCCACCAGGGTGGGGGCGTTGGGATCGGCGAGCGCCAGCACGGCTTTGTCGACGACCGCCAGCGCGACCTCGGCCGGCACCGGCTGCCCGCGCCAATCCAGGGTGCGCACGGTGAGTGTGGCCCGGTCGCCGGGTTCGTAGGTGTCACGATCCGCCGTCACTTCGACGGTGAGGATCTTTTCCACCGGCTCGACCTTGAGTTCGACCATGCCGATGCGCACGTCGGGCACCGGGTTGGCGGCATCCACACCTTTCACGGCGACGAAGGAGACGATGATGTTGGGCGTGTAGGCGTCCACAATGGGGATTTCGATGAGCGGACTGGTCGTCTGGGCGGTGAAGCGTTGCACGGAAAGGATTCCACCGCGCTCGATCGTCATCAGCACCTCGTAGGGCGCAGCGAAGGGTGTGGGGAGGAGCACGCGCGCCGTGTCGCCCACACGGTAGGATTGGGCATCGGCCACAGGCTTGATCTGCCCTTCGGGCATCTGCCAGGCGGCGGCCTCAGGGCCGCTCACCCACAGGTAGGTTTCGCTGCGCACCGTTTTGCCGGCGCTGTCCTGACCTTCGGCGAGGACAACGTAGGGGCCGCTGCGCGGTGGCGTGACCGCGATTTCGGCCTTGCCCTCCCCATCGGTGGTGACGGTGAATGTGTCTACGACCTCGTCGGTGTGCGTCCAGGCGCCGCTTCCGAACAGCCCTTTCGCCGGGACGAATTTCCATGTCCGCCGCGCCAGGGAGACGCGCACGCTTTGCCCGGCGACAGGTTGCACGTCCCAATCCAGCGCCAGTAGATCGACGGTGGTCTTCTGCCCGGCCTGCACCACCCAAGAGCGTGGCTTGAGGCCGATGTAAAAGCGCGTCGCGTGGACGTTTAGCGCGCTTTCGTTGGTGACGGAGAACCTCGATTCGTCGGTGACGGTTGCCGCGACGCTCCAGCTTTGCGATCCAGCAGTCGCGGGATTGTCATTGAGAGCTTCCAGGACGGCGGGCAGTTCCAGCAGGAACTGGCCCGTGTTGTCGGTCACAGCGTCGCCCTCGGCAATGATTGTCGGCTCGCTGGACCAGTTCCAGCCGAAGTCCATTGCGCCCCAGTTCCACCAGCCGGGAACGTTGGGCGAGAAGTTGTACGGTTCGGCGCGCACTGTCCAGTGGACGCTCGCGTTGCTCGCCGGGCCACCGGAGTAGTACTGCGCCTCGATCAGCGCGCGCAGCGATTCACCAGCGGCGATTTCCGCCAGTTCCGGCGTCACCGTCACCTCGAACTCCGGCTTGCGGTAGGCCGCCACGGTGAAGTTGAGGCTCCACGTGCGGTCCGTCTCGCCGGGTATTGTGACCTCTATCGCGTAGACCCCGATTAGCGCATCCGCCGCCAGTGGAATCTCGCCGGAGAACGTCCCCTGGTCGTTGACCGCCATCTGGGTTTGTGTGATGACGTCCCAATTGGAGTTGCGCACGGCGACATTGACCGTCTGCCCGGCGGGCGGGAGCGTGTAACGCGCGTCGTTATCGAGGCGGAGCACGCCCTTGAATTCGACGGTCTGCGCGGGGCGGTAGATAGGCCGGTCTGTTTGCAGGTAGACTTGATACGCGACAAGGGTTGAATACTCGGCCTGGATGTCGAAATCCCACGGGGAAACGCCCTGGCTCCAATCCTTGCGCGCGACGCCGAAGCCCGGCTGGCCCGGCGTTCCGGTGACGGCCGTGTAGTTATCCCATTGTTCCTGCTGCAGGGGGACAGTGAACCGGGCGATGCCATCGGCATCCGTTACGCCCGCGCCGATTTGGCTTCCGAAGCGGTTGAGCAAGCGCACCGGCGCGCCCGCGACAGGTTGCGCGCTGCGCAAGTCCGTGACCCACACGAGGGCCTCGGTCGCGCCCATTTTCAGGGTAACGTGGCGATCCACGACGGCAAAGCGCTGGCTCGTGCTCCACCAGTGGTCGGTGCCAGGAACAGTCCACTCCAGGTAGTAGTAGCCGGTGGGCAGCGGGCCGCCGTCCTCAGTCAGATCGACGGGGACCAGCGCGGTTTGATTCTTTTTGGTGTCCAGCGCCAACGTCCAACGGCGGATGGCGCTCTGGGGTGCGCCCTCGTAATCCAGGAAGCCCTGTTCGACCATCGTCGAGAGCGTGAGGGCTACACGGGGGGTGTTGACGGCGGCAAAGTAGAACCGCGCCGTCTCCGCTGCATCGAGGGTGAGGGGATTCTGCCGCGTCGCAGGGATGAAGATGATGGGCATGTCGCCGCCGGTGAAGCACGCGGTCGTTTCATCGTTGATGGTGTTGCCGTACCCGTCGGCGATGCCGGGCAGCACGGTCAGACAGTACGCCATGCCGGGGGTCTTGTCCCAGTTGATGTAGGCGATGTTGTTGTTCTCGTAGTTATCCCACCAGAAGTTGATCTCGGTGGGGACGCCGTTTTGGGTCATGCGGAAGCGGCCCTCGAGGGTGTCGGAATCGATCAGACCCTGGAATTGGACGCGCAAGGACTCGTAGTAACTCAGCGTGTTTGTGCGATTGCTCTCGTCCGTGCCAGTGATGCTGACGACGGCGGGATAAGGGGTGGTCTTGAAGGTGACCTCCTGGCCTGCTTTCAGGCTGCCGCCGTTGACCGCCTGCGCCTGCTCGGCCACGCGGACGACGTACTCGGTGTCCAGCGTCAGAATGTGCGTGGGCGAGAAGACCAGCGTCGCGCCGTTGTCCTCCCAGGTGAAGGCGCCGGGGATGGCGTTGCCGTTCGCATCGCTGAGGCTGAAGGCGGCGGCGGTCGCCTGCGCGTTCATCGGCGTGTTGAAGGTGACGCGCACGTCGGTCTCTAGCGGGGTGTTTGTGCTCACCTGGCCCGGCTCGATGCGGATGATTCTGGCCTGGGCGGTACTAAACGTCCACGTCACGCCCTCATTCAGCGTCGCCCCGGCGACAGAGCTGATGCCGGAGGCCAGTTCGACGGTGTATGTCGTCCCGGCATCCCACGCGGGCAGCGGATCGAAGCGGTAGGCGCCGGTGTTGATCCACGTGCCCTGGCCTACTGCGCCCGGGTTGAAGGTCAACGGCAATACGGAACATCCGGCGGTGTCATCGGCCACCTGCCCCGTGCAGTTGATGGGCACCATCGGGTGGTTGAAGACGACAAGTACAGGGACGTCGCCGCGCAGGTTGGCGGTTTCATTCGCGGGTGTGATGTGTGTTACCGTCAGCGCGTCGAGCGTGGAGAAGCTGAAGGCCAGGTCTTGGGTGAGGGGCAGGCCGTTGTCGGCCTGCGCCGTCGCGTCCAGAGCGACCTGGTAGCGCGTCCCCGCCGCGAGCACTTTAGGCGTGAAGGTGACGGTGGCGTCGTCCTGCCAGGCAAACGTCCCTTCGACGCGCTCAGCGGCGGTCCCCGCCGCTTCCGGCGTGACGCGCAGCGCGGCCTCGACACTGGCGCGGTTCATCGCGCGCGTGAAGCGCAGGAGGATGCCGGCCCGCGTGTGGACTTCCTCGCCGGGACGCGGGACGGCGGAAACGACGGCAGGTGGCAGGGCGGCGGCGAAGGCCGGTTCCGGTTCGGGCGTCCGGAGCGCAGTTTCCGTCGCTGCCGGGACGTCGGTGGACGCCGGTTGTGTCGCGGCGGTGGGCAACGCCTGGGCGATTTCGGGCGTCTTCGCCGGAAGCCTGCCCTTGCCGGGCAGGAGCGCCTGGGCCGCCAACGTGACCATCAACACGGCAGCGATGGCCGCGCCGAGCCAGCCCCACAACGGGATGCGGCGCGCGCTGCTGCGCGACGACGCGGCGCGTCGTGGTGACG
>MTKY01054663.1_pt1 | contig 10068 bp, 4 predicted proteins | sample 1042731 | NCBI WGS metagenome assembly MTKY01 (sample SAMN06212206, study PRJNA360538) | anaerobic digester metagenome | biome: Wastewater treatment plant; material: sludge; isolation source: anaerobic digester fed with sludge from wastewater treatment plant | place: Denmark: WWTP Soeholt ... | reverse complement strand
TGCCTGATGGGCGGCGGATCAGCGTCAATCTTCCCGATTCCCGGCTGGAGGTCGCAGACCCCGCGGCCGGGGAAACCCGCCGCATCGAACTCAAGTACGAGGGCGGAGGCGTGGCGCTCACATCAATGACCCAGGGACCAGATGGCAATGTCTACGCATCGACCTGCCACCCGATGCACCTGGCGGTCTACGACCCGGCGGCGGAGAAGCTCGAGGACTGGGGGCCGGTCTACCGCGTCGGCGGAGGCAACTTCTGCCACATGTCGACCCAGGGGCAGCATCTTGTCGCCGCTTCATACTCCAGCGGCATCTTCCACGTCTATGACTCGACGCGGCCCTTCAACGGCGGCTACGGCAAGGACCCGAACCCCTACGAGGTCGCCCAGTGGCACCAGGATATCTGCCGGCCCCGCGCAACGCTGGCGCATCCCGACGGCCACACCGTCTTCATGGCCGGCTATGCGGGCTATGGGTATGTCGGGGGCGGTCTGGGCATCTATGACTTCAATACGAAGCAGGCCACGCTCATCACCCACGAGGACCTGATCCCCTATCACAGCACCATCGCCCTGGCGGCATTAGCCGACGGCACGGTGGTCGGCGGCACGACGGTGGGCGCGCCCGGCGGCGGACACGTTGTCGCAACTGAGGCAGTCCTTTATCTCTTCGACCTGGCCACCAGGAAAGTGACCTTCCAGATGAGTCCTGTGCCCGGTGACACCAGCATCGTCGCGCTGACGGTTGCTGAGAGCGGCCTGGTCTACGGGTTGGCTTCCGGGCCTGCGCTGTTCGTGTTCGATCCGGCCAAGCGCGAAGTGGTCCATACACAGAAACTCGCCGACTGGGGCGGTGTGCCGCGTGACGCCCTGCTTGTGGGCCCCAACGGTGACGTGTATGCCCAGTTCTCAAAGGCCATTGTGCGCTTCGACCCGGCAACATACGCGCCTTCGGTCGTCGCCACACCTCCTGTCACCATCAACGTGGGCGGCCCGCTGGTTGACGGCCGCCTCTACTTCGGCTCCAGCTCGCATATATGGAGCTACAAGCTGGGGGAGTGAGGCGCCCTACTCCAGGAGACGGGAGCCAGGGGACGCTGAGATGAGGGGAGGGGCCGCACGAGCGAAGGGCCGCGGCCGTATGCGGCCCACGCGAGGTCGGCCCACGTCGTCCGAATGCTAACCGGGAGAATGCCCCATGCACAACCGACTGTGGTACCAGACACCCGCCTCAGACTGGAGCGAGGGGATGCCCATCGGCACCGGGCGGCTTGCCGCCATGGTGCTCGGCACCTGCCCGCGCGAGCGCCTCGCGCTCAACCATGAATGGCTCTGGGAGGGCACCAACCGCCTTCGAGATGTCGAGGAGGCGGCGCAGCACCTGGCGGAGGTCAGGGAGTTGCTGCTGGCAGGCGACTACGAGCGCGGGACCGAGCTGGGCAACCGCTACTTCGGCGGCGTCGGGGGCATCAGCGGCATCCCGGGGCGCGTCGATTCCTTCCAGACGGCCGGTGATCTCTACATCGAGTTCGATCACCGCCCCTGGCATGAGTACATCCGCGACCTGGACCTCTCAACCGGCCTCGCCACGGTTGGCTACAGCGCCTTGCGCAGGGATCGTGGCCGCTACCTGCGCGAGTACGTGGCGCACCTGACCGAGGACCTGCTCCTGGCGCGCTTCACCTGTAGCGGCGAGCCCTTCAACTGCACGCTGTGGCTGGACCGGCTCCATGACCCGAAGTGCGAGATGCATCGCGAGGCCACGGACACCGGTCTGCGGCTGCATGGGGATATCCGCGGCGGCATCTGTTTCGAGGTACAGGCGGAGGTCCATGTCACCGGCGGGGGTGTGAAGGTCCTCGAGGGCCGCAAGCTGGCGGTGATCGATGCCACGGAGGTGCTCGTCGGCATCAACATCGGCACCTCGGCGCAGGGCGAAGACCCCGCCGATGAATGCGCGGGGCGACGGCTCTCCACGACGGATTGGGATGCGCTCGTGCGTGGCCATCAGGAGGAGCACTCACGCCACTATGGCGGCTTCACGCTGGAGCTGCCGTTCCAGGAGCCCGAGCTGCCGACGAACGAGCGCATGCGCCGGCTGCATGCGGGTGAGCCCGACCCCGGGCTCGCGCTCCTGTACTTCAACTACGGGCGCTACCTGCTGTGCGCCTCCTCGGCGACCGCCTCACTGCCCGCGACGCTGCAGGGGCGCTGGTGCCAGGAGCTTGAGCCGCCGTGGAATTGCGACCTGCATCAGGATGTCAACATCCAGATGGCCTACTGGGGCGCCGAGCCGGGCGGGCTGCAGGCGTACCACGAGGCGCTGTTTCAGCACATCGAGCGGCAGGCGCCGCATGGGAAGGAGGCGGCGCGGAAGCTGTATGGCTGTGAGGGAGTCTGGCTGCCGATCCAGACCGATCCCTGGGGACGCTGCACACCGGAGTCGGACGGCTGGGCGGTGTGGATCGGCGCGGCGCCGTGGCTCGCGCAGCATCTCTGGTGGCATTACGAGTTCAGCCTCGATATGGACTTCCTCCGCGAGCGGGCCTACCCGTTTCTCAGGGAGGTCGCCGCGTTCTATGAGGACTACATCATCGAGGATGAGGTGGGCAATCTGCTGATCGTCCCCTCGCAGTCGCCGGAGAACCGCTTCACCCTCAGCGGCGGAAAGCACCCGGTCAGCCTCTGTGTGAATGCCGCGATGGATGTCCAGCTCGCCTATGATACGCTCTTTCATGCGGCCGAGGCGGCCGAGCTACTTGGCATCGATGCGGAGCGCGCCGCGCGCTGGCGCGAGCTGCTGTCGCGTCTGCCACAGATGCAGATCGGCTCGCGCGGGCAACTGCTCGAGTGGAATGAGGAGTTCGAGGAGGTCGAGCCCGGCCACCGGCACCTCTCGCACCTGTACGGGCTCTATCCCGGCGACCAGATATGCCCCCGCCGCACGCCTGACCTCTTCGCCGCCGCGATGCGGTCGCTGGAGCTGCGCCTCGAGGCGATGGGCGGGCATACAGGCTGGAGCCGCGCCTGGACGGCCTGCTGCTTCGCCCGTGCGGGCCGCGGCGATGAGGCGCTCTCCCACGTCGAGCACCTGATCACCGACTTCGCGACCGACAGCCTGCTCGATCTGCACCCGCCGCGCATCTTCCAGATTGACGGCAACCTCGGCGGCATGGCGGCAGTCATCGAGATGCTGATCCAGAGCTACCATGAAGAGATTCATCTGCTGCCGGCCTTGCCCTCCGCCTGGCCGGAGGGGAAAGCGAGTGGCCTCCGTGCCCGCGGGGGCTTCAGCATCGACGTGACCTGGGCCGACGGCGCACTGACGGATGCGACAGTCTACGCCACGCATAGCCGTCCGTGCCGCATCTGGGACCCGGAGGGCCGTCTCATTGCCTCCGACGAGTCCGGCGCCGCCATTGCGACACGCCATGAGGGCGACTTCGTGGTCTTCGACGCCACGGCGGGGGAGACGGTAGTCCTGCGGGTGGGGTGAGAGCGGAGGCAGCCAGCCGCAATAGCACAATAATGGACCATAGGAGTCGCAGGCTTTCCAGCCTGCGACCGTACCGACTGCTTCCCCGAGGAGGAAGCACCATGTCAGTTCGCTGAGGTGGGAGCACCTGCGTCCGCCTGTTGTCGGTCGGGCGGAGTTCGGAGGGGGACATCCTGTTGCTGGAGTGGCACACTGAGTGACCGGTGGCCAACGGCTGTCGCCGGCAGGCGCTCCCCACGCTCGGAGCTACGCCATGCAGCACCCAAACGATACTCTCTATGAGTGGGTTCGGGGCCACAGCAAGCCAGGGCACGGCTTCTGGGTGCCCGACCATCCCCTCTCAGCCGACGAGGTTGAGCGGGCCGTCGACTGTGTCCGGCGGATGGACCACTTTGGGGCGTCATGGTACCGCTGCCAGGAGCTGGCGCGACTCGCCGCGAACATGGCCGACACGTCGCGGCGGGCCGAACTGCTGCGCGAGGCGTTCGCCTATGCGGGTAAGCAGAAGGACGCCAATCGTATCGTCACCCTCGCCTCATGGCCTCTGCGCACGCTGCTCGATATCCGCGACTATGACTGGTTCGAGCGCGAGCTTGACCGGCTTCTGCCAATCGCGCTTTCCGAGCCGAACCCCTTCAGTCGGCAGGATGCCCTCTATGCACTCCTGTTTGTCGATGCCCCGCAGGCATGCTTCGACTGGGTGCTGCAGGCATTCCGCGAGGCGTGCTCGGAGACGGAGAAGAGGTTGACCGTGCAGAGAGTGGCCCAGTACATCGATACGCGCGACCATGCGCTGGCGGTCGAGGTCTGCTCGCTGATCCGTGATCCGAAGCGCCGGAGAATGGCTCTGCGCAAGATTGGGGAGAGGCTTGAGGCATAGGCGCAGGGCGGCCCGGCGGGCGCACCTGTGCCGCACGTCCGCGGCGGCGACTTCCTGGTCTTCGACGCCACGGCGGGGGAGACGGTAGTGCTGCGGGTGGGGTGAGAGCGGAGGCAGCCAGCCGCAATAGCACAATAATGGACCATAGAAGTCGCAGGCTTTCCAGCCTGCGACCGTACCGACTGCTTCCCCGAGGAGGAAGCACCATGTCAGTTCGCTGAGGTGGGAGCCCCTCCATCCGCCTGCTGTCAGTCGGGCGGAGTTCGGAGGGGGACATCCTGTTGCTGGAGTGGCACGCGGAGTGACCGGCCCGCCGGCGGCGTACGGGCAAGAGCGGGCGGACCGGCCTCCGGCACGACTGCATCCGAGGAGGGAACCCATGGGCCATTGCGTGAGCACTTTGTTGGGCCTGTTGCTCCTGATTGCAGGCTGCCGTCTGGCGGCAGCCGAGATGCCGAACATCCTCACCAATCCCGGCTTGGAGGAGCGGAACGCCGCCGGGGACATCATCGGGTGGAGCATCAGCAGCGAAGCAGCGCTGTCGGCCGAGAGCCCACACGGCGGCGCGTGGTGCCTGGCGACGACACGTACCGACCGGGATGCCTATCACCTGACGACCATTCCCGTAACCGTCCGGCCTGGCTGGCCGTACGAGATCTCCGCCTGGATTCGCACGCGTGGCATCACCCAGGGGCAGGCGGGTGGGGCCACTCTCTGCATGGAGTGGACCAAGAGCGGCAGGTACTACGAGGGGTGCTATCCCACGGGCATCTGGGGCGACAGTGACTGGACGCTGGTCAAGGCCATCGCCATCGTGCCTGAAGACGCCGATCCGCAGGTGAGGCTGGTGTGTTACCTGCGCCGGGAGTCGGTGGGCACAGCATGGTTTGACGACCTCAGCGTGCGGCTGGTCGACGACTGGCCGGCGGTGACCTCGCTGTACACGTCCGCCTATCGCGACTGGGCCACGGGCGGGCCACTGTGTATCGGGGCCCGGCTTGAGTTGCCATGGGCGGGGCTCAGCCCGGAGACCGCGCGCCTTGCGCTCCGCGTGCGCAATGCCGATGGCGAGGTCGTCTCGAGCGTGGCCCCTACGCTCGTCGAGGACAGGCGCGCGGAGTTCGTTGTGGATTCCGGGGCACTGCCGGTTGGGGACTATACTCTCATCTGCACCGCCCGCGACGCGTCGCACCGCATCCGCGGGATGGCCACAGGGAGCTTCCGCCGCCTCGCGGAAATGCCGGCGTGCCGGGCATACATTGATGACCACCAACGGTTGATTGTCGATGGTCGGCCCTTCTTTCCGCTTGGCACCTACTGGAATACGCACTACCATCGCGAGGACCACACACCCGAGCAGCGGGCGGCCATCTACCGCAAGTCCCCGAACTCCCGCGACAGGAAGCTGCTCGACCTGTACGCGGAGTCGCCCTTCAACTGCCTGATGCCCTATGATTCCTGGAACTGGCGCCAGGCCGACCTCGACTACGTGCATGCGAAGGGCCTGAGTGTCATCTTCAGCGTCAAGGACAGCTTCCACGGCATCTGCAACGCCTATCAACTCAAGAGCCCGGCCGACGAGCGGCCTGCCATCGCGCGGGAGGTCGAGCGGGTGGGCGCACACCCGGCGATCATCGCCTGGTACATCAATGACGAGGTCTCCCCCGATGACCCCCGCCTCCGCGAGCACCAGCGGTGGATGGAGGAACTCGACCCCGGCCGGCCGACGTGGGCCGTCTCCTACTACCGGCACGCCGACTACCTCGGCACCTGTGACGCCTATGGCATGGACTGCTACCCGATACCCTCAGGCCCGGCCGGCGCGGTGCTGCATCAGGCACGCGCGGCGGCCCGGACCGTCCATGGCGGTCGAGCGCTGTGGCATGTGCCGCAGATCAGCGATACCGGCACCTACGGCAAGGACATCACCAGGTCCAGGCCGCCGACTCTCGAGGAAATGCGGGCCATGGCGTGGATGTGCATCGCCTCCGGGGCCAACGGGCTCGTCTTCTACTCCTTCTTCGATCTGATTCGCGCCGAGGACGTGACGCCCTTCGAGACGCGATGGGCCGACATCACGCGGATGGCCGGGGAGATCAGGGCCCTCGAGCCGGTGCTGCTCTCCATCGAGCCGGCCCTTGAGCCCGTCGCGGCCCCGGCACGCACAGACCTGGTGGCATGGCGCGTGTACGGCTACCAGGGGGACACGTATCTCGCAACGGTGAACGCCGACAGTGAGTCGCGGCAGGTCCAGTTCCGCTTCCCGCGCCCCCTCAGCGAGGTCGAGGCCATTCTCGGTCAGGGCCCACAGGCCCCGGATGGGGATAGCCTGAGCCTGTCCTATAGCCCGCTTGAGGTCAAGGTGCTCAAGCTCACGCCCCGCAGGTGAGCGCGATGTCGGGGCTAACGCGCGTGCTTCGCGCAACAGGCATGGCCCGGTGATGCAGCACCCAGGCCAGGCAACCCACGAGTGGGTCCGGGGGCACATCCGCTTGCGTCCGGGCTGATGGCAGCAGCAGCTCCTATCCCCCGGAATGCGTCTCCCCGGCTTCATGCGACCCCACCAAGCAGGCCAAGGCCCCAGTGATTGCGAAACAACGGCTTAACCACCAACACTGAAGCGACGCCGTTAGCATGTCGACTGGATGGCGTCACACCGAGGTCCCGCCTGTGAACAGAACCGCGTTCCCCATACTGCTCATTCTGATGGCCGCCGTAGCCGCACGCGCTCAGAGTAGCGTTGTGGTCGACTACAGGGAATCGATCTCGCCCGAGATGGTTGTCCTCCCGGTCGAGGTGCCGCCCTTCTCGATCGAGCACCAGGTGCGCCTGAGCCTCGAGGCGCGGATCGACTGGCCGGAGCTATCCGGCTCGAATCCGTGGATCAGCGTCTACGTCAACGGCAACCAGCTCGGGCTCGACGAGCTGCTGAATAAGACCAACGACTTCACCCTCCGTAGCGGCGTCGACCTGAGCTGGTACGACGCCGGACGCTGGCGCATTCTGTACTCGCCTGACTTCGAGGCCGCCATCACCGACAAGCAGACCCAATACGGCACGGCCCCGGAGGACGAGCCGTACCGCTTCGTGTTCGATATCACGCGGCATGTGAAGCCCGGCGCCAATGAGGTGAAGATCGAGCACCACAAGGTGCTTCAGGACCCCGACACGCTGGTCCTGCGCAACATCGGTGTCGAGGTCGGTACGTTCATCGAGCCTCCTGGCGCGGATGCCGTCGAACCCGCTCCGACGGGTCCCCTGCCGACGATCGTCGCCGCGGCGCCGCCGCCCGTCCCGATGACTGTCACCGCCCATGACGCCACTATCGACGTGCGCCTCGGCGACCAGAGTGTGAGGGTGCGCACCCGCGTGAGCCTGCCCGGCGGGCAGTGGCGCGAGGCGCAGGCGACCGGTGACACGCAGTGGTCGGCCGGGCCGTGTCGCGTATCGCGGGAGGTGAGCGTGCGGGGCGATCACATCCATGTAGCCGACACCTTCACCAACACAACCGATACGCTGATTGGTGTGATGTTCGAGCACTATGTGCCCATGGTCGGCGCGCCCGAGGCCGTCTATCTCGCGGGGCGCAAGTCCCAGTTCGAGGCCGCGAACGCCTGGGAGCCCGCGCACCCGAGCACCTTCGCGCAGTTCAGCCGGCTCGGAGTGGGCCTCGTTGCCGAGGACGATGTCTTCCGGGTGCATGCCCGCAGCGTCCACAGCGGCGATAGCTTCGGCCTCGCCGATGACCGCCTCGGGATCGCCGCCAACAGCAGCATCACGCTCGAATGGTCGATCTACCCCAGCCTCGAGGCCGACTACTGGAGCTTCGCCAACGCCGTGCGCCGCAACTGGGGGGTCAACTACACGATCCCGGGGGCGTTCATCTTTGCCCACAAGTGGCCCACCGGGCTCACGGGCGAGCAATACGCGGAGTGGATGCACGCACGGGGCCTGAAGTACATCTGTGGCGGCATCGCCCAGTACCCCGACGGCCTGTACGCGCACGGCACCGGCATACTCTTCGCGCCCGAGTTCGTTGCACGGGAGCGTGACTGGTCCCGGAAAATGGCTGCCGCCGACCCCGACCTCGTGCCGATTGCGTACTTCCATGCACAGTGCTGCACCGAGCCCGACAGCCGCACGAAGTATGCCGACTCGCGCCTGCTTGACGAAACGGGGAGGCAGATTGACTATCCGCACGGCATGGTGTTGCCACTCTTCGTGCCGACTGAGAGCAACAGCTACGGGAAGGCCATCTGGGAGTACGTAGACTGCCTGATCGATGACATCGGCGCCAAGGGTATCTACTGGGATGAGATGAGTTACAGCGTCCGGCAGACTGCGCATGGGCTGCCATGGGACGGCTGTACGGTCCACATCGACCGGCAGACGCATGAGGTCATCGAGCAGGTCACGAGTGTCCCGCTGGCAATGCAGTCGCTCGCGGAGAGGATCGTCGACTACATCCGCGGCAAGGGCCTCTTCTTCATGGCCAACAGCCAGGCCCATACCCGCACGATGATGCGCAAGCAGATTGTGCGCTTCGTCGAGGGCGGGACCTTCTCGGCCATGGACGGCACGCACCTGGGCTGCCCGCTGGGGCTCGGCAACCACTGCACCGAGGACACGCACCGGGAGAGCGCCCGCCACGTTCGCGAGCACCTCAAGCGCGGCGCGCTCTACTATGGGCACTACTACTCCCGCGAGCCCGCGCCGTGGAACTTCACCTCGGTCATGTTCCCCATTACGCCCGAGCAGATCGGCCCCGGGTATGTACTGGGGGCCGAGCGCATCCATACGACCGTCTCGGGCCGCTTCGGCTTTCCTGACGGAGCGGCGGCGGAGGTCTATGTCGTCAACGCGGAGGGTGAGCGGGTCAGGTCGGGGATGGTGAAGATGGTGCGTGAGGGGCGCAAGCGCCTCTACGAGATCCGCATGCCCGGCGATCACTTCGCGGTTCTGGTGCGGCGGGAGAGGTAGACGTGTCGGGGGCCGCCGACGGGAGCATCTCGCACGCCTGATGCATCTGTCGCTGGCCCCGAACCTGGAGGACATTCATGGACGCACTGATCTACTTCGATACCGAGGACTTCTTCTCCCCGCCCGAGGCGCCGGTTCACCGACTGCCCGGGCAGCTTGCCGAGATCATGACCAGGCACGGCCTGCCGGGCTGCTTCCATATCCATGGCGAGAAAGCGCGTTTCATGGAGGCCCACGGCCAAACGGATGTTATCGAGGCCCTCCGGCGCCATGATGTGAGCCTTCACTATGACCGCGGCTCGATCCACCCGACGACGGCAGAGGAAGTCTCGCAACTGGACTGGTACCAGGCCGTGGACCGGGTGCTGTTCAGGGAGCTTCCGGGCTTCCAGGCACTCGAGCGCATCTTCGGCAAATGCAGCGGCCTGACCCAGCACGGCGGCACCTTTGCCGCACCGATTGTCTACGCCGCAGGCAAGCTCGGCAAGCCGTTCTTCTATTCGCCCTTTCGCCTGCCCGGTCACAACATCGTCTGGTACTGCAACAACCTGCTCATCGGCGGCTACCAGGCCGGGTTCTACTTTGACCCGTTCTACCGCGATACCCCGGCATTCGAGGAGCGTCTCGCGCAGGTGGACGATTACCTCGCCGAGCGGGCCCGCTCCTTCGACTTCACGGCCATGTTCGGCTGCCATCCGGTGAACACCGTCATGGAG
>MTKY01046852.1_pt1 | contig 10073 bp, 9 predicted proteins | sample 1042731 | NCBI WGS metagenome assembly MTKY01 (sample SAMN06212206, study PRJNA360538) | anaerobic digester metagenome | biome: Wastewater treatment plant; material: sludge; isolation source: anaerobic digester fed with sludge from wastewater treatment plant | place: Denmark: WWTP Soeholt ... | reverse complement strand
GCATCGATCCCAGCCGCGCGGGCAAGTCGACGGTGAACGACCTGCTGGCGGCGCTGAACCGTCTGAACGTGAACATCGAGGATCGGATCGCGATCCTCACGGAAATCCACCGGCTCGGCAAACTGCACGCCAAGCTGCTGTACGAGGATTGACCATGACGATCGACACCGCCGCCCGTCCGTCCGAACCCGCCGCGAAGCCGGACGTGTCCGCGCCGGCGTTCGACGCGGCCCGCCGAAAAGCGGATGCGAACCTTCGCGCCGTAGCGGACCAGGTTGTGGGCAGCGTGTTCTACGGCACGCTGCTGCGACAGCTTCGCGCGAGCGCGCTGCAGGGCCCCTACGGCCACGGCGGACACGGCGAGCGCGTCTTCCAGGCTCAGCTCGACCAGACCCTGGCCGAGCAGGCCGGACAGAAGGGCCACTTCGATCTCGGCACGGCCCTGGTCCGCGATCTGGTGAAACAGCAGGCGCGCCTGGACCTGGCGGCCCAGGTGCGCGAGTCGGCCGAAACGGAAACGGCGCGACCGGCCGGCCCGGCCGTGCGCACGCGGAGTGAGAAGGCGTGAAGACACGAAGTGCCAATGAGCGGTTGACCGGACTGCTGACTCTGCTGGATCGGCTCGAGCGGATGCATCGGGACCTGCTCGAGGTGATCCGCGACAAGATCGAGAAAATGCGGTCGTCGAACCTGGACGGAATGCGCGACTGCATTGCGCGGGAGGCTGCGCTCGTGCAGGAAGTGGCCGAGCAGGAGGGATTGCGACGGCAGCTCATGGTGAGCCTGGGCCAGGAGATGGGCATCGCCCCCGGCCAGGCACGGGTCATGAACGTCCGCGAGCTGGCCGGGCGGGTGGATGCGTCTCGACGCGAGCCGCTGCTGCGGGCGGCCGACCGCCTCCGCCACACCGTCGCCCAGGTGGCCGAGGCCAACCGGGTGGCGGGGCTGATTGCGCGGGAGATCCTGCGGCACTTCCGCCACGTGTTTGCGGCCATGACGTGTCTGGAGAACGGACCCGGCGGCTACACCCCGCGGGGACAGCGCCAGGCGACGGCCGGTCAAAAGCTGCTGGACGCCGTGGGGTAGCCGCGGAGCCGTCCGTCAAGGGATCCGGAACCGGCGGATTCGTCCGCCGCAGAGGGTAAACACATGGGCCTGATGTCATCGGCATTGCAGATCGGTCGAAGCGCCGTGATGACCTACCAAGGGGCGATGCAGGTGGTCGGCAACAACGTGGCCAACGCCGGCAACGCCGACTACACGCGACAGACCGCGGGCCTGGCGGCCATCCCCGGCGTGCCCATGGGCCCGGGTCTCCAACCCGGCGCGGGCGTGGCCATCGCCTCGCTCAAGCGGAACATCGACGAAGCGCTGGAGGCCCGCATCCGTACGGCCATCGGCGAGAAGCAGTCCGCCCAGATCGAGGGCGACTGGGTCCGCCGGATCGAGACCTTTTTCGACGAGGACAGCGGGGCGGGGATCTCCAACCAGCTCACGCGGTTCTTCAACGCCCTGAGCGAAGTGCAGAACCATCCGGAAGATTCCGCCATCCGCGGCGTGGCGATCACCTCCGGCCAGACCCTGGCCGGCTCACTCCAGCGGCTGCGCCGCGAACTGCTGGCGATGGGCGAAGAGATCAACGACCAGATTGAGGGCCTCGTGGTCACCGCGGACGGATTGGCGACGGAAATCGCCGATCTGAACGCCCGGATCACCGCGGCGGAGGGCTCTCGCCAGGGCCAGGCCAATTCGCTCCGCGACCAGCGTGACGCGAAGCTCCGCCAGCTCAGCGAACTCTTCGACGTGACCGTCCGCTACCAGCCGGACGGATCCATTTACGTCTACCTCGGCAGCGAGGCCCTGGTGCAGGGGGGGATCAGCCGCGGACTGCAGACCGAGACCCAGGTGGACGGATCATTCGTGCGCACCTTCGTCCGGTTTCGCGATACGAACGCTCCGGTGGCCGCCCGGGGCGGCAAGATCGAAGGGCTGATCAACGCGCGCGAGAATCAGGCGTACGGACGGATCGCCGGCGTGGACCAGCTTGCGTCCGGGCTCATCGCCGAGGTGAACCGCGTTCATTCCGATGGCCAGGGCCTGATCGGCTTCACCTCGGTGATCGGCACGTATCACGTGGTGGACACGGACGCGCCGCTGAACTCCGCGGCGGCCGGACTGCGGAACCCGCCCCGAAACGGAAGCTTTTTCATCACCGTGCGAGACACAGCCACCGGGACGCCCGTGGCCTACCAGATCGATATCGACCTGGACGGGCTGGGCGGCGACGACACGACGCTGCAGTCCCTGGTCGACGACATCAACAGCCGGGTGGAGGGCGTCACCGCGTCCATCACCGCGGATCACCGGTTGCAGATCGTGGCCGACGCGGGGTATTCCTTCAGCTTCGGATACGACGGGCAAAGGTATCGCGACGACACCGCCAACGTGCTGGCCGCCCTGGGGATCAACACATTCTTCGACGGGTCCACCGCCGGGGACATTCGGGTGAACCCGGCGCTGCAGGCGGACGCCCGCCTCCTGGCGGCCTCGAGAACCTGTCAGCCGGGCGACGGCGACAACGCCGGGCGTCTGGCGGGCGTGCTGAACAGCCCCAGCGATCTGCTGAACGGGTCCAGCGTGCTTCAGTTCTACAACAACGTGGCCAACGACGTGGCGGTCAACGGGGCCGCCGCCCGCACCAGCGGCGAGGCGGCGTCGGCCATCCTCTCCGCGCTGCAGATACAGAAGGAGAACATCAGCGGAGTCAGCCTGGACGAAGAGGCGATCGAGCTGATCAAGTACGAGCGGGCATTCCAGGGGGCCGCCCGCTTCCTGAGCACCGTGGACACCATGATGACGGAATTGATGAACATCATCCGGTAACGCCGGGTGACAGAGGACCAGGCTATGGCCATCGGACCGATCAACATCACGCGCGTCAGCCATAACATGCGTTCCCTCTCGCTGTTCGAGTCACTCCAGCGCGGGCAGGTGACGCTTTACGACGAGCAGAGCCGTGTGGCGTCGGGCCGCCGATACCTCTCGCCCAGCGAAGACCCGTCCGCCGCCGCGCAGGTGCTGCGGATGACCGAGATCCTCGATCAGCGGGAGCAACTGGTTCTCAACGTGCGCCACGGCGACAACCTGCTGATGGCCGCCGACACCGCCCTGACGGAGGCGAACGCGCTGCTGGTCGAGGCGCACTCAATTGCCGCCCAGCATCTCGGCACGCTCTCCGATGCCCAGCAGCGGCAGGCGGCGGCCGAGCTGGTGTCCGCCATCATCGACCAGCTCGTGAATGTGGGAAACCGCGAATACATGGGGCGCTACATCTTCGCCGGGCGCAACTCGGGTTCGCAGCCGTTCACGTACGCCATCGGCGGCATCGCCTACACGGGCGACGCCGGGCGGCTCAGCGTCCGGGTCGGTGAAGAGGAATTGGAGGATGTGAGCTTCTCCGGGCACGCGGTGTTCGGCGCGTTGAGCGGTCGCGTGGGGGGGCTGGTTGATCTGGATCCCCGACTGCGGCCCGAGTCGCGCCTGGAGGACCTGGACGGGGCCAACCGGATGGGAATTCGCCGGGAGCATCTGATCATCGTCGAAGAGGGCGGGGCCGGGCGGTTCCTGGTGGACCTCACCCGGGCCGACACGATATCCGACGTGGTGGACTTCATCAACGACGCGGCCGCGGCGGCCGGGGCCGCGCTGACGGCCTCTCTGACGGACACGGGGCTGGAGATTACGCCCGCGGGGTTCCCCGTCTCCGTAACCGACACCAGCACCGGGTTGATCGCGTCGGACCTGGGCATTCTGACGCCGATCGCCCAGACCACGTCCATCACGGGCGCGGACCTCAACGTGCGGGTGACCGCCACCACGCCGATCTCGGAGCTGATGGCCGGCGCCGGTGTGGACCTGACAGATTCGATTCTCATCCGCAACGGCGCGGACGAAGCGGTGGTCGAACTGAGCGGAGCGCAGACCGTCCAGGACATTCTGAATCGGATCAACAACGCCCGCGTTCACGTCCGGGCGGTCATCAACGAGGCCGGCACCGGAATCGAGGTGATCAACCTGGTCTCCGGCTCGTCCATGAGCGTCGGCGAGAACGGCGGCCTGACCGCCACCGCCCTGGGCATCCGCTCGATGGACCGGGACACGCCTCTGTCTTCATTGAACGACGGGCGGGGCGTGGAGACGAAGGAGGGAGAGGACGACATCCGCATCACCGCCAAAAACGGCAGCACGGTGGATGTGAACCTCGACGGGGCACAGACCATCGGCGACGTGATCGACCGGATCAACGATGCCGCCACGGCCGCCGGCGTGGCCATCCAGGCGGGCCTGGCCCTCGTGGGAAACGGAATCCGCATCCTGGACACCACGGGCGGGGCGGGCGACCTGTCGGTCAGCCGGCTGAATTATTCGTATGCGATCGACGACCTGGGGCTCGAGCAGGCCGCCCGGGGCCCCAACACCGAAGTGGTCAGCGACGACACGAACGGGATCCGCGCGGACAGCGTTCTGACCGCTCTGTACGACCTGGAACACGCTCTGCGGTCCAACAACGAGCTGGGCATCACGCTGGCCGCGGATCGCCTGAACGAGTTCATGGACGATTTCCTGGAGGCCCGCGGCGTGATCGGCGCCCGCTCCAAGGGGTTCTCCGACCGGCTCACCCAGATGGAGGACGCAACGTATGCGACGCAGGAGTACGTCTCGAAACTGCGCGACCTGGATTACACCGAGGCGATTACCCGCTTCCAGTCGGCCCAGGTCGCGTTGCAGGCGTCGCTGCTGACCGGTTCGCGACTGATGAACTTGTCTTTGATGGACTACGTGTGACGGCGGACGGGGAAACGGAGCCGGACGGGGAAGCCGGAGTGTTCCACCGGACGGCGGGCGGGTGGCCCGACCGCCGGTCCGATACGGTCGCCCGTGTGGAGACGGGCAGCGGGGGTCGGAGACGCCCGCAGAAGGCGGACGGGTTGTGAACGCCATCGGTCGATGGTCGACCGGCACAGCCGCCGCCGACCGAATAGGAAGGGCCACAGGAGAAGACGCGATGATCATTCAAACGTCGCGCTTTGGACCACTGGATGTGGACGACCAGCGATTCATCACCTTCGAGACGGGTGTCCTGGGATTCCCCGAGGAGAAGACCTACGCGCTGGTCCAGACGGGTGAAAACAGCGGGTTCTACTGGTTGCAGTCGGTGGATCGTCCGGACCTGGCGTTCATCGTCTGCGACCCTCGGCTGTTCGTCACCGACTACCGGGCGCCGATCAAGGCGGAGGAACTGGCGTCCATCGGGCTCAGTACGCCCGACGACGCCCAGGTCTTCGTGATCGTCAACAAGATTGACGACATGCTGACCGGCAACCTGCAGGGTCCGCTGGTGATCAACGTCACCACGCGGGCGGCGCGCCAGCTCGTGCTGAGCGACCGGCGGTATTCCACCCGCCATCCGCTCATGCGGCTGCCGCAGCGGCAGGTCGTCAGCAAGACCGCCTGAAATCGGACCGGCTGGCCGGATCGGGGGGCCCTCCCGTATAATGCGGCCGGACTCAAATCCGGTCTTCGGGCGCCCGATCCGCGTGCGGTGAACAGGTACGCGGCGGGAAGGGTGAGCGCTCTGGATTGCGCGCACCCGACGGAGTCGGTCCCCTGTCGGACCGCCACGCCTCCGGTCGCGTACCGGAACGAGGCATCGGCATGGCCAAGGAAGGAGCCGAGGATGTTGGTGCTAAGCAGAACCCGCGATGAGACGATCATGATCGGCGATGACATCGAGATCACGGTCGTGGACATACGCGGTGACAAGGTCCGACTGGGCATCAACGCGCCGGGACATGTCCCGGTGCACCGGAAGGAGGTCTACGACGCCATCAAGCGTGAGAACCGCCAGGCGGCGAAGATCTCTCCCACGGACGTGTCGGCAGTGACCAATGTGTCGAAGAACGGATCGATTTCCCAGAACCGGCGCAAGAAGCGCTAGACCGTCCGCCCCCGGCCGACGTCCGGCGGGGCGGCAATGCAAACCCGTGCTCTTCCCGCCCGAAGACCGCACGGGGCAATCAAGGAGGATTGCACCATGAGTCGCATTACGAACAACATTCCAGCGGTCGTGGCCCAGCGGCACCTGGGCGGTTCGCAGCGGGACCTGCGGGTCTCTCTGGAACGTCTCTCCAGCGGGCTCCGCATCAACCGCGGTGCGGACGACCCGGCCGGCCTCATCGTCTCCGAGCGGCTGCGCTCGGAAATCAACGCGGTGGGCCAGGCGGTCCGGAACTCGGAGCGGGCCATCAACGTCATCGCCACGACGGAAGGCGCCCTGAACGAGGTCTCCGCCCTCCTGAACGACATCAACGCCCTGCTCATCGAGGCGGCGAACAAGGGCGCCTTCTCGGATGAGGAAGTGGCGGCCAACCAGTTGCAGATCGATTCGGCCATCGATTCGATCAACCGGATCGCGAACACCACGACGTTCGCCGGCCGCAAACTGCTGGACGGATCGCTCGACTACATCACCAGCGGCGTGAACTGGAACTCGCTGGCCGACGTCCAGATCCTCGGCGCCAAGTTCGGCACGCGGGAGTTCGTGGAAGTGGACGTCGTCGTCACCTCCGCCGCGCAGCCCGCCCGCATGGGCTTCGGATTCATCGCCGGCGAGACCGCCCTGGGCGCCGACGGGCTCTACCACATCGGCTCTGCGATCACCGTGGACATCCAGGGCGTCGAGGGCGTGGCCACGCTGAACTTCCCGGCCAGCGCCAGCATTCCGGACATCGTGCGGGCCATCAACGCCCAGACCGACGCCACCGGCGTCCTGGCCACCTCGGCCGCCGTGGGAGGGACCGCCGGCGCCGGCGTGGAAATGTACAGCCGCGGCTACGGGTCCGATCAGTTCGTGCGCGTGCAGGAGGTCTACGGCAGCGGCCCGTTCAGCACGGTCGATCTGCTCAACCACAACAACGAAGACCCCTTCGTCCCGGCGGAACGACGGCGTGCGGAAGGACACGACGCCAAGGGCACCATCAACGGCGCGCCCACCGTGGGCCAGGGCCTGATCCTGCAGCTCAACTCGTTCCTGCTGGACGTCAAGCTGACGCTGGACGAACACTTCGGCATCGGATCGACGACGTTTGCCATTACGGGCGGCGGCTCCCTGTTCCAGCTCGGACCGCGGATCAACACGAACCAGCAGGAGAACATCGGCGTGCGGGCCATGCATGCCAACAAGCTGGGCAACCGTGTGGTCGGATTCCTCTCCTGGCTGCAGGACGGGCAGCAGTTCGCCCTGCGGAACACGGAGAACCTGCAGAAGGCGTCCGACGTGGTCAACGAGGCCATCGACCAGGTGTCCGTCCTCCGCGGACGGCTGGGGGCCTTCGAGCGGAACACGCTGCAGGCGAACATCGCCCAGTTGCAGATCACGGCGGAGAACCTGACCTCGTCGGAATCGGTGATTCGCGACACGGATTTCGCCGCGGAAACCACCGAGTTGACCCGGGCTCAGGTGCTGGTCCAGGCCGGAAACAGCATTCTGGCCATCGCCAACGCACAGCAGCAGAACGTCCTCTCGCTGCTGGGCGGTTGATCCGACCGGCGGCCATACGTCGTTGCCGTAAGCGCGGCGGGCGGGGTTCCCGAGACCCACGGGACACCCGGCCCGCCGCCCGGCGCGCGGCGCGGCTCCGCACACAAAGTCAGAACCGAATGGGTCTGGGGGATGCTGTCAGCGGGCGGCCCGGCGCTCGTAGGCCAGTTCTCTCTGGCAACGGCTCTGGATGACCGGACCTTCCGGACCGCCCAGGGCCACGCACACATCGTAGTAAGGACAAATGCTTTTGTCCGCCACACCCACCGCGCCGTGCAACTCGGCGAGCGTCAACCGCGGATCGAGACCGGCCAGCGGAGAGTTGTGCGCGGGGTCGGCTGCTCGTCGGCGTCTGCAAGCCGGTTGGAACAACCGCGCCAGGGTGCCGATCGAAATGGCGCTCGCCGGCATCGCCAACCGATATCGGCCCCGGGGACCACGCTCCTTACACACTACCTTACCCCGGGTGAGAATCTTCAGGCCCGCCTCCAGCTTCGCGGTGGACAAGGCCGTGCGGGCTCGCAGCGCCGTGCGCGACAGGGGTTCCGACGCGGCGACCATCTCCATCAGGATATCCATACCGTGTTGCGCTACCGCACCGTCCGACGAACTCATGTTCCGAGCGTCTCCCGCAAGACCAGAGGACAGACAGGGTCGACTGTCGATTGACTGGTGCCTCATTCTAGGCGGCCGGATGGCTCAATCCAAGCGGGGCGCGCCGAGGTTCGGGGTTCGTTTGGCGGGCGCCAGCGGCGGCAAGACGCTCACCAAGGGGGGCGAAGGATTCAAAGTGGTTGTCGGACAAAAGGATAGGCCATGGTCCTCCCGCCGTTTTTCAACGGGCAGACCCCTGCCGGTCGGGCCGCGGATTCGATAAAATCGGGCCATTCGCCGTCGGGCGTGCCGGACGGCGAGAGGAGCTGGATGACACGGGCTGAAACAGTATGAGTACGCGGCGGCGCATCTGTATTCTGACAGACGGGTATCTGGACCTTTTCACGGCCAAAACCGCGGTGGGGCTTCTGTGGCACTGCCCACAGGAGGTTGTGGTCGTGGTCGACTCCCACCACGTCGGCGGCGACCTCGTCTCGCTGGTGGGTTGCGGCGGCGGCGTTCCGATCGTCGGCAGCGTGCCGGACGCCGTGGTTTATCGGCCGGATCATCTGGTGATCGGCGCGACCCTGCCGGGAGGTCGGTTCCCCGACGCCTGGCGGCGGCATGTTCTAGACGGCCTGGCCGCTGGAATGCACGTCGTCAACGGGCTTCACACGCGGCTGGCCGATGATCCCGAGTTCTGTGCGGCCGCCGCCCGCGCCCAACGGCGTGTCGTGGACGTGCGAACGGTGCGGCAACCGGACAAGGTCGGGACCGCCCTGGCACGCTCCACCCGCGCCCGCCGCGTCCTGACCGTTGGAACGGACTGCAACCTGGGCAAGCGGCTGACGGCCATAGAACTGACCCGCGCCTTGCGGGCCCGGGGGCTGTGCGCCGAATTCCTGGCCACCGGCCAGACGGGCGTCATGATCACGGGCGGCGGGATTGTGGTGGATGCGGTTCTTTCGGATTTCGTATCCGGCGCGGTGGAGGCGATGGTGCTGGAACACGCCGACGCCGACGTCGTGGTCGTTGAGGGGCAGGGCGCCTTGCAGCATCCCAGCTACTCCGCCGTAACGGCCGGGCTGCTTCATGGCGCGGTGCCGGACCGCATGATCTTGTGCCATGCGCCGTCGCGCATCCGGTTTCGCAACACGGATGTGCCGCTACCCCCGCTGACCGAGACCATTCGGCTCCACGAGGCCATGCTCCGCCCGCTGCACGTTGGCCGTGTGGCGGCTGTCGCCCTGAACTGCCATGGCATGACCGACGAGTCCTACCGTCGGGCCGTGGACCGCATCCGGTCGGAAACCGGGCTGCCCGCCGTCGATTGCATCCGCGAGGGCGCAGACATCCTGGTGGAGGCCGTGCTGAGCGAGAACGAGCCAGACAATTGAAGCGGAAAAAACCATCCCCATCTGCCTCGATGCCGCCTGTCGCCGGACGGCGGTATCCGTGGAAAACCGCCGCGGCGCCGGCCCTCGTGGCGGTCACGGCACTGATGATGGGGTTGCCCTCGCTGCGGGGGGAGTTTCTATCGGGCGACGACATCACGCTGGTGCGGGACCACGTTCTGATCAATCACCCGTCACTGGCACACGCCGTCAAGCTCTTCCGCCCCGACGCGAACCGCGATCTGTACCAGCCGGTGCCCCTGCTGACATTCGCCGTGAACTTCGCCATGGTCCACGGACTGGGGCTGCGGGCCGAGGCCACCGGACCCCAGGCCGGTGTGTGGCTCTTTCACCTGACCAACGTTCTGCTGCACGCGGCAACGGCCGTTCTGGTCTGGTGGCTGATCGCCAGATGGTCCCACAGCGCGTTGCCGCCCGTTCTCGGAGCGATCCTCTTCGCGATTCATCCGCTGAACGTGGAGACG
>MTKY01055095.1_pt1 | contig 10079 bp, 4 predicted proteins | sample 1042731 | NCBI WGS metagenome assembly MTKY01 (sample SAMN06212206, study PRJNA360538) | anaerobic digester metagenome | biome: Wastewater treatment plant; material: sludge; isolation source: anaerobic digester fed with sludge from wastewater treatment plant | place: Denmark: WWTP Soeholt ... | reverse complement strand
GACGAGAACGTGCACCTCGTGCGCTGCGTGATGGACGAGGTGCTCGGCGCCGAGAACTTCGTCGGCGAGATCGTCTTCGTGACGACGTCAGGCCGGGCGTCCGTAGCTCTCGATCTCATCGCTGACCGACTTCTGTGGTACGCGCGAGATGTAGGCGCAATGAAGTACCGCGAGCTACTTCGACCCCGGCCGGAGCATACGCTACGAGAGCAGTACACATTGCTTGAGGCCTCTGATGGTTCGGTTCGCCGGATGACCGCGACGGAAGCCTCCGCGAACGGCGAGCTGTCCGATGGTGTGCGACGGTTCATGCCCGATCAGATAACGTCGCAGGGGGAGACCGCGTCTGGATCGGGGCCGTACGTGTTCGATGGTGCTGTCTATGACATCCCACCAAACACGCACTGGAAGACGACCAATCCGGAAGGTCTTGACCGCTTGGCGTTTGCGGGTCGTCTCTTCCCGATTGGCAAGCGTCTGAGGTACAAGCGGTACTCCACCGACTTCCCCGTCACGACGTTCACCAACTTGTGGGATGACACGACCACGAGTGGTTTCGCCGCTGACAAACTCTACGTCGTCCAAACGAACACTCGGGTGATCGAACGCTGCATGCTCATGACTACCGATCCCGGCGACTTGGTTCTGGACCCAACGTGTGGCAGCGGCACGACCGCGGCGGTCGCGGAGAAATGGGGCCGGAGGTGGATCACGGTCGACACGAGCCGTGTCGCCCTGACGCTGACGCGCACTCGGCTGATGGGCGACCGCTTCCCGTACTACCAGCTCGCGGACTCGCCCGAGGGCGCGAAGCGCGAGGCCGAGCTGACCGGCGTCCCGCCGACGACCTCGGCCTTCTCGGGCGACGTCCGCAAGGGTTTTGTCTACAAGCGCGTCCCACACATCACCCTGAAGTCGATCGCCAACAACCCCGACATCCGCGAGGGCATGTCGCGCGAGGAGATCGACGCCGCCATCCGCCGCCACGCCGACACCGAGCTGCTCTACGACCAGCCCTTCGAGGACAACTCGCGCATCCGCGTGACCGGGCCGTTCACGGTCGAGAGCCTCTCGCCGCACCGCATGCTCAGCGGCGCGGACGGCGGGGGAGAGGCGGAGGGGAATGGGCCGGCTGGCGAAGCCACGCCGGCCCGCGACGCCGCCGACTTCGTCGCCATCATCCTCGAGAACCTGCGCAAGGCCGGCGTGCAGAACACCGTCAAGCAGGAGCGCCTCGTCTTCGAGCGCATCGAGCCCTACGCCGGCACCTACGTCCAGGCCGTCGGCGAGTACACCGACGCCGCCGGCAAGACCCTGCGCGCCGCCATCTCCATCGGCCCCGAGTACGGCACCGTCGACTCCACCTGGGTCAAGGAGGCCGCCAAGGAGGCGCGCCGGGGCGAAGGCTTCCCGCTGCTCGTGGTCTGCGCCTTCGCCTTCGGTCCCTACGTCGGTGAGGAGGCCAAGCAGTGGGGCAGCCTCACCATCCTCGTCACCCGCATGAACCCCGACCTCGCCATGGACACCGCCGACCAGAAGCTCCTCAAGAGCACCGGCGCCGGCAACCTCTTCATGGTCTTCGGCGAGCCCGACCTCGAGCTGCGCACCCTCGAAGGCGGCAAGCTGCAGGTCGAGCTCCGCGGCCTCGACGTCTACGACCCCACCACCGGCGAGATCCGCTCCGACACCACCGACGAGATCGCCTGCTGGTTCATCGACAGCGGCTACAACGAGGAGAGCTTCTTCGTCCGCCACGCCTACTTCACCGGCGCAGGCCAGCCCTACAAGAAGCTCCAGCGTGCCCTCAAGGCCGAGATCGACGAGGCGGCCTGGTCGACCCTCTACTCCACCGTGAGCCGGCCGTTCGAGGCGCCGTCGACCGGCAAGATCGCCGTCAAGGTCATCAACCACTACGGGGACGAGGTGCTGAAGGTGTACGAGATTGGAAAGCATCCATGAGTAGTATGCGATATGCGCTAGACGAGTTCGCATCCAATGGTGGTCAAGACCTGTGGCGCGAATCCACATCCGTGCTGCCCACGCACCTTGCCTTGGTCGCACGACGCCTCAACCTCCTAGGTGTTGAGCACGGCGCTGAGAGCTTCTTGAACATCTCGTATGTGGCTGAGGCGACAATCAAGACAATCGCCACGGTGCTCGTTTCGAGCCTCTCGCAGACGTACCCCGACGATGCCTACCGTCTTTCTTATGACTTGGTTCATGCGGATGGTCTGGGCACGTGGGACACCGTCATTCGCGAGTCTGTCCGCAATCTATCTGCACAACTGCCTCACGAAGTCACGAGGCTTCGGGAGTGGGCAACGCGCAAGCGTGCTCCCGTGGATGACGTCTGGCTTGGCGAGGCTATGGACGCCTGTAACGAGATCTTCGAGTTGCTCAAGATCCGCGAGAGATTCACAGAGCGACAGCGGTCTGCTCTGGACTTGGTGACTGCTCTGATTCGAATCCGCGGGAAGACGAAGGCCCACGGAGCGGTACCCCAGGACTTCTATGACGCTGCAAACCGTCTCTACAGCCGCGCGGTGTACTCGCTTCTTCATCGGTGCCCAATCGTGTACTGGGGCTGGGCGAGTTTCCAACGCCGAGGTCGTGATGACATTGACATGGTTGCTCTAACTGGCTTGAGTCCAGGTGTCCCGTCCTCGCCGCCCATCTCCACACCCGAACTAGGCTCACGATCGAGCGCAGTCTGTTATCGCACTCCAGAATCGGAAGAATGGTTTTCTTGTGGCGATTTGTTGGTCAGCGACCTAGAGTGCCAACGTTTCAGCTTTCCCAATGGTCAGTTCACGACGGCTGGCCGAAGTGAGTACATAGACTACGCGTCCGGACAGTGCACGATAGTGGATTCAACCGCGCTCTCAACCCCGCCAGCGCCCTTGCCGGCAAGCGAGACACATGGGTCAAGCAGTCTCGAAGTGCGGAGCAATGCCTTTGAGAATCTGCCCACGCTGCCCGGTCACTATGTCAAACGTCCAAGGTTAGAGAACGAGCTCAGGGAGCGCCTGCTCGATCAGAATCACCCAATCGTCACGCTTCACGGTCGTGGCGGAGTTGGCAAGACGTGGCTGGCGCTGAGAATGGCCCTGTCTCTCGCCGAGGAGGATTCCCCTCGATTTGAGAACATCATTTGGGTGAGTGCTCGGGATCTTGATCTACAGGCATCGGGGCCAAAGCGCGTGAAGCAGGACGTCGTCGACCTGAAATCGATCGTGCGCTTGTGGGCCAAGCTCTTTGCGGATGAATCGAAAATCGACGTATTCGCTTTGGCGTTGCAACAGGCAGACCGCTTGTCCGGTCTCGGGTCGCTGTATGTGTTCGACAACTTCGAGACACTCGCGGATACTACGGAAATCCATCGATTCCTCGACACACACACGCGCATTCCCAACAAGATCCTGCTGACGAGCCGAGAGCGAGCGTTCAAGGCAGACTACTACATCACAGTTGAAGGTATGGAGCGGGCGGAGGCAGACGAACTGATGTCATGTAGCGCTCGCGATCTAGGGGTAGAAGGGCTGCTTAATGAAAAGGTCAAACGCAGCTTCTTCGAGTATTCGGATGGGCACGCGTACGCGCTCAGGGTGTTGGTCGGTGAGTTGGCGAAGCAGGGTAAGTTTGTCCCGCCCCCACAACTGATCAGCCGACGAGACGACATCCTTGATGCCGTTTTCGAGAGGTCGTTCAATCAGCTTTCTGATGACGCTCGCCGCGTGTTCCTCACCGTATCGAAATGGCGAAGCGCAGTCTCTGAAATCGCCCTGCTCGTTGTCTTGGGGCCGCGTCACATCGACGTAGAGGAGGGGCTGGAGGAGTGCATTCGCGCGTCTCTTCTCTCAGAAACGACGAGAGTCGGTAACCATACCTGTTACGAGGCTCCGCACTTGGCGAGGGAGTTTGGAAAGAAGAAGCTCATTGGCGATCCTGATCGCTTGGTGATCGAAGAGGACCTTGTTCTTCTTCGCGGCTTCGGAGACATGGAACTGGGTCACCGTCGGGGCCACACATTCGAGGATCAAGTGGAACGCTTCATTAGATGGGCACACTCGTCCGAAGCCACGAGTGACGAGTCCCTACGAGTAGAGGAGATGCTTGAGGTCCTCGCAGGGCTTTGGCCGCAAGCCTGGCTAGCGCTCGCAGAGTATAGATCCGAGCATAGGTACGATCGTTCAAAGGTGGAGTACGCGGTGCGTAGAGCAGTCGAGGAAATGCCGTTCAGCAAGGACGCATGGATGGCGAAGGCACGATTCGCGCGCCAGTATGGCGACGACTCCGCTGAAGTGGCAGCCCTAATCAGCGCTGTTGAAGCCGATCCCGAAGATCTCAAGACCCTGAGCCTGACCGCGCGCACGCTCACGCGATACATCACGCGCCGTAAGTCAGACATACCCGAAACACGCAGGCACGTGTACTTGGCTAACGTTCGTGATGCGATGGTGCGTGTATCGCATCGGCTGGATGCTGATTGCCTCAGCCAACTTGGTTGGCTCTTCCTCCTCGAGGGCGATAAGGAGAGAGCCTATGAGTACGCCGACTCAGGTTGCAAGATGGACCCGATGAACGAGCACTGTAGGGAGTTGATTGCGCGGTTATCTGGGGGCTAATGGTCCAGCCCAACGAGACAGAACTCGCATGATTCAGCCCCTCCTGACGAACACTGGTGCAAGTAACCTCTTCATGGTCTTCGGCGAGCCGGACCCAAAAGTGGGCATCCTCCACGTTTCCGACCCCACCACCGGCGAGATCCGCTCCGGCACCACGGACGAGATCGCCAGCTGGTTGGTAGAGCTGGCGCCACAGCAGGCATCATCATCAACCCCGGATTTGGCTGGTTCAGCCACTTCCTGCAGTACGCGTCGGGTCCGTCTTCGCCCGGCTGTACTATCCAGTAGTCGACCCAACGGGGAACATGGGTTCTTCATTCACATGGCTTGACTACTCTGAGCGAGAGCGACGCCAGGTGCGTGATGTGCTCGACCTGTTTCGCGAGCAGGACACGCGCGACGAGCTCGGGGTGGGCTCGGTCCGTGACGCCTTCGCAGACCTCCTCTTCCCTGGCACCACGACGATCATGACGCGGGCCCGCTACTTCCTGTTCATCCCGTGGATCTACCTGCGCCTCGAGGAGAAGAGGGCGCCATCCGGGCGCTTTGCCGTTCGCCTCAGGCAGGAGGAGCTGTACCTGGTCCGCATGCTCCGCAAAGCCGGTGAGACAGAAGGCGTGATCGGGCGCGTCGCGGGCGACCACTTGCAGCGCCTCCCCAGCAACATCTACTGGTTGGGATTGGGAAGCTGGGGCATCCGCCTCTATCCGGGGGGGCAGGACGAGTACCACCGCTCCATCGACTCTTTCTACGCCTCCGTCAAGGGTGCGCTGGCGACGCGTGAGGAGGATTCCGAGGAGTTCGACGTACGGCGCAACTGGCACGGAGGCATACCCGATCCCCCGCCTGGCTTTCCCGAGGCCGTTTCGCTGGAGCTGACAGAGGAAGAGGCCGAGTACCTCTGCGAGCGCATCGCCGCTGCCGAGACGGCGACAGGTGAGGAATCGTTGCTGGCGTACTTGGCGCGGGAGGGGCGATCTGCGGAGTGTGCCTTTGCCTGGCTGCATCCCCAAACCGCTGAGTTCCCGCCGCACATCCAGCGTTGGCTCGTGCATGTCCGCAACTTCGCCGAGGGCGTCCATGGAGCGGCTCTGCTCTACAACCTCATGCTCGCCCAGCTCTCGGAACGTGAGGATCTTGCCGACCATTATCGGGGCCGGCTTGGTGAATGGGCGCTCGAACTGGATGCGCGTGACGACGATACCCCAGTCTGGGACCGTCAGGACTTCTGGCGACTGGTGGGTGATGCGGGAGCGTCCGTGGGTGTGCGCACGCGCCGCTTCGTGGACGCATGGCTGGATCTCGTAGCTGACCCGGCCACGCGCGCGGCCGTGGCCGACGATGGCCCGGCGAGAGAGCTCATCCGCAAACGCGAGCGACAGCTGAAGGGTCCTCGTGCCCGTCTCCACAGCAGGCGCGCGCTCGAGAACTGGAACGGCGCGGCGGGTACTGCGCGCCTCAACTTCCGTTGGCACGTGGTCTCGCGCCTGCTTGACGACATCTACACCGGACTCGAGAGAGATGCTCGATCCGCGTGATCGCCGGCTGCTGCTCGAGGCGCTTCGACCTCCTTTCGGTCACCGCTTCGATCGGGCGGTCGGGACGACCTTCTCGCTCGACCCGACCGCCCTGCTAGCGGTCCCTCTGGCGTTCGCCGCCTTCGATGTCGGTTCGGAACAACACGCACCTCACGAGGACAGCCTGGCCCTGCTGGAGGCTCTCAGGAGAAACGCATCACGCGTCAGCCTGTTCTGCCAGTCGGGTCGCATCGCGGTGCCGGTCGAGTACCGTTCGCTGCTCACCTTCCTCGAGAAGTCCGTCGTGGAGGTCGTACCGCCCCGCGACGGCTTCGTCTTTCATCCGAAAGTCTGGCTGGTGCGCTACGTGGGGGGCGAGGAGATCACCTATAGACTGCTCTGCCTTACCCGCAACCTGACCTTCGACCGCTCCTGGGACACCGTATTGGCGCTCGAAGGAGCGCTCGTCGACCGCACGAACGCCTTCTCAGTCAATCACCCCCTTGGGGACTTCGTCGCCGCGCTACCCGGACTCGCGGTGCGCGAGGTAAGCGACCGGATCCAGAAGGACGTCGATCTGCTCCAGCGCGAAGTGCGCAAGGTGAAGTTCGCTGAGCCTGACGGCTTCGATAGTCATGCCTTCATCCCGCTTGGTCTCCGGGCACGTCGAAGCAAGGTGTTCCCAGAGTGGGGCACGCGGGGGCTCGTGGTCTCTCCCTTCCTCAGCACGGAGATGCTTAGGACATTGCCGGAGTGCCGAGACGGAGTCAGTCTGCTGTCACGCGTGGAGGCGCTGGACGAACTACCAACGTCGACTCTGGAGACGTTCTCATCCTGTTACGTGCTGAGTGACATGGCCGAGCCGGAGCCCCAAGACGAAAGCCCGTCCAGCGTCTCATCTGCTTCAGAAGTCCACCTCAATGGACTCCACGCCAAGCTGTACGTGATCGACGAGGGCTGGGATTCCCGGGTCTGGACGGGCTCGGCGAACGCCACCTCGGCCGGCTTTCACGGAAACGTCGAGTTCCTGGTGGAGCTGCGTGGTAAGCGTTCTGTGTGTGGCGTGGCGAAGATACTGGGCGCCGAGGGCAAGGACAGCCTGATCGATCTGCTGGACGAGTACGTGCCCGGCGAGACGCTGGAACCCTTCGATCAGACCGAAGGTGCCTTGGAGGCGCTGCTCGAAGGGGTTCGGCGACAGATCGCGACACTGCCCCTGCGTCTCCAGATCACGCAAGCGCAAGGCAGCAAGGGATGGCGGATGTGCCTCACGTCCGACTGCCCCGATACACCTCCTCCGGCATTGGAGCAGAACATCGAGGTCAAGGCCTGGCCCATCTCGCTGCGGCCAGACAGAGCGGCAGACTGCGACCTGTGCGCGCCGGTCGTGGCGGATTTCGGCATCCTCTCGCTCGAAGCCCTGACGCCATTCGTCGCCTTCGCTGTCGAGGCGGTCCTCGACGACTCGAGCCAACGCATCACGTTCGTCCTCAACCTGCCCATGGATGGTGAGCCGGCCGGTCGGGACAGCGTCGTCCTGCGTCAGATGCTGCGTCGACCGACCGACCTCATCGCGCTGCTCCTGCTGCTCCTTGCCGAGGACGAGGTGGGCATCCTTGACGCGCTGAGCGCCGCCAACAGCGATGGCTCGAGCACGTCCTGGGAGCGCTTCAGCTCGAAGGGGCTGTTCGAGGCCCTTGTTCGCACGCTGGCCGAAGACACAGCGAAGCTGCGCAGCGTGAAACGACTCGTCGACGACTTGCGCAGAGCGGACGCCGTAATCGCCCGTAACGTCGAGATCGACGGAGCGCCCGACACGGATCGGGAGCCCATCGTACCGCGTGGATTCAACGAGGTGTGGGAGCCTATCTGGCAGGCTGCAGTCGAGCTGGGGGTCGACATCCCAAGTGAACGCGAGCATGGCGTATCGGATGCCTGAGTCCCTCGTCATGCCGGGAGCCACGATCACATCCCCGCCGGACGTCGCCGCCGTCCTCGAGAGCCTGAAGGACTTCCAGCGCCAGACCGTGGAGTATGTCTTCCGCAGGCTGTACCTCGATGACGATCACGTGAGGCGCTTTCTGATCGCCGATGAGGTCGGGCTGGGCAAGACGATGGTGGCCCGTGGCGTCGTGGCCAAGGCCGTGCAGCACCTCTGGCACGAGCGGAAGCGCATCGACATCGTCTATGTGTGTTCCAACGGCGACATCGCGCGGCAGAATGCCAATCGATTGACGCTGCCGGGAACGCGAGCGCGAGTCATCCCGTCCCGTATCACGTTGATGCCGAAGACGGTGAAGACGCTCGACCGCAAGCTGAACTTCATTTCGATCACGCCGGGCACCTCATTCAACCTGCGCTCGAGCGCCGGCACGGCCGAGGAGCGGGCGCTCATGTACGTGCTGCTTCAGGAGCCGTGGGAGTTCCGCGGCGTGGGGCCGCGCAAGGTGCTCGCCGGGTATTCCGACTTCGACAACTTCCAGTGGTCGATCGACCGCGCCCAAGAGGTCGACCTCGACAACGCTCTGGGAGAAGCGTTCGTGAGGGCCGTGTCGTCTGACTCCTCCATGCGGGAGCGGTTCGATGCTCTCTGCGACGAACTCAGGTACATCCGCCACAGCAGCCGCATCCCGAGTCAGCTGTACCAGGAGCGCAACGCATTCATCGGCGATCTGCGTCGCACCATGGCTGGTGTCTGTCTCAACGCCCTCGAGCCCGATGTGGTCATCCTCGACGAGTTCCAGCGCTTCAAGCACCTGATCTCGCCGAAGGAGACGGGGGTGGCGGTTCTCGACGAGATGCGCGATCTCGCCCAGCAGTTCATGGACCACCCGGACGCCTCGGTGCTGCTGCTCTCGGCCACGCCCTACAAGATGTACACGCTGCCGGACGAGGCGACCTCGGAGGATCACTACGAGGATCTGATCCAGACGCTCGGCTTCTTGTTCGCCGATTCCGCCGAGACGGCGGAAGTCGTGGAACTGCTCGGGCAGTACAGGCGGTGTCTGATGAGCGTCCCGCAGAAGGGCGCCACCCAGCTGAAGCCACTGCGCGATCGGTTGCAGGAGCGGTTGCTCCAGGTGATGGTCCGGACCGAGCGCCTCGCCGCTTCCGAGGACCGCAACGGGATGCTGGCGTCGGCAGAGTGCAGGGAGCTTGAGCTCACGGCTCAGGACCTCCGCGGTTACGTTGCCCTGCAGCAGGTGGGCGACCTCGTGCAGCAACCCGACATGCTCGAGTACTGGAAGTCCGCTCCCTATCTCCTCAACTTCATGGAGCACTACAAGGTCAAGGATGCCTTCATCACGCGCTGCGAGGATGAGGGCACCTGTTCGGACCTCGTCGAGGTGCTGTCGCGGCGACCCGAGGCCCTCATCGACTGGAGCACGTTCCAGGCATACAGGCAGCTCGATCCGGCGAACCCTCGGCTGCGCAGCCTCGTCCGCACTATGCTGGACGACCCGTTATGGCAGCTTCTGTGGGTGCCCCCGTCCCTGCCCTACTACCGATTGTCCGGCCCCTTCGCCGCAGCTGTAGAGAGCGGCTTCACGAAGCGGCTTGTGTTCTCCTCGTGGGCTGTCGTGCCCAAGGCCGTCGCAGCCATGGTCAGCTATGAGGCCGAGCGTCGGGGCGTCTGGTCGCACGAAGAGGCGCCCGAGAACAGCCCGACTGCGCGCAGGCGACGCACACCCCTGCTGCGGTTCGCGCGCTCCCGTGGGCGCCTGACCGGCATGCCTGTGCTCGCGCTCGTCTATCCGAGTATCGCGCTCGCGGAGTTGATCGACCCGCTCGTCATGGGAGGCGGTCGCGAGCCGGACGCGGTGCTCGCAGATGTCGCCACGGAACTGCAGCCGTACCTGGATCTGCTCTCCAGTGACGACGCGCAGTCCGACACTGTCGACGAGGACTGGTACTGGGCCGCGCCGATCCTCCTCGA
>MTKY01081890.1_pt1 | contig 10082 bp, 8 predicted proteins | sample 1042731 | NCBI WGS metagenome assembly MTKY01 (sample SAMN06212206, study PRJNA360538) | anaerobic digester metagenome | biome: Wastewater treatment plant; material: sludge; isolation source: anaerobic digester fed with sludge from wastewater treatment plant | place: Denmark: WWTP Soeholt ... | reverse complement strand
CGCCCTTTGACGTCAGGAGTCCGACCAGTCGGCGAAGGGCCGCGGCATCGTCGGTCGTGGTGCGAGCCAGCAGGACCGCGTCGGACCGGCTCGCAATCGCCACCTTGTTGGCTGCCGACGAGATCAGGGTCGTGTCGATCACGATGATCTCACCGGCCCATGAGCTGAGCTTGCGATCGGTCGGCCAGCCGCGGCGGATCTTGCCCTCGTTGATCGCGCTGGCGTCGACGAAGTGAGCACGACGACCGCGACGCGCGAGCGCATCGACCAGCTCCTCGCCGGGAGCGACCAGCTGATCGTTGTCATCGGCGTCAATCATGATCGTGAACGCGCTGTCGGGACCGAGATCTTCTGGCAGCTTGAGCATGAAAGCGGCAATGTCCCACGTGTCGGAACGGTTGGAGTCTCTGGTGCCGTCGAGCACGATCTGGCCGCTGACAACACTGAGTCGGTCGATCGTGGCGATCTCGGAGTCATCCTCCTTGCGAAGGAGAGCGGCCGGTATGCCGAACAGCAGTCCGAGGAACAATCCGGCTAGGCCGAGCTGCAGAAGGCTCGGAGTGGAGCGGTGGTGGGGCTCCTCTGCACGGCTGACGACCTGCCCGGGGTCCACGTCAAACGTGCCGAGTCGGGCGAGCGTTTCAGCAAGTGCATCGGACCGTACGTTCAGCGGCCGCTTCGTGGCGGCGCTGGCGCCCTCGGAATCGGCAGCCTTCGTGACCGTCGCGAGCTGCTTGGTCGTCTCGTCGATCAGGCGATCAACCTTTTCCTGGGCGCGATCACGGCGTGCATCGAGGTAGGCCTCTGCGACAGCGTTCGCCTCGGCAACGGCATGGCCGGGGGAATCAGCGGTGACGTCGATAGTGAGGATCAGGGAGTTGGCAGGCGTCTGGACGCGCACGGCTTTCTGCAAGTTCCTGGGAGTGATCCGGATGTCAGGGCCCAGCTCCTGTGATGCAGCCTTGGCCACCTCGCGCGAGGTGATCAGGCCTTCTTCGGTCGGCATGTTGACAGCCCGCGTCGTGTCGACTGTCGTGGTCAACGGGTCTGTGCTCATGGGGTTGACCGCGACAGTGCTCGACGCCTTGTAATGGGCGGGGATCACGGCATACGCGATCACGCCAAGCAGCAGGCCGACCAAGGCTATCGAAGCCACAGTCTTCCAACGTCGGGTCAACAGCGTCATGACGTCAGAGAGCTGCGTCGCTTGGGGTGCAGGGGGCATGGGAGTGTCGATCCTCGAATTTGGTGTTTCAGAAGACAAAAGCGTGAACTGTGTACATACTGGTAGAGGTGTAAACGACGTTTGCATGACGCGGAAGCCCACAAGGTGTCCCGCGTCACCAAGGTACGGATTGCTACGCGCGATCCAATATTCCGAAGGTACGCTCCCACGATGCTTTCAATTTCAACGATGATCTGGACCGCGATTGTTGTGTCGAACGGTTCCCGTCGATGACCATCGCAGATCGGTCTGATCTCAGCCAGCTCCAAGCTGTCGATGACGACATCGATGTCACTCACGTCCTCGAAGGTGCTGATGATTCGACCCTTCTGACCATGGCCCGGCGGGGCAGCGCGGTGGCGCTCGCGACACTTTTCGCGCGATACCGACAGCCGGCTGAGAGGTACGCCCGCCATCTCGGGCTCGGCGCAGAGGCCGATGACGTCGTGTCGGAGACTTTCGCGCAGATCCTTGATCTCTTGGGGCGCGCCAAGGGACCTGAGACAGCATTCCGTGCCTACCTGTTCACCTCGGTCCGTCATGAATCGGCTCGCCGCGCCAAAATCCGTCAACGCGTCATCTCGACCGGAGAGGCCGACGACCTCGACCAGCCGGTCCCGTTCGGCAACGGCGAGATCGACCTGTTCGAGCGTGGCATCGTCCGCAACGCCTACCACTCACTCCCAGAGCGGTGGCGGGCGATCCTCTGGCAGCTCGACGTCGAGGGACGTAGCCCTCGCGAGGTCGGTGAGAACCAGAACATGAGCCCCAATGCGGTGTCCGCACTGGCCTACCGCGCTCGATCTGGACTGCGCGAGTCCTACCTGAAGCAACACGTGAGCGACCGTTCAATTCTGGATGCCGACTGCGATCCTGTTCGTGAGGGGATGGCCGCCGTCGTTCGAGGGACGGCACCAAAGCGCATGCGCGATCGGGTCCTCGGCCATCTGGAGTCGTGCAGCTCCTGCCACGGTGACTTCGAGGAGCTGACCGAGGTCAACCGCGAGCTGGGTGCCGTCAGCGCGCCCGCCATCGTCGTGGCGACCGGCGTCACGGGGACAGCCGGTATGTCGTCAGGCCTTTTCGGCTGGCTGGCTGCGCTCAAGGGTCAGGCTGCGGCGGTCCTGATACCTGCCGTTGCCGTCGGAGCCGTCACGGTGGTGCCGGTCGTGGTGGAGGTCCAGGCTCCATCGGGTGAGTCTGTGCTTGCCGCACCGCCCCTGGTCGAGACGATTCTGAGTCCGAGCTCGGCCGTGTTGAACCAGCAGCCATCGCCGAAATCCGAATCCGTTCACGTACGGCCAGCGGTCAGCGCGACGATTGCCGCACCGAAGGCAGGCTCGGCGGGCGTGCCGGCTCGAGTACCCCTTGCCAGGGCCCCGCTTCACACGACAGCCAAGACGGTGCATCGGGTCGTACACCAGGTCGTGCGCCCGGTGGTCGACTCCGTGGTCGCAGAGGTGGAACCGATCCTGAAGGGCGTCGACAAGACGGTTGTTGGGCTTGTCAGCACCGTCGCGAGCGTCGGCAAGTGATCGGAACGTACTGAAACATTCGCGACCACTCGCGTCACGATCGTAGTCCTGCGGTCTCTAGAGATATTGGGACCGCCACAAACCTAGGGGATGCATGCAGGACGCCGACATGGAATATGAGGTCGGATACGCGAGTGGCGTGTTCGACATGTTCCATGTGGGGCACCTGAATCTGCTCCGCAGCGCGCGCAGCTATTGTCGCCAGCTGGTCGTGGGCGTGGCCAGTGATGAATATGCAGAGGGCATCAAGGGCAGCATGCCGGTGGTGCCGGCCGATGAGCGCTTCGACATCATCTCCTCGCTCGGCATCGTCGACGAGGTCGTGATCGACCGCTCAGCTGACAAGACGCTCGCCTGGCGGCAGCGACGCTTCGACGCGATCTTCAAGGGTGACGACTGGCAGGGGACGCCCAAGGGCTATCAGCTCGAACGGTCGATGGCCGAGCTCGGGGTGGCAGTCGTCTACTTCCCTTACACGAGGCACACCTCCAGCTCGATCCTTCGCTCCTTCCTCGTTGGACAAGACAACCCCGACAACCCGTGACAGCGGCACCTGTCACGGCGGTTGTTGCCACGCACCGCCGGCCTGAGTTGATGCGTGTCGCGGTCCAGAGCATCCTCGACCAGACATATGTGGGACCCATCGAGATCATCGTGGTATTCGACGCCTGCGAGCCAGAGCTCCCTGACGTCGATGTGCCTCCCAACAGGACTCTTCGGGCGCTGGTCAACAGTCGATCCCGTGGTTTGGCCGGCACCCGCAACACCGGAATCCTCGATGCGCGCCACGCGTATGTTGCCTTCCTCGACGACGACGACAGCTGGATGCCAGAGAAGCTTGCGCGGCAGATGCCAGTCTTTGACGCGCACCCCGAGACACTGCTCGTGGGGACGGCGATGCAGGTCGACGATGGCTCGGCGATGCACGAACGGCTCGTCGAGCACGAGATTGTCGACGTTGACGACTTGGTCGGCGATCGGCTCGCCGGGCTGCATTCGAGCAGTTTCGTGTTCGAGCGTGCTGCGCTGGTCGGTGACATCGGTCTGATCGACGAGGACCTGCCGGGCAGCTACGGCGAAGACTATGACGTCCTGTTGCGCACGGCTCGCTGCGGCGCCATTCGGGTCGTCGATGACCCCTTGATCACAGTCCGGTGGCAAGGGCAGTCCTTCTTTTACGGCAAGTGGGCCCAGTACGCCGAGTCGCTGAAATATCTCCTCGATGAGCATCCAGAGTTTCGCCGAAGGCCGTCTGCGCTCTCGAGGATCGAGTCCCAGATTGCGTTTGCGACGGCAGCCAGCGGCGCGCGCAAGGAGTCGCGCTCGTGGGCGATGGGCGCGCTGCGTCGCCGGCCGCTCAACCTACGCGCGTGGCTGGCCCTTGCGATCTCGTTGCGGCTGGCCTCGGCGGATGCCATCGGCCGGCTGGCGAACCGTCTGGGCAAGGGTATTTGATTGCGCTTCCGGTGAATGATTTGCCGATTGCGCGTCATATTCGACTTTGTTGCGACTCTTGAACTGTGAGGCCACCACCGAGGCCTTGACCAAAACGCGACCGTCACCCACGGCCGCTTGCGTAGGGAAACCATCGTGATCGACGACGCATTCATCAACCGCATGGCCGCAAAATGCATCGCTTCCAGCGAAGAGCTGGACGCCATCGCGCTCAGCGGCGGAATCGCCCGCATCCAGACTGTCAATCTCCATCATCTGGCCCTGGCCGCCAAATACGATGTCTTCGCCGCGACAATCGACAACGCTGACTTCATCACGGCCGACGGTTGGCCCATCGTCTCGCTGCTTCGCTCCCGCGGCGTTGACGTCGGGCGCGTCACGGGTTCAGAGTTCCTCGAACGGATGTTGAGCGGTCGGGCGTTTCGGCACGTTCGCACAGGGGTTCTCGGAGCCACCCGCGCCATCGGCGACAAGTTCCGCGGACACCTCCATGACAGCGGTCTGCGGGTCGAATTTCGTGAGCACGGTGATCGAGAGTCGTGGGTGGCCTCCCAACTGGTCACCGAGCTCAAGGAGCACGACATCGAGCTGTTGCTGATCGCCGTGACTCCGCCGCACGGTGACAGCATCGGAGACGAGCTGTCCCGGTTCGGATACGACGGCATAGTCATCAACGTCGGCGGAGCCGTCGACATGATGACGTCCGACGGACACTCAATCGCCCCCCGGTGGGTCCGCACGATCAAGCTCGAGTGGGCCTTTCGCCTGGCGCGTGAGCCACGGCGCCTGTGGAGGCGCTATTTCCTCGAGTGCATGCCAATATTCGCGAAGTTCGTGCTACCAACCTATTGGCGGCGTCAGACTGATCTGGTCGAGCGCCCCGAGACGTGGGAGCTACGCAGTCGCCGCACACTCACCGTGTGAATGTTTCAGACGACCTGCTGACCAGAACACGTTCCGATACGTTGGCACGCATGTGCGAGCGAATCGATCGGGTCAATGACAGCACTTTCATGCCGGTGTCGCCGGCTCGTGGGTTGCTGACTAGGGCAGAGTCATGACAGATCTGGGATTCACGCTCAAGGTGTTCCGCCAGATCGGCATGCTGAAACCGATTCTGCCGCACAAGCTGCTCGGTGCAGGCCTGCAGCTGGTCAAGTGGGGCCCAGGGCTGCCTTCGGGGGTCAACGCTGCCGCCAAGCGGTTCCCTCACCAGCTCGCGATCATCGACGATGCAGGCGAGGTCACCTGGTCGGAGTTCGCGGGTCAGATCAACCAGCTGACCCAGGCACTCAAGGACCGTGGCGTGGGGGCGGGCGACTCGGTCGCGCTGCTGTGCCGCAATCACCGCTACATGATCATGGCAATGATCGCGATCATGCAGGCTGGCGGCCGCGTTCTGTTGCTCAACACGATGGCGAGCCGCACGCAGCTCGGCGAGCTCGCCAAGCGAGAGTCGGCTGCGCTGGTCATCATCGACCAGGAGTTCCTGAAGGTCGCGGCCGACGTCAACGAGGACAAGCTGATCCTGGCCTGGGCCGACGAGGATGCGCCTGGCGACCTTCCGACGATCGCGGCGATCAGTGATGGCCAGTCGACGAAGGGTCACTCCAAGCCGTCGCGAAACGGTCAAATCATCATCTTCACCTCGGGTACGACAGGCTTGCCCAAAGGTGCACGGCGTGAGGAGCCAGCCGACCTCAAGCCGCTTGTGTCGTTCTTCGGGGCAATTCCCTACCGGGGCAACTCCACGATCGTCGTCGCGGCTCCTCTGTTCCACTCGTGGGGACTCATCAACTTCGGCTTCGGACTGTCGCTTGCTCCGACGTATGTCCTGCGCCGCCGCTTTGACGCCAGCCAGGTGATCCGCGACATCGAGGAGCGCAAAGCCGATGCGCTCGTCGTCGTGCCGCAAATGATGCAGCGCATGGTTGATGCTGATCCTGAGGTGATCAAGAAGGCCGACGTGTCGACGCTCAAGATCACGGCCAGCAGCGGATCAGCTCTGGCCGGTGAGCTGGCCAACCACTACATGGACCTGTTCACCGACTCGGTCTACAACTTCTACGGAGCGACCGAGACGGGCTGGGTCACGATCGCAAGTCCGACCGACCTCCGCGAGGCGCCGGGCACGGCCGGTGTGCCGCCGTTCCGTACCACCGTCAGGATCCTCGATCCCGATGGCAAGGAGCTGCCGCAGGGCGAGACTGGCGTGATCCACGTGGGCAACGACATGCCGTTCGGTGGCTACACCGACGGCAACACCAAGACGTTCAGCGACGGGCTGATGAGCACCGGCGACCTCGGCCATTTCGACGAGAACGGACGACTGTTCGTCTCCGGCCGCGACGACGACATGATCATCTCCGGCGGTGAGAACGTGTTCCCCCGCGAGCTGGAGGACGCACTCATCGATCACCCCGAGATCGCCGATGTCGTCGTGACCGGCATCCCTGACGACAAGTACGGTCACCGCCTGGCCGCGTACGTCGTGCTCCGCGAGGACAGCAAGCTGAGTGAGGACGAGGTGGTTGCGTATGCGAAGGAGCACGTGGCGCGGTTCGCCGTACCCGGAAAGACGATGTTCCTCGACGAGCTGCCTCGCAACCCCACCGGCAAGGTCATGAAACGCGATCTTCCCGACTTTGACTGACCAGCGGATCAGCGCGTCGCGGTGGGGCGCTGTGACTAGGCTGGCGGCGTGAACATCGCGTACGACCCGCACCCGGACGGAAAACCGGATCCCGGTGAGGTGGTGTGGACCTGGGTTGCGTACGAAGACGATCCGTCTCAGGGCAAGGATCGTCCGGTACTGCTCATTGCGCGCGAGGGCGATCAACTCATCGGTCTGATGATGACGTCGGTCGACCACGACCGCGACATGGTGAACGAGGCCTCCGCCGGACGCTACTGGTACAACCTCGGCCCCGGGCCGTGGGACTCCAAAGGACGACCCAGTGAGGTCAGGCTTGATCGTTTCCTGGCGGTCGACGCCGCCGAGATACGGCGTGAGGGGTCGGTTCTCGATCAGCCGCGTTTTGATGCACTCGTCGAAGCGCTGGGACCACATCTCCCGTGACAGCCCAGCCCGGCATCGGCCGGATCGACGCATTCCAACGCGAGCACTCGATCATCGGATTTCCCATTGCGGTGATCTACAAATACTTCGACGATCAGGGCCCCTATCTGGCGGCGATCATCTCCTACTACGCATTCATCGCCATCTTCCCGCTGCTGCTCATCTCAACGTCGATCCTCGGGTTCCTCCTCCAGGATGACCCTCAGCTTCGCGACAGACTTCTCGATTCGGCTCTCAGCCAGTTCCCGATAGTGGGTGATGCCTTGGGCCGACCCAATGGACTCAGTGGCAGCACCTCCGCGATCGTCGTCGGATCGTTGGCCGCGTTGTACGGATCGATGGGGCTCGGCCAGGCCAGCCAGAATGCCGCCAACATCGCGTGGTCAGTGCCACGCAACAGCCGTGCCAACCCGTTCCTCCTGCGCGTGCGCAGCATCTTCTTCCTCGCGGCGAGCGGCATTGGCATATTGCTCATCGCCGTCATCACCACGGTGCTCAGCAACTCAGACCAGATCGGGGTCGCAGTCTCCAAGGAATTGACCATTGGCATCAAGATCGTCGGGTTCTTGCTCAGCGTGGTCGTCTTCGGGGCATTGTTCCGGTTGGTCAGCGGCGGTCGCGGGAGCTGGAGGTCTGTGCTGCCGGGCGCTGCAACAACGGCCTTGTTGTGGCAGGTTCTGCAGGTCGGCGGTCAGTCATTCGTCGAAAACGTGATCAACAAGGCAAATTCGATGAACTCGACGTTTGCCCTGGTCCTCGGTCTCATGGCATTCATCTTCCTGTCCGCGGTCATGGCGGTCCTCGGCCTCGAAGTCAATGTCGTCACTGCCCGCAAGCTCTATCCTCGTGCCTTGCTGACCCCGTTCACCGACAACGTCGTGCTCACCGAGGCCGACCAGAAGGCATACGCGGCCTATGCCAAGTCGCAGCGGCACAAGGGGTTCCAGTCCGTCGAGGTCACCTTCGAGGACCGCAAACCGAAGCCACCTCCGGCGAAGTAGTCTTGTCGCAGAATCAACCAAACCCAGCATCAATCGACGAGTGTGAGGACAAGCCATGCCTACGGGCAAAGTCAAGTGGTACGACGCCGAGAAGGGCTTTGGCTTCCTGAGTCAGGAAGAGGGCGAAGACGTCTACGTCCGCTCTGACGCCCTGCCAGCAGGCGTCGACTCGCTCAAGGCAGGTAGTCGGGTGGAGTTCGGCATCGTGCAGGGCAGCCGCGGCGACCAGGCGTTGCAGGTCCGCCTGCTCGATCCCGTCACCTCGGTGTCTCGATCGCAGTCGCAGGCTCGACGCAAGGATCCCGAAGCCATGGCCGTGATCGTGGAGGACCTGATCCGCATGCTCGACAAGATTGGCGAGGGCTACCGTCACAACCGGCACCCCGACGCCAAGACGGCCAAGCCGGCGGCCCAGGTGCTGCGCGCAGTCGCAACCGAGCTCGAGCTCTAGTTCTCAGCGGCCGGTTCGGCGTGCTCGCGCGGGCGTGTCACAGGTTCGTTGCGCGCACGGGTGAGGACGAACGCTAGCCACGCCAGGAGGATTGCGGCAATCGCGAGGAGTCCGATCCTTGGGGTCGCGTCGATCGCGAACAGGCCGATGCCGATCAGGCCGCCGATCACCCAGGACAGCTGGAGCAACGTCTCGGACCGGGCGAACATGCTAGTCCGTACGTCTTCGCGTACGTCGTTCTGGATCAGCGCGTCAAGGCTGAGCTTGCCAAGTGACTGACACAGGCCGATCGTGAGACCCAACAGCACGACGGTCCACCAGGTGAACAGCACGGCCACGACGCTGACCACGGCAACATCGAGGATCAGCACGGCGATCACTACTGCTTGTGGGCCGCGGGATCTCGTCATCGAGCCGATCAGCACACCGAGGACGTTGCCCACTCCGGCTCCGCCGATCACCAGGCCCAGCAGGATCGTGGCGCTGCCGCCCCAACCCATGGAGGCGGGTGGTTCACGCAACGTGAATGCCATGAAGATCGTGAGGAATCCCGAAAGCAGTCTCAGCCCGGCGTTGCTGCGCAGGCCGTTGACGACTCCGCGGGTGATGCTGATGCCTCTCTTCCTGCCGGCAGTGATCTGGGTGATGTCGACTGCTTGTTCGCCTTCGCTGGAGTCGACCCGCGCCGGGAGCAGGATCGCGAGGATGGTGCCGACCACGAACAGCACCGCTGCATAGCGCAGAGCCCACTCCGCACCAATAGCCGCGGCAGCGATGGCGATCGGAGCCGAGATCGCTCCGGCGGCCGTGCCGGTCAGCGAGATCCGTGAGTTGGCCTTCACGAGCGTGAACTCGGTGGGCAGGATTCGGGGCACGGCCGAAGCACGGGTGACACCGTAGGCCTTGGATGCCACCAGGCAGCCCAGAGCGGCGAAGTAGAACGCAGGTGACTCGTCGGCGACCGCGCCGGCGAGGACCCAGCAGCAGAATGCGCGGGCGGCAAGAGTCGCGCCGATCGCCCACCGGCGGCCCCGGCGGAACCGATCGAGGAATGGTCCGATCAGCGGAGCCACGATGGCGAACGGCAACATTGTCAGGACGAGAAACAGCGCCACCTGACCTGCAGCGTCGTCGGTCGGGACCGTGAAGAACAGCGTGCCCGCCAGCGACACGGCGATCGCGGCGTCTCCTGCGGTGTTGAACGCGTGCAGCTCGAGCAGCCGAGCCAAGCCGCTCTCACCGGCGCCGCCCGCGTGGGTGAAGCGGCGAGCGCCCGTGTATGCGACGTTGCTGCCGGTGGCGACGGCGCGGGTCGCCGGTAGGGTCTCCACCCGTA
>MTKY01050865.1_pt1 | contig 10098 bp, 11 predicted proteins | sample 1042731 | NCBI WGS metagenome assembly MTKY01 (sample SAMN06212206, study PRJNA360538) | anaerobic digester metagenome | biome: Wastewater treatment plant; material: sludge; isolation source: anaerobic digester fed with sludge from wastewater treatment plant | place: Denmark: WWTP Soeholt ... | reverse complement strand
CCCTCGCGGCGACCCCCGGCGCGCTGTTGGCGCTTGTCCGAAGGGCGGTGCTCTGCATGAGTTGGCAGAGGACACCAGAGGACATAAAGCGCCATCGCAACCAACGCGATGTGGTTCTTGAACACCTTCGCAGCGGCCGGGCTATCGACCAGGACACGGCGCAATCACTGTATCGAATTCGACGTTTGGCCTCGCGGGTGTCGGAACTCAAAAAGGACGGGTTCATCGTCCTGTCGTTGAGGAATCAGAAGGGACTTGCGACCTACTTGCTGTTAGAGGCCCCGACGAAGGGCGGTGACTCGAATGATTAGCCGCGCCGAGGCCGAGCGCTGGATACAGGCGCACGACGTGTTGAAGAACGGGCGCTGGGAAAACAAAGAGCGCCTGCACTGGTTAATATCGTCGCCCTTCAGAACTGACGAGCATCCGAGCTGGGTTATCTTTTTCGATACACGCTCTTGCAGGGACAGGGCGACGGACGAGCGGATGTTGCTGTCCGAGTTTTGCCAGAGACTGGGCATACCCGAGCCGGGCGACTGGAGCCGCGAGGGAAAGAACACCGCCGCAGGGCCGGACTACGCCGCCATCATCCGCAACGGCGAGGCCAAGAAAAACGCCGACAAGAGCGCCGAGGCAAGGCGGTTGTGGGAGCAGGCAAGCCCGGCCGGGGCGGACCATCCGTATCTCAAGCGCAAGCAGATCAGCGGCGACGGACTGCGGCAGACTGCGGACGGCGTTTTGCTGGTTCCGGCCTATAGCATCGAGACGGGCGAGCTGGCCGGGGTGGAGCGGATCGACATGTCGGAGCAGCCGGGCAGGCAGAAAAGGCACTTGGGGCAGAAGGCGGGAACCTTCTTCCTCGCGGGCGACCTTGACGCGGACACGCCGATACTCGTAGCCGAAGGCGCGGCGACGGCGTTGTCCCTGCACGAGATCACGAGCTGGCCTTGTGTGTCGTCATTCGGCGCGCCGGGGCTTGTTTCCGTGGCGAAGGAACTCAGGCGCAAGCACCCCGCCAAGGACATTCTGGTGTGTCCCGACTTCGACCAGGCAGGGCGCAGCTCCGCCGTCGAGGCGCGCAAGGCTGGTTTCACGGTGGTGTCCCTGCCGGAGGGGAGCGCGGAAAAGTACGACTGGAACGATGTTCACGTCAAGCGGGGGCTTGAGCAGGGCAAGGAGATATTCCGCGACTGCTGGCAGGCCGCCGAGGCCGCCGGGACGATGGACGCCGAGACCCGCGAGGGGAAGGAACCGGCCGTGGGCGAGGTGCCGTCGAGGCGTAGGGGTGTCACGCTGCTTCACGGCAGCGAGCTTGTCTACAGGCCGAGGGAACATCTAGTCAGGGGGCTGATAATGCCGAACAGCCTGTCTGTCATCTACGGGCCGCCCGGCGGCGCGAAAACGTTCTTCTGTCTGGACATGGCCTTGAGCATCGCGAGCGGGCAGGCATTCCTCGGGCATCGGACGAAAGAGGGGCCGACTGTCTACGTCGGGGCCGAGGGGGCTGACGAGGTGGCGAAGCGCCTTGAGGCGTGGGACATGGAAAAGGCGGCTTGCGGGGTGTCATACAAGAACATCCCGTTCTACTACGTCCCGCACGCCGTGACCATCCCGCAGACAGAGCATCGCGACGCGCTTGTTGAGGCCGTGCTGGAACGGGTGGAGGCCGAGCTTGACGGCGTTGCGCCCGTTGCGGTGTATCTTGACACGCTGGCAAGGTGCAGCGATGGCGATGAGAACTCGAATTCCGACATGTCCCTTTTCATCGCGGCGGCCGACGAGATTCGGGCGCGGCTGAACGGTTGCGCCGTCGTGCTGGTGCATCATACGCCGAAGAGCGATCCCGAGACGTTGCGCGGTGCAAGCGCCTTGCATGGCGCGGTGGACACGGCGCTTTGCCTGCTCCCCGTGGGAGCAGGGACGGAGCAGGAGCAGGAGCTTGCCCTTAAGGTGAAGAAACAGAAGGACTTGCCGCAGGGGCGCGACGAATACCTTGCTCGCGTTCAGGTGGAACTTCCGTTCGAGGACTACTACGGCGACGCCGCGACGAGCTGCATTATCGAGGCCCGCGAGGGAAGAAGCGAGGCCGACAAGCCCCTGAAGGGGAACAGCAAGGCCGCCCTTGACGCGCTCTTCGCGGCTGCAAAAGAGCATGGTGTCCGGGTGGTAGACGGGCTGGGCGCTGGCGTCCATATCGAGGCGTGGCGCGAATGCTTCTATCGGGTGTCCACGGCCGACAACCCCGACACGAAAAGGAAAGCCTTCGGCCGCGCCCGCGACGACTTGAGAGACAAAGGGGTCGTCGGGGTTTCCGACGATGTCTACGCCCCACTTCGCGACGCCGACAGGCTGCTCTTGAATTCCGCGAGGGTGGAAAGATTAATCGGCGGCGAAAACAGTCCCAAGGATAGCGGGACAAGCGGGACAAAAGCGGGACATGTCCCGCTATGTCCCGCCCGCAACCCGACAGAAGCGGGACAGGACGGGACACACTCCGTAGGAGTGTCCCGGTGTCCCGCTCGGGTTGTCCCGGACGGTGAGGAAAAAGGGGTGCCTGATAACGCAGTGAAGGATGAAAGGGTGGTAGAGGGAAAGGCGGCGGTTGAGGTTCCTTCCCCTCGCGGACAGAAGATCCTCGGCGCGAAGGATGTTCGACTCGCGGATGCTCTCCGCTGGTGCAGGAATCAGCCGGGCTTGCTTGCCGCGATCCGGACACGCGCGCAAGAGCGCGGCGGGGACATGGCGAGCGTCGAGGATATTTTCCGGGCCGGTGTGCGCAGCGAGTATGCCGACTTCTTGAACGCCGAGGCCGGTGCCGACCAGGACGATTCATCCGAGGCGGTGCCCACTACCAGCCAGGGGGGCGGGGTGGTTTCATCCCTCGCGGACAAGGAACCGGCCTCGGTGTCCCTCGGGGCGATAGCCGCCTTGGCCGGGGTGGACGTCGAGGCGGTACTTGAAGGGGTGTCCCCCTGGGTGAAGGTCGGACGCCTCAAAGTTGAGGGGACCTCGGTGTGGATTATCGAGGGCGCAACGGGGTATCCCGACGATGAGGACGACGCGCCCGACGCCGCGCAGGATACCCGCGAGGATGAAGACGACGCCGCGCCCGACGCCGCGCAGGAACCTGACGCCGCCGCTATGCGCGCCTGGCTGGACGCGCAGGGCAAGGATGTACGGGCCGAGTATCAGGCGCGACTGGACAGGTTGCGGCGCGCGGGACTGGACGCGGACGGGCACACGGCGCTGACGACAACGTATCGCAGCTACCATCCGATTCTCCCCGACGCGTTGAAGCCGGTGCTGTCGGAGAGGGACTAAGCAAGGCCGGGGGGCGGGGCGCTGGCCTCGCTCCCTTCGGGGGGCGCGGGGGGCACGAGCGAACAGGGGGCAAAAATCAAAAACGAAAGGGGGTGCGGGGATTGCTGGACGAAAAGTTTTGTCCCCTGTTCAACGGTTTTTGCGTGAAGTGGAGCTGCATATTCTGGGACAGTGGGTCTTGCGCGGTGCGTGAGGCCGCCGACGCGGTTGTGCGGATAGCCGGCGCGGCAGAGAGCGGATCGCGCGTCGAGGCTGATTAGGCGCGACGGAACAATCTCAATGGCAAACGGGCGGGGCGCTGTTCCTTCCCCTCGCGGGACAGGGCGCGCCCGCCCGCCCGGCACGCACACGTTCGTCAAGGTGCAGGCCGCCCGGCGCCGGTACAGGGCGATGGGCTAGGCCGCCTTGGCCGGGGCGCATAGGCTGTATCCCCTGGCTGTATCCTCCGGCACGGCCGGGGCGGCGGCGCTGCGGGCAACGTCCACCGCGAGAAGGTGAAGCCCGTTGCCGCCCGCCCGCTGTCGGTGCAGGGTGCTGGCTGCTCCGGGGCGCGGAGGTGTGGACGGCGCGGCGGCCGGGGATCGATAGCGGATTGCAGTATCGTGCTGGTAAAAAGGTACTTTTCAGACAATTTAACGCAGGGGTCGGGGCACGCGCGCCTTTCTCCCGCGTAAAAAACAAAAAAACCGGGTTTCTGTTTACCAAAGGCATGTTGCAAAATGCATCGTATACAATGATGTCTACTGGTTTTGTAGGGTATAGCCGGTAGACACTTTTCATGCGCCTTGGTGACTAGTGGTTTACTTTGAGGTTAAGGTCCCTGAGGGGCTATCATTCGCCGGAGGTGATCCCGCTGATAGACACTTGTCCCGAGGAGGTCGCCGTCGCCGCCTTTGCGCCCGATGTGGCGAGGTGTATCCGATTGCTCTCCATGCTCGACGTGCTGAACGGCTGTTCTTCAACCCGGTGGGGCGACGTCCGGGTGCAGGGCGGCGATCATGCGGCGCAAGCGGAAAGGCGTGCTGAAGTGGCGATCGAGATGGAAGCTATGCCGCCGAAGTTGGCGTGTATTGCCCGGAAGGTGCGAGGCAACCCTCCTGCAAGCCAACGAGGGCGGTACATCGAGGGGTTGCTCCGGGGCTTGTCCGGCGCGGACCTGATGCGGGCGGCGGGACTGTCCGACAGGAAGATGGAAAAGAACCGGCGCTGGCTGAAGGGCATTGTCCGGGCTTGCGGCGTGGTGTAGGCGGGGTATCCTTCCCTCGCGGTGTCCTGTCTCGAAATCTGCCGTCGCCACGGCATAGCCTACGCGGTGATCTACAGGTCCTTCCCCGACATCGAGGCGGCGAAGGCATGGATGGACCTGAACCAGTTGGGCAGGCGCAACCTCTCCAAGGAGGACCGCGACGAGCTGATACGCAGGCTGGTGGCGGCGGGGCATCGGGCTGAAGATGTGGCTAATGCGGTAGGCATGACATCGCAGAGGGTTTATCAGATAGCTGGACCTAAAAAACCAAATAATTTGGTAGCACCATCTTTCACAAGTCCCGACCTGACCGTGACCGCCCGCTTGCGCGACCAGCTCGCGGCGGCGGAGAGGAGGGGGGGGTTCTTTCCCTCGCGGTGTCCGACCAGGGGGGCGGTGTCCTGGTAGGCGGCGTGGTGTCCGACCAGGCGCACGAAAACCCCCTCCGCGAGGGAGGGGGAGGTGCGCTTTCATTCCTTCGGTTTTCCCCCCTCGCGGCGCTCCAGCTCCGCTTCTATTCCGCGCAGGTCGATAATCATCCCCGTCGCCTCGATGGTGTTGTAGCTGAATCCCTGCACGTATGACTCTATGTCCTTCAAGCCGTCGAAGTTGGCAAGGGGCGGGTGTATTTCCACAAGCCTTTTCCACGGCGTGTTGACGTCCGCTTCGAGGTAGCTCTTGCAGATGTCCCTCGGCACGACCAGGTGTTCTTCCTCCCCCTCCTCGCGCTCCTTGCGATACAGGTAGCGGTAAATGGCCATTATCCCCTCCGGGGTGAACCTCCCCATGCAGGCCCACTCCGTGGCGCTGGCGAACATGTCTCCGTCTGCTCTGATGTACATCGATACCTCTCCTTTCTTGTGTCCTCCCCGGCCGGGGTGCTCCTGGCTGGCCGTGGCCGGGGTGTTCTTCCCCCCTCGCGGGTGCTCCTGGCTGGCCGCCGGGGCGCAGTCCCCCGCGAGGGAAGAATCTCATTCCCCCGCGCGCAGTGTCGCCATTTCGGCCTCGCGCAGGAAGGCCATCAGGAACTCCCGCCCGGCCGGGGTGATCGGCACGGGGTATCTTTCCACGATGAGTATCGCGCCCTCCAAGGCGAGGTCCCGCGCCTTGGCGATGTAGTGCAGTGTGAGGTCCCGCGCCGCTATCCGTTCGTCAATCATGTCATCGCTCCTTTTGTATCCCGACACCTTGGCCGGGTGTCTTCCTTCCTCGCGGCGCACGTGCCTCCAGAATGGCCTAGGCGGCACGATTCCGCGAGAGAGGTACTAAACATCCTCTCGGGCGCTTTGGGCGCGTTTAGAGGCCTCTACGCGCCTTGTATCTTCCGAAGGCGCTTCCGTGGCGGCGGCGGTGCTTCGCTGCCGAGGATGAACGGCACGACTCCGGCCGCCGCGTGTTCGCGCCGGGTGTCCTCGTCCGTCAAGGCGAGGTAGATTCTTGTCGTGCTCAAGGTTGAGTGTCCTAAAAGGCGCTGGACGGTGAAGGCCGACGCGCCTTGCCTCAGCAGGGCGAGGGCGGCGAAGTGGCGCAGGCTGTACGCCGTGATGTTCAGTCCGCAGGCCGCTCCGTACGAGGCGACTCTCCGACTCCACGATGTGACATTGAAGGGGGTTCCATCGTCCGAGCAGAACAGCGGCGACTCGCTCCACTCCCGAGGGCGCACGGCGAGCAGTCTGTCTATCGCGTCCATCGTCGCGCCGGACAGGGGCAGCGTCCGGGCTGCTCGCGTTTTGGCGTGCTCGGCGCGGATGATGATGTTCCTTTCCTCGCGGTTGTAGTCCCCCGGCGCGAGCGTCAAGGCCTCGCCGGGGCGCGCTCCGGTGTCAATCTGCAACAGCATGAGGGCGTAGTCCCGCAGGCCGCAGTAGGTTGTCCTGTCGGGCTGCTTCAAGAGCCGCCCTATGTCCCTCTCCGACAGTTGGACTATTCGGTGCTGTGGCTTGCGCTTCTTCAATCCGCGAAGGGGGTGGAAGTCCCCCCGGAAAAGCCCTTCCTCGATTGTCCAGTCCCAGAAGTTCTTGAGGTACGCGAAGCGCAGATTGTAGCTGTTCGGGTTGTCGTAGGCGGCTAGGAACTCCATCGTCGCGGCGCGCGGGTTGTCGAGGCCGTCCGGGTGCAGACGGAAGAACAGGCCGAGCACTACCGTGTAGTCCTGTATCGTTTTGTCCGCAAGCCCTTGGGCGCGCTTGTACGCGAGGAACAGCGGCACGATGTAATCAGGCTGAATGCGGTGGAACTCTTGACGAATTGGCACGACTGACATGAAACATCCCCCCTTGTGTTGACATTGAGCCGCGAGGGGGGTGAGGGCAAGGGCAGAGGACTGTTTCTAAAATGCCGCTGATTCCGGCCTTCTTTTTGGGCGGGCGAAAAAATGCGCCATTCCGGTTGACAACCTAAAAACACTCGCTATAATGTACTTCCGGCGGGCCGGTGTAGCTCAGTTGGTAGAGCAGCTGACTTGTAATCAGCAGGTCCCCGGTTCAAGTCCGGGTGCCGGCTCCATGTTGAGGGCAAAGTGGTGGGATGGCCGAGTGGTCAAAGGCAGCAGACTGTAAATCTGCCGACTCCGTCTACGAAGGTTCGAATCCTTCTCCCACCACCACTTTTGTGAGAGAGCGCCGACTTAGCTCAGTAGGTAGAGCACATCCATGGTAAGGATGGGGTCTGCGGTTCGAGTCCGCAAGTCGGCTCCAGTCGATGAACACAGGGTTTTCGCAGTCCATGCGAGAGCCCTGTTTTCATTAGGGAAGAGGTCACCGACCAGCCCCGCCCGCCTTGACATTTTCCTCCACGACCCGCCGTAAAGGGAAGGGAGGAAAACACCGTGCCAGCGACGGCAATACCGATCAGCACCGCCTATCAGAGCGCACATGAAGCCCTCGACATGTTTCTGTCCATCCGAAAAGCCGAAGGGCTTGCGAAGAACACCATTGATAACTACAAGCACATAATCGCCCCGTTCCTGCGGGAGCACCCGAGGTTTCTCGAAAACCCGAGACCGGCGGTCCTGTCGTTTGTCTCCGAGCCTGATAAGGAGTGGAGCCGGTTTACCCGGATCAAGGTCATGAGGGTATTCTGCTCTTTCCTCGTGGCCGAGGGAGTTCTGGACAAAAACCCGATGGAAAACATCAAGTGCAGACTACCCGGCAAGCGAGCGGATATTCCCACGGTTGACGAGGTCAAGGCATTCATCGACGGACTGAACGGCAAGAGGTTCACCGAGCGCCGCCTGAAGGCCATGATACTGCTCGCCCTCGATACCGGCATGAGGCGGGGGGAGCTATGCGCCCTGCGGATAGAGGACATTGACGAGCAGTCCCTCTTGATCCGTCTGCGCCCCGAGACCACGAAAACCCGCAAGGGAAGGACCGTGCCAGTGTCGCCCCAAGTGATGAGGGAGATAAGGCGCTTCATCGCCCTGCACCCGCCCGAGTGGCGATGCCCTTGGGTATTTCCGACCGAGCAGGGAGCAAGGCTTGATCCGGTCGTTTTCGGGCGACAGGTCAGGCGGGTGGCCGAGAGGACCGGCCAGCCCATGAAGATACACGGCTTGCGCCACCTATGCGCCACGGAGTTCCTGCGGAGCACCGGGAACATCGCCTTGACCGCCGCCCTGCTCGGTCACGCCTCGATAAGCACCACGGCGGGATTTTACGAGCACCTTGACACCGCCGACCTGCAAGCCGCCCACGGACAGGCCGCCGTTGTCGCAGGAGTTCTGGAAAACGAGCGGGTCAGGAGGGTATGACCGCCCCGAAGGATGACAGGCGAGCGAAAGAGGCCCGTAGAGGCCCCTAGGAGCGACGAAAAGCCATCGAGAGGATGGAATACCCTACGAGCGCAAAATCGTTCAACCTGAGGCGTTCTAGAGGCACCTACGGCGGTATGAGGGGATATAGGCCGCAGGGGGGGGCCCTTGGAGGGGAGCCCCCGGACAGGAGCCCTTGGAGGGGTCGGCCCTCGGAGGGGATCAGCCAGGGGGATGAGGTCCAAGGGGATCGCCACGGGATGAACCCGGAGGACCAGCCCACGGAATGAAGCCCGGACGGGAGCACCCCGGCCGGGATACGAAAGGAGATGGACACCATGACACCGAAGGAGATGGAGCGGGCCACCGCCCTGTACCACGTCAGGAGAGCGATGGAGCTGGCAGGCGATGACGTGCTTGTGGTCGGGGAGCGTTACGCCGTGCCGATCACCGCCGAGGGGAGGGAGCACCTGAAAGCGTTTTTGGCCGCTGCGGAGCGGTCCCTGCAATAGCCACGGGATGGAGCACCCGGAGGACACCAGCCCGGAGCGCCCTGGAGGGGTTGACGGCGTGCGCCGGGGTATCCAGCCAGGAGCGCCCCGAGGATGGAAGCACCCCGGCCACGGCCGACCAGGACACACCGGCCGGGGAGGATCGACCAAGGAAGGAGATGTTGATGCTCATGCGAGTTGACAAAGAGGACTTCATACGGATATTCAGCAAGAGCCACTCCGACAGGTTCACCGACGAAGCGCTTGGAGCGACGTTCGATTACTTCGGGGGATGGCAGGACACCACCTCGTGGAAACAGATGGCAATCGACCTTATCGGTATCTGCGCCACCTTCGCCGAGCACGCCAGCATGGGGGAGGCGTTGGAGGCCTACGATGTTGGCACCGAGGAGGAGCTAGAGCGCAAGGTTGCCGTGCTCATCCCGTTGCCCTCCGGCCGTGTGGTAGTGCAGAGCGAGGCCGCCCCCGGCCAAAGCGGAACGGCTATGGGGAGCAGTCCAAGGTACAGATAGACCGGCCGGGGAGGACGGGACCAGCCACAGAAGGGAGACCCGGTTCAGCAGCCGGGTCTCTTTTCGTGCGCCTGGTCGGACACCACGCCGCCTACCAGGACAACCGCCCCCTGGTCGGACACCGCCGCCAGCCAGGACACCACCTAGACCCGACAGGTCGCCATAATGCCCTTTAGCCACTTCCGACAGGTCGCCATCTTCCTGTCGGACAACCCCGCCGACCGTTGAAGATCGTTGCCAGACAGCCCCCGGAGCAGGCCGCCGACATACTTCCCTTTCGTGGTATCGAGGCGATAGCCACGCAACCGCTCGGCCACCTTAACCAGCTTCTTCGGCATAGCCTCCAGCGCCTCGGCCACTTCAGCACGCCTTTCAGCTTGCGCCGCATGATCGCCGCCCTGCACCCGCTCCGAGCCCCATCGGGTTGAAGAACAGCCGTTCAGACTGTCGAGGGCTTCAAGTAGGCGAATGCACCTCGCCAACTCGGGCGCAAGATGGGCAAGAGCGACCTCTGCAACGTCCGAACATATCACACCGCCACCCCTTTCAGCCGTGCTTGGCAAAGTAAACCATTAGCCATTAAAGCACACGAAAAGTGTCCACCGGCTATACCCTACAAAACCAGTAGACATCATTGTAAACAATGCGTTTCGAGCCATGCAAGTAGTAAACAGAAACCCGGTTTTTTCACTTTTTGCGCAGGAGGAAGGCGCACGTGCCCCGACCCCTGCGTTAAATTGTCTGAAAAGTACCTTT
>MTKY01051163.1_pt1 | contig 10103 bp, 9 predicted proteins | sample 1042731 | NCBI WGS metagenome assembly MTKY01 (sample SAMN06212206, study PRJNA360538) | anaerobic digester metagenome | biome: Wastewater treatment plant; material: sludge; isolation source: anaerobic digester fed with sludge from wastewater treatment plant | place: Denmark: WWTP Soeholt ... | reverse complement strand
GGCTGGCCCCCGGCCTCGACCCCACACCGGCGGCGCGCTGGCTGGACGACGAAGAGGCCGGGCGCACGCTCATCTGGCGAGAAGACGGCCAGGCGGTCGCCTTCGCCGTGCTGCGCCACAAGCCGCGCCGCCTGGAAGGGATGCAGACGCACCTCACCGTCGAGGCGGCGGCCTGCCTGCCCCAGGGGGGGAGACACTGGCCGCGCTACCTGAGCGAGATGCAAGCCTACGCCGAGCGCCTACAGCAGACGGGGCTGGTTCTGCCGGTCAATGGGCAGCAGCTTGCCCTGCTGGGGTCGGCGCTCGCCGCCGGGCTGCGCATCGTCCACACGCGGGTGCGCATGGTCAGCGGGCGTGACTTCGGCGGCGCGGACGACCTGCTCATGCTCACCCTGGCGATGTGAGAGCGATTCTCGCCGCTGGCCATCTGCCCGGCTTTGCGTTATAAGCTAGACAGCACGCTTTGTGCCAACTGAGAGGAAACGGGGCATGAAACGCATGGCGCTCGTCGTGGTGATCGTGTCCGTGATGGTGGGCGCACTGGGCCTGGCGAGCACACCGTCTCAGGCGCAGGAGACCGCTGCTGGCCCGCGCCTCATCACCGGCAGCTATACGACCACCAACCCGATTTACCCCACCATTGGCGCGCAGACCAGCGTGCTGCTCTATGACCTGTCCGGGCTGGTGCGGGCCGACTTCGACTTCCAGCCGCCGGACGAGGCGCAGGTTCTCGGCACGCTGGACGGCGATATCGTCAGCGGCGAATACACCATTGCCCTGCCGGAGAGTCCCGCTGGCCAGCCGCTCGACTTCGACGGCGACGCGACCACCCCGCCCACCGTGCGCGTCTTCGCGGCGGCGACGTTCATCGAGTTCCGGGGCGACGAGCGTATGAATCGCGGTGAGATGCCGCTCGACCTGTCAGTGCGGCTAGAGCCGCTGTCCTTCAACCTGATCGGCGGCCACGTCATTGTCTGGACGCCGGGCGAAGGCGAGCAGTTCCCCGCTGGATTCGGCGCGGACGGCGTGGCCTTCACCGGCGACGATCCGTTGCTGACGCTGCCCGCTGGCTGGAGCGTGGTCTCGCTGGAGACGGAGCCGTTCACCCTGCTGCGCGAGGCCACTGTCACCTTCCCCATCGTGGAGAGCTTCGGCAGCCTGAACGATTATTCGGACATGACCTATCTCGACGCATGGGAGACGCTCTTCCGGCGCACGGCGGAAACCTACCCCTTCAGCGCCGAGAAAGCCCTCGACTGGGACGCCATCTACGCCGAGATCACGCCGCTGGTCAAGCGCGCGGCCAATGACCTGGACTTCCACCTGATCATCACCCGCTTCGGCAGCCTGATCCCGGATACGCACATCGGCTACGTGTCACTGCCGGTGATGCAGAGCTTCTTGTTGGGCGGGACTGGTATTGACCGGCTGACGGTAACGGACGAGGGCGAGGTCGTGGTCGTTGAGGTGGGGCGGCGGTCGGCGGCCAGCGACGCAGGCATCCGCGCGGGCGACGTGCTGGTTGAGGTGGACGGCTCCCCGGCGCTGCAGGCGCTCGACGAGACCCCCCTGCTGCTGACCAGCGCCTCCACGCCGCACAGCCGACGCTACCTGCAGGCCGCGACTATGTTCCAGGGGCCGGTTGGCTCGTCGGTGGGGCTGACCTGGCGCACACCAGCGGGCCAGGAGCGCAGCGCCACCCTGACTCGCAAAGCCGATGTCAGCGCGATTCTGGCCGCGTTCGGAGGGTCGGTGTTCGGCGATCCCATCGAGTCGTATGTCCTGCCGTCGGGCCTGGGCTACATTCGCGTGAGCAGCTTCTCGCAGGAAGTCAGCCAGGCCGGGGAGCGCTTCACTGAGGCACTGCGCGAGCTAGCTGACGCCGGCGTGCCAGGCATCGTGCTCGATCTGCGCGATAACAGCGGCGGGCTGGTGCAGTTGGCGATGGACATGGCCGGGCACTTCGCGGCGAACTACGAGCGCCTGTCCGATCTCTACTACGCGGACGGCACAGGCGCATTCGCCTATCGTGGCTTCATCGAGGTGCTGCTCAGCGAGCCGGCGTATGACGGGCCGCTGGCCGTGCTGGTCAACGAGATGACGGGCAGCGCGGGCGATTTGTTTGTCTACGCGCTGCAACACGAAGGCCGTGCGCTGATCGTCGGCGAGACGCCGAGCGGCGGCTTCACCGGTGAGGTGGGCGACGGCCAATACCTGCTTCCCGGCGGGCTGCAAATGCAGATTCCCACCGGGCGGGTGACCGACCCCGTCAGCGGCGCAGTATTGATCGAGGGGACAGGCGTGCTGCCCGATGTGCGCGTGCCGCGCACGTGGGAGAGCGTCGTCTCGCCGCAGGACGAGGTGCTGCAAGCGGCGGAGGCGGCGCTGTTGGGCGAGCAGTGAGCGGCGCGGCGTTCAGGAGCGCGATCCGCGCGGCAGGATGACGCTGAACACGCTGCCCGTGCCGACCTTGCTGCGCACGTCAATATGGCCCCCGTGCCGCTCGACAATCGCCTTGACAATGGACAGGCCCAGCCCGGTGCCTTCGACATCGGGAACATCAGGTCTCTTGACGCGGTAGAATGCGTCAAAGACGCGGGGCACATCTTCCGGCGGGATGCCAATGCCGGTATCACCGACCTGGATGATCGCGTGCTGGCCGCGCAGTTTCGCGCGCACGGCGATGCGCTCGCCCGGCGGCGTGTATTTGAGCGCGTTGACGATCAGGTTGTCCACTACGCGGGTGATGGCGCTGGCGTCCACGATAACGGTCGTGTCTCCTGTGGGCGGCGCGAGCGCCAGCGTGATCCCCTTCTGCTCAGCGATCAGATGAAAGTTGCCGACCGCCTTTTCAAGCAAGCCTGCCAGTGACACCGGCGCTGGCTTGAACTGCCAGCTTGTCTCCATCTGGGCCAGGTCGAGCATGTCGGTCACCAGCTTGCGCATCTTCTCGACGTTATCGTCAATCGCCTGGAGCGCCTCGTCCATCAGCGCCCGGTGTTCCTCGGCGACCGTCAGCCGTTGCAGCACAGACCTGTAGCCCAGGATGACGTTGAGCGGGTTGCGCAGGTCGTGGGTAGCCATGCGGATGAACTCGTTTTTCATCCGGTTGAGCGACTCGAACGTCTGGCGATCCTGGTGGCGCAGCGCCTCGATTTCCTGCCGCTGGCGAACCAGAGTAAGCTGGCTGGCGATGCGGGCCAGCACCTCGCGAAACTTGAACGGCTTGGTGATGTAATCCACGCCGCCCACCTCGAACCCCCTGACCACGTCATCAATGTCGCTCAGCGCGCTGATGAAGATGACAGGAATATCGCGCGTGGAGACGTCAGCCTTGAGCCGCGTGCACACCTCGAAGCCGTCCATGCCGGGCATGGAGATGTCCAGCAGCACCAGGTCGGGGAGGGCTGACTGCGCAATGCGCAGGGCCTCGGGGCCGTTGAGCGCCTCGTGAACCCGGTAGTTGCGCGATGAGAGCACGTCGGTCAGCAGGCGGAGGTTGGCCTGGTTGTCGTCCACGACCAGAATGTCCGCCTGGAACTCAGCAGCAGGCAGTTCGGTCATCGTGCCTCCTCGTTCAGGGCAAGCCAAGCCGTTGCCACGCGTTCGCCGGGGATGGTAGGGTCGAAGGCGGGAGTCTTGAGACGCCGCTTGAAAACCTCACCCCCGGCTCCCTCTCTGTACACAGAAAGGGGGAGTCATTTTGCGGTTAAGTCCCTCCCCCGCGTGTGGAGAGGGAATTTAGGGGTGAGTTAACCCCGCACATCAGGACTTCTCAAATGGCCTCCTGGGTCTGGAACCCAGAACGACCCTTCTGACTCACGCCTCCTGACTCAAGACCCAGGCAGTGCGGGCTGAAGTTGGCTTCATCCTCTAGAGCTGGCGTGGTACACCTCCGGGCAGGCGAGTCAGTCGGCGCTGGCGATCAGCGCGTCCGCTTCGATGGTGACCAACAGGCCCGGCATAGCAAGAGACTGTACGACGGCCAGCGTAGTGACGGGCCGGATACCGGCGAAGAACTCGGCGTGCGCGCGCCTAACGTCTGGCAGCGAGGCAGTAGCAGTCACGAAGACGCGCGTGCGCACGATGTCTTCGGGCGCGGCGCCTACCTGGTGCAGCGCGCGCTCGATCCGCTGCAGGATGAAGACGGTCTGCGCGTAAGCGTCGCCCAGGCCGACCACCTGCCCGTGATCGTCGGTGGCGCTTATCCCGGCGACCATCACCGTGCGCCCGACGCGCACCGCCTGCGCGCAGCAGGCGCCATCCTCCCAGGGCATGGCGGCGATCAGCGTATGGCGACCGCGCGCCTGCGCCGTCGCCCAGGCGTCGTCAAATGCCTGGCGCGTGATGGCGCTGGCCTCGGTGAGCGCCAGTGTGCTCAGAGGCACATCAGCGATCAGCGGATTGCGCAGATCGGGCGATTGCCAGGCGAAGCGCCAGCGTCCCTGGCTGACCTCAATCTGGCGCGTGCACAATTCGCCCCTGAATTCTTGATAGCGGGTCACCTTGTGGTCGCCAGCGTCGTGCTCAGTTCTAAAGTACCGTTTGCGTGACATGCGCAGCCACACTCCCTAAAACCATCCATCGTGTTTCTGCTCCCTGCGGCCAGCCTTCCGGCGACCCATACATCACATCCCCGCACCGTGAGTATAGCAGGGCCTGGGTGTGCCGCCAGCGCGCGAGGCGGGGGCAGGGCGATTGCATCAAACGTATGCGTTGTTCTACCTCACCCCCAGCCTCGCTACACTCGGCTCGCCCCCTCTCCAACGTGGAGAGGGGGCAGCGAGGCCCGCGTCAGTGGGCCGAGCGGGGGTGAGGTCCGTAGGGGCGGGTTTGCAAACCCGCCCCTACAAGGGTGCAGCAGAGCAGCGCCCCTACGTGCCGCGTGTGGTATCCGTACTAATTCGTTAATCTGCATCATGGAGAAGGGGCAGGCCAAGCGCAGCGAGGCCAGGGATGCCCTCGCGCCAAGCGTTCGCTGACAACCTTCGGGCGCGTCCCTCGCCCGAAAAGACTCTTGTCAAGCCCACTGGCCTATGCTATGATTCAACGCACAGCAATCTGTGCCTGTAGCTCAGCGGATAGAGCGCTTGCCTACGGAGCAAGATGCCGGGGGTTCGAATCCCTCCAGGCACGCCAAAAACCATCGCCAGCGGCATTTCCCGCTGGCGATCTTTGTTGGAGGCAATTGGGGAAAAGTAGCGCGGCTAGGGGGCGGCAGAGCGGCTGCTGGCAGGCAGCACGATAAATCCCTCGGCGACGCTCTGGCGAGCCTCGGCGTAGGCGTCCGGCACGCTCTGTGCGTCCAGCAGGTTAGCATCCGGCGGCTCGATCTGCAGGTCGGCGACGAACAGCGTCCCCGCCTCGTCGTTAAGCAGGGCGGTGAGGGCGCTGTGCGCGTCGCCCGCCGCGTCCAGGGTGCGGTAGGCCACCAGGTAGCCCCTGCCCGCCTCGCGCTGGACTGTCGCCACGCTCAGCACCGCGTCAACTGTAGCCGCCGCGCGCACCCAGGCTTCCGCCGCCTCCGCTGAGGCAATAGCCGTCTCCGGCTCCGTCCACAGGCGCACGCGCTCGTTGTTGCCCGCGCCATTCAGGAGCAGCGTCGCCGGGCGACCGGGGCTGCCGGCGGCCACAGTCCAGCCGGCGGGATGGCGGAGCACGAAGCCGGCGGTCTGATCCACATAGGCGCTCCAGTCGGAGGGCAGGGCGAGCAGCGCCGGGAACCCCCGGAAGGCGGGAATGACCAGTGTCTGCAGCAGGTCGAGCAGCGCCGGGTTGTTGGCGGGCACGACGATGCGCGCCACGAACAGCCAGTCCTGCCACAGGCGCGACGTGGTGCGGCCCAGGTAGTCGTGCCCTTCGGACGTGAGCGCGAAATCCACCACGACGCTGTCTTCGCCAACCGTCCGCGCCGTCTCCGCCCAGCTATCGTAGTTCTGCCAGGCTCCGGCGAAATGTTGCTCGGTCAGGTAGTTCTCACTCAGCGAGTCCAGGCTTTCGTATTCAACGCCCGGTTGGATATAGTTATGGATCACGGCCAGGCGCTGCTGGCTGGAAATAACGACGCGCGCCATTGCGCTGGCCTGCACGGATTCGCCCTCGTCCACGATCCAATCGTCACCGGCGGGCAGAAATGTCTCGAAAAGCCCGCTGCTGTGAATGTAGGGCGGCCTGCCGGTTAGCTGCGGGTCAGGGTCGGGCGTGGGGATCACCAGCTTGGTGGGCTGGGGCGTGGCGTAGGAGTCGAGGTCGGCGCTGGAACTGCTGCGGCGGCCCCCCCGATCGGGCACGATCAGGGTGATCACAAAGGTGAAGATGATGATAGAGCCGATGGCCGCGCCCAGCAGCGTTGTCCGCCGCTGACTGTGTTTCCTGGACTTGTGCATGGTCTACTCCCGTACAGCGAGTGCATTGGCCCGCCGTTGGCCGGGCCACCCGGCCAGCGCGCCAGCCTCAGACTATACCGCACAATGGGGTCAGGGGTGAAGAAATGCTGCCAGAGAATCAGGACGAACTCACCGAAAGGCGGGCCGCGCCGCCCGAAATCGAGCCGATCAGCATCGCCGAGGCGCAGGCGATCCTGGCCGACGCCCTGGCCCCGTACCTGGCCGAGGGCTGGCATGTGCTGGATCGCAGCCCGGCGTGGGCGCGGCTGACGCGCGGCAAGCGCAATCTCGACGTGCGCGTGGACTTGCTGGGCGCAGTCGAGACGCACGAGTCCGATCTGACGCCGTTGCAGGACAGCGGGCGGCTGATCGCCTGGGTGCTGCTGCTGACCTCGCTGCTGCTGGCGCTGGCGGTTGCGGCGGCGCTGGGCATTCTGTGAGAGGGTGCTGTTCTGCTACGCCCTGGTTGGCCTCACTCCCGCTCGGCCCACTGATGCGAGCCTCACGGTGAGGCTATTGGGCGGCGGCGCATGAGACGTTGGCAACCTTTGCCCCACACAAATCGAACCTTGTTACGCCTGGGGGCTTATGCTACAATGCTGCGCCGGGTCTGTGCGCGGCTTGCTGCCAAGCCTGGCCCAAATATCACACGCCGGGACTCCGCCCGTGTTGTCCGGCTCGACGCCGGATTTGCGGCGGGGGATGAACGGTGTGATCGTCTAAACACACCTCAGGAGGAACCCAGCAATGCCCGTCGTCTCCATGAAAGCGCTGTTGGAGACGGGCGTTCACTTCGGGCACCGCGCACGCAAGTGGAACCCGAAGATGAAGCCCTACATCTTCACCGAGCGCAACGGTATTCACATCATTGATCTGCAGCAGACCATCGTCTACCTCGACGAGATTTACAACCTCGTGCGCGAGACCGTCGCCGATGGCGGCTCGGTGCTCTTCGTGGGCACCAAGCGCCAGGCCCAGGAAACCATCGCCAGCGAGGCGCTGCGCAGCCAAATGCCCTACGTCAACCAGCGTTGGCTGGGCGGCACCCTGACCAACTGGCGCACCGTGCGCAGCCGCCTGGAGACCATGAAGCGCCTGGAGCGTCAGCTTGAAGAGGGCGTCTTCGACCAGCTCACCAAGAAAGAGCGCCTGCTGCTCGACCGCAAAATGGAGAAGCTTGAGCTGCGCTTTGGCGGTATGCGCAACATGACGCGCCTGCCCGACTTGCTCTTTGTGGTGGATACGCGCCGCGAAGAAACTGCTGTCAAAGAAGCCAACAGCCTGAAGATTCCCGTCATCGCCCTGGTAGATACCAACTGTGACCCGGACTCGATTGACTACGTCATCCCGGCCAACGATGACGCCATCCGCGCCATCAAGCTGCTGACGGGCACCATCGCCAGCGCCGCGCTGGAAGGCATCGCCCTGCGCAAGACGCGCGTGGACGACGAAGTGCTGCCGGAAGAAGACGTGGACTTCGTCGAAGTGATGGCTGACGAAGACGAAGACGAGGCCTATCTGGGCGAAGCGACATTGGCCAAGCTGCGCAGCGGCGACCTCGACTTCGAAGGCGAAGACGAGGGCCTGGACGAAGACACAGAGAGCGAGGGAAAGTAGCCGATGGTCATCACGGCACAGATGGTAAAAGAACTGCGCGAGTTAACCGGCGCTGGCCCCCTGGACTGCAAGAAGGCTCTGGAGCAGTTTGGTGGCAACATAGACAAAGCGACAGAGTTCTTGCGCGAGAAGGGGCTGGCTAAGGCCGCCAAGAGCCTGGGCCGCGCCACGAACGAGGGCATCATTCACGCCTACATTCACCACAACAACCGTCTGGGCGTGCTGCTTGAGCTGAACTGCGAGACCGACTTCGTGGCCAAGACTGACGTGTTCCGCACGCTGGCTAACGACCTCGCCCTACAGATCGCCAACCTCGGCGCGCGCTACGTCAAGCGCGAGGATGTTCCGGAGGCATTGGTCGAGGCCGAGCGCGACTTGCAGCGCCGCCGTGCCCTGGAAGAGGGCAAGCCGGACAATGTCGTCGAGCGCATCGTGGATGGCCGCATGAGCAAGTTCTACGAAGAGCTGGTGCTCGTCGAGCAGCCTTTCATCAAAGATGATGGCACGACCATCGGCACGCTGATCACCCAGGCCATCGCTGACCTGGGCGAGAATATCACCGTTGGCCGCTTCGCCCGCTTCGTCATCGGCGAAGAGATCGACGCCGACGAAGCCTAGAGGCTGAGATGCTGAACACACGGGGGATTAGGAGCAGGTGACCTAATCCCCTTTTTTGTCGGCCAAAGGTTATCAGCGAATCGCTTGACACCGGGCCATAGACTTCACCCCCTGGCCTCGCTGCGCTCGGCCTTTCCCCCTCTCCGCAGCGGAGAGGGGGAAGCGAGGCGTGTCAGCGCCGAGCGGGGGTGAGGTAAACAGGATACGGCCACGTGGCCCGACAGGTTTTGCGCGCACTCCTGACAACCCACCGCCCAGTCGAGTCGCCCGTCCCAGGTGCGACCCCTGTCTGCCAGAGAGCGAGGAAGGACCCATGACCAATCCCTCTCAATCCCCCGCCCCCCGTTACCGGCGCATTGTGCTTAAGCTGAGCGGCGAAGCCCTGGCCGGGCCTGAGGGCTTCGGCATTGATCCCGACCAGGCCACCGTCATCGCCCACAAGATCAAGTCGGTGACCGACTTGGGCGTACAGGTCGCGCTGGTCATCGGCGCGGGCAACCTGTGGCGCGGCAGTAAAGGCGTGCAGCGCGGTATGTCGCAGGCTACCGCCGACCACATGGGCATGATCGCCACCGTCATGAATGGGCTGGCCCTGCAAGACGCGCTGGAGCAGATCGGCGTGCCCACCCGCGTGCAGACGGCGGTGATGATGAACCAGGTCGCCGAGCCGTACATCCGCCTGCGTGCCATCCGCCACATGGAAAAGGGGCGCGTCGTGATCATCACCGGCGGCACCGGCAACCCCTACTTCACCACCGACACGGCAGCGGCCCTGCGCGGCATGGAAGTCAACGCTGAGGTGATCATCAAGGGTACGCAGGTAGACGGGGTTTACACGGATGATCCCAAGAAGAACCCCGACGCTCGCCGCTTCGACCGTCTCAGCTATTCCGAGGCCATCGAGTACCGCGTGCGGGTTATGGACCTGACGGCGATCACGCTGTGCATGGATCACAAGCTACCGCTGATCGTGCTCAACATCTGGGACGATCACAGCCTGCAAGATGCGGTGCTGGGCAAGAAGATCGGCACGCTGATTGACGGGGAGTGAGCCGCCAGGCGCGGGCTAAGGCAGCCTCTCACTCGCTGTCGAGGATGGCGTCCACGCGGAACTGCCCATCGGCGGAGTCGGCGGCATTAGCCAGGGCTTCGTCGCGCGTCAGCGACGGCCCGGCGACATCCGGGCGCAGCACATTGCGCAGCAGCAGCACCGAAGCAGTGGGCGGGATGGCGTCGGTGTCCAGCGCCCGCAGCCGCTCGGCGTAAGCCAGGATGCCGGAAAGCTGCGCGGCGTAACGCTCGCTCTCTTCGTCGGTGATCTGGAGCTTGGCTAGCTCGGCGATATGCGCCACCATCGCGCGGTCAAGTGTCATGGGTGCTGCTCCCGTGCAGAGGTACCTTACCGCAGCGGATTATAGCGCAGAGCCAGGCCCGCGCCGAAACTAGGTTCTGTTGACGTTTGACGAAAGTCGTTTAAAGTCA
>MTKY01072315.1_pt1 | contig 10106 bp, 9 predicted proteins | sample 1042731 | NCBI WGS metagenome assembly MTKY01 (sample SAMN06212206, study PRJNA360538) | anaerobic digester metagenome | biome: Wastewater treatment plant; material: sludge; isolation source: anaerobic digester fed with sludge from wastewater treatment plant | place: Denmark: WWTP Soeholt ... | reverse complement strand
GCCGTGTCGCGCGCACTGGGTCGATCGGCGCGGGACCAGGCTGGCGCCGGCGTGAAGGAGTTGCGCGCGGTCATCACGCGCACACGCACGGAGATTGCCGAGCCGTTCGCAACCCGCCTGAAATTCCTCCGCCGCATGTTGCGCGACGACGCACGCTGAGAGCTGGTGAAGCTCCCCCCTGCTGCAGCCGTCTCGAGTTTAACGGGCGGCAGACCGTGGCGGCGCTCAGAGCGGGCGGCTCGCTGCGATGGTGTCGACGATCATGGCGCTGAACTGTCGCACTTCCGCGCGGCCGGCGTCGATTGCCGCGGCTGCGGAGTCGAAGTCGAGCAAGCCGATGTGCGACAGCCGCGGACTGATGACGATGTCCGCCGGTTCGCCGGCCAGCCGGCTGCGCGTGATGCGGTCCTGCATGATATTGATGGCATTGGCCACCACGTTGAAGATGCCCGGCGTGTCGTCGCCGGGAGATTTCTGCTGATCCGAATCCAGCCATTGCGCGATCTGCGCCGGGGTTTTCTCTCGAATGCCCGTCGCTAGGCGGTCGAAGAGTCCGGCCTCGCTTTTTTCCGGTGCAGCACGTGGGTCCCGGCTGCGGGGCGTTCGAGCCTGCTGTCGTGCGCCGAAGTCGCTGTTCAGGTTGACCGCGATGATCAGATCGGCCCCGAGCGCGCGGCAGACCGAGACCGGGACCGGATTGACCAGACCGCCGTCCACCACCCAGCGGCCCTCGATGCGTGTCGGCGCCAGCAATCCGGGGATCGCGATCGAACCGCGAACGGCGTCCCACATGTCGCCGCGCTGGATCCACAATTCGCGCCCCGTCGCCAGGTCGGTGGCTACGGCAGTGAACGGGATGGGCAGATCCTCGATGAGCGGACTGCCAAACCGTTCGCGCAGGTGCCCGATGAGCCGGCTCGCGCGCCCCACGCCGCCGCGCGGCAGTGGGCTGATGTCGAGGTAACGGAACACGTCGGCGGTTGTCATGCGCGAAAACCATGCGCCGAGATCGTCGATGTGTCCGCAGGCGTATGCGCCGCCTACCAGTGCGCCGATCGAGGTGCCGCAGACGATGTCGGGCGCGATGCCGAGGGCGGCAAGTTCCTGTATCACGCCGATGTGAGACAGGCCGCGCGCCGAACCGCTGCCGAGCGCGAGCGCAATTTTGAGGGTGCGAGTTGATTCTGCTCGGCTCATGCTGCAGTCTGACCGGGAACACGCGACGATTCCATAGCGCGCGCCGGGCTATGATAACCCGGCGCCATGGCGGCAGGGTGACATCGATCATTTCTCGCGAGCAACTCCTGGGCTTGAACGGCAGGCACGTGGTGACGCTCGAGCGCGGCTGGACCATGGGCGAGTGCTCGCTGCACCCTTTCGCCATCGCCGCCCTGGAGCAACTGCGCCACGATGCGCGTGCGGAGGGATTCGACCTGCGCGTAGTCAGCGGCTTCCGGAGTTTCATGCGCCAGGCCGAGATCTGGAACGCCAAGGCTGCCGGGCTGCGTCCGGTGTTCGACGCGCAGGAGCAGCCGATCGACACCCGCGCGTTGTCAGAGCGTGAGCTGGTGTTCGCGATACTGCGCTGGTCCGCGCTGCCCGGCGCGTCGCGCCACCACTGGGGTTCGGACATGGACGTGGTCGATGCCGCGGCGATTCCGCCTGGTTATGAACTGAGGCTGAGCGTCGACGAAACGCGGGACGGCGGGCCTTTCGCGCCGCTGCATCGCTGGCTCGGGGCGCGCATCGCTTCGGGTCGTGCGCATGGATTCTTCCGGCCGTACACGGGCGAGGGCTGTGACGTGGCACCCGAGCCGTGGCACCTGAGCTTTGCGCCCCTGGCTTGGGAGTGCCAGCGGGCGTTCGATCCGGCGGCAATGCGCCAGGCGCATCGCGATGTCGGGCTGGCGCTGCAGCCGGTGATAGAGGACTGTTGCGAGGAGATCCTCGGGCGTTTCTTCCACGTCCCCGCTGCGCTGTACTCGTCGGTGCGGCAACCGGAGGCTATGGCCGAGGTGATTACATGAGCGGCAGTGCCGGGACTCTGTGGGCGGTGATGCGTGCCGAGGCGATCGAGCGCAGTGCGCGCGAGCCCGTGCTCGCGAGCTTCTATCATGCGAACGTCCTGAATCACGAATCGATGGAGGCAGCGCTGGCGAGCGTGCTGGCCGTGCGCCTGGAAACGGGGATGCTGCCTGCCATGCTCCTGCGCGATGTAGTGGACGAGGCGCTGCGCGACGATCCGCTGATCACGATGGCGGTGCGTGAAGACCTTTTCGCCCATCGCACGCGCGATCCGGCCTGCGACTCCTTCGTTACCGCCTTCCTGTACTACAAGGGCTTTCATGCATTGCAGGTGCATCGCATCGCGCATTGGCTGTGGCGGCGCGACAGGAGCTGGATCGCCTACATGCTGCAGAATCGGGCCTCCATCGAGTTCGACGTGGACATCCATCCAGCGGCCACGCTCGGCAAGGGAATCATGATCGACCACGGCACCGGCATCGTGATCGGCGAGACTGCCACGGTCGGCGACAACGTGTCGATGCTGCATGGCGTCACCCTCGGTGGTTCGGGGTGTGGCAGCGGAGACCGTCATCCGAAAGTGGGCTCCGGCGTGCTGCTCGCAGCCGGCGCGCGGGTGCTGGGACCGGTGAGGATCGGTGACGGCGCCAGGATCGGGGCAGGAAGCCTGGTGCTGGCCGACGTGCCGGGGCATGTCACCGTGGCGGGGGTGCCGGCTCGCGTGGTGGGGCGCTTCCTGCAGCACGAGCCGGCGCTGGACATGGACCAGCGCTTCGCGTCGCCGGAGTAAGCGGGCGACGCGAAGTGAAGAGCCGCGGCTCAGGCCGTTCCTTCTTCCTCTTCGTGCTTGAAGTTGGCGATGGCCTTGAGGATTTCCTCGCGTGCCTCCTCGGCTGAACCCCAGCCCTCGACCTTCACCCATTTGCCTTTTTCGAGGTCCTTGTAGTGCTCGAAGAAGTGCACGATCTGCTGCACCAGCAGCTTGGGCAGGTCGCTCACTTCCTTGACGTCGTCATAGATCGGAGTGAGCTTGCTGACCGGCACGGCGACCAATTTGGCGTCGCCGCCGGCCTCGTCGTCCATCTTCAGGATGCCGACGGGTCGGCAGCGGATTACCGTGCCGCTGATCACGCGGTGCGGCGTGTGAACCAGCACGTCGAGCGGATCGCCGTCGTCGCCCAGCGTGTTGGGGATGTAGCCGTAGTTGCACGGGTAGAACATCGCGGTCGCCATGAATCGGTCCACGCACACCGCGCCGCTGTCGTGATCGACCTCGTACTTGACAGGGTCGCTGTGGGCGGGAATCTCGATGATCACATTGATGTCATCAGGCGGATTTTTGCCGGTCGGTACTTTGCTCAGGCTCACGGGTCGTCTCCGGATGGTTTTGTGCGGCGCGGTGCTTGCAGGGCGGCTGCGCCGGCCCGGCATGAGGGAAAGCCGCCAGAATTCTAGCAGCGCAAGGCGCCAGTCTTAAGTGAACGATTACCGTTCACGCGAGATCGACGGGTGTGCCGGCTGCAGGTCGCGGTCTGTGGCCAGCCCCGGTGCAGCGTTTGCGGGACAGCGTCAGAGCCTCAAATCCTGAATTTCTTGCGCAGCTTGCGCTCGACCGACTGCAGCTTCAATTTCGCGAAAACCGGGATGCCCCGGTCGTAGGTGGGGTAGTCCTCGCCTTCGATCAGCGGTTGGAGGTAGGCGCGTGCCTTCTCCGTGATGCCGAAGCCGTCGGCCGTGATGAAATCGCGTGGAACCTTGTGCTCGACGTTGGCCACGCGGTTGAGGGGCGCCTCGCCGGTGCTCCACGAGTAGCGTTTGCCCCGGCGGCGCTCGATGGTCACCATGATCGCGTTGCGCCCCGCTAGCGCGTATTCCACCGCTGCCTTGCCAACGGCGTAAGCCTGTTCGACATCCGTGCGCGAGGCGATGTGGCGGGCGGCGCGCTGCAGGTAATCCGCCAGCGCCCAGTGATACTTGTAGCCGAGTTCCTCCTTGATCATCGCGGCCAGCGTAGGGGCTACCCCGCCGAGCTGCTTGTGGCCGAACGCATCGGTCGCGCCCGCGTCCGCGAGGAAGGTCCCGTCGGCGTAGTGCGCGCCTTCCGATGCCACGATCACGCAGTAGCCGCGCTTGCGTACGGTCTGCTTCACGCGAGCCAGGAATTTCTTCCGGTCGAAAGCTACCTCCGGGAACAGGATCAGGTGTGGGGGATCGCCGGCCTCGCGCGCGGCCAGTCCGCCTGCTGCCGCGATCCAGCCCGCGTGCCGCCCCATGACCTCGAGGATGAACACCTTGGTCGAGGTGGAGCACATCGAGGCAACGTCGAGGCTTGCCTCCAGCGTCGAGACCGCGACGTATTTCGCAACCGAGCCGAATCCCGGGCAGTTGTCGGTGAGCGGCAGGTCGTTGTCCACTGTTTTCGGGATGTGGATGGCCGTGAGAGGGTAGCCGAGGCTTTCGGAGAGCTGCGACACCTTGAGGCAGGTGTCGGCCGAATCGCCGCCGCCGTTGTAGAAAAAATAGCCGATGTCGTGGGCGCGGAATACGTCGATCAGGCGCAGGTACTCGGCGCGGTTCTGCTCCAGACTCTTGAGTTTGTAACGGCAGGAGCCGAACGCGCCCGAGGGCGTCTGCTTGAGCGCGGATATCGCCGAGGCGCTCTCGAGGCTGGTATCGATCAGGTCCTCCTGCAGCGCGCCGATGATCCCGTTCCTGCCCGCGAATACCTTGCCGATGCGCTTCCTGTTGAGGCGTGCGGTTTCGATCACGCCGCAGGCGCTTGCGTTGATGACTGCGGTGACACCCCCGGACTGGGCATAGAAGGCATTTTTGGGTGGCATCAGGGATTCCTTGTAGGGATTGGGTCGCGCTGGACGATCAGGGCGGGAGTGCTCGCACTCGTCAGCCCGGGGTGATTCGGGGTCGAGATGCTAAACTGCGCCGATTATCCAGAAAAACCGTGATTTTGATACTTCGATGTGTGACAAACGATGCATGTGTTTATAGCAGGAATTTGCGGCACCTTCATGGCCGGGGTCGCGCTGCTGGCGCGCGAGAAGGGCTTTCGGGTGAGCGGATGTGATGCCAACGTCTACCCGCCGATGAGCGATCAGCTACGCGCGGCGGGAATCGAGGTGCTGCAAGGCTACGACCCGGCGCACGTGTCGGGCATGCGCCCCGATGTGGTGGTGATCGGCAACGCACTCTCGCGGGGTAATCCGCTGGTCGAGCATGTGTTGGACGAGGGAATGAGCTATGTGTCCGGGCCGCAGTGGCTTTTCGAACAGGTGCTCGTGGGTCGGCACGTGCTCGCGGTGTCGGGGACCCACGGCAAGACGACCACTTCGAGCATGCTGGCGTGGATCCTCGAATGCGGTCATCCTGAGGCGCCCGGGTTCCTCATCGGCGGCATTCCTGCAGATTTCGGTGTCTCTGCACGCCTCGGGCGGTCTCGTTACTTCGTGATCGAGGCAGACGAGTACGATACGGCCTTCTTCGACAAGCGCTCCAAGTTCCTGCACTACCGTCCGCGCGGGTTGATCATCAACAACGTCGAGTACGACCACGCCGACATCTTTCCCGATCTTGCGTCCATACAGCGGCAATTTCACCACCTGGTCCGCACGGTACCGGCATCGGGTACCATCGTCTATCCGGCAGATGACGCTGCGGTCGCGACGGTAATCGAGATGGGGATGTGGTCGCACGGCCACCCGTTCTCCCTGGACGATGCAGGGTGCGAGTGGAATGCCAGCCTCTCTCAGCCGGACGGATCGGCTTTCTCGCTCGGCAATCGCGATGCCCCGTACTGCGTGGCGGTGGAGTGGAAGCACAAGGGACGTCACAACGTGTGCAATGCGCTGGCTGCAGCGGGCCTTGCCGAAACGGTGGGCATTCCGCTCGAGCGCAGTGCCGCCGCGTTGCGCGATTTCCGCGGCGTGAAGCGGCGCCTCGAGCTGCTCGGATGCATTGCCGGAGTGACTGTCTACGATGACTTCGCGCATCATCCGACGGCGATCGAAGTGACCCTGCAGGGCCTGCGCGCGGCGAAGGCGGGTGGCAGGATCGTCGCGGTGATCGAGCCGCGATCGAATACCATGCGTCTCGGGGCGCATCGCGAGCGCCTGCCGGAATGTACGCGCGATGCCGACCAGGTATTGTGGTACCAGCCACCGGGCGTGGACTGGGATCTCGAGTCGGTGGCGAGGGAAAGCGCCACGCCATCACGGGTGTTTCAGTCGACAGATGCCATCATCGGCGCGCTGGTTGCGGAGCTGCAGCCGGGAGACCAAGTGGTGATCATGAGCAACGGCGGTTTCGAGGGCGTTCACCGGCGCCTGTTGCAGGCCCTGGAGAGCGCGGTCCCGTCGCGCGCGGGGTGAGCCGGAGTATGCAGGTCCGCGCACTCCACTCAGTGCAGTGCCTGAAACGCCGCGCGGGCGGCCTGCAGCGTTTCTTCCACCACCTCGTCGGTATGTGCGGACGAGAAAAATCCCGCTTCGTAAGCGGACGGCGCGAGGTAGACGCCGTTTTCGAGCATGGCGTGAAAGAAGAGCTTGAAGCGTTCCGAATTGCAGGCCGTAGCCTGCGCGTAGCTGTCGACCCGTGATTGCTCGGTGAAGAACAGGCCGAACATCGTGCCGGCCTGCGCCGTGGTGAATGGGATTGCCGCGGCTGATGCTTCGCGGCGCAAACCCTCGAGGAGCGCAGTGGTGCGTGCGATTATCGAGGCGTAAAACCCAGACTGCGAAATGGCGCGCAACGTGGTCAGTCCTGCCACCATGGCCATCGGATTTCCAGAGAGAGTCCCCGCCTGGTAGATCGGTCCGCTTGGCGACACCTTGGACATGATGTCAGCGCGACCGCCGAAGGCGCCGACTGGCATGCCGCCGCCGATGACCTTGCCGAGCGTCGTCAGATCTGGTGTGATTCCGAAATGCGCCTGTGCCCCTCCAAGCGCAACGCGAAACCCAGTCATGACTTCGTCGAAGATGAGCACGGCTCCAGCTTTCGTGCACTCGTCGCGCAGCGTTTCGAGAAAGCCCGGCAGCGGCAGTATGCAGTTCATGTTTCCTGCGACCGGCTCCACTATCACGCACGCGATCTCGCTGCCCGATCGCGCGAACAATTGCCGGACTCCTTCGCTGTCGTTGTAGTCGAGCACAATGGTGTCATCGGTCACGTTGTGAGGTATACCAGGCGAGGTAGGCTCACCCAGAGTCAGCGCCCCCGAGCCCGCCTTCACAAGCAAGGCATCTACGTGGCCGTGGTAGCAGCCCTCGAACTTGACAATTTTGTCGCGGCCCGTGTAGCCGCGCGCAATGCGGATCGCGCTCATGGTCGCTTCTGTGCCTGAGTTCACCATGCGCACCATGTCCATCGAGGGCACCAGGCTGCAGAGCAGTTCCGCCATGTCCACTTCGAGCTCTGTCGGCGCGCCGTAGCTGAGGCCGTCGTGCATCTGGCGCGAGAGTGCGCCCAGCACTTCCGGATGGCCGTGGCCCAGGATCAGCGGTCCCCAGGAGCATACGTAGTCTATGTAGCGCATGCCATCCGCGTCGAACAGATACGGGCCCTCGCCGCGCGCGAAGAATACCGGTGTGCCGCCCACCCCGCGGAACGCGCGAACCGGCGAATTGACGCCGCCCGGTATGAAGCGGCTTGCCTTCTCGAACAGCACTTGCGAGCGGGTCATTTCCTTTCCTTCAGAATGGCTTGACGACGACGAGAATCACGGAACCGAACAACACGACGACGGGCAGTTCGTTGAACCAGCGGTAAAAAACGTGGCCGCGCGAGTTCTGCCCCGTCGCGAAACGGCGGACTATCCGTCCGCAGGCGACATGGTATACGGTCAGCAGCGCGACCAGTGTCAGCTTGGCGTACATCCATCCGGACGTGAAGTAGTACTGGCTGTTGGCCGCCAGCATCCAGAGCCCGAGCAGCACCGTCAGCACGGCGAATGGTGTGATGAATCGGTAGAGCTTGCGCTCCATCAGGCAGAGACGGCTATTGAGCGGCTCGGACTGGTCCATGGCGTGGTTCACGAACAGGCGCGGCAGATAGAAGATACCGGCAAACCAGCACACCATGAAGATGATATGAAAAGCCTTGATCCACGCGAACTGCGATGCGCTCATGCACGATCTCCAGCCGGCGCCAGCGCTTCCGGCAGCGGGACGAATTCGGGGTGCAATCATACCATCGCTCCGGAGGCCTCGCCGGGTGGTCGCCTCGAGTTCGGGCAGGATGTCGCCTTGCCAGCACTTCGAGCGGGAAACCGAATAGAATTCCGTCAGCTTTCATTGTTTGGGTGAACGAGTTGGCAAACCAGATTCGCGTTGGAATCGTCGGTGGGACCGGGTATACGGGAGTCGAGTTGCTTCGGCTGCTGGCTCTGCATCCCCAAGCGCAGGTGCAATGCATCACTTCTCGAGCCGAGGCAGGCGTACGTGTCGACTCCCTGTTCCCGAATCTGCGCGGACATTTCGAGCTCGCGTTCCAGGCGCCGGAGAATGCCGGGCTGGGGCAGTGTGATGTCGTTTTCTTCGCTACACCCCACGGGGTTGCGCTGGATACTGCACCGCGACTGCTGGAGGCCGGCGTGCGGGTGATCGATCTCTCGGCGGATTTTCGCTTGCGTGATGTGGCGTTGTGGGAAAGGTGGTACGCCCACAGACACACCGCACCGGAACTTGCTGCCACCGCGGTCTATGGCCTGCCGGAAGTGAATCGGAACGCAATCGCCTCCGCGCGACTGGTCGCAGTTCCAGGTTGCTACCCGACAGCGGTTCAGTTGGGATTTCTTCCCCTGATCGAGTCGGGGCTGGTAGATGCCTCACATCTGATCGCCAGCGCTGCATCCGGGGTAAGCGGTGCGGGGCGGCAGGCCAAAGTCGACAATTTGTTGACCGAGGTGCACGACAGCCTCAAGGCGTACAGTGTGCCGGGTCACCGGCACCTGCCGGAGATAGAGCAGGGACTGCAACAGGCCAGCGGCGTGCCGGTGCAACTTACGTTTGTGCCGCACCTGGCGCCGATGATCCGTGGCATCCACGCCACGCTTTTCGCGCCGCTGACAGATACGTCCGCGGATCTTCAGCGCGTGTTTGAGCAGCGCTATCGCGGTGAGTCGGCGGTGGACGTACTGCCAGCTGGTGACCATCCCCAGACCCGCTCCGTGCGCGGCACCAACCTGTGCCGCATTGCGGTGCACAGACCGGCAGGGCGCGATATGGTCGTCGTGCTGTCCGTCATCGACAATTTGGTGAAAGGCGCCGCCGGTCAGGCTCTGCAGAACATGAACATCATGTTCGGGCTGCGGGAGCAGATGGGGCTGGACGCGCCCGCACTGCTCCCTTGACCGGACGTCCGGGGCACTGGCGGCACCGCTGATGCAGATTCCAAAGCTTCCAAGCCGGAACGCGGGATATTCGCCGCGGCAGGGAGCTTTCGGTCGGTCGTACGTGATTGTCGCGGTCATTGTCGCGGTAGCGTGCGTGTCGTACTGGTTCGGTACCTACAGGGCGGGACAGTTTGCCGCGCTGTCCCGTGTGGAGAAGGCGCAAGCAAGCAGACAATCCGAGGAGTGTCGACAGCATCTCGAGGAGTGTCGACAGCAGACAGTGAATCTGTCGAAGGGAGCGGAAATCGATGCGGCGGTGCTGGCGCAGACACGCACCGAGGTCGCGCAGGGGCGGGCTCGGGTGGCGAGACTCGAGCAGGACGTGACGCTTTACCGCAGCCTGGTGGAGGGTTCGGTTCGCACGGCCGGGGTCTCGGTGCACAGTCTCGACATCGTACGTTTGCCGGATGGAGAACCGCAGCGCTATCGCTACAGGTTGACGCTGATCCAGCGAGCTCAACGGCAGGTTGAGGTTCAGGGCTTTGCATCGATATCGGTGTCCGGAACGCGGGACGGCAAGGCGATCAGCATAGGACTGCGCGAGTCTGGCGAAAGGCAGTCCGGCAATCGCGTGGCGGTCCGGTTCGTGTATTTCCAGACCTTGGAGGGCGATTTTTTCCTTCCCGAGGGATTCCAGCCATTGCAGGTGCGCGTTCAGGTCGAGATCAGGAAAGGC
>MTKY01059871.1_pt1 | contig 10108 bp, 9 predicted proteins | sample 1042731 | NCBI WGS metagenome assembly MTKY01 (sample SAMN06212206, study PRJNA360538) | anaerobic digester metagenome | biome: Wastewater treatment plant; material: sludge; isolation source: anaerobic digester fed with sludge from wastewater treatment plant | place: Denmark: WWTP Soeholt ... | reverse complement strand
CGCTCATGCCCGGCAGAACCACGTAGGCATAGGATGCGTCGATCGGGCCCGCGCCATGGTCGATCCGCAGGTCGAACACGTCGGCCCGGACCTCGTCAGAGGGCCCTGTCCCGATGAGACTCCACGACCCCACCCGCGTGTCCGCGAAGAGCGCGATATCCGTAGGCTGCGGGAACACATAACCTACGCCATCATGATGGACCCATGTCTCTCTGTTCAGGAGCGTCTCGCCCCGGGGGGGCGGCCCACCGCCCAGGCTGCCCACGAGGACCTCGCCCTCCAGCAGGCACTGGTTCACGCTGGTCACCACGGGGTGGTCTGAGGAGCAGGTGATGCCCGAGCCGAGGCAGACGTACGCCTCATCGAAGAAGAACCACGCCTTTCGGGCCGTCAGTGGTCCCCGAGCGAAGTCCATTGCCTGGACGCCGTAGACGCCGTCGGAGACCCCGCCCGCGAAGGGTCGCTCACCGACCGCGCCGTTCTGTACGCCCACCTCGCCGTTGCGTTCACACGTCGTCCCTGGCAGCGCCTGCCAGTCCCACACAGGAAAGATCATGCTGTACTCGCCGCCGTCGAGGTAGAGGTTGTTCACCCCATCCGCCAGATGCCGGCCACGGGTGTTCTCGCTGTTCACCAGTTCGGTCTGCAGCACCCGGTCCGAGGTTACCCGCACGGAGGCATAGTAGCCGGGTCGGTGGTGGCACATCAGGTCCGACCGCCAGAAGCAGCGGTTGCCCACAAGGGGCGGCTCTGGCGCGCCTGGGTCCGACTCGAGACGCGCGAGAAACGCCTCGAACTCCGCCCTCCGGGGTGTGTCGAGAGCGATCATGTCGCGGCAAGCGGAGCCGAGAGCATCCGCCCGAGCCGCGGACGCCCGGGTGATCTCGCGCCCAACGGCCGAGGTATCGAACTGCCGGCCTCGGATCATCCACTGCTGACCGTCGAGCAGATACAGCGAGAGGACCGCGACAGCCTCGGGTCCGAAGGCGAATGCCGTCCCATCGGCAAGGCGGGCGAAGAGGGCGCAATCACGGGCGAACCCCAGGCCGTACCCGCCCGAGTAGAGCTGGGCGCCATGCTGGTAGAAGCTACCGTCGGCCTGCACCCCCTCGCCCTCACTGACCCTGATCTCACCCTCGATGGCTCCAAATGCAGCGCCCACCGTGTCCGGGGAACGCTCCAAACACCCTCGGGCCACGGTGATCTGGGCGACCCACACAAGGTTCTGCCCCGTCATCCCCAGCTTCGCGCGCTCCAAGATCCGCAGGCCGCCGACGCGCTGCTCGTCGGAGAGGCGCTCCTCGAGGACCAACAGCGCCCCCGACAGCGCCAGCGGGACGCCGATCTCGTTGTACCACCAGTTCGGGCACTCGAGATCCTGCTCAATCCAGTAATCGAGGGCGCTCAGAACCGCCGCGAGGAGCCGCTCGTCCCCAGCCAACCCCGACCCCGGCTTGCCCCACGCTACGGCCATGCTCTGGATGCGGCTCGTGTGGGCGGCGGGCTCCCAGCCCGAGCGGCTCGTTCCCGCATAGTCCACGTCGGCCCAACTGCCATCTGGCTCCAGGCTATCGATCCATGCGCGGACGGCATTGGCGCTCGGCGACGCGGCCAGGGCGTGCTCAACGAGCCGAAGGCGCACCGTCTCTACGTCGCCTGGGCCCGCAGCGGGCGCAACGACCGGGAGCGTGAAGACAAGAGCTATGGGTCCCAACACGGCTGATGGCATGCGGATCCCTCCCGACCGGTAGGGTCGCCGAGCCCTTCCCCGCGACATGCCACACGGCCTTCGGGGATCTCCCTATCCCTCGTACCGCCGCGCCAGCCGGGGACCGAGCCGGCAGAGGATCTCATGGTTGATCGTGCCCGCCGCTTCGGCCACCTGGTTCACACTAGCTCCGTCACCGAGCAGCGTTACCGGCTCGCCAGGCGCGGCATCGGGCCAAGGCGTCAGATCGACCATGAACCGATCCATGCAGACGCGGCCACGGATAGGCGCGCGCTGGCCGCGGAACACGACCCAACCCATGTTTGAGAGGCTGCGTGGGTAGCCATCGGCATAGCCCACGGGTACGACGCCGAGTCGCGTGGGGGAGGGGGTTCGCCACGAGGCGCCGTAGGACACTCCGGCTCCCTCCGGCGCCTCCCGGACTACCTCCAGCCGCGCCTCGAGCCGCATCGCCTGACTGAGCGGCGGGGCCGCGACCCCGGCGAGCGGATCGACGCCGTACACCAGGAGCCCGGGGCGGACGCCGGAGCCCAGATGATCGGGGAACCTCAGGATCCCTGCGCTCGCCAGCACGTGGGTCTCAACCCCCGCCGGCAGAAGACCGCACGCATCGGTCCAGCGCGCCAACTGCTCGCGGGCATAGGTCTCATCGGCCTCATCGGCCGTCGCGAGATGGCTGAAGGCGCCCTCCAGCCGAAGCTCGGTGCGTCCCGCGATGGCCGAGAGGGCCTCAGGGACCCGCGCCAGGGGCACTCCCAGCCGGGACATCCCTGTGTCCACTTTGAGATGCACACGCACCGCGCGCCCGGTCCGCTGGGCGGCATCGGCAAGAGGCGCTATCTCGTCCACGCGCCCCACCGTGAGGATCGCGCCGGAACCGACGCACGCTTCGGCGTACTCCGGCGGTGTGCCTCCGAGCACCATCACCCGCGCGCAGCCATCGGGGAGAAGCTCCCGGAGCTCCAGGGCCTCGTCCAGGTAAGCGACGGCCAGCCGATCGGCGCCATCCTCCAGAAGCCATCGGGCCACCGGATCCACGCCATGACCGTAGGCGTTCGCCTTCACCACAGCGACCAGTGTCCGGTCGCCGATGATCGCTCGCACCGCCGCCAAGTTGGCTCGCAGTGCCGATCGGTTCACAACGAGCGTGGCCATCCTCATGGCGACGCCTACGACTGCGGCACGAGGACGACGCGCCGGAGGTTCATGAGGGCCTTCCCCTCGGGGAGGCGTGTGGCTCGCAGGGTCACCGTGGCCCGCTCCTCATCGCCAACCGTCAACTCGCCGAGTTCCATCCATCGGTACGACTCCCAGGAACCCGTGGCCTCCGCGATGCTGCCCTCCAGCGCGGCGCCACCCACCGTCAGCTCGAACGCCCCTCCCTCGTTGCTGGGCTCGCAGGCGTACTCCAGCCGCACCTCGTAGGCTGTGCCCGGCCGCACCCTCGCCTGCCACGTCGCCGTGCTCGCGGGGTCCAGCCAGTACCCCAGGTTCGATGCCTCTTCAATGCCGTCATACGCGGTGCCGGAGCCCCGGCTTTCGACCGTGAGGCTCCCCGTGGTCTGCGCCGCGCTGGCGGTGAGCACCAAAGCCCCCGAGGCTGTCAGCCGCACGGAGGTATCCACCACCGGCGGCCCGGCTAACTCGAGGGCCACCACGCTCACATGGTCGAAGGGCATGTGACCCCACAGGTTGATCACGGGATCCGCGTCCCCGGTTTGCTCGAAGGGGAGAGAGGGGCGGCCGTCCTCATGCAACAGGTAGGCCCGCTCGATGGGTGTCGCCAGCCCAGGCGCCACCAGCCGCCCGTCCTCCGGCCAGTCGAACACATGCAGATAGACCGTGTTCCCCTTCGTGGTCGACCGGCCCCACGGCAGGCTTCCGAACCGGCTGGACCGGGTGCCGTAGATGGCGTCGCCGTTCACGGCGAGCCAATCACCAAGGGCCACGATCCGATCCTGCTGGATCACGGGGATGCAGCCATCGGCGCTAGGGCCGAGGTTGAGGAGTAGGTTGCCTCCTGCGGCGACCACCTCCACGAAGAGGCGGATGAGCGCCTCGCGCGACAGGTAGCTGTCGACCGTCTCCAGCCGGTTGAGGGCGAAGCTGTGGCCGATTCCGCGGCATTCCTCGAAGGGCTTGCCGATATCCGCCAGGCCGGGCGACCCGCCCCCGATGTTCCCATACTCGGTGGTGTGGAAGTCGCCGACCTGGCCCCTGATCGCCGCGCCCCAGCGGTCATTCACCACGAACTCCTCGGGGTTGTCGGCGTTCTCGTAGAGCCACTTCACGATCTCCGGGCTCTTCCAGAAGCTATCCGGGTGGTCCCACTCGCCATCGGGCCAGAAGATGGTCGGGCGGTACCGGGTCACCAGGTCTTGGATCTGAGGAATCATCATCTCCTCGACATAGCGCTCCGGCGACTCGGCGTAGAGAGGGTTCATCCACTCCATGAAGGAGTAGTAGAAGCCCATCTTTAGGCCCTCCGCTCGCACTGCCTCGGTCAGCTCTCCGGCGATGTCGCGGCCGGGCCCCACCTCTGCCGCGTTCCACGGGTAGCCCCGGACAGCGCTGGCATGCTCGCTGGGCCACATGGCGTACCCGTCGTGGTGTTTGGAGACCAAGACGACGTACTTCGCGCCCGCGCGCTTGAAGAGCGCCGCCCATTGGGCCGGATTCCAGAGCTCCGCCCTGAACAGGGGCGCAAACTGCTGATATGTGAAGTCCTCGCCGTAGTTCTCGTTGTGGAACCGGGTTACGAAGCCATCATGGGAGCCGGTGACCAACCAGTTGTAGTACCACTCGGCATAGGTGCTCGGGTGGCAGTAAGAGGGCACCGAGTAGACGCCCCAGTGGATGAAGATGCCGAGTTTGGCGTCACGGAACCACTCCGGGGTCTCCCGTGCGTTGAGCGACTCCCACGTAGGCTCGAACTCCTGGGCTGAAATGGGCGCTGCGAGCGCCAGGCACCCGAGCAGCGGCGCCAGCCAATAGAGCCCTCTGCCGCGCCGCCCGTTGAGGATATGCCTCATCCTGTCATCTCCTCCCGCCGATCGGCTAGCTGAGCCAGCCGTACTGGTCGCTGTACTCGAAGTAACGCTTCACGGCCTCCGCGGGAACGTTCCAGGGGATGTGGTTGCCCATGCACAGGAAGTACCCCGGGTACCTGCGCCCCATCTCGCAGAGGTCGCGCACATGAGCCTCGATCTCCACCGGATCGTTCCGCATCAGCACCCGGTTGTCGCCCTCGCCGGCGAATACCTTGTCGGGATGCCTAGCCGCAAGGGCCTTCCAGTCAGTGAAAGGCTCGCTCACCAAGCCGTCCACCCCGCACGCGAACAGGTCATCCGCCACCTTGTCCGCGTTCCCGTCGGTGATGAACAGCACCTTGATCCCCTGGTCGCGCATGAGGCCGAAGAACTCCTCATAGTAGGGATAGACGTTCTCCCGTAGCCACCTGGGCGAGCAGACGGGGCCCGACGCGAAGCAGATGTCATCGTGGGTCACCATCACGTCGATGTCCGTCATGGCGTAGGCGCGGTACAGCTTGCGTGAACGCTCGGCAAAACCGGCCAGCAGGCGCCTGCAGTCCTCGGGGTACTCACCGATCAACCGCAGAAACATCTCCCAGCCGAAGGTGAGCAGCGGCCACATGAAGAGGGTGTTGTAGTATCCCCCCTCCCTCATCGTCCCCGCTCGGGCCGCACCGAGCCCAGGGGGCGGCCCACCCTGGAACTGCATCGCCAGCTCCTCCACCGAGAGCGAGTAGTCCAGGGAGGCCACGACCGGCCGATCGCGCTGATCCATGTCCTCCAGGGGGTCGTACGCGAGCACATCCTCGATGGTGGCGAACCCTTTGCCCCAGTCCCAATGCCAGGAGTAGCTGTCGCCCCACCGGATCATCCGGCGCCCCTCGCCATCGACGTGCACCGTTTCCGACTCACGGGGGCGCGGGATGGGATCATCCGTGGCGGGGATGGGGAAGCCGAGGTCTATCGGGAGCATTCCATACGCCGTCAGCGCGGCGCTGCGGGGCTTCTCGTAGGGATCGATACCCGTGACGAGCTCGACGAAGTCAGGGTTGGAGAAGTGCTCCCAGTGCGGGATTCGGTCGACGGGCTCGAGATGGATGCGCCTCAGCGCACGCAGGCGGTCAGCCATGGCCTACGCCTCCTTGGACGAGGTCGACCCCGTGGGTGTCGACCTCGATCCCTATACGTTCATGTGCTTCCTCACGAAGGACGTGGTGTGCTCGCCCCGCTGGAAGAAGGCGTTCCGCAGGATGCGCCCGTGGAAATCCGTCGTCGTCTCCGTGGGCGCCACGAAGGTCTCCGCTACCGCGCGGCGAGCCCTCCGGATCGCCTCCTCACGCGTCGCCCCATAGACCAGCACCTTGGCCAGGAGCGGGTCGTAATAAGACGGCACGGTGTAGCCCGCATAGCAGTGGGTGTCGATACGGATCCCCGGTCCGCCCGGCATGATCCACTCTCGGATGAGCCCCGGCGAGGGCGCGAAGTTCCTATCGGGGTTGCGCGCGTCGATACGAAGCTCGATGGCATGGCCCGAGAGCACCGTGCGCGGGTGCCGCCACGGTTGCCGCTCACCCGCGGCAACGAGCAGTTGCTGCTTCACCAAGTCGACGCCCGTGATGAGCTCGGTGACGGGATGCTCCACCTGGAGGCGGGCGTTCATCTCCATGAAGTAGAACTCGCCGTCCCGGTCCAGGAGGAACTCAACCGTTCCGGCGTTCACATACCCCACCGCTCGAGCCGCGCGCGCCGCCGTCTCGCAGAGGCGCCGCCGCAGGGTGTCGCCCAGATTGGGGGCCGGTCCCTCCTCCAGGAGCTTCTGGTGGTTCGTCGTCTGGACCGAGCAGTCGCGCTCCCAGAGATGGGTGACCGTGCCGTGGAGGTCTCCGAGGACCTGTACTTCGATGTGCCGTGGCTCTACCACGAGCTTCTCGATGTACACATCGGGGCAGCCGAAGCTCGATTGCGCCTCGTTCCGGCTCAGCTCGATCGACTTCATGAGCTCGTCGTCGCCGTGGACGACACGTATCCCCTTGCCGCCTCCACCGGCGGCCGCCTTGATCATCAGGGGGTAGCCGAAGGCTCGGGCCACCTTGGTCACATCGGCCCGGGGGTCGATGACGCCCTTGGTGCCGGGGATGACCGGCACCCCCGCCTGGTTCATGATCTCGCGAGCCTTGGCCTTATCGCCGACCAACTCGATAGTCTCGGCGCTGGGGCCGATCCAGGTCAGGCCCGTCTGCTCCACCGTCTCGGCGAAGACCTGGGACTCGGCCAGGAAGCCGATGCCCGGATGCACCGCGTCACAGCCGTGGAGGAGGGCCGAGGTGATGATGCTCGGGATGTTCAGGTAGCTGTCCCTTGGCGCCGGCCCGCCGATGCACACGCTGTGGTCGGCCATCCGCACGGGCAGACTATCGGCGTCGGCCTGGCTGTAGGTCACCACAGACTCGACACCGAGCTCCCTGCACGCCCGGATGATCCGCACGGCGATCTCGCCGCGATTAGCGATCAAGATCCTCTTGAACATTCATCAGGCCTCTCGAGGGCGCCGTTCGCGGGTGGCTACAGGCCCTGATGTTTCGGGTACCGGCAGCGGATCCCCTGACTCGGACTGCCGAACTCCGACGCATTGTACCTGTATTTGAGCCCGGATAGGGGGCAACTGATCTCCGAGCCAGAGCCGAGCTCATCGATAGAGGTAGGAGGTGCGGGATCCAGAGGGTCACCGGCGCCGCCTCCGGCAGCCCATTGCCGCAGGTGGGCCAGACGCATTGTGCAGTCCGCCTCCTGCGCCCGGTCCATGCTCGCCCCAAGGGGCGACGGGCTCTCCGCCTTCCCGCCGCCACCACGCAGCGCGGGACCCCACAGGCCCATGGTCGCGAGGAGCAACAGAAGGAGGATGCAGAGACTCGCGAGCATGCCGACGAGGGAGCCGCTACCCCTGGTCCTCGCCGTCCTCCGCGCAAATGATCCGAACCAGCGGCCGACCATAGTCTACTGGCTCCTCATCCCGCACCATGATCTCCGCGATCCGTCCTGCCACGTCCGAAGTGATCTCCCTGAATACCTTGAGGGACTCGACGCAACAGAGCGGCTGCCCCTCTTGCACCATCTGCCCGACCTCGACGAGCGCGGCGCCCCCGGGCTCGCTACTCCGGTGGAACATGCCCACAAGGGGGGAGGTGATGATGTGCTCGGCGGGGGGGCTGGGTGCGGTGGGGACGGCCTCATCCGCCAAGGGCGCCTCGTCCTCCGCCTCTTCGAGGTCCACAGGCGCGGCTGAGGAGCCCAGCCGGATGGAGTAGCGGCGGCAATCCCTCGCCGCCCCCGCGTCTCCCTGCACCGTGACCTCGATGCCGAAGACGCCTTCCTCCTCCGCGATACGCACCAGGTTCGCGACGATCTCAAGCTCGTCCACAGGACCCTCCGTCCCCATGCGGGGTCGAATCACTCTACCTCAAGAACCGCCCGGCAGTGGAGGCAGACCACGTCTGTGGGCCCCGGCCCGAGACTCGCCGGATCCAGCTCGATCTGTCGTCCACAGGCGGGGCAGTAGAGCGTCTCCATCTGAGCCGCTCCGTTGCCCCGCGCCCGGAGTTCGCCGATCTCGGCGCGCAGATCCCGAACCTCGGCCGCGAGGTCAGAGACGAGGTCGGCCAGCCTGGACAGGGCGCGGTCGCGCCGCTCGTCGTCGGTGAGCTCCCCGCCCTCCAGAAGCCCACGCACGTACTCCAAGCGACCGTCAATCTCCTGCTGGCTCTCGGGATCGGAACGGGCCATGGGCCACCAGCCTACTTCTTGAGGCGCTCGATGTACTTCCTCGTGCGGGTGTCCACCTTGACCCGGTCACCCGCGTTGATGAACAGCGGAGCCTGCACCACGGCGCCCGACTCCAGCGTGACGGGTTTTGTTCCCCCCTGCGCCGTATCCCCCTTCACTCCGGGCTCGGCGGCGCTGACTTCTAGCTCCACATGCTCCGGGACCTCCATGCCGATGGGAGTCCCATCATGCTGGGTCACCGAGACCTCCATGCCCTCGACGAGCCACTCCGCCTGGTCCCCCACCATCTCCTCACCCAGTTCGAACTGGTCGTAGCTCTCCATGTCCATGAAGACCCAGCCATCGCCCGTGCGATAGAGGAACTGGGCGGCCCTGCGGGCGACGAAGGCGTCTTCCACGCTCTCTCCGGCGGTGAACGTCTTCTCGATGACCTGTCCCGTCTTGATGTTGCGCAACTTGCTCCGCACGAAGGTGCGTCCCTTGCCGGGCTTGACGTGCTGGAACTCCAGGATCTGATAGACCTGGCCATTGAGGACGATGGAGATGCCGTTCTTGAACTCCGCCGTTGTAATCACGCGTGTGCCTCCGATGAATCATGGGGTAGATAACTCGGAGGATAGTCATGGGATGCGCTCCAAGTCAACGCCGGGCCCGCGCGCCGAGCGCTCTGCCACCCGCGAAGCAACCAGCGCGCCACGTCCTCCCGACGGGAATCAGGGCCATCCCGCAGCCATGCGCCTCGTTCACGCGCACGCCATCCGCCATTCCTGCGCCCCACGAAACGCCACAAATACTTCACAATGATGGAGGAAAGCGACAGTGGGGTGGATCAATACTAGAGAGTAGGAGAAGAAATCACCTAAAAGGTATTCCAGAATGGCTATTGGACATTCCTGATGCCCTTGGAACACAACACATGGATGTCCACTCCTCTGGAGGGAAGCCAGTACCAACTTTGACGAGCGGATCGGGAGGTGAACGACAAATGCTCAAGAGAGTCAGCGTGATCGTGTTGGCGGTCGTCATCTGCGCCACATTCATCGCGTTCATCGGCTGCGACAAGGCCAAGAGATCCAGCCCGAACACCCCCAAGGGTCCGGAGGGCGTGAAGGCCATGATGCAGAGGGCGGCATGACCGCCGCAGGTCAGGCGCCGAGTGCCCCCGCGAAGGACGCGGAGGAGGCCCCGGCAGAGCAGGCCCCAGCCGAGGGTGAGTAGGGCGAGCGCCGACGGGTGCTGTTGACTGGTGTCTGACTGCAGGGCGCCCGAGCGTGGTTGGCCACGTGTCGGTTCCGTGATCCTACGGGTGGGCGCTGCCCACCAGCTAAACGAAGGAGGACGCTATGCGAAGCTCGCGACGCGGCTTCACCCTTATAGAGTTGCTCGTTGTTATCGCGATTATTGCCATTCTGGCAGCGATCCTGTTCCCCGTGTTCGCAAAGGCCCGGGAGAAGGCTCGTCAGACCTCCTGCCTCTCCAACCTGCGGCAGCTTGCCACGGGGATCCTCTCCTATGCCCAGGACTATGATGAGCGGTTCCCCATAGCGGCGACCTGGTGCAACTGGGG
>MTKY01058077.1_pt1 | contig 10110 bp, 4 predicted proteins | sample 1042731 | NCBI WGS metagenome assembly MTKY01 (sample SAMN06212206, study PRJNA360538) | anaerobic digester metagenome | biome: Wastewater treatment plant; material: sludge; isolation source: anaerobic digester fed with sludge from wastewater treatment plant | place: Denmark: WWTP Soeholt ... | reverse complement strand
CGGACTTGGGCAGCACACAGACATCGAGCTGCTCCGTCAGGTGTTCGATCCTGTCGCAGTCGAACTGATCACCGGGAAAGCTGCACAGGTCGGCGATACATTGGCACTGGTCCGGAAGCGCCTGCGCGCTGAGGGTCTCAGACGAGCTGTTGCGGCCGACTTGCGGGATGGGCGCCTGGAGGTCAGCGGCCCGCAGGCCGGCGAGTTCATGGTCCGGAGTGTGCGCGACCTCGCGGCCGACGGCGTCCAACTGCCTTGCACCATCCGCAACCAGTACCGACACCTGCCGGTCGATGTCGCGAGCATTGAACTGCACTTGCCGGGTCCGAGCACCGACGGTGCTGGGCGGCTATCGGTCTCGATTGCAGATGACATGCAGAAGGCCACTATCCAGGCCGGTGAGACGCGGGACTTCGCACTCACTGCAACCGTGGAAGCACCTCCAAGCAGCGTGCACCCAGGCATTCGCGAGCATCGCTTTCCGGTCCAGATCGTTGTGGAGCCCGTGGTAGCATTCCCGGTAGCCGGCGCTATGCAGCATCTGGGGCTTGAGGCCGGTGCCCCGCGTGTGGTGGGCGGGGACGTCGCGGCTGCGCTTGTTGTGCGAACAGGAGTCGCGTGGTGGCTGATTCTCGGGGTTATTGCCGCGGTTGTGACTCTGGCGCTGGTGATCTGGTCTGCGACCAGACCCAGCAAGCTCAGGGGAACTGTGGTGGTGACACTGGAGGCCGGCGGTGGCGTTCAGCAGCAGGAGGTGAACCTGACTCGCGCACGGAGTTCGCGGGTTGAGTTCAGGTTTCCTGTAGCCGCCAGCGATGTAGCAGCGCGCGGGATTGATGGCGCGGCGACTCAGTGGGTGGTCGAGTCCATCGGGCGAGGGCGTAGGGGGCGGATCCGCGTAACCGTCGGGTCCCGCAAAGTAGATTTCGTGCGCAACAAGAACGATGACAAGCGACTTGGGGATGCCAAAGTTGAGTACAGGCCGTTCTAAGGGGAGACGACCATGGCCGAGAACCCGAGAGTGTTGAGTTTTTCCGACGAGAATGAGCACCTTGCCATCATGCCTGGGAGCCCTATTCTTGAGAAGACCCCCCCGCCAGCGCTCTTCATAGGGCTTGGCGGTTCAGGAACCCAGATAGTGGGGTTGCTGGCGGATCGGATAACCGACATCTTTGGGAACGGCGATCCGGCCAAGGTGCCATCGAGCTTCCAGTTCCTGTGCATTGACACCAATCCACGGGCTGCGACGCTCGTGAACAACACCAGAGTGCACTTCATGGCGACGGAGCCTGTGAATGGCGATGAGGCTCTGCGGAACACATTCCCGGGGATGTATGACGACTGCTGGCCACGCCCGTACCTGCCCGGGATGATTGACGATGGAGCCCACCAGGTGCGGGCCGTCGGACACCTGGCCTTCATGTGGCAGTGCAACCGCGACTGGGATCGTGTGCAGGGCATCTACCAGGACCTCCAGGCCGCTACGCAGCCTCACCTGCCCCGTCCGGTGGTCTGTGTGTTCGGCTCGATGTGCGGGGGCACCGGCGCCGGCATGGCGATGGATGTGGCATACCTCTCGGCCTGGATGCTCAGAGACACACAGCCCGACATAGTAGGGGCCTTCCTGGGTCCGCGGGCGTTCAGTGATATCACGATGGGCGATTCCCCAATCTCGATCAAGGCCAATGCATATGCGTTTCTCAAGGAGGTAGACCACTTCTCTGACCACTCCGACTATCCTCTGCACCATCTTGAGAGCAGCCGGCTACCGGGGATCAGCGTCGCGCAATTGGACTACACGCATCCATTTGGCCTGCTGTACTACATCGACAGCGTTGACGATTCTGGGCGCCTTGTCGGCAAGGGGCGTGCCGGTCGCGAGAAGCTCTGCGGATTGGTTGCAGAGCACTTCCTCAGCCAGTATCTCGGTTTTCAGGCCTACGCTGAAGACGACAGGCGATCGAGGCAAGCAGCAGGTGAGGAGGCATGTGTAGCGAGTTTCCTCGACAACTACCCGCAGAGCTTCGTGAGAGATGCCCAGACCGGAGCAATGCCGATTCTGAGCAGCCTCGGTCTCACAACGTACGTCTACCCGCGTAGACGCATCGAGTACTACAGCGTCCATCGCTGGAGCCGCGCTGTCCTACACGAGATGTTGCAGCCCAGAGCTGCGGCAGGTTTCGATGCAGATGCCGCCGCCGATGCCTTCCTGCTTGGCTGCGACATTCAGGAGCACGGTTCTGACCGGTTCATCGACGACTTGACCGCTCTGGACGCGACTTCGGCGCTGGGTAGGAGTGTGTACGCAACTGCGGGCTCCGACCTCGTGGAGGACCCGGTGTCAGATACGCCATCGCGGGTCGCCACCTTCCACAACGGCCTGATGAGTGACCTTGAATCTGCGGAGAAACAGGTCACGAAGAGGGCGGATGCGGCTCTCCAACGCGTGCTGGAGAGCCTGCCGCAATGGTGTTCGCGCATGTGCAGCGTGACCACGGGTGGTGGAGTGCACGGGCTGATCGGGGCTCTGGACGAGTTGCTCGGGAAGCTGCAGCTGTGCAGCAACGAAATGACCGCCGAACTCGAGGGCAGTGCCCACCCCGATGAGAACCGGGCGGCTTCTGTGGGTCTGCGCTCTCGGCTGCGCGATCTTGACAGCGACGATGAGAGCGACCCCGGAGAAGTGCAGTATGCAATCAAGCAGATCAAGACGAGTTCTGCACTCAGGCAGTGGGTATTCTGGCCAAATCATGATGGCACCATATCAGCCGCGGAGCAATACCTCAAGGCGTGTGCAGAGATGGTCAAGGCCAGACTGGATATCAGGGCAAGGGAGGAAGCGATCCGCGTCTACGACCGTGTAGCAGAAGAAGTCATCGCCTTGCGCAGCGCGGCACTCCAGTTGGCAAGCAAACTCGGCGAATGGGCAAGGACATGTGTCCGGAACGCCGCGAAGGCGCTCTTGGCCGGGGCCGGTGACGAAGAGGGAATCGAGAAGCAGTACCGCCACGTACGCTTCGCGCTCGATGGCGATGGCATCGAGGCACTCTACCGCAACTTCCTGGGCCGGGAGATGAAGGGGAGTGTGGACGAGGCCGTTGCGCGCAGCGCTGCGGGCGTAGAGGCCGCCGTCGGAAGCGTGTGGCGTTCTGTGCGGTTTGATGAAGATGCACGGCAGTACGTTGTGGTCCTTGATCAAGGCGGCGCTGGACTGGACGGTGCAATCGAGAAGCAAGCGCATACAGAGCTTGCCGACCTGCTGGCGAAGGACCTCATGTCAGCCTTAGGACCCGTTACCCTTGCCGGGCGCGCCGAGGAGATGGCGCTTGACTGCCAGCCGCTCTGGCAGCTCAACGAGACGGCCCTGTCACAGGACGAACTCAACCAGGTGGTACCGATGGCGTTTCTGTTGGTTCCGGGAACCGGCACTGACTGGGACGGTGTCGTTCAGGCCGTGCAACGGGGCCTGACCGGAGCCCCCGTACATGCCGTTGCCACAGGGGACCCAGACCGCATCATCCTTGCTCGTGGGGCCTTCGGGGCTCCCATACGAGGCATCACTCAGGCCCATGGCTGGTACCAGTTGTACCGGAAGCAGTTGGATAGCATCGCGGTCTGGCAGCGGCAGAACGACGCCTCGGCGCGAATGACCATCAAGCCACCGCACTTGTGCCGCAGTTGGGCGGAGTTCCCGGAGCCGCTGGGTGATGCCGCCAAGGGCGCCGAAGAGCAGTTCGCGCTCGCGATGGTCACTCCCGTTCCCGTGCAACTGAGAATAGTCGGTGCGCAGCCCGGAGAAGCGAGGACGATCCTGAACGTGGCGGGTGCGAACATGGGGGGACATTACTACCTGCACCCGTGTCCCAGTGGGCACCGTCCCGTGCAGCCGGTGCATCTGGGTCAGGGGTTGCTCAATGCGTACGCCAGATTCAGGAACAGCCCCGCGGATATCCAGGCCGTTGACGAGTGGTTCGGGGACCCCGGGACAGGGGCTTCATCGCGAGTACGCTGCATCGGCAATGACAGGCTCGCCGAAGCCATGCGCCCCGGTCTGCAGAGGCTCACTGACTGGGTCGCGAACCTCGATACGCAGGACCCGGACTACCAGGCAAAGCAGGAGTTGCTTAACGAGATGGTTGATGCTGCGACAAGCTACATGAAGAACAAGCTTGGCGCTGTCGTCTAGCGAGCACGTGGGTGGGTGACGGTGTGATGCGATACGGTTCGACGGATGCCGGTGAGGGCGTCGCGGGAAGACTGCGCGTCCCGACGTCCATGGTGATCGGCGTCGGGGCTTGGGGACGCCGCGTCGCCCAGGCGCTGGGCGCATCACTGTTCTCGGCCTACCCTCATCTTCAGGCTGTCGTGCGCGTTGTCGGGCTCTCTAGTGACGGCGTCGGCATGGTATTGCTGCCATGGTCAGAGATACCGCCTGATGCCGATCCAGTAGATGACCCCGAGAAGATCTGGCAGGCGCTCGCGGACTCTGCAGATGAACTCAGGCGACGGCTCTCCGACGAGCTCGATGACGCAACTAGCCCGCGCCAGGACGACCTGCTGGAACAGGGTGGAGCAGCGCGACTGATGGGTCCCCGTGGGGGCATCCAGATCAACACCGTAGTCATCACGAATCTCGCAGAGCCCGGCGCTGGCGCCTGCGCCTGTGAGTTCGCTCTGGCGCTCCGCCAGTGGGCAACCACGCAGGGCGACAACTCATCACATTTCCAGCTCTGCGTCGCTGCCATTGAGCCGGCGCTCGACCAGAGCGCGGTCGGCAGCAGAGAGGCCGAGGCCGCTGCTCAGGCACGGGCTTGGCTTGCCCTGGCGGAGATCGACGAGACATCCAGGCTTCTATCGGCAAGAGAGCCGCTGCCGGCTGGGGCTACATTCCTTTCGGAGCCTGACTGGGCTGCTCGTGTCAGCCGCTGTCCCGACGCTCTCTTCGACTCGATCCTGCTTCTCGACAAGGGACCGGTCAGTGGCCATAGGCTGCCACTGGAATGGCTCCTGACATGCGCGTGTGAGATATCTCGCATTCACATACTGGCATTCCAGGACCTTGCTACATTCCAGGGCGACGCGGATGGTCTCCTTCAATCCCCTGCGCAGCCATACTCTCCGCGGCCGTCGGTATACGGATCGGTCGGCGTGTCCACGCTCTACTACCCCAGGTCCGAACTGCTCAACTACGCGGCTGGACGCATGGCGATGGTCGCTTTGCGGCAGGCAGCTCTTCGGAAGACCGATGAGCAGTTCCCCGACCGCCAGGAGACCACACTCCGCTTCCTGAGGGTCTGGCAGGAGCTTGGGACGGGGCTTGAGCCTACGGCCTTCGTGTCGGAACTCAAGCGGATAGTGGCAGTCGACCGGGATGGCCAGCCCGTCCGAGCCCCCCGACCGTGGAATGTCGCCACCGACCGCGGGCGAGTGTCAGAGTGGGTCGAACAAATCGCTGACTACGAACTGGTCCTGCTGAGCAAACTCCGCCAGACCGCCGAGAGCATACGGGAGAACGGCGAGAAACTGGCGGCTACACTCTCGGCAATGATTCGAGATGCCGTGGACGAGCAGCTCAACGAGGCCGGATCCGGCATCGCGTTTGCTGAGACGTTGCTCAGCGGCGGAGCGGAGGCCCTCAAGCGTTTCCGCGAGGATCTAGGACGACAGCACAAACCCAGACCCCCGGACACAGCGGCGGCCAGGAACGGGCTCGCAGAGGCGATATCGCGTTTGCCGAATACTCTGGCGGGCCTGGCGCGGGCTGCTTTGGGAGGGTCTGTTATCGGCGCGTTCTTGAAGGGACTTCTTCAACACGTCCTCGCACAGCCGGTTCAGGTGGCCAACGTTGGCGTTGCCGTGGGCTTCGCTCTAGGGTTTGTTGGTTTGGCCGCTTTGTGGCATGTCCGCTGGCAGGCAGTTACCCAGAAGCGCGCAGACGTTCTGGCCGCCATCCATGCAAAAGCGGAAGCGGCCATCGCCGAAATGGTATGGCGGCAAGTGGAGCCACTCCTCAATGCCGCCGGTTTTGCCGTCGCGTCCGAGCAGGAGCTGCTGACGCGCCTGCGAGAGGCTCTTGGCAATGTAGAGTACTCCATCTGGTCGGAAATCGTGACCCCCCAAGTTGGGGATCACATTGCCGCCACCAATCTTGGTAGACTCTACGGACCAGAAGGGGCGCACCGGCGCGAATGGCAGGGCAGCCGCGTGCTCGAAGACTTCGACGTCTGGGCGCAGGAGTTGCCGGAGCCTACAACGCCGCAATGGCAGAGCGACGGGGCATTCGTGCCCATCATCCGGCCAGATGATTTCGAGCGCCGAGCGGTCGAAGAGACAGGGCTGTACGAGCAGAAGCAAACCGCCGACGCGCTCTGGCAGACGGTAATCGATGGAACGACAGTCTATCAGGAGTGGCGCACGCGCCTGAGCAATGCGGCTGACGACTGGCAGGACCGCCTATCGCAGAATGTGGTCGAGTTCCTTGCTGCACAGAATGGAAGACTCTCGCACCTGCGAGAGGCGAACGTAGATGACATCGCTGCGGAGCTTGATCACGGGGCGCTCAAGCAGGTGTGGGATGAGTACCTGTATCCCCGCAGCGACCCATTCGCCGAGCCCCAAGCAGAGTCTCTGAAGTACGAACTGCTCCCCCATGTGAAGATCGGGATTGTGCTCTCACCACGGATACCTGCGGGCCTCACCGGCCCCCCGACGGGCGGCGAGGAATCGGCGCCGCTCATCGCGCTGGCACTCGACGCAGGCTTTCAGAGCTTTGTCAAGTCATATCCCGAACTGTACGCATTCGTGATCCGTGGCTTTGCGGGTATACCCATCGACGCACTCGTTGACCTTGTGATGCTCCTGCAGGGCTCGGTCACGAAACTCATGCGGGAAGGTGCGCTTGACCGTAATACGATCGCATCCCGCAAAGCCCTGTGGGCCTGGGCCCTCCCCTCTTCATCGAAGGAGTGAACAGCGTGCTGACGGCGGTCACTGCTGCTTACTGTGCCATAGCACTCGTCATCATCAGCATTCTCGAGTTCGTCGGCGCGGTTCCTTCACCGTCCGCGCGAACTGCATCCTGGCTGCTCGGCGGCTATGCAGCAGTACTCGTCTTCTGGCTGGTTGCAGCGCGATTCGTCGACCCGTGGCTCGATGGCACACTTAACAGGTGGGCAGGCACCGCGGGTTCGAGCATGCAGTTCGCGGCATTCAGAAGCATCGAGATGTCGATTGTCCTCCTCTCTGTGTCGTTAGCGGCTCTATCCCTGCTATTGCGCTATATCGATCCGCTTCTTCTGACATGCTGCCTGCTCTGTGTCGTCGCATGCGCGCACGGTCTGCTGCAGCGCGAGGAGCCGCTGCCTGCTCCTCCGCTGCCGTCGCCCGAAACGGTTCCCCTACCTCAACCGGATTCCCCCGGTGTCACTGAGCCGACTGTCGTGACCCGCCTGTTCCGGTGGGACTTCATGAGCGATCCTGTGTGGGGCGAACGTGAACCCCAGCAGACGGAGGCTCTCATCGATCTCGCCGAGCACAGCGAAAGCAGCGCGCGTGAGAGGATCATTGGCACCGCTGACGCCGTCCGTCAGTGGGGACGCGAGTACGTGAGAGGTGGAATCGGCCCGACGGTCGCCTATCTCGGCGAGCAACTGCGCGCACTGAGCGAGCAGCGGCACCTCACGCGGCTGCAGGAAGCCGTTCTCGCGCTCAGCTTTGCGCAATCCGCGATCGAGTACATGCTTGACAGTGACTCGCATGGACAAGTGGAATACCCCAAGTATGGCGTTGAGACGATATACGACGCGAACGGCGATTGCGAGGACAAGGCGATACTTGCGTCGGCCATCCTGGAGTATCTCGGTCACGACACCGTGTTGTTCAACATGCCGGGCCACGTGGCCCTGGGACTGGCCACACCAACAAACCTGCCCGGCGCCTGGGGCGTCAACTTCGGCGGGCGCACCTACTACTTCTGTGAAACGACCGCCGCCGGTGCCTGGGTCGGTGAGTTGCCGGCCGGTGTCCCGGACGCACTTGAGGTCATACCTGTGTGAGGTGAGAGTAGTGCCGTCACCTGCCGCTAGGGCTCGCCGCCAGAGGGTTATCGTGGTTGTGGTTGTGCTCTTGATTATCATCGTTGGCGTTGCTGTCGTCGCAGAACGCGCATATGGGCGCACCCGAGTGAGCCAGATACTTGCACGGCCCGACTACTATCAGGGGCGAATCGTGATAGTGACCGGGGAAGTGAGCGACAGCTACTCAATCCTCAACACAGGGATCATGCAGATCAATGACGGCACCGGAGCGATCTGGGTCAGGAAGGTCGGTCCGGTCCCGGCACCCGGATCCCGCGCGAGTGTCCGAGGCCGAGTGAACACCGTGCTGCAGATCGGCCCCATCACGGCCGTCGGCATTGAGGCGCTTTGACAGAGCAGCTTGCGCGCACAACTACCGATGGGTATGAGGGGGCCGGGTGGCCGCTGCGGTGCCCGGATGGCTTCTCGGCATCGTACCGTGCACCCAACTCGGTACCTGCACGCGGCAGACAGCGCAATCCTGCCCGGGGACGCGCCTGACAGAACACCGGCACGGTGATAGGCGCCATCGGCGTGATGAGAGAAGCCATCAGAGGCTTGTCAGGGCGCGCATCAAGTCTCGGGCACACTCCCATCGATCAATCCGGGAGCGCACGGCAATCTGGTTGGCATGGCTCCGTGGCGAGACGAGCCGGCCTGGTTCGGCCCAGATTGAGGCGCGTTCGCGAGTTGAGCGCTGATGCGACGCGGAAGCTCAGGGCCGAGAGCAGGTCGGTTGCGGCAACAGGGCATCTGATCTGGTTACATGGCGGCGATCAGCGGCCCGCTGAGGCGTAGAGTCACCTGCTGGCAGGGCTGCGCTCTTGAGCCGGTTGCGGGCAGTTGGGTGTGGGACGAACGGCGCAGAACCGGTCGAGCGCAAGTGGGCCGCCCTCGTGGATGCGTCGAACTAGAGCCCGCGATGGAGTGTGTCCCGGCTTTCCGGTGGCGGGGAGGGGTGTGCACATATGAGGCTGCGTGTCACATGCAGGGATCCGTTCATGCGGCTGCTGCAGACGGCCCGGTTGGACAGCTTCTGGCGGGCAGTACTGGTCATGTTCTCTCTCTTCGTCATCGGGGTTGGCGGCCTATGCGCCCTGCAGGACTGGGTCTCCGGCGCCACTGGTGGGGATGCTCACCTGGTGCAGTTGCTCCACGACCCGGTGAGCATCGCCTTCATGGGCATCTTCGCTCCCCTCTTTGTCGGCTACTCCGTGCGTCTTCATGAGCAGCTGACGACGATGTTCGAGGATCTCAGGGAGAGTGGGGCCTGGGCAGCGGACGATGACGACGCCACCAGGTTCGTTCGCACTCAGACCAGCTTCCTGCGGAGCAAGTGGCCGACCGCTATCGCCATTACCATTCCTTTGGTCTGTGATTGGGGTCGCCATGTCGCGCGATTCCTCGGCATCGTCCCAGGGCACGATGGCGAGGTGCAGATGTGGAACGGTATCTGCAGCCCGAGCGGCGTCGTCACCAGCGTCCTCTTCACGGTGTTCTTCTACAGTCTCGCGATGGTAGTCATGAAGAGCGCCGTGGCTGCGCTATCCCTGTGCAGGCTCTTCGCCGAGCCCAGCGCGCCCGACATTCGCTTCATTCCGCTTCACGAAGACCGGTGCGGTGGGCTGGGCCCCATCGGCAATGCCGTTAAGACAATCGGTGTCCTGATGCTGATCCTGGGGCTCAGTGCCGCAGCGTATTGGACGGTGTGGGACTTCTTCCCGCATCTGCATCCTGGGATGTCTGAGACAACCAGACTTGCGGGACAGGTGGCCTTCGTGGTCGCGTATCTGCTCGGAGGGTACGCTCTGGTCTGGACGCCCCTCAGCGCAGCACACAGGCACATGGCAGGCGCCCGCGATCGTCTTGCGGCGGGAATCGCACGACACGGCGCTTCTGTTGCAGAGCAGCTCGATGCCTTTTTCGCGGGACAAGGCTCAACGTCGGGCCACGACACCAAACCGAGTCTGACGCGCCTCACCAAGACACTGACGGCTCTGGAGGCCGCCCAGGCCTACGCGGATCGCATGCCTGT
>MTKY01051881.1_pt1 | contig 10115 bp, 8 predicted proteins | sample 1042731 | NCBI WGS metagenome assembly MTKY01 (sample SAMN06212206, study PRJNA360538) | anaerobic digester metagenome | biome: Wastewater treatment plant; material: sludge; isolation source: anaerobic digester fed with sludge from wastewater treatment plant | place: Denmark: WWTP Soeholt ... | reverse complement strand
GCCATCGCGCTGGATACCGAGACGCTCCAGGCGCCGCGCTTCCCTCCGGTCACCGTAGGGCTGCACTACGCTACGGCCGCGAAGGCGGACAACAGCATCCTGCGCAGCCCCCCCGGCCGACCTCTCCCTCACCAGAGCCGTGAACGGGGAAACCTGCCGTTGCGGGGGCGGCGGGACGTGGACGAAGTTCGATGGCCAGAGAATCATCGAATCCGGACGGTTCATGCAGCGGGCGGACGTGACCGATGTCGTTTTCGCAGCGGAGGACGGCCGCCGGCCCATTTGGACGCACGGTTCGAGACGATCGCCTGGCCGGACTGTCTCGCGCTCATTCTCGCCGCCCGGCCTGGCCGGAAGCCGATCTTAGAAGGCGAGCCCTGTTTCGGGCGCATTGGCGGTGGGTACGGGTTCTCCGGCGCGAATCATCTCGAAATCCCGCATGCGCTCGAGCTTGAGCCGGAGCATTTCACCCGCGAACTCTGGCCGTTTGTGGTGCTGGAGCGCACGCGCTCCCCGCTGATTCGGGCTGAAGGCGACCGCGCGGACTTCTCCCTCGAAGGCGGCCTGAGACACGTGCCGGTGACGGTCGCCGAGTTATCTCGCCCGGGGCGGCAATCCTCGAGACAAGGACCGCGGAAGCCTGGACGAGAGCGCCCGGTGCGGAATTCCGAGAGACCGACCATGACGCCGGCAGCGGGACTTGGGCGCACACCTTCAGCGTGCGCGCGGACACACCGGAGGATGCGCGAACCAGGCGACAGTTTCGGTTCCACCTGCAGGACTGAGGCAGAGCCTATGGCGACAACTCCCCATCAGCGCCTGCCGTGCCGGCTATGGTTACGGGCGCGGGTCGCGCACAGTCACGAACTGCGTGGTGATTGTGTCCCCTGAACAATAGAACAGTCGGTACCCGCGGGCAGTGGTGCCGTCGTGATTGCCGCGAGTGGTCGCGAGGCAGGCCGTGGTGGTGTACAGCACCCCGTCGACGACTTCCTCCTGATTGGCGTGGTAATGCCCCGAAAGCACGGCCTTGAGATTGTGCCCCTTGAACAGCGCGATCACGTCCGCCGCGCCGGGAGCCAGGTATGCGCGGGTTTTGGGGTAGAGCGGGTGGTGAGTACACAGGACGATGGGCTGAGACGGGTCAGTGGCCTTGAGCAGCTCGCGAAGCCACTCGATGCGCTCGCCGCCGATGGGCTCGGTCTCCGGGTTGGAGTCAAGCAGGATGAACTTCCAGCCAGCGTACTCGAAGACACGGTTCAGGGGGCCGAACTCGCGCTCGAAGTACGCCCCCGCGAGATCATGGTTCCCGCGCAGAACATAGTATGGCCTGCGCAGGCGATCCAATCCCATGCGCGCAAGGGCCATGGCGTCCGACGCGGAATCCTGCGTCAGGTCACCCAGCCAGAGGCTGAAGGCCACGTACGGATCAGCGTTGATCATGTCCACCGCGTCATTGAGTATCTCCACGCTTTTCGTATCGGTGACGTGCACATCGCTCCCCTGCGCGAACCCGAACTCCATGGCAGCGGGGTGTTTCTGCTGCCATTGTGACCAATCGGAAGACAGCTCATCCCCGGACACAGAACGGTCATAGACCTCCGCGACGGCCAAGCCGCCTGAGTAGGGGCCACTGAAGTTCGAGTAGGCGCCTACAGTGAGAGGCGTCTTGGGACGGGATACGAGAGCGCCGCTGATTGTCGACTCCGCCGCGAGGTCACCGTCCACGTACAGTCGCGCGGACGTGCCGTCATAGGTCAGTGCAAGCTGGTGCCAGCCGGGCACGATCGGCGCGCTGACACCAGTCTGCCCGGAATCCGTGGTGACACGGCCGACCCAGCTGCCCTGCGGGTCGGTGATGATGCCGAACACATCGCCGTCGGGACCGCCGTACATGTCCCGGCCGACGATTCCGGAGTAGGCACTCTCGTGGAGCTCCTGGAAAACTACCGCGACCAGCGAGAACGCAGGCCAGCCGTCGCCCAGAGCGGGTCCCACAGCCCACTTCCCGGGCCCGGTGCGCAGGAAAAGGCGACCCATGAACTGCTCGGCCGAGGCGCCTTTGAGCGCGAGATGGTGGCCGTTGCCGGTGGTATCGGTGACAGCGGTTCCGTCGATGCTCTCGGCGGCCCACGAGGCGACGGGACTATTCCCGGAGAAGACTGTCGCTGTCAGAGTCAGTGCGAAGAGCGCGCAAAGCGCGGAGCTGCTCGGGTGGCCAGTGCGGGTCGTCATCGATCGAAGCGTCCTTCGTTTCGGTTGTTCGCAGGCCAACGGGAACCCAACCGACCTGGACTTCCCCGAAACCGGGCTCAAATCCTGCACAGCGGACGCACTGCCCATTGGAGGAGACAACACAGCACGCGCGGAAGGTGGGTAGCGCGTGAGATCACCGCCGGTCATGACCTGCGCCACATGAAGGGAGACCGAAATGAGCGCCGCCCTGTTCGCCCTGGCCCTGCTCGCAGCGCTCGTTGTCCAGGCCACCGCGAAGCCCGAGCTGATCGTGGATATCGACTTCAATGATGAAGTGTACATTCGGCCCGAGCCGATGACCGAAGAGCAGGTGGTGACGCTTGTCGATCAGCTTCACGCCAACGGCTGCGAGACCATGCTGCTGCGCATGGGGTTCCTGGGTCTGCTGCCGTACCGCACACAGCTGAGCTACCCCATCCGCTTCGATGAGGAAGATTTCCGCGCGAAGCCCTCGAATCTGAAAGAGGACTACATCCCCACCGGGAAGGCGTGGACGGAGAAGTACCGAAAGGTGATCGAGGCCTTCAACCCGCCCGAGGTGTTCATCCGCGAAGGCCACAAGCGGGGCATGAAAGTCGTCATCTGGCTGGACATCTTCGATGACGGCGTGCCCGGGTACCGCTCGAAGTTCCTGGAGGAACACCCCCACTGCCACTGGACGGCCCGGGACGGCAAGACCCGCTTCCACGGCCTGATGAGCTATGCCTGGCCGGAAGCCCGGGCGTTCCGAGTGGCCCAGGCCAATGAACTGCTGGACCTGGGCGCGGACGGCATCCACTGCTCCACCAGCGCCCATTCGCGGCATCTGCCCAATGCGCACGAGGACGACTACTACGGCTTCGAGCAGCCGATCGTGGACGAGTACCAGAGGCGTTTCGGCGTGGACATCCGCACGGCGGAGGAGTTCGACAAAGAGGCCTGGCACACCATCAAGGGTGAGGCCATGAACCAGTTGTACCGGGAGCTGGCCCAGGCCTGCCATGGGCGGGGCAAGGAACTGTGGGTCGGTCTGCAACTGGGCGAGTACACGACCCTGTGCGCCGACCCGCACTTCGGGTCACACGTGGTGGCGCGCTACCGCAACCTGTGGAGGGAACTGGTGGACGAGGGCGTCGCGGACGCCTTCAACCTGGCGGACTATGAGCTTCCGTCCTCGCCGGGGCACGGGTACTGGCGCAGCAAGGCGGACATCAAGCTCGCGGAGGGCCAGGACCTGTTCGGCTGGATGGCCAGGGAATACGGCGACTACTGCCGCGGGAAGACGAAGCTGTACCTGTTCGTGGACTGGCTGCAGGGCGATCGCGCTGCGATGGACGCCAAGCTGCAGGAATTCGCCGAACACTGCCTGCGCTATGGTTTCGACGGCGTGGACATCCACGAGGCGATGAACCTAGAGGACAAGTGGGACATCCTGCAGCATTGTGCAGACCGGCTGAAGGGCCCGGCGACCAACTGATGCCGAATCGGGCCTGCCAGAGGCGGTGACTGCGGTCAGGGAGCAGCTTTCTCTGTCTCTCCCGCACCCGTGCGCTGAAGGTGAACCACGCCGCAGTCGTGGCCGGCGGGACCGCTCGCTGGCCGGTCCCCCGCTCAGCCTTCCCAGAGCACTTCGATCACGTCATCCAGCCCCGTCACGCTCTCGGGGGGCGCCTCGATGATCAGCCTGCCGTCCGCCCCGTGGAAGGGCAGGTCCTGGCCGGTTGCCAGGAGTCTCGCGCGCAGTGGCACGGCCGGGGGAAACACCTCCACATTGCCCGTGTGACCTGGAAGGACATGGAGATACCAGACGCCTTCGCCGCGGGTGATGGGCACATTGGCACGGTCGTCGCCGGGGGTTGGCATGGCCCCAATGAGCGACTTGCGACTGTGCTTCATCCACCCTGCCAGTTCCGCGGCATGGTCATAGAAGCCCTGGGGCATGGTGCCGTCTGGGGCAGGGCCAACGTTGAGCAGGAAGTTGCCGCCCCATGACCGGCACTTGACCAGGGTCTCGAGCACCCAGGATGTGGGCCGGAAGCGTCCCTTCGGGTTGTAGCCCCAGTGTCCGTTCCACGCGATGCAATACTCCCACCAGCCCGAGGGCCGGCCGTCCGGGAAGTTCCATTCGGGGGTGCCGAAGTCGCCCACGCCTCCCCAGCGGGGATTGATGACGATGCCGGGCTGCAGGTCCCGCACCCACTGGAGGGTCTGCTCGGTGCGGATGTCCTTGATCCCCGGCCAGCCCATGCCGTCAAACCACAGCAGGTCGATCTTCCCGTAGCGCGTGAGCAGTTCGGCAAGCTGCCCGATGGTGTACTCGTAGAAGGCGTCGAAGTCCTTCTGGTTCTGCTCCGGGTCGCGCTGGGGATGCTTGCCGCGCTTGTTGTAGTCGAAGTCCACATCGCCCACGGGAAAACCCGGATAATGCCAGTCCACAGGCGAGAAGTAGAAGCCGACCTTCAGGCCGTGCCTGCGGCAGGCGTCCACGTATGGCTGGAGCAGGTCCCGGCCGCGCATGTACTGCCGGGTGCTCATGTCGCCGAAATGTGTGGGCCACAAGGCGTAGCCGTCGTGGTGCTTTGTCGTGAGTACCGCGTAGGTGAAGCCGGCCTCCGCGGCGGCCTCCATCCACTTGTCCGGGTCGTAATTCTGAGGGTCGAAGTCCTTCGCAAGCGCGTAATACTTATCGGGCGGGTGGAAGCGGGGATCGGCGCCTGCGGGGTAGTCCTTGATCATCGCCCAGGAGGGCTGGATTCCGGCGACGCTGTGGATTCCCCAGTGCATGAACAGGCCCAGGCCCGCTTCCGGGAACCACTGGGCGTCCGGGTGGGTGGTGCGTTCGAACTTCGGCGCAGCTCCGGCGGGCGGGCAAAGCGCCAGGGCCAGCAGTACGGAAGGGATTGGCATCAGTATCTCGTTTCGCAAGGGTCCGTTCCTCTCCTGTCCGGTGTCATCAGCCATCAGTCTCCGAGCATTGTCAGCCGGTCGAAACGCGCCGGATCCTCCCCATGGACGATGCCATCGAACCACAGAACTGCCTTGCGGCCCTGGCCATCGTCATCGTTCACCGCCAGCGCGAAGCCGATGGTCCTGCCGGGCCCAATGCCCGCCAGACCCAGCGATGACCACGGCAGCGCGGCTTCGTAGGTCGTCGTCGTGCCGTCGCGCAGCACCGCGAGACGGATTTCTTTCGCTGGGGATTCCGCCGGGAGGTTTTCCTTGTCGCCGCTGAGCCAGCGCCACACCTGGGGGCCGTTTTCGGTGAGTGAAGGCCCATACTCGTAGAGTATGCCCCAAACTTAGTCAAAAGTGCCGACCGCGCAGTGTACTTCTCCTGCTACGCCACCATCGCCTCCTCCCTAGTGTGATCTTCGTCCAGCACCTCCTTCAATGCCCACAGGTCCCGGTAGCCGAAGATCCGCAGGAAGCTCTTCTCCGTCTCCAGGTACGCCGCCGCGGCCCACCGTGGGACCATCTGCCCATTGCGCCAGTTCGTCACCCGTCGCGTCCGCAGGCGCACTCCCGCCGTCGGGCTCTCGATCACGTTCGTTGTCGCCAAGCATCGCCGTAGTCTCGGCGTAAGCCCCAGGCGGTTGATCGTGAAGGTCTCCCCCCCGCCCCTCCAACAGGCTCGCGGCCGCCGACGGGTGCTCACCCCACTCATCAGCACCGACGCCAGCTGCTCGCGCAGGGACGCATCCGACATCTCATCGACAATGAGGGCGAGCAACTCCGCAGCTTCTACAACAACGACTTCTACATCATCGGGAACCAGTTCGGCTGCTGGCGGAAGAAGCCCCGCATCGGCGCGGCGCTCATCCACTCGTCCGCGAGGAGCTACAGCCTCAACTACCACTGGAGCAACGATGTCGCGATGACGCTGGGGCCAGGGTCAGACTACAACCGGATCGAGAACAACCGCTTTGAGGAGAGCCGGACGAACGGCATCATCATCGGCAATCCGTCGGAGCCCGACCAGTGGAACCGGTTCAACACCATCACCGGTAACATGATCCACACAAACTCCGCCGGCAACATGCGGCAGTATGATGCCGTGGTCGCCTATGATGCCCACAACACGATCTTCAGCAGGAACCAGGTTTCCAGCTGGTACCCACCGACCACCCAGCACCGAAGCGCTTTGGTGCTGGGGCGCGGTTGCGATACGTGGATCGTGACCGGGAACATCATGAGACACAACTCCGCCGCGGCCATCATCGCGGCCGAGGACCGGGCCACGTCATCAAGGACAACCTGGTCGATACGAAGCCCTGGGGCGAGGAGTGATACCCTCCGGGCCTTCTACTTCAGCCCGACGAATTCGCGCACCTGTAGAACATTGCTCACGTCCGCCTGGTTGATCAGGGCGCTGCCCTCAATGACCATGGCCATCACGACGTGCTCAGTGTCGAGCTTGCCGTTCTCATCCATGCTGTCATCGCCTCGCCTGAACTCGGTCATGGGCAGTTCGATCGTCTGCCAGTCATCCCCGGCATTCACCTGTGCGCTCGCGCTGTAGTTTGCCTTCTTCTCCGCACCGCGCCCGGTGCGTTCCTCGAGATCCACGAACAGGGTGGTCGCCTTCTCCGACTTCACCTGCAGTTGCAGCTTGCTGACGTCCGCCAGGGACCCCGGCCTGACCTGATGCACAAGGGCGAAGACTGTCTGTGACGGGACCTCATACTCGATCCTGAGCGCGTGGTCCGCCTCGCCCGCTTCGTCCTGTGTGATTGCCGATGCCTTGACATTCTTGCCCCCCAAGAGGACGACCCCACCCATCGGCCAGGCGTAGTCCTGAATCAGCACCGTGCCCTCCTGCGTCTCACCCGTTTCGCGCTCGACGGTGGACAGTTCGAACTCGTCGAGCATGAGCACCTGTTCGGCAGCAGGCGCCACGTGGAACATGGGGTTCTGCTGAGCGAGGAATCGGAAGAAGCAGCCGACGTCCACCATCACGATTGCCTCGATGCCCTCCGGGGTCAGCTTGCCGTCGGGGTCTTCTCCGCTGTCGCGGTCGTAGTGGAAGTCATCAATGCCGATCACATACTCGGCCCATTCCCCGCCTTCGCACCAGATGAAGGCGCTGTAGCGCGGTCCATCCTCGCCGCCTTCGGCCAGCATGACGGACAGCGCAGTGCTGATCTCGGCGGTGGCAGCGAAGCGCACGGCCTTCAGTCCGGAAAGCCCCCCCTCGGTCGGGAGTATGAGCGACCCGGGCAGTCCACTCGCTTCGTCACCGGGCGTAATGGCGCGCTGCAGGTACCAGAGTTCGAGTGCGCCCTCGCCCTTGAACGCGAAGCCTTCCGTGGTGGTCACACACAACTCAGCCAGCGGATCCGCAGACGCGAACCCACCCAGATCCTTTTCGAAGTCCAGTTTGCGCAGGACCCCGTCGTCCTGTGCGAACGCCACCCATGCGACCATCACGAGGCAGGTCATCATCAGAACTCTGGGCATGGTAACACCCCTCCTCAGCCGGATTATCGCGACAGCTCAGCAGATCCGAGCATCCTGCGAACCGTCCGTCTTCCATTCAGTACTTCGCGCCCCAGCCGCGGTCACCTGCCGCGTGACGGGATGGTGGCCACCAGAGCTATGGTGGCGACCCGTTCCGGCCTGTGGGACGCTGCATGCCCGCGCTGGGAAGGAACCGCGGCGTCGGTGTCCAATTGGTTGACTGAAGGGGCATGTACGCCCTCACACGACGCCGGCCAGCCATGCTTCGCATCATATCTGGAGGACTGAGAAGATGGGCAGCCTAAGACTGGCCGCGGTTGTGGCCTGCCTGTGCCCGGCAATCATGACAGGCTGCACCGCAACGGCGGCGACCGTGTCGGTGAGTGACGTCGTCGGCCTGATGGATGCGGTGGCTGTGGCCGTTCCGGGGACGCGGATTCTCATCGCTCCCGGTGAGTACCCGGGAGGCCTGTACTTCGCCGGCGTGCATGGCACCGAGGAAGAGCCCATATCAGTTGGCGGCGTTGACCCCCAGAACCCGCCGATCTTCACCGGAGGCGCCAACGCATTTCACTTCGCTGGCGCCTCCCATCTGACGCTTCACGATATGGTTATGCGCGGGGCCGAATCCAACGGCCTGAACATCGACGATGGCGGCAAGTTCGACACGCCTGCTCACCATATCGTCTTGCGCGGTCTCACCATTACCGATGTTGGCCCCAAGGGCAATCGCGACGGCATAAAGCTCTCTGGAGTGGATGAATTCCTGACCCAGGACTGCACCATCGAGCGCTGGGGAGACGGCGGGTCGGCCATAGACATGGTGGGCTGCCACCGGGGTATCATCGAGGACTGCGTCTTCAGGGGGCGCGACGGGATCGGCGGCACCGGCCCGCAGACCAAGGGCGGAACCACTCAGGTCGTAATCCGCCGAAACCGCTTTGAAAACGCCGGAGGGCGCGCGGTGAACATCGGCGGCAGCACCGGTCTGCAGTTCTTCCGGCCCCAGCCACCGCCGGGCTACGAGGCGAAGGACATCGTGGTGGAAGGTAACGTACTCGTGGGCTCCCTCGCACCCATCTCCTTTGTGGGCGTGGACGGCGCTGTCGTCCGGTTCAACACCATCTACCTGCCAGGCCGCTGGGCGCTGCGTATTCTGCAAGAGACCCGTGAGCCGGGGTTTGTGCCCAGCCGCAACGGGCGCTTCGACAGCAACATCATCATCTTCCGGTCCGATTCGTGGGCGTCAGGCGGCGTGAACATCGGCGAGGGCACAGCACCCGAGACCTTCACTTTCAGCGGGAATCTATGGTACTGCCTGGACCGGCCTGACCGGAGCGCGCCTCAGCTTCCCACCCCCGAGACGAATGGCTTGGTCGGAATAGACCCGAATCTTGCGGATCCTGAGGGCGGCGACTTCAGCCTGCGCCCGGAAAGCCCCGCAACCGGCAAGGGACACACGGCTCTGCCCGCGGACTCCCGTGAGCCTGATCCCTTGCCGGCCAAAGACTGACGCCCGGCTGCACCGGCTACTTCCGGTATGCCTGCTCGACCTTGGCGATGGCAAGACCCACGTCCCGGGCGTCATCGTCGCTGAAGCTCTCATGAACCGAGGTCCGCATCAGGTTCGCGTCGGCCAGTTCCGCATTGGGGCAGCAGTTCTCGTAGTCGAACTCGCCCCCCCACAGCGGGCAGCACCACGGGCACTGGGTCTCGCCGTACGCCTTGCGCTCCAGTATGTATGGGTTCTTCCAGGCGAGAGCCCCATAGTTCGGCGCCACGTCGACACCCTCCGCCGCGACGGCCTCGCAGAAGCGCGCCTTGTCCACGGTCATCCGGTCGGCGTACCAGCGCAGGAAGATGAACCAGTAGGCGGACTTCGCGCCGTCAATGATCTTGCCCATCTGCACGCCCTCACAGCCGTGCTCGGCGAGGACTTCGCCGATGATATCGGCGCAGCGGCGGCGCACCCGGACGATCTCGGGCAGCTTCTCAAGCTGCACCCGGCCGATAGCCGCGGCCAGTTCGGTCATGCGGTAGTTGATGCCCACGAACATGTTGCCCGGGGCGTCGGAGTTGAAGGGCTTGCCGCGGTCGGCGAAACGCTTGGCCTGCCAGTAGAGGTTTTCGTCGTTGGTGACCACCATGCCGCCCTGCCCGCCGGCGGTGGAATGCTTGCCACTCATGAGCGAATAGCAGCCCATGTGGCCGATGGATCCGGCCTTCTTCCCCTTGTACTCGGCATCGTGAGCCTGGGCGCAGTCCTCGACGACCCACAGATTGTGCTCCGCCGCGATGGCCATGATCGCGTCCATGTCGCAGGGCTGCCCGGCAATATGCCCGCAGACGATGGCCTTTGTGCGCGGGGTGATGCGCTCGCGCACCGAAGCCGGGTCCATGTTCTGAGTTTCCGGGTCGGCATC
>MTKY01058084.1_pt1 | contig 10118 bp, 6 predicted proteins | sample 1042731 | NCBI WGS metagenome assembly MTKY01 (sample SAMN06212206, study PRJNA360538) | anaerobic digester metagenome | biome: Wastewater treatment plant; material: sludge; isolation source: anaerobic digester fed with sludge from wastewater treatment plant | place: Denmark: WWTP Soeholt ... | reverse complement strand
GTGTCCCACTCGGCCGTGCTGCCGGCCAGTTGGTCGACGGTCGGCGGCGGGTTGGTCTGTGACGTAGGGAACGGGTAGCGGTGGATGGTGACGATGTCCACCAGATCGCCGTTGACGCGCAGGAACTCCTGCATAACGGCACGGGCCTCGTTGGGTGAAAGGATCGTTGGCCGGCGGGGCCAGATAGCCGGTCACCTCCGGCCCCATCAGGATGAGGTCGGGGTCGACGGCCAGCATCGCCTGGGCGATGGCGCGCCAGTCGGCGGCGATGCGCTCGGCCGGCCACTCTTCGTCGGGCGGGTAGAGGTTCGGCTCGTTACCGATGGCCCAGTAGCGCAAGCCGTACCCCTGCTCGACGTTGGCGTAGCGCACGAGCTCGGCGGCCGCTTCGGGCGTGCCGTCCAGCAGGCGGACGTGGATAAGTGGCTCGGCGCCGATGTCGCGGGCAAAGGCGACGAAGCGGTCGATCAGCGCGGGCGTGATGGTGTTGCGGTCGCCCCACTCGCCGCCGGGCCAGCGTACGAGGGTCAGGCCGGCGGCGCGCGTCTCGTCCAGCAGGTCGAAGGGCACGGCGCTCCACGGGCCGAAGTTGGTGCCGAAGAGCAGCGGGCTGATGGGGCCGGCGCGCACGGTGGCATCGACGGCGATGGTGCCGGGGTCGGCCGCGGCCCAGGTGGCGGGGTCGCTGAGGGGTGCGGGCGGTTCGGTGGCAGCCACAGCGGCGCTGCTGGTTGGGGCGCTCTCGACCGGCGCGCTGTCGGTCGTTGCGTCGGCCGGCGCGTCGTCCACGGCGGGAGCAGAGGCACAAGCGGCCAGCAGCAGCATGAGCAGCGTCACGGGTAAGATGAACCATTGGCGGTGGCGTGGTGACATGGTTATCTCCTAATAAGTTAGCCCGCCCGGCGCGAAAGCGACCGGGCGCACCCTGTAGCACGGTTCTCCGGAATCGCGTCTCGCCCACGGCGGCGCGCCGGAGGGGAGGAAAAAGCATCCTGCCCTACAATCGCGACCCGGTTTGGCAGGGCTCGATTCTGGAGAGTCGCGCTACGGCAGCACGTAGAGCGTGGCCGAGCGAGGCGGCAGGGTCAGCGTTGCGCCGTCGCTCAGTGGCAGCGGCCGTTGCGCCTCGCGGCCGTCGGGCACGGCAGGCAGATTGGTCAGGTTCGTTTCGTCGATGCGATAGACGTCGGCCGTCCCGCCGGGGTGGCCGGCGAGGCGCAACGGCCGCTCGACGGGCGCGTCGCCCAGGTTGACGGCCATCAGCGTCAGCGCTCCGTCGCCGCTGCGGCGGGCGGCAACGACCATCACGTCCGGGTCGTCGGTTGCGGCGTAGACCAGTTCGTCACCGAAGTGACGATAGAGCTGGTAGACATAATATTGTGGCCGGACACGCGTGCGCTCCAGCAGGCCCCACCCGCCGCGCGAGTCACGCATCTGAAAGGCGTATTGGGCCACGACCGGCTCGCCGTGGCGGATGAAGCGGCCGATGACGTCGGCCAGCCAGACGGCGGCGAAGGGGGAGTCGGGCGTGGCCTCGCCGGCAATGCTCTTGTTAGAGTCGCTGTTGACCTCGGTCAGGCCGATGGGGATGTCACGGCCGGTCGTCTCGCGGATCATGGCCCGCAGTTCGGGGATGGTGGCGTCAAACTCGGCGGCGATGGGGCGTAGCCCGGCGATGGTCGGCCCTTCCAGCCCCGCCCGCAGTGGGAACGGGTAGCGGTGGAAGGTGACCAGGCCGAGCAGGTCGCCGTTGGCCTCCAGAAAGACGCGCGTCCACTCGCGGGCCTCGGCCACGTCGGAGCGGGTCAGGGCCAGTGCCGCCGGGCCGAACTGGCTAAAGTCGGGGCCGACGAGAACGATGGCGGGATCGACGGCCAGCATCGCCTCGGCGAAGTCGCGCCAGGCGGCGGCGTAGTGGTCGGCCGTTTCGTCCAGGTAGAAGAACGGCGCTTCGTTGCCGATGGCCCAGTAGCGGACGCCGTACCCCTGTTCGATGTTGATGTAGCGAACCGTCTCAGCCGCGTCGGCCGGCGTCCGGTCGAGGTAGCGGACGTGGAGGTGGGGTTCGGCGTTCAGCGTGCGGCAAAGCTCGATGAAGTCGTCGTACTGCTTGGGCGAGATGGTGTTCAGGTCGCCGTAGCTGCCGCCGGGAAAGCGCATAAAGCGCAGCCCGGTGTCGGGGCCGGCGGCGTCGAGCAGGGCCACGGGCACAACCATGCCGGGGTCGAAGTTGCTGCCGTAGACCCACGGGCTGACCGGGCCGAAGGTCTGTCCGGCATCGACGTGGATCGTGCCGGGGTCGGGCGCGGGCCAGGCGGCCGGGTCGATAGGCACGGCGGCGGCGATGGGATCGGGCGGCAGGGATGGCGCAGCGGCGGTCGGCGGTGGGGCGTCGGTTGTGGGTTGTGGGGCGTCGGCCGGCGGCGATTGCAGGTCGACCGCCGTTGGAGCAGCCGGGTTCGCCGGTTCGGCCGCGCCGCCACACGCCGCCAGCAGCAGGGCAACCAGCAGGGCGAGGATGGAAAGAGCAAGGCGAGGGGTCATGGGCGGAATCGGCCCCCTCCCGCGGCGTGGCGCAGGGGAGGAACCTGCGCCACGCACTGCGGAGGAGTGATGAAGAGAATTAGGAATCAGGAATTAGGAGTGTGGATGGAGCTGGATGAGTTGCGTGTCCCTAGGCGCAATCGCGGCAGCGGTCCTTCTTGATTCCTAATTCCTAATCCGTAGTTCGTAATTACTTCTCCACGCCGGAGAAGACGACGCCCTGCATGAAGTAGCGCTGGGCCAGGAAGAAGACGACCACCGGGATGAGCAGCGCCAGCATCGACGTCGCCTGCAGCAGCTCCGGTCGTGTGCCATACAGGAAGTTGAACTCCTGGATGCCAACCGAGATGGGCACCAGTTCGGGCTTGCTGCGCAGATAGATCAGCGGCTCGAAGTAGTCGTTCCAGGCGAAGATTAAATGCGAGACGCAGACGGCGATGATGACCGGCCACGACTGCGGCAGGATGACCGACCACAGGACGCGCGGCGGGCTGGCGCCGTCGATCATGGCCGCTTCGTCCATCTCGCGCGGGATGGTCAGGAAGTACTGGCGCAACAGAAAGACGTTGTAGGCATTGGCGAAGAAGTGGGGCACGACGAGCGGCAGCCACGTGCCCACCCAGCCCAGCCGGGCGAAGATGGCATAGGTGGGGATCAGCGTCACCTGTCGCGGCAGGATGATGGTCGAGATCAGGATCAGGAACAGGACATTCTTATAGGGAATGGGGAAGCGCGAGAAGCCGTAGGCCACCAGAATGCACGAGAGGACCGTGCCGATGATGCCGAAGATGGCAATAGCCAAGGTATTGCGCAACAGGCGCGGGAACTCAACCGCGGTGAACGCCTCGCGGTAGTTCTGCCACTGGAAGTCGACCTCGTAGGCCGGGGTCAGCGTTCGCCAGCGTCCTTCCCACTCGATGATGCCCGCCTCGGGGTTGGCCGGGTCGATGAACTGGCTGCTTTCGCGGCCGGGCTTATACATACCCAGGTTGCGCGTCGTGCCGTCGGGCATGGGCACGGCGAAGATCTCGCGCTCCTGGCCTTCATACTCGAAGGTGGCCGGCGACTGGGGGATGATCTGGCCGTTCTGCATCTGCTCCAGCGTCTTGACCGACGTCAGGAACATGTAGGCCAGGGGCACCAGCCAAAAGAACAGCATCATCAGCACCAGGCCGGTGACGATGAGGGCCGCGAACCGGTCGCGGCTGCGCTTGCTCATGCCCGCCTGTTGCGGCCGGCTAACAGGCTGGACATTGGAAGTGGTCGTCTGTGGCACAGTGGTCATTAGTCGCGGCCTCCCGGGCTATAGACCCAATACTTCGCGGACCAGAACAGGAAGATGGTCAGGGCCATGGCGACGGCGAACAGCAACCAGGCCAACGTGGCCCCATAGCCCATGTTCTGGAAGCGAAACGCCGTTCGATAGAAGTGCATATTGTAGAACAGCAAGGCGTTGCCCGGCTGCCCCGTCCCGCGTGACAGGATGTAGGGGATGGTGAAGTACTGCATCAGGCCAATGACGGCCAGGATCAGATTGTAGAAGATGATGGGCGTAATGAGCGGCAGGGTGATGCTCCATTGCTGGCGCAAGTACCCCGCGCCATCCATCGTTGACGCCTCATACAACTCCGTCGGCACGCCCTGCATCGTGATCAGCGTGAAGAGCATCGCGTTGCCCACGCCCCACAGGCCGATGAGGATGAGCGCCGGGTAGACCCAGGTCGTCGATTGCAGCCAGTCGGGGCCGCTGATGCCGATGTTGGCCAGAAAGCGGTTGACCCAACCCGTCTCGCCGTTGAGCATCCCTTGCCAGATGAGAATGGCCGAGACGAGGGGCACCATGTAGGTCATGTAGAACAGGGTCGTGAAGTAGCGCTTGCCCCGCAGCGGCTTGGCGTTCAACATGGCGGCCATGACGATCGGCTGGATGATGGCGAACGGGATGGCCAGCAGGAAGAACTTGAACGTGGAGGCCGAGGCGGCGCGCAGGTCGGCGTCGGTGAAGAGCCGGGCGTAGTTTTCCAGCCCGATGAACTGGATGTTGTCCGGCTCGGTGATGTTGAAGTTGGTGAACGTCATCAACAGCGACAGGACCATCGGGATGAGCGTGAAGAGCAGAAACCCGATGATCCAGGGCGAGATAAAGATCAGGCCCCACTTGGCCAGGTGGCGCGTCAGGGGGCCGCGTACCTCCTTGACCTCCTTGGCGCCGCGTAAGTGGCGTGCCTCGTCAAATACGGTCATTGCCTCACTCCTCTTCCGCTTGTAGCGCGGTTTGGCTAGCCGTGTCTTCGCCTGTAGGGGGCGGGTTGGCTATCCACGTCTTCCGACCCTATCGACAAGCGAGCGGGGCCGGAGACGCGGGTAGCCAACCCGCGCTACAATAAGACTGTTACTCGGCGGCGTCGTAAATGGCCTGCATGTCAGCGATGAACGTGTCCGTCACCTCTTGCAGATCCAGTCCGGCTTCCGTCTTCAGCAGGGTCAGGTGAGCCTGCATGCGCACGACGGCTTCCTGGTAGCTGGGCAGGAAGTTCTCGTGGCTGGGGATGTCGGGGTAGGCCAGCATCTTGTTGACGATGGACCAGTCCACACCCTGAGTGTAGTTAACATCCTGCGCGGCGAAGAAGTCGGCCTGCTCTGCCTCTCGGACGGGCAGCGCGCCGTAGGCCACGGTCAGCGCCGGGGCGGCCTCGCCGATGAGGTAGGTCAGGACGCGGAACGCCTCTTCCGGATGCTCGGTCGTGTTCATGACACGGAAGGTGTCGGCGTGCAGCTTGGAGGTGGTCACACCAGCGCTGTTGGTCGGCAGCACGGCCAGGTCCCAGTTGGTGACCGGCGCGCCGACGATGCAGCACGTGAACCACAGGTGGGTCTGGGCCATGCCGACGTTACCCGAACCAAAGACGTTGGGGGTGGCCAACAGTTCGCTGGCTTCCTGGGCGGCGTTGGGGTAGAAGTGGTCTTCCCAGATGGCCTTGTAGGTCCACTGGACGCACTCCTCATAGCTCTCCGGCCAGACGGCCTGGCCGTCGGCCTCGAGGCTGGCCGCACCGAACGGGTTGCACAGGGCGCGGGTTTCCTGGATCCACTGGTCGGTGTAACCCCACTGGATCACGTTTTCCGGGTCGAAGTCGGGGCTGGTGGCGTCGTTGCCGTTGGCGTCAACGGTCAGCAGCTTGGCGACCTCGGCCAGGGTGTCGAAGGTCCAGGGCATCTCGGTGCCGTCGGGCATGACGTACGCCTCGCCGACTTCGTGGGGCGGATAGGCCAGCCCGGCTTCGTCGAACAGGTCACGATTGTAGAAGATCATCGCCGGGAAGACGGCGAAGGGCAGACCGCTCAGCCCACCGTCTTCGGTGCGGTAGAAGTCGACCGACGCCTCGGGGAACTGGCTCAGGTCGTAGCCGGTGGACTCAACCAGCGGGGCCAGGTCGAGCCAGCTCGTCGGGAAGGAGTTGGCGCCGTTGGTGCCGACGGGGCCGACGATGTCGGGCGCGTCGCCGGAGGCGATCAGGGTGGCCAGGGTGTCGTAGGCGACTTCGTTCTGGACGACTTCCATGACCAACTCGATGTCGGGGTTGGCCTCATTGAAGGCAGCCACGACTTCTTCCTGGACGGCCAGCTGCTGCTCATTGCCGCCCGTGCCCAGACCGATGAACCAGCGGACGGTGGTCTTGTCGCCGGAGGCTTCCTCAGCCATCGGCTCTTCGGCGGCCGGTTCTTCGGTAGCCATCACTTCTTCGGCCGCGGCCTCAACCGTCGGGGCCACTTCTTCGACAACCGCCTCGGCGGTTGCCACGACTTCTTCGCCGACCACTTCGGCCGCTTCTTCAGCGACCTGTTCGGCCGTCGTGCCGCCACAGGCGACGAGCGCCAGACCGGCGACCAACAACAGAGCGATCAACAACGTTAACTTGCGCATCTCTTCTCCTCATATAGAAGATGGTTAATGGGGCTGGCGCAGGTCGCGCCGCCCAGGCAGGCGTTCCGGTTTGTGCTTCTCACGGCGTACCGGAGCGTCTTGCTTTTGTGTTATGGGCCGCCGAGCGCGGCGGCCGTCTGGGTGCGTCGCACTTTCTGGAGTGCGTTGCACGTCTCTCGTTGCCCTTAAGAAGGTGCGACACACTTTGGAAAGTGCGTCGCAACGGGCGACTTCAGCGATGTTAAAGCGCTACCGCGCCACACGACTCGCGGATGACGAGTTGCGTGTCCAGGATGACGCGGCGCGGCGGCATCAGCCCGTTTTCGATGATGTCCAGCAGCAGATTGACCGCCTCGACGCCGCTGCGCTGCACCGGCTGGCGGATGGTGGTCAGGCGCGGCCGCGTTGTGCCCGACGGTAACAGATCGTCGAAGCCGACGATGGCCACGTCGCCCGGCACGCGCAGGCCAACTTCGCGGATGGCCCGCCACGCGCCCAGCGCCAGTTGGTCGGAGGCGGCGAAGAGGGCATCGGGCCGGGCGGACAACAGGCGCTGCATGGCGACGTAGCCGCCCGCCTCGGTGAAGTCCCCTTCGGCCACCAGGTCGGGGTCGAAGGCGCGCCCGCGGTCGGATAGGGCCTGGCGATAGCCGGCTAGCCGGTCGACGCCGGCGACCATGTTCTGTGGGCCGGTGATGTGGGCCACGCGGCGGTAGCCGAGGCGCAACAGGTGGCTGGTGGCGGCATAGCCGCCGTTGAAGTTGTCGACGTCGACGAAACTAGCCTGCGGGTAGCGGTCTTGACGGCCAACGACAACAAAGGGCATCTCATAGTCGATGAGATGCGGGAAGAGCGGGTCGCTGAAGTGGGACGAGGCGATGAGAACCCCATCCAGGAAGCCGGCAGTCAGCAGCCGGGCGTGGATCTTCTCTTCCTCTTGCTCGGTATGAAACAGGAAGAGGGTCAAGGTCAGGTCGTTGGCATTGCTGGCCTGGGTAATCCCCTGGAGCAACCGTGGGAAGTAGGGGTCGGCGAACAGGGTGCTGAGGGCGTGGGGGATGACGACGCCGATGATGCCGGAACGGTTACTGGCCAGGGCGCGGGCGGCCATGTTGGGCTGGTAACCGGTCTGGCTGATGATGGACATGACCCGCTCACGGACGTCGGCTTTGACGCCCGTCTGGCCGTTGACGACGCGCGAGACGGTGGAGCGGGAGACTCCGGCCAACTCGGCGACTTTTTCCAACGTGAGAGTGGTCATGGTGTGGCGCGATGCCTCTTTTTGGGAGCGCTCTCGTCAGAAACGTAAAATAACCGGCAAGCCTGCCCTTTGGGAGAGGGTTCAGGTGGTATTGCGGCAGCACATCCCCTACCTGCGTCCCAAAACTGGGAGCGCTCCCAAAGCTGACGTTAGAATAGCATAAGAACGGGGGTATTGTCAATAGGTTTGTGGACGAGTTGGTGAAGTGAATTAACAAAGTTGGGGGTCAGGGGCCAGGGGTTAGTCTGCCGAGGCCAGCCAGGCCGACAACACGGGGCGAAAGGGGTGACGTTCTTCCCTGACCTGGGTGACAATACTCACTATAAGCGCCGACGTGGCCGTGGCACAATAGGCGGCAGTAGCAGTTGTGTCGGTCGCGACCGACTGGACAGTTCGTGTCAGTACTGGTTGCCGGTGCCTTACGGGAATTACGCAGACGACCGGAGAATCCAGGATGGAGCACACATACCTACGAGGCCATGTCATCGCCGAGCGCTATGAAATAATCGAAGCGTTGGAAGACCGTGGCTATTGCACGCTCTACAAAGGCAAGGACTGGACAACAGGTACAGCCGTCCTCCTTAAGAACACGCGCAGTATCAGCAGCGAGGCTCGGGTGCACTTTGAGTATGTCATCTCTCACCCGGTTGAGCATCCGAATCTGGCCCGGCGCTTGTACGGGCAGTGGTTCGGCGGCTTTGGGTCACGGGAAGGCAACGGCAGTTGGGAAGTGTTCGAATGGATCGACGGGCCGACCCTGGAAACGTGGCTGGCGAACCAAGATACTTTGCCTGATCCCCGCGAGGCCGTCGCCCGGATGATCGAGGTCTGCCATGCGGTGGAGTATATGCACCGAAGCCAGCCCAGCCTGCTCCATAAGCACATCACTCCGGCAGCTATCAAACTGTGGAAGGACGGCGAAGGGCGAGAGCGTGCCATCGTTCGCGACTATGGCACGACCCACGTTGATCAACCACTCCGGATGAGAAGCGACGCCGCGCTGAATGCTAACCGGCGCGCCGCTCCAGAGCAATATGGCCCAGGCGATATAGTCAACGAACAAACCGACGTCTACGGCATTGGTGCGACGCTTTACCACATGCTCACCGGGCGTCAACCGCCTCGCGGCAACGATCGCCGACAACACGGGATTGTCGTTGAGCGCGCCGACGTCATTAACCCCCGCGTGTCGCGGAAACTGGCCGACGTCACTCAGCGGGCCATGGCCGTTCGTCCCGAGGATCGCTTTGCCTCCGTCGCCGATTTGCGCATCGCCCTGGCCGGAACCATACGCTCGCAATCAAGTGGCACATCAAGCGGCGGATCGGATGGCATGGAGTTGTTCGTCGGACTCCTGGCTCTGGCAGCCATTGCAGCCGTCATCGTCCTGTTGACAAACATCAACGACTCGCCAACTGTGCCCCAGGCCACCCCGGCCGGCGTCGGCGGAGGGGGGCAGCCGACAGCGGTGCTCTTTACGCCCGTTCCGCCGACGGCGACACCCGACATCGCGGCTACACTGACCGCGGCCGACACCCTGCTTGTGCCCCTTGCCGGGCCGCTAACGGGTGAGCTGCCGGTGACCGACATTAGACCGGCGGTCGAGCTCATCGCCGGGCCGCTGACCGACTTCATCATCGAGGCCACATTCGTCAACCCCGATGCGCCGGTGTGGGACTATGGCTTCGCCTTCCGCCACAGCGACACAAGCCACTTTCGCCTGAGTATCGCCTCCGACGGGACGTGGAATCTGATGCACCGCAGCGAAACTCCTAGCAACCCGACAGGTGCCGGTGACACGCTGCCCATCACAGGTCTGGCCCCGCTAGCTCTAGGCGCAGGCCAGACGAACCACCTGCGCCTGTTGGCCGTCGGGCCATATGGTGTGATCACGATCAACGGGCAGCCGGTGGCTCAGGTAGACCTATCGATTAAGACGGAGCCGGGCAACGTCTTCGTTGCCGCCGGGTTGCGCGGCGCGCGGAACGAGGTGGCCGTAACCTATCGCGACCTGGTTGTGCGCGCTAGTCAGTAGCCCCGGCTGGCCAGCCGCCGCACCAACGCCACCACCTCTCCCACCCGCCCCACCTGGTGCACCGTGCCCGGCAGGCCGTCGGGCAGGTCGACCACGTCATAGACCCAGGCCACTTCGACGGGCACGTAGACGGCGTGGCCGCCGATCTCGGCCACGGGCAGGATGTCGCTGCGCAGGCTGTTGCCGACCATCAGGAAGCGCGCCGGCTCCACGCCGCGGCGGCGCAGGATGTCGGCGTAGGTGGAGGCCGTCTTGTCGCTGACAACCTCGACGCCGCTGAAGTAGCGCCCCAGGCCGGAGCGGGCAACTTTGTCCTGCTGGTGCAGCAGGTCGCCCTTGGTGATGAGCAGCAG
>MTKY01072387.1_pt1 | contig 10119 bp, 7 predicted proteins | sample 1042731 | NCBI WGS metagenome assembly MTKY01 (sample SAMN06212206, study PRJNA360538) | anaerobic digester metagenome | biome: Wastewater treatment plant; material: sludge; isolation source: anaerobic digester fed with sludge from wastewater treatment plant | place: Denmark: WWTP Soeholt ... | reverse complement strand
GGTAGGCCTTGACCGTGATGGTTGGGGACAGCTCACCCTCGCTGCCCAGGTCGAGCGCGACGCCTTGGGGGGCATAGCGGCTGAGAAACTCGGCGACTGCTTCGGCGGCCTCGTGGTTAACCTCGACGCTGACCTCAAGCCATTCCATTGGTGTTGTCATAGGCTAGAGCCCCAGCGCTTCTCGGACCCGGTCGACGAAGCTCTGCTTTTCCTCGACGATAGACTCCGTCCCGAGGGTTTCGCCCAGCTTCGCAAACAGTTCGCGCTGTTCGTCGGTGAGCTTCTTGGGGATCTCGACCTGGGTCACGATCAACTCATCCCCACGTCCGCCCCCACGAAGCTGTGGGATGCCTTGCCCGCGCAGTCGGAAGATGGCGCCGGATTGCGTGCCTGCGGGGATTGTGATCTGGCGGTCGCCATCGAGCGTTGGCACGGTGACCGTATCGCCGAGCGCAGCTTGAGCCACGTTCACCTTGAGCTCAAGGATGATGTCATTGTTACGACGCTTGAAATACTCGTGTGGTTTCACGCTGAGGGTGATGTACAGATTGCCATTTGGACCGTTGAGGTCTCCGGGTTCACCCTGTCCGGATACCCGGATGGTAACGCCATCGTCCACGCCCGCTGGAATGGCTACCTGAATGTGCCGCGTCTCGTGGGTCCGGCCCGAGCCATGACACTCCGGGCAGGGTGTGCGAACCACTGTGCCCTTGCCCTGACACTGGGGGCAAGTGGTGATGTTGACGAAGGAGCCCAGCAGCGTGTGCTGCACCTGGCGGGTCTGGCCCGACCCTCGGCACTCGGGGCAGGTCTCGGGCGATGTGCCCTGTGCTGCGCCACTGCCACTGCAGACGGTGCAGGTCTCCAGGCGGCGCACCTCGACCTCTTTGTCGACGCCGAAGGCAGCCTCCTTGAAGGAGATCTCCAGCTCAGTTCGGATGTCGTTACCGCGCTGAGGGCCCCCTCGACCCGCCCGTCCGAAGCCGCCAAAGCCTCCAAGGTTGCCAAAGACCTCCGCGAAGATGTCGAAGGGGTCGCGCACACTGCCGAAGTCCACCCCGCCGAAGCCCGGTGGAACGTCTGTGCCATAGCGGTCGTACATCGCCCGCTTCTCGGCATCCGCTAGCACCTCGTAGGCGGCGTTGACCTCTTTGAATCGCTCCTCGGCGTCGGGCTCCTTGCTCACGTCGGGGTGATACTTGCGGGCAAGGTTGCGGTAGGCCTTCTTAATATCTTCCGGGCTCGCATCGCGGGAGACGCCCAGCGTGCTGTAGTAATCTTGACTCATCGTTGCTCCATCTGCCCTAAAACGTGGCACCAGCTTTGCCCCTGTTGCAGCACCAGGGAAAGACGGCTGCTACCGGGGTAATGCCGGCGAGTTGGCTTTCAGACCTTAGCTGTTCGTGCTGTCGGCAGTGTTCGGGTCCGGCGGCGTGGATGCTTCCTCGGCCGGCGGTTGGGACGCAGCAGGTCCCTTGGCTACCACCACCAGTGACGGACGAAGGATGCGGTCTCCGATTAGGTAGCCGGTCTCAATCTCCGCAACGATCTCGCCGTCGTTGAACCCCTCGACTTCCTGGTAGAGCACGGCTTCGTGGAATCCCGGATCGAAAAGATCTCCGGGCTTTAGTGCGATGGGGGTGACGCTCTCCGCTTCGAGGACAGACTTCACCTTACGTTCGACCAGGCGAATGCCGTCCAACCACGGATCGCTGCTAAAGGCCTCGGGAACCACCTCGAATGCGCGCTTGAAGTCATCGAGGATGGGTAGGAGTCGTGATAGCAGTTGAGTGTTCGCCGTGAGACGGTATTGTGCTTGTTCTGCCTCGGTTCGCTTGCGGAAGTTGGCGAAGGCGGCCTGCGAACGCTGCCACCCGTCCAGATACTCGGCTACTTTCTTCTCTGTCTCACTGAGCACCGCTTCGATCTGTGCAAGCTGCGCCACGAGAGCAGCGCTCTCGATCGCGGCCTTTTCCGCGCTGTCTGCGCTTACCTCTGTTGGCTGAACCGGCATATCGGGAGCGCCATCATCGGCAGTGTCGTTTCGAAGTTCCTCTTCCGTCATTTCAGTCTTGCCTCCGGAGATAGTGCAGGTTGTAACCCGTCCCGCGTGTCCTCAGGTGGGATCGGTCCGGGTTTTAGTTGAGTGAATCGTCGGTCCGTTCAAGGGATTTGACCTGAAAATCGGAGCGGACGTCGGGCTGGTAGATATCGTAGACGAGCTCGCCCAGAACGTTTGCGACAAACCGCACGGCCGAGATCGCCCGGCCGTAGTGCATGCGGATCGGTCCGACCACGCCCAGAGCACCGGTGGCGTAGTCGGCCACGCCATAGCGTGCAAGCACAATGCTGCAGGTGCGGAGCTCGTCCCACCGTCCCTCCCCGCCGATAAGCACCCGGACGCTTCCGATGCCCACTGAAGGGGTGAGCGTCTCGGCAACGACGGCCTGAAGCAAGCTGCGCTCCTCCAAGACACGGACAAGAGCGTTTGACGCGTCTTCGGCAACGGCAAACTCCGGGGCCTGAAGCAGATCGGACAGCCCGTGGTAGTAGAACTCGTCTGAGGGCTCTCCTTCGGCGCTGTGCATGGTCGACAGCACAAGCTGGGCAATGTCAGCCTCGAGCGGTGGGAACTCGTGCAAATGTTGCTTGATCTGGCCGGCATTCTTGCCCGCGCAGCTCTGATTCAGTCTATCGGCCGCCTCGCGCAGGGCATTCTGGGTCATTGGCTCGGAGAGCGCCAACATCTGTTGCTCGACGGTGCCACCTTCCATCACCAGAACCAGGAGCACGGCCCGGCCGTGAGTGGCGATGAGTTCCAGATGCTTGAAGATCGATTGTGTGGTCCGGGGTGCTGTCAGGATGGCGGCGGCCTGTGCTGCCTTCGCCAGAACAGTCGAGGCCAAGGGCATCCACTCCTCGATGCGGTTGCGGGCCTGGTAGAACTGGTGAGCGATCGTCCGTTGCTCGTTCTGGGGCAGCGATCGTTCTTCCATCAGACGCTCGACGAAGTAGCGGAAGCCCTGGTCCGTAGGCACCCGTCCGGCTGACGTGTGTGGCTGGAGCAGATAGCCCAGCTCCTCGAGGTGTGCCATTTCATTGCGCACCGTGGCGGGGCTCACTCCCAGCTCATACCGGTCCACGAGCGCACGCGAGGCGACCGTGCCGGCCGTCTCGACGTGCTCCATAACGATAAGTCTCAGGAGCATTTCCTGTCGGGGTGTAAGCGTACTCGCGTCTACCATAGGATATCCGTGGTCCTCGCTTAGCACTCGCATTCCGAGAGTGCTAACATAACCTGTGAAAATGATACCATGAAGGACATGCATGTCAATCATCTGCTGTTGTGCCATGCACCGCTGAGGTCCCCGGCAGCCTGTCTCAGAAGGGTGAGTCTAGGGAGTTTCCGGTTGGCGGTGGATGGGTGTACAATCTGAAACTGCTGACCGGGTATTTCGGTGATGGCATATGGCGCGAGTCCGGCCTCTTCGCGATGGACTGCGTGGGTGGCCTCGGCAAGTGTGTCCTACCTGCCGGGCGCCATCCCGATTCGTGTTCAGCCAGCCGAAAGGATCGTCATGACCCTCGCCCGGTTATAGCTTGTGAGGAGGACTGAAGCATATGATAGTAGCTCAAGCCATAGCGGAATCGGGTCTGCTGTCGCAAGATGCGATAAAGGCAACCTTGACGAAAGGTTTGGATGGCAAGTTTGCCGGGCAGAAAGTATTGGTTCTGATCCCCGACCACACGCGCTCGCTCCCGTTGCCCGAGCTTTTCCGTATGGTGGTCGAGGTTCTGCGCGATGCGAGCCAACTCACGGTCATGGTCGCACTGGGGACGCATCCCGGATATTCCGAAGAGGGACTCAACCGTTTGGTCGGTATCACGGCTGATGAGCGTGCCACTTGTTACCGGCACGTCCGCTTGATCAACCATACCTGGGACGATCCAACGGCACTCACATCGATTGGCGTGATCGATGCGGAAGAGATCAGAGAACTCGCCGGAGCAAGCTGGCATCCCTCCTTGCCGACCAGCATCGACGTGCGGATCAACAAGGCTGTCCTGGAACACGATGCCATCGTTGTCCTCGGGCCGACGTTCCCCCACGAAGTGGTCGGGTTTTCCGGTGGAGCGAAGTACTTCTTCCCGGGCATTTCGGGGTCTGATGTGATCAATGCTACCCACTGGTTGGGCGCGCTGGCGACGGTCGTCGGGACGATCGGCATCAAGGACACACCGGTCCGCGCCATGATCCATGCCGCTACGCGTCGCCTCAAGACGCCCGCGACGTTGGTGGCGCTCATCGTCGAGGGCCACGACGATCTGGTGGGTGTTTTGGTTGGTGACGTCTATGACACCTGGAGCGCTGCAGCCGACGCATCGTCGCGGCGTCACATCCAGTGGTGCGACCGGCCATTCAAGCGGGTGCTCTCCTGTTGCCCGCCGATGTACGACGAACTCTGGACCGCGGGCAAGTGTATGTACAAGATGGAGCCCGTCGTCGAGGTCGGTGGAGAGGTCGTGATCTACGCGCCGCACCTCGATGTTGTGAGTCATGTCCATGGTAAGTACATCTATGAAATCGGTTACCACATCCTGCCCTACTTCTTGAACGATTGGGAGCGTTATCGTCACATTCCATTGGGCGTGCTGGCGCATAGCACCCACGTGCGCGGTTCGGGTGTGATGGTGGATGGCGTGGAACGGCCGAATGCCACGGTGACGCTGGCGAGCCGGATCTCCCCTGAGGACTGTGCCAGGCTGAACCTGGGCTATCTTGATCCGGCCACTATCGATCCTGCGGACTGGCAAAACCGTGAGGATGAGGGCATTCTCGTCGTCGCCAGAGCGGGTGAGAAGCTATTCAAAGTCAAGTAAGGAGTACAAGATGCGATACGGTATCGACCTGAAGACAGAGGGAGCACTGGATCTGGTTTCACTGGGCGGACTGGTGCACCGCTTGGACCCCGGTGTGGTTCCTTTCCGCAAGGCGACCCATTGCGACATCCACGTGAGTGGTGGTGAGTTCAACGTCGCGGCGAATCTGTCCGACTGCTTTGGGATGAGGACGGGCATCGTGTCGGCGATGGTGGATTATCCCATTGGGGCCCTGATTGCTGAGCGTGTACGCGCTATGGGGGTGAAGCCGTTCTACAAGCACTTCGCCCACAACGGTGTCACCGGTCCGAATATGGCCGCGGTCTACTCCGATCGTGGACAGGGCGTGCGCGCACCGGTGGTCTTCTACAACCGCTCCAATGAGGCCGCGGCGCTGCTCAAGCCCGGCGACATCGATTGGGATGCCATCTTCCGCGAAGGTGTGCGCTGGTTTCACAGTGGCGGAATCTTTGCCGCGCTGTCCGAGACCACGGGGGCGGTGATCATCGAGGGGATGAAGGCCGCCAAGGCCGCGGGCGCGATTACCTCGATTGATCTCAATTACCGCGCCAAACTCTGGGACATCTGGGGCGGGCACGAAGTGGCCCTGAGGGTGTTGCGGCAGATCGTGGAACACGTGAACGTGATCGTTGGCAATGAGGAAGACCTGCAGATGGGCCTGGGCATTGCCGGCCCTGAGGTGACTGCTTCCGGTAGCGTACGATCTAAGCTTGATCCGAGTGCTTTCTTCGCCATGATCGACAAAGTGACTGTGATGTATCCCCAGGTCAAGATCGTGGCCACGACCCTGCGCGAGGTACACTCGACCAACCGGCACAGTTGGGGAGCGGTCGCCTGGATCGATGGCAAGACCTATCAGTCTCCCACGTGTGAGTTGGATGTCCTCGATCGCGTTGGTGGCGGAGATGGCTATGCGTCGGGCTTCTTCTATGGGCTGATGACCGGAGCCTCGGAGCAAGAAGCGGTGAACTTGGGGTGGGCTCATGGTGCTCTCCTGACCACCTTCCCGGGTGACACGACGATGGCAACCGTGGATCAGGTTCGTGCCTTCGCAAAGGGAGGCTCGGCGCGCATCCAGCGCTGATGGCTGAGCCTGGGATACCATAATGGGGAGAGAGGCCACGGGGGATCTTTATCTCCGGTGGCTTCTCTCTGCGCGACCTTTGACCAAGACGTGAAGACTGACCATAGAGGAGACCTATGCCGGAGCTAACGCAGACCGCACTTGAGCAACTGTGCATCAACACCATCCGATTTCTGTCGGCGGATGCAATACAACAGGCCAACTCAGGACATCCCGGCCTGCCCATGGGCACGGCGCCGATGGCTTTTGCGCTCTGGACGCGCCATCTTCGACACAATCCGTCCAATCCCACCTGGCCTGATCGCGATCGGTTCATCCTGTCCGGTGGCCATGGCTGCATGTTGTTGTACTCCCTACTCTATCTCACCGGTTACGATTTACCGCTTGACGAGCTGAAGCGGTTCCGCCAATGGGGGAGCCTGACCCCGGGCCATCCGGAGTTCGGGTTGACACCGGGCGTCGAGACCACCACGGGTCCGTTGGGGCAAGGGTTCAGCAATGGCGTCGGGATGGCGATCGCCGAGGCCCACCTGGCCAAGGTCTACAACCGCCCCGGGCACGAGATCATCAGCCACTACACCTATGGTATCGTCACCGACGGCGACCTGATGGAAGGCGTGGCTTCGGAGGCAGCGTCGCTGGCAGGGCATTTGCGCCTTGGCAAGCTCATCTACCTCTATGACGACAACAAAATCTCCATCGAGGGATCAACGGATCTCGCCTTTACCGAGGACCGGGCGAAGCGTTTCGAGTCCTATGGCTGGCACGTGCAGCATGTCGCTGATGCGCTGGATGTTGAGGCGATCGACTTGGCGATTCAGGCTGCCAAGCTGGATCCCCGACCCTCTATCATCATGGTACCGAATATCATCGGCTATGGCCTGCCCACGCGTGCGGGTACGGCCAAGGCTCACGGAGAGCCGGCTGGCGAGGCAGAGCTCCTGGGTGCCAAGGAGAACCTTGGGTGGCCGAAGGAGCCGCGCTTCTATGTGCCCGACGCGTCGTTGGCGTACTTCCACCAGGCAGTATCCCAGGGAGCGGTACACGAACAGGACTGGCAAGAGAAGCTCGCAGCGTATCGCGCTGCCTTCCCCGACCTTGCGGCTGAACTGGAGAGACGCCTGTCTGGCGAGCTCCCGCAAGATTGGGCCGATGGACTGCTCGAGTTCGCACCCGATGCCAAGGGGTTAGCATCGCGTGCTTCTTCAGGGAAGGTGCTTAATGCTATCGCGGATCGGCTGCCTGAGCTTGTCGGCGGATCGGCTGACCTGGCGCCCTCAACGGTCACGTGGATGGCCAGTAGCCCTGCGTTTTCCGGTGCCACCGAGGAAGGGAGTGATTCTTACGAGGGACGCAACTTCCACTTCGGGGTGCGCGAGCACGGGATGGGTGCGATCGTCAACGGCATGGCCTACCACGGCGGGATGATCCCGTTTGGGGCAACCTTCTTCGTCTTCTCGGACTATCTGCGGCCAGCGCTGCGTGTGGCCGCTATCTCTCACTTGGGTTCTATCTGGGTCTTCACTCATGACAGCATCGGCGTGGGGGAAGACGGCCCGACACACCAGCCCATCGAGCATTTGGCAGCACTACGGGCTATCCCCAACTTTGTCACCCTGCGTCCCGCGGATGCCAACGAGGTCCGTGAGGCATGGAAGATCGCGGTCGAGAGCCGCCATCGACCGACGGCGTTGGTGCTGACCCGGCAAGCCTTGCCCACGCTCGATCGCTCGCTCTATGCGCCCGCTGATGGTGTGCGCCGTGGTGCATACGTTTTGACCGACCTTGGGCTCCAAGATGCTGTGACAGAACCGCAGGTCATCCTGATGGCCAGTGGGTCGGAGGTGAGCCTGATCGTGGAAGCCGGATGCCGCCTGGCAGAGACAGGTGTCTCTGTCCGCTTGGTGTCCTTCCCCAGTTGGGAGTTGTTCGCTGAACAGAGTGCCGCCTATCAGGATGCCGTGCTACCGCCACATATCGCGGCGCGCGTGTCGATCGAGGCGGGTGTCTCACAGGGCTGGCATCGCTGGGTGGGCTCACGCGGCCAGGTTCTCAGCCTCGATCGCTTTGGCGCTTCGGCACCCGGCGCGACGGTCTTCGAGAAGCTTGGCTTCACCGTGGACAACGTGGTGAAGGCGGCGCTGTCGGTGCTTGCCTGACGGATCGAAGATGAGGGTAAGACAGCGGGTGACCCCTGTTGGAGAGGGCAGGAAGGGCATACGATGCACACCATACAACAACTACACAGGGCGGGGCAGTCGATTTGGTACGATAACATCCAACGTGGCTTGCTCGTCAATGGTGAGCTGGCCGGCATGATCGAACGGGGGGAGATCCGCGGTGTCACATCCAACCCGACGATCTTTATGAATGCGATCACCAAGTCGCGCGACTATGACGCGGGGCTGGTGCCATTGGCCAGGGCCGGCAATAACGCGCAGGAGATCTTCTGGCATCTGGCGATCGAAGACATCCGAACGGCGGCGGACCTCTTCCGGCCCATGTACGATGAAACGGATGGCGGCGATGGCTACGTCAGCCTGGAGGTGAGCCCCTACCTGGCGCACGACGCGGCAGCGACGTTGGCTGAGGCCAAGCAGCTCTGGGCGCGCGTCGACCGGCCAAATTTGTTGGTCAAGATCCCCGCGACCCTGGAAGGCCTGCCGGCGATTGCCGACGCGATTGCGGCTGGGATCAATGTCAACGTCACCCTGATCTTCGCGTTGGACCGCTATCGGGCTGTGATGGATGCGTATCTGAGCGGTCTGGAGCGGCGCATGGCAGCAGGCTTGGCCATCGACAGGATTGCGTCGGTGGCCTCCTTCTTCGTGTCTCGCGTCGACACCAAGGTGGATGCGCTCCTGGCAGCCCTGGTTGGCCGTGGCGGCGATGAGGCCGAAAGAGCGACGCACCTGCTGGGCAAGGCTGCCATCGCCAATGCCCGGCTGGCTTATGCTGACTACAAGACCACATTCGGTTCCTCACGCTTCAAGGCGCTTCGAGCGATCGGCGCTCGGGCGCAGCGCCCGCTCTGGGCTTCGACAAGCACCAAGAACCCGGCATACCGCGATGTGATCTACGTCGAGGAGCTGGTTGGCCCAAACACGGTCAACACGGCACCTCCGCAGACCGTAGCGGCGTTTCTGGATCACGGCATCGTGCGTCCCGGCAGTCTCGAGGAGAACGTAGCGGAGGCCAGCCAGGTTCTGGCTGATCTGAAGGCCCTCGGTATCTCCATGCAGACCGTAACGGATGAACTGGAGCAGGAGGGTGTGAAATCCTTTGCCGATGCTTTCACCGCTCTTCTCAGCGCTGTGGAAGCAAGTCGCAAGGTTGCCGTTGCCTCGGCCTGAGACCTCTGCCAGGGGGGACCTATGGCTTCGGATATGACGCCCGAACTGCAGTCGTCGTTGAAACGCCAGGCTGCGATTCATGCTGTCACCTTTGTGGAATCGGGCATGGTCGTGGGCCTAGGACATGGGAGTACCGCTATTCTGGCTGTTCAACAGCTTGCAGCGATGCTCTCTCGCCGCCAACTGAGCGACGTCCAGGGGATTCCCTGCTCACAGGCCACCCGAGCCGAGGCGCTCCGACTGGGTATTCCCCTGACCACGCTCGAGGAGCACCCGGTTGTCGATTTGACCATCGACGGCGCGGATGAGGTCGACCCGGCCCTGAACCTGATCAAAGGCGGCGGGGGGGCGCTCCTGTGGGAGAAGATCGTCGCGCAGGTCAGCCGCCGTGAGATCATCGTCGTGGATGTCTCGAAGGTGTCACCGGCTCTGGGGACACACTGGGCCGTGCCCGTGGAAGTGATCCCCTTTGGCTGGCGAACACAGGCCGCCTACCTGGAATCACTTGGGGCGCGAGTCCATATGCGCCTCACGAATGAGGTTCAGGGGGGCGCGGGTGGCGGTCCTGATACGGGTTTCGGAGGACTTCCGTTCAGGACCGATCAGGGCAACCTCATTCTGGACTGTGATTTTGGCCCGATCGGTGACCCTCTTGACTTGGGAGCACGGCTGGATGTCCGAGCCGGCATCGTGGCTCACGGGCTGTTTCTCGGCCTGGTCACCGACGTGATTGTTGCCTCGCCCTCCGGTCTGGAGCACCTGCGGCGGGGGGTGCCGGCA
>MTKY01056342.1_pt1 | contig 10122 bp, 7 predicted proteins | sample 1042731 | NCBI WGS metagenome assembly MTKY01 (sample SAMN06212206, study PRJNA360538) | anaerobic digester metagenome | biome: Wastewater treatment plant; material: sludge; isolation source: anaerobic digester fed with sludge from wastewater treatment plant | place: Denmark: WWTP Soeholt ... | reverse complement strand
TCCACAGCCGGAAAAGCCTCTTCCAGCACCTGAAAAATGATGCCGGCCTGGCTGGTTCCGCCCGGATTGCGGGCATATACCATCCAGGTGTATTCACCAGGGGGCAGGTTCCCCACCGGCCAGAAGGTGGATGTCCCCCAGGGCAGCGTTAGCAGCGAACCATCTGCCCGCTGCAGGGTGGAGGAATACTCCTGCCCGCCGTCCTGGTTGTCCCAGCGTAAAGTTAACGAATCCAGCTGGCTCGGATTGCGGCGCAGGTCAAAGCCGGGAAACGATGGAGCCGGCGTACGGGGGGGCATGGTTTGATATTCAACCCTGAGCGAACTGGGTTTTCCGGCATTTAAACGGTTATCCGCCAGGTTGGGATCCGATCCCGTCAGGGTTTCTGCCCGGCCGGTATAGTTCTGACCATCAAACAGGATGGCTCGCACCTTTGAACCCACCCAGATGGATTCGGCATCGTCATCGCCCAAATCCTTTAGATCCGGATACTCCCCCACATTATAGAGCCTGCAGCGAGTGGAAGCTCCAATATAGTTGGTGTTGGCATAAAGCGCCACCTGGTTGCTGGCCGGGCGGCAGATTTTCACCGGCTCAGGGCAGTTGGCGTTATTAACGACGTTGATTTCCGACTGTACCGGCGACTGGTTTCCCAGCACATCGGTGATGACCAATCCCAGGCGAAAAGGACCATTTGGAATGCCAGAATTGCAGACATTGATAACAGAGGTAAAAGGAGAAACGCTTTGAGAGGCGCCGATGGGCTTCCACACGCCATCATAATTCGCCATCACCTGCATGCCGGCAACCTTAAGCGCACCCCCACCCCAGCCGCTTACGATCAGGTCGGAGTCTTCGATGATGTGATGCGAAATCGGTGAAATCAATCCTCCGAAGGGAGTGATCTCCTCTTCCGGACCATTGTCAGAAACCAGCAAGTTTCCTTCGACATATTGCGTCCCATATTGTGGGAATTGGGTAGCCTCGTATTTCGTGCGCGGTTGGCCGTTATTGATTTTCACTTCATCGAAGCGGACATCAACAGAATTTCCCCAATAAGAGTATGGATTGGTATGCACCATAAAGTGCAGGTGATGCCCCGAACTATAACCGGTATCGTCGGCGTTGCCGATGTATTGGTTGCGATAAACCTTTGCTCCCTGTTGGCGCAGCGCCGCAGGGATGCTGTTGTAAGCCAGGTGCAGGTAGAGCTGGTAGGTGGTTGGGTAGGTGGTGCGGTCTTCCAGTACCAGGTAATTGGAGCAGTTTTCAGACCCGTTGGCACAGTTCCAATAGGCGTATTTTACCGTTCCCGCCCTGGAAGCCCGTAAAGCAAACATGCTCCCATCGGCAAAATCGTATGCATAGCGGCAGGATTCCAGACTGCATGATTTGTAGATGAGGAAATGGCCGATGCTGCCGGTAATGTACACCCCTTTGCCCTTTTCCCAGGGCAGGCGGTAGCCGGTATAAACGCTGGAAGCGGCAGCTTCTGACTCCGGCGTGGATGGAACCAGTCCGGGACGTTGTTCCGCCGGAAGCAGTGCCGGGGGAATTTCCGTCAGCGCAGTTTCAAAATCTGCATCCGCCTGAAGGGTAACCTTCCAGCCATGCGGAGCGCCGGTTGAGCGTTGGGCAATCGCCAGGCCCGGTTCGCTGGCGATAACCTGGCCGGTATCCCGGTCGGAATATGACAGCCAGACCAGCGCCAGGTCTCCGGTGGCAGCGATGTCCAGGTGGTCGATCGTGACATCGAAGATAACAAAACCGAGCACATCCTCCCGGTGAGCGTTTACCGCGTCCATCACGGCGCTGCGGATGGCAGCATCATCGTTCACTTCCAGCTGCGCTTGCGCCGGCTGAAGGGTGGAACAAAGGCAGGCAACGGCAAGGAGGATGGAAACCAGCGCTCGCGCCGGGTGGGAAAAAGATCGAGTGCGCATCCTACCCATCATAGCAAGAATCGTTCCCAATAGACCTGATAGTTTTGTAAGTAAAAGAAAACCGGGGAATTACCCCGGCAGGAAACCCGTGAAAGACAGGCGCATTATTTTGCCAGGCTGGCGACGAACAGATCGAGCGCCAGGTCCAGATCCATCTGGCTGCTCTTGTTGGCAAGGTCGATCTCCATCAACTGGCGGTAGATGCCCTCCAGCCGCGGAAGGGAATAACGCTGCGCCTGAGCCATCAGCCGGCCGGAGACAAACCCCAAAATCCGCAATTCGCGCGTCACATCCGCCGCCTGTCCGCCCTCATCCATTATTTCACGCGTTTGCAGCAGCAGGCGGAACTGGCGCACAAACATGCCAAAGACGCTCTGCGGATCATCCTCCTCAAGAAGACGGTGGAGCAATTCCACCGCCTGGCGGGAGTCCCCCTGGGCGGATAAATCGATCATTTTGAAGATGTTGGCGGAAGCGCGGGTATGGCAAAGTTTCTCCACATCCGCCCGTGTAACCTCGCGTTTGAAATCTGCATACAGCAGGCATTTTTCAATTTCGAGGCTGGCCTGGCGGGTATTGTTGCCCACCCTATCGCTCATGGCGGCGGCGGCCGCCGGTTGAATGGCGCCGCCCTGGCGTTTAGCCTCTTCCAGAATCCAGCCCGGCATCGAACGAGGATCCGGAAGGCTGCAGCCAACCAGTCTAGCGACTACGGCCGACGCAGCAGCCCATTTTACGAGCCAGTGCCGGGCATTCAACAGGGCGAACGCCTGTTCCCGGAATTTATAGGTATCCTCCACCATCAGCACCACCAGCGTGCATTCCGGTTTGGCATCGAGCAGGCCGGTCAGGCGTTTTTGAGCCGCCTCCCCCTTGATGCGTGCCAGGGGGTTCTTCAATACCACCAGGTTATGGGCAGTAAAAAAAGGGAGCGCCTGCAGAGCAGAAACCAGCTCCATATCTCTGGCTTTTTCGCAATCCAAAACGGTGGTGTTCAGCTGCGCATCCCCGCCGGCGGCGGTCTGCTCCTGGCATTCGCGCACAATGCGCTCCATAGCCAGCTCGTCGTCGCCGTGCAGGATAATCACACCGTATTGGAGCCAGTTTTCTGGGGAATTGGAGCTCACGCCTGCTCCTTGCGGTTTATCTGGGTGCGGATGCGGTGAATGGTCATGTTCGAGCGGTCGCGGCGCATAATTTCAATCACGCGCAGGTCGCCAATATCCGCCCGGGTGGTAACGCGCGCCTGCAGCCATGGTCCAAGCGGCTGCGTGAAGATCAACGCCAGCGTAACCAGGGCGACCACCAGCGGCCAGCGCTCCAGTTTTTTCTTCCATGTGGCGCCCCCGCCCAGGGTAGCCAGCCAGGCGGCTGTGCCTCCGGCCAGGCCGGCGGCGACAAAATTGGTGCCGCATCCGGCATGAACTGCCAACCCCACCTCGCCCGCCTGCAGGCGCACGATGGCCTGGTTGACGGCGGCTTTGACTTCCTCAGTGGGAACCGCCCCCGCCAGCCAGAAACCGCCGGAGTCTGAATAGCCGGCCAGGCTGCGATGCGGGTTTCGGGCCGCCAGTATATTGAGCGTGGCATGTTCCAGCGCGTGGTTGCGCCGGATGGTGGAGATCATTTTTGTGTTCAGAAAGGATTGAGGTGCAGACATGTACCCTCCTTGAATATTTAAGGTTTGTTTTTGTCAGGCTGGCTGCCATCAACAAGCGCCAGGGATAGCGCTTCGCGCAGCGAGCGGGCTTCACGGATGGCAATACCATCTGGCAGCTGCTCGCCCCTGCGAATCCGGCGTGGAATGATCGCCTGCCGGAATCCCAGCTTGGCGGCTTCGCGCAGGCGGGCGCCCATCTGGTTTACCCAGCGCAGTTCACCGGAAAGGCCGATTTCACCGATCAGCACCGTGTCGGCCTGCACGGAAACATCACGGAAAGATGAAGCCAGCGCGGCTGCAATTGCCAGGTCAGCCGCCGGTTCATCGATGCGCAAACCGCCAACCACGTTGACAAACACGTCCTGTTCTGCCAGGCGCAAGCCCAGGCGGCGGGTGAGCACGGCTGTCACCAGCAGCAGGCGGTTAAAATCCACCCCGTTCGGCGTACGGCGCGGGTTTCCCAGATTGCTGAAGGTGGTCAATCCCTGAATCTCCACCAGCAGGGGACGCGTGCCCTCCATGGTAACCGCCACAGCCGAACCCGGTGAATTGATCATGCGTTCAGCTAGGAAGGCTTCGGAAGGGTTGGTGATCTCCACCATGCCCTGTTCGCGCATTTCAAACACTCCAACTTCAGAGGTGGCGCCAAAGCGGTTTTTTACCGAGCGCAGCAGCCGGTATGACTGGTAGCGGTCGCCTTCCAGGTAGAGAACAGTGTCGACGATATGTTCCAGCACGCGCGGCCCGGCAATCATGCCTTCCTTGGTGACATGCCCGATCAGGAACACTGCCATGCCGGTTGTCTTTGCCATTTCTCGCAGGCGGTTGGCACATTCGCGTACCTGGGTCACCGATCCGGCTGTGCTCTGCAGCGATGAGAGGTACATCGTCTGAATGGAATCCACAACCAGTACCGTAGGATCCAGATGGCGCGCCTGGTCAAGAATCAGATCCAGGTTGGTTTCGGTCAACAAGAACAAATCCTCCGGCATGGAGCCGGTGTCTGCGCTGCGCGCCAACCGCAGAGCGCGCATCTTGATCTGGCGCTCCGATTCCTCGCCGGAGACATACAGCACGCTCGCTTTTTGCCCAGCAGCAAGTGTACCTGCCATATCCATTGCCAGCTGCAGTAAAAGCGTGGATTTTCCGATGCCCGGATCTCCGCCCACCAGCACGATGGAGCCGGGAACGATGCCGCCCCCCAGCACGCGGGCAAATTCCTGGATGGGCAGCGCCAGGCGCTCTTCGGCGTCTCCTTCGATTTCGCTCATGCGCCGCGGAACCGCTCCACGCTGGCTGCCGCGTGTGGGAACTGCAGAAAGCCCTTCAGCCGGGGAAACGATCTCCTCCACCATCGAACCCCACGAACCGCATTGCGGGCATTTTCCCAATGCGCGCGGCGAGGTTCTGCCGCAGTTCTGGCATACGTACTGTGTGAGGGTTTTTGACATGGATTCTCCGGCTCTGATTATGTTTTTATTATACCCAAGGGAGGTTGGGGGTTTCCCAAATTCGGTATATTCATTATTGATTCATGCGCAAAGTATCACAGGGATATTTGTAGTAGGGCAAGAAATAAAAAAACAGGCGCCTTTTGTAGGGCGCCCGTTTGTTGGTTATGCTCCGGCTTTCACCGGCTCTTCTGCCGCAGGGTGTTCTTCAGGCCGTTTCAAAATAATCTGGCCGTCGTCATCCACATCCACAATCACCGTGTCACCCGTCTTAAACTCATTCGCGAGCACCAGGTCAGAGAGCCGGTCTTCCACTTTAAGCTGGATGACGCGGCGCAGCGGCCGGGCACCCATGTCGGGGTCGTACCCCTCAACGGCTATCTGATCCAGGGCAGCCGGTGTGGCTTCCAGGTGAATTTCGCGCTCCTTCAACCGTTCGGATACTTTGTCCAGTTCGAGCGTCACAATGCTGCGGATATGCTCGCGGTTGAGAGATTGGAAGACGATGACGCTGTCCACGCGGTTGATGAACTCCGGCCGGAAAACGCGCTTGAGCGAATCAAGCAGCATCTTGCGCATTTCTTCATACGCCTGTGCTTCCTCCACTTTTTCATCACGTTTGACGGTGAATCCCAGGCTGCTCTGGCGGCGGATCATATCCGCGCCGATGTTGGAGGTCATCACAATCAGACAGTTGCGGAAATCGACCCGGTGGCCGCGGGCATCCGAAAGCTGGCCTTCTTCCATGATCTGGAGCAGGATATTGTGCGCTTCGGGATGTGCCTTTTCGATCTCGTCGAACACAACAATCGAGTAAGGGTGGCGGCGAATGGCTTCGGTAAGCTGCCCGGCTTCTTCAAAGCCGACATAGCCGGGGGGCGCTCCCACCAGCCGGCTGACGGTATGGCGTTCCATAAACTCGGACATGTCCAGCTGGATGAGCGCTTCTTCGCTGCCAAAAAGGAAGCGCGCCAGCGCCTTGGTCAATTCTGTTTTACCAACGCCGGTGGGACCTAAAAAGATGAAAGAGCCGATCGGACGGCGGGGGTCCTTCAAGCCGGCGCGCGCGCGCCGCACAGCCTTTGAAATAGCTTCGATCGCTTCTTCCTGCCCGACGATGCTCCTGCGCAGTTCGGCTTCCATGTTCAGCAGACGCACCGATTCTTCGGTCGCCAGCTGCATAATCGGTACTCCGGTCCACATGGAAACCAATTCGGCAATGTCATCCGGCGTAACCACCGGACTGGTGCTTCGATCCCATTCGTCGCGCAGGGTTTCCAGTTTCTGCTTCAGATCGCCTTCCTGTTTGCCAAGCTCAGCCACCCTGTCAGCCTGGTCGTTTTCCGAGGCTTCCTGTCGTTTTAGGCGCAGTTCGTGAATTTCAGCCACCAGCTGTTTGTACGTCTGGGCGGCCGGGCTCTTGTACATGCGCACGCGGGAAGCGGCTTCGTCCACAAGGTCGATGGCTTTATCGGGCAAAAAACGCCCGGTGATATAGCGGGCAGACAGCTTGGCGGCAGCTTCCACCGCCTCGTCCGAAATGACCAGCCGGTGGTGTTCCTCGTACATGCGCCGCACGCCCTGCAAAATCTGGATGGTTTCCTCCACGCTGGGCTCGTTGACCACGATCGGCTGGAAGCGCCGTTCAAGTGCGGCATCGCTTTCGATGTGCTTGCGATATTCATCCAGCGTGGTGGCGCCGATCACCTGCAGCTCTCCGCGCGAAAGGGCGGGCTTGAGGATATTGGCGGCGTCCACCGATGAACCGGCTGCGCCGGCGCCGACCAGCATATGGACTTCGTCGATGAAGAGGATGGCGCCGGTGGTTTTTAATTCCTCGATAACGCGCTTCAGGCGTTCCTCAAACTGGCCGCGGTACATGGTGCCGGCCACCAGCGAACCCACATCCAATTGCAAAACGCGTTTTCCGAGCAACGGAGCAGGGACTTCGCCGGCGATGATGCGCTGCGCAAGGCCTTCCACGATGGCGGTTTTCCCAACACCTGGTTCGCCGATCAGGGCGGGGTTGTTTTTGTTGCGGCGCGCCAGAATCTGGATGACGCGTTCAATCTCCATTTGCCGGCCAATGACCGGGTCAAGCTTGCCTTCCTCGGCTTTATCCGTCAGGTCGACGGCCAGTTGATCCACCATGGGGGTTTTGGCGCTGCCAGACTGCGGCTCTGTGCGCGACGGAGCGCGCCCGGTTGTGGCTGCAGCGGCTGCCGGCCGGTCTTCCTGCATCACGCGCCGCGTCTGGCGGCGCACCTGTTCCGGCGTAACGCCAAGCTTCTTTAACACTTCCAGCGTAAGGTCTGCCCGTGAACCGACCAACCCGAGGAGCAGGTGTTCGGTGCCGATATAGTGATGGCCAAGCATCTTGGCTTCCTCGATGGCGTTCTCCAGCACTTGCTGGGTTCCCTGAGAAAGCTCAATTTTGGCTTCGGTATTTTCCCCGTATCCGCTGATGCGTTCCACAATCTCACGCACACGATCGGGTTCCAATCCCAAATCACGCAATGCGCGGCTGGCAATGCCATCTTCTTCTTGAATCAAACCCAACAGCAGATGCTCGGTATTGATGGTTCCCTTGCGAAAATGCTCCGCTTCCTGATGCGCCAGGGAAAGCACCCGCCTTGCCCGCTGGGTAAATCGTTCCATTCCGGCCAAAGTCTTATCCTCCTACGTGTAAACCATCTCTGCAAACGCCTGACGATCGTTGACCATCGAATGTGCGCCAGATGGCGATACTTTTTATCTGATTTATTTTGATTCTACCAGTTTTTTGCGTCGATTGCGAAAACAGGCAGGGTTATAAAAGCATCCGGCAATATACCGGATGCCTTCATAAATCAAGAGTTCTTCAACTAATTCAAAAGGTACGCAAGAATCCACCGGGTGGTGGCGAGCAGAGAGTCGGTATGTGTGCGTTCATAGTTATGAGAAGCATCCACGCCCGGGCCAATCAACGCCACCGCCACATCGCCTCCGGCGCGCCAGAATGCTTCACCATCTGAACCGTAGTATGGGTATACATCCACCTTGTAGTCGATCTCATGGCTGTCTGCCAGGTCGCGCAGGCGATTGCTCAGCCCGTGGTGATAAGGACCGCCGCTGTCCTTGAGGCACAGTGTGGAGTGAAATTCGTCCGAATTCTGCCCATCGCCGATGGCAGCCATATCCACGCATACCAATTCCGCCAGGTCCTGGGGGAATCCGCAGGCTGCGCCGTGTCCCACCTCTTCGTAGTTGGTGATGAGGAGGGTGGTGGTCTGCCTGGGTTTCAAGCCCGCCTTCTGCATAGCTTTCACCGCGCCAAAAATGCAAGCCACACCGGCTTTGTCATCCAGGTGGCGCGAACGCACAAAGCCGTTGGTTAATTCCACGCGCGGGTCAAAGGCGATAAAATCGCCCACTTCAATGCCCAGTTTGCGGACATCGTCGGCATTGAAGACCTTTTCATCCAGGCGGACTTCCATATTATCGCCGCTGCGCTGGGTGTCATTGGTCTTTCCGCCGTGAACATGGCTGGAAGCCAGCGAAATCAGAATCGAACCGCGGATTTTTGCCCCGCTGCGGGTGAAGACCGTAACGCCCTCGCCCTCAACGGCATTCCAGGCATACCCGCCCACCTGGCTCATTTTCAGGCGCCCGTTGCCCTTGATCTCCTTAACCACGGCGCCAAGCGCATCCACATGGGCGGTCAGTGCGCGGGGAGAATCATGGCTTTCGCCAGCCAATGTGATAACCAACCCGCCCTTGCGTGTGCGCGTTTGGGTGAGGTTCTCATCGCCTGCAAAGGCTTTCTCCACGAAGGTAATGGCTTCGTCGCAGAAACCGGTGGGGCTGGGTGTATTGCACAGGTCTGCCAGGAAATGGACCAGACCTTCGATATCTATAGGGGGGAGTGTCATGTCAATTCTCTCTAGGGTGTATGTTGGACAAGAAGGTTAGAAGGATTTCCCTTCAAACTCGGAAATGATCTTTCGCCATTCGGCAGATACCGGAACGCTGGCATGGGCATGATAATCGTACGCCACCATAACCACTTCAGCCGTCCCATGCACGATTCCCTTTTCAGTATCTTCCAGCCGGGAAGCCATGGTAAGGCTCTTGTTGCCGATCTTTTCCACGCGCATGCCAACCCGCAGGCTGCTCTCCAGGAAGATGGGCGATAAGAAGGCAATATGCACATCCGCCACAATCAGGGGAAGCTCCAGAAAGTTTTGGCCATCGATCAGCCCCAGGTTTAACAGGTAAGCAAAGCGTGCCTGCTCAACATAGGACATGAATTTGGCATTATTGACATGCCATTGCGGGTCAAGATCGGAATAACGTACCACGATGGGGTAGTAAAAACGGAATTCATCCATGGCATAATTATACCTGCTTGAGAGAACCACACCCATTACGCTAAAGGTCATCAGGATGGAATGATCTTAGTCACTACCGACAGATTTCACTTTCTCATACAATTAGACATTAAGTAGAGTATTTTTACCCTAATTACCAAATGAGGAAATTATCCATGCAGATTACACGTCAAGCTGACTATGCATTACGGGCCATGCTCTATCTGGCTCGTATGGAACCCAACAAACGTGCTTCGACCAGTGAGATTGCGGATTTTCAACGCATTCCACCCTCATTTCTAGCCAAGATCATATCCCAATTATCCATTGCGGGTCTTATTCATACCTCCCGCGGCGCCCGGGGAGGCGTTTCGCTGGCAAAAGCCCCGGAAGATGTGACCATTCTTGAGGTGGTTGAGTCCATCGATGGACCGATTGCTTTAAACGAATGTACCTATGACCCCTCGGTATGTCCCTTTGGTAAAAATTGCCCAATCCATGATGTATGGTGCCAGGCACAGATCGAGCTGGTCGATAAGCTTCGAAACACCACCTTCAGGGATTTACTAAAAGCCTGATTTTTGGCAACCAATCCACTGACATGAACCCAATTACCTGAAGAAAGAAGGAGCGCATGGCACAAGGCACCCCGATGAGGTGGGGGAGCTGCGCGACAAACACCAGGATCGCGAGGGCGTTCACGAACCCCACCAGATCGG
>MTKY01052483.1_pt1 | contig 10123 bp, 10 predicted proteins | sample 1042731 | NCBI WGS metagenome assembly MTKY01 (sample SAMN06212206, study PRJNA360538) | anaerobic digester metagenome | biome: Wastewater treatment plant; material: sludge; isolation source: anaerobic digester fed with sludge from wastewater treatment plant | place: Denmark: WWTP Soeholt ... | reverse complement strand
CGCAACGTGGATGCGCGTGCTGGGCGCGGCGGGCGGGCGGCTCGACCAGACGCTGGCTAACGTCCTGCTGCTGACGCTCGACGCGCTGGCCGGGCGCGACGTGCGCCTGGTTGCCGGGCGGCAGACGCTGTGGCTGATCGGCCCCGGCGATCACGCCCTGGACGGCGCGCCGGACGACACGATCTCGCTCATCCCGCTGGGCGGCGACGCGCGCGGCGTGCGTACCGAGGGGCTGCGCTACCCCCTGCGCGGCGAGACGCTGCGCTTCGGCCCGGCGCGCGGCGTGAGCAACATCATCGCGGAGGCGGGGGCACGGGTGGCGCTCGACGAGGGAACGCTCGTCGTGGTGCACACACCGGGCAGGGCGTGAGAGAGTGGTCAGTGATCAGTTATCAGTTCTCAGCAAAAGCGCGGCCTGCTCGGATGTGTGCAAAGGTTGTCAGGGACACGTGCGACGCCGGCAGTAGCCTCACCCCCAGCCTCGCTGCGCTCGGCTTGCCCCCTCTCCACGTCGTGACGTCGTGGAGAGGGGGCGGGGGGGCGGACGAGGCGCGTCAGCGCCGAACGGGGGTGAGGCTAAGGAGCGCAACCGCCCTGCCTGAAAGGTTTTGCACTCACCCGCCTGCTCAGTGAGGTTCTTGCTGAAAACTGACAACCGATCACTGAAAACTGATCACCAGGAGTGACTCATGGGACACACAACAGCACGCCGACGCAGTGCCAGCGCGCGGCTCATCGTGGACGTGACGCGGGCAGTGACCCTGACCGCCGTCGCCGCCATTGTGCTGGCCTTCTTCGCGTCCGGCGCGCTGCAACTGGCTATCGAAGTGCGCGCCCAGGAGAACCTGTCGCTGCACACGGTCTTTCCGTCGGTGGACGCCGTGCGCAGCGCATGGGACGCGCACCAGGCCCGTCTGCTGGAGGAGCACATCCCTGAAACGCTGTGGGAGACGCTGGTCGGGCTGGCGATGGCGACCGTGCTCGGCGTGACCATCGCCGCGCTGATGGACTTCTCGCGGGTGCTGCGCTGGCTGCTGTACCCGCTGCTGGTCGTCTCGCAGACGATCCCCATCTTTGCCATCGCCATCCTGCTGATCCTGATCTTCGGCTTCGGCAGCGGCCCCAAGATCACGGTCGTGGTGCTGTTCTGCTTCTTCCCGGTGGCGCTCAACACGTTCAGCGGCTTGCAGTCCGCCGACCCGGAGCTGCTCTCGCTGTTGCGGGCGATGGGCGCGAACGCCCGCCAGGTGTGGATGAAAGCGCGGCTGCCGGCGGCTATGCCGTCGTTCTTCGCCGGGCTGCGCATCGCGGCGACGTACAGCGTCGTGGGGGCCATCTTCGGCGAGTACATCACCGCGCAGCGCGGGCTGGGCGTCTTTCTCAAGCGGTCGTACAGCAGCTTCCGGCTCGACCAGGCGTACCTGGCGATTCTGCTCACGGCGCTGCTCAGTCTGCTGCTGGTGCTGCTGGTCAACCTGGTGGAGCGGCTGGCGCTGCGCTGGTACTACACGTCGCGGCGCACGTCGTGGCGCGGGCCGGGGATTTATTGAGCGGTCAGCCGTCAGCGAGAACGAAGGCGCGAACGTTTCTGTTCTTGCTGACTGCTGATAGCTGATAGCTGATAGCGACGCTATCGTCCGCCAGAATGGGGGATGAGTCTCATGATCGTCTACACAGACAGCCTGGACGGCATCACCGCTGAGAAACTGCACGGCTTCTTCGTCGGCTGGCCTCATCCGCCTGCGCCGGAGACGCACCTGAAGGTGCTCTCGCGCAGCAGCGCGGTCGTGCTGGCCGTGGACGACAGCACCGGGCAGGTGGTGGGCTTCATCACGGCGATTAGCGACGGGGTGCTGGCCGCGTCCATTCCCCTGCTCGAAGTGCTGCCTGCTTACCGGGGACAGGGCATCGGCTCGGAGCTGGTGCGGCGTATGTTGGACAAGCTGCGGCGTTTTTACGCGATTGACCTGATGTGTGACGCGGAACTGCAACCTTTCTACGCCCGTTTCGGGATGCGCTCCTACACCGGCATGATCGTGCGGAACTATGACAGGCAATCGGGTGCTAACCCAGGAGTAGAATGAGAAGAGCCTTACGTACGACGGTAGCCCAACGCCCGATCCGTGCTGATGGCTGATCGCTGAAGGCTGTTAGCTGAATTGGAGGAACGCGCATGGATCACCAACTCAACCGCCGGAGCTTCTTGAAGACCGCCGCCGCTGCGGGCAGCTACGCACTGGTGGGGAGCGTGGCGAACCTGCGCGCCTCGGCGCAGACCGCGCCACGCATCCTGCCCGTCCGCCGCGACGAGGTGCCGCCCGCGACCATCGCCTTCGTCAAGACACAAGATCGCGCGGCGGGCGTGGCCCGCGCGCTTGACCTGCTGGGCCTCAACCCCGTCGAGGGCAAGCGGCTGCTGATCAAGCCCAACTACAACACGGCAGACCCGTGCCCCGGCTCCACGCACAACGACACGCTGCGCGCGCTGGTCGCCTGGGCAGGGGCGCAGGGCGCAGACGCGATCAGCGTCGGCGACCGCAGCTACGCCGGGGCGCGCGCGGTGATGACCCGGCTGGGCGTCTTCTCCCTGGCCGAGGAGCTTGGGTTCGAGGCGATCCCCTTCAACGACCTGCCGGACACGCCCGATAACTGGGAGTGGGTGCAGCCGCAGGGCGGGCACTGGCGGTACGGCTTCCTGATCGCGCGGGCCGCCGTAGACGCGGAGGTGCTGATCACCACAAGCTGCCTGAAAACGCACCAGTACGGCGGGCAGATCACCATGTCGCTCAAGAACTCGGTCGGCCTGCTGCCCAAAGCGGGGCGCGTTGGCGACCGGACGGTAGACCTGATGAACGAGCTACACGGCTCGCAGCACATGCGCAAGATGATCGCCGAGATCAATCTGGCTTACACGCCCGATCTGGTCGTCGTGGATGGCATCGAAGCGTTCACGCATGGTGGGCCAATGACCGGCACCCGCGCCCTGGCCGAGGTAGTGCTCGCCGGGATGGATCGCGTCGCGCTGGACGCGGTGGGCGTGGCCATCCTGCGCAAGTTCGGCACGACCGATACAGTCAGCCGGGGGCGCATCTTCGACGTAGAGCAGATCGCTCACGCGGCGGCGTTGGGCCTCGGCGTGGGCAGCGCCGAGCAGATCACGCTGCTCACCGACGACCCGGCCAGCGCCGCCTACGCCGCCGAGATCGAGACGATCCTGCACGAGCAGGGGTGAGTGAGAGCGAACCCCGTTCAGCCATGGAGACAGCGAAGCAGTGACCGGGCGCACCCGGCAGAAATATGGAGTGTGGAGAGTGCACAATGAACCGTAGATATGCAGTTGTTACGCTCAGCCTCTTGTGGGCGCTGGCCCTGCTGCTGCCGCCCGCGCTGGCCCAGGAGGGCACCCCGACGCCCGATCCGCTCGGCGGAGCGACCGAGTTCGCCCGCGCGGATGAGCGCACCGCCGTCACGCTGATGCTCGACTGGACGCCGAACACCAATCACACCGGCTTCTACGTCGCCCAGGCGCTCGGCTACTACGACGAAGCTAACCTGGACGTGACCATCCAGGAGCCGACCGATCTGCTCGTCGAGGCGGTGGTGACCAGCGGTGCGGCGCAGTTCGGCGTCGGCTACCAGGAATTCTTCACCTATGCCCTGGCTGACGGGATGCCGCTGGTATCGGTGGCGGCGATCATCCAGCACAACACGTCGGGCTTCATCACGCTGGCTGACCACGACCCTGTCGCCCGCCCCGCCGATCTCGTCGGGCTGCGCTACGGTGGCTTCGGCCAGCCCGACCTGGAGACAGCGATCATCAACACGCTGCTGCTCTGCGACGGCGCGGAGCCGGACTCCTTCGAGTACGTGGACGTGGGCTATGTGGATGCCTTCGAGCTGATGGCCCGCGAGCGCATTGACTTCGCCTGGATGTACTACGCCTGGACGGGCATCGAGGGCGAGCTGCGTGGCCTCGACCTGGATACGATCATGCTCATGGATCACTTCGACTGCATCCCCGATTACTACACACCGATCCTGATCACCAGCCAGGCGATGATCGAGGAACAGCCGGACGTGGTCGCTGCCTTCGTCCAGGCGACGGCGCGCGGCTTCGCCTACGCCATCAGCAACCCGGCGGAGGCGGCGGATATCCTCATCGCGGCAGCGCCGGAAGTGGACGCCGACCTGATCCGGGCCAGCGCCGAGTGGCTCGCCCCGCACTACCAGGCCGACGCGCCACGTTGGGGCGAGCAGTCGCGCGAGGTGTGGTGGAGCTTCAGCAACTTCCTGGTGGAGCATGGCATCCTGACCGGGGGCATTGACGCGGACGCGGCCTTCAGCAACGCATTCCTGCCGGGTGAGGTGAGCGAGTGAGCGCACCGGCGGGCACTCCCTGCCTGGAAGTGCGCGGGATCAGCAAGACGTTCACCGACGGCGGGCAGACCGTGCGCGCGCTGGAAGACGTGAGCTTTGCCGCCTGGCCGGGCGAGTTCATCACCATCATCGGGCCGAGCGGCAGCGGCAAGAGCACGCTGTTCAACCTGATCACCGGGCTGACTCAGCCGGACGAGGGCGAGATCGTCCTGGAGTGCGGCCTCGTGCCCGACCGCGCCGGGCGCGTCGGCTACATGCCCCAGCGCGACCTGCTGCTGCCCTGGCGCACTGTGCTCAACAATGTCATCCTCGGCCCGGAGCTGGACGGGCGCTCGCGCCGTGAAGCGCGCCGTCGCGCCCGCGAGCTACTGCCGCTCTTCGGCCTGGACGGGTTCGCTGACGCCTTCCCGGAGACGCTCTCCGGCGGGATGCGCCAGCGGGCGGCCCTGCTGCGCACCTTCCTGACCAATCGCGAGGTGCTGCTGCTCGACGAGCCGTTCGGCGCGCTCGACGCGCTGACCCGCCGCGAGCTACAGCGCTGGCTGCTCGGTGTGTGGGAACGGTTCCGCAAGACGATCCTGTTCATCACGCACGACGTGGAGGAGGCGGTCTACCTGGCCGACCGCGTGCTGGTCTTCAGCGCGCGACCGGGGCGCATCGTCAAAGAGCTACACGTAGACTTGCCGCGCCCGCGCCAGGCGATTTCGCTGCTCTCGGAAGACCTGCGCCGCCTGGAAGCGGAGTTGATGGCCGCGCTGGAAGCAGCCAACGACGGCGCTCGGTAGGGGCGTAGCGCGCTACGCCCCTACAACGCCTCTCCCCCTAAATCCCCCTCTCCATCCGAGCAAGAGAAGGGGACTTTGACCGGTTGGCGAGGCGCAAAAAGGCCCGTGTGCATTCGCTGCACGCGGGCATGTGTCCGGCAATGTCCGGCTGGCTCAATGCAGCAGATAGTCCAGGACGCGGTCGGGCAGGGTGGTGATCGTCTCGCGCTGGAGCCGGTAGGTGATGGCGCGGTTGTCCTGGGTCTCTTCGAGAATCAGGCCCGCCTCTTTAAGCTGGGCCAGGTGACGCGACACGGCGGACGCCGACAGGCTGAGCTTCTCGGCGATGCGCTTGCCATTCATCTTGCCCTCGTGCCGCGCGATCAGGCGCAGGATGTCCAGGCGCGAGCCATCGCCCAACGCTTTCAGGACGCCCAGCGCGCGCGCTTTGCTTTCCTCGATCTGCGCCACACGCGAGCCGGTGCGCTCGCTGTCGAAGAGAATGGTCACATTGCCGTAGCCGTAGAACATGAGCACGGGCGTCCCGCCCAGGTAGATGGGGATGAACACGACATCACGCACCGGCTGATCGGGCGGCAAGGTGGGCAGCGGCTCGCTGCGCCCGGTGACGTACTCGCACAGCGCCGTGCCCCCCTGGCGATCCAGCACCGCGCGCTTGTCGTCCAGGCCGTGCTCCCAGTGCGGGCGCAGCAGCGGCGGCTGTGTGTGGAAAAACTCATCCCAGTAACGCTGCCACAGGTCGGCCAGCCGCCGCTGAAAAGCGGGCACGTCGGCCAGGATGCCCTCCAGGGACACCTCGAGGCACATGCAGCTCTGCTCTAGCCGCGTCGCTTCCAGCAGGGCGTTCAGTGTATCCGCATCGCCGCCGGTCGCGGCAATGGCCTCCAGCGGGATGATGCGCCCGATCACGTAGAACACGAAGCGGTCTGGCGTCATGGTGCGCACGTAGCGGATGAAGCCGGGAACATCTCGGTGATCAGGGCAATCTATCGCCAGCTCGAGGAAGAGAAATCCGTCCCAGTACGGCCCATAGATCGCCTCCAACTCTTGCAGCAGTTCGGGCGAGAGCGCCGCGCGCGCCTGGGCGCTCCACTCCGGCTGCAGGTCGGGGGTGAGCAGGGTGCGCAGACTGACCAGCATCTCGAAGACCGGCGAGGTCTCGAAGCGGATCAGGCTGGTGAGCGGGTCGGTTGACTCAATGACTTCGAGTGGCATAGCGGACACCTTTGCGGGCAGGCCAGCGCAGGTCGCTGCGTGGCCGTTTGTGAATGATGGTACGGGCGTTGGCGGGGGCTGTCAAGAGGCGCTCGCCCCCACCAAGCCCACGTTGGCGCTTCAAGCAGCGCACAGATAGCGCTCGGTGATGCGCGCCAGCAACGCCTGCAAGTCTGCCGCACGATCCGGCAGGACGATGACATCCTGCGCGCCGAAGCGCCGCGTGCGTTGCAGCGTGCCGGGCGGCATGTCACGGCTGACGACGATAATCAGGCGACCGGCGGCGCGCGTCGCCAGATACGGCAGCAGGGCGATCTGCATCGGACGCCGCTGGTCTACGCCGACGACGATCAGGCCGAAGTCGTAGTAGTCCAGCGCGCGCAGGGCGTCGTCATGATCCTCAACAGTAGTCACGGAAACGGCATCGTCGAGCAACAGGCTAATCGTGTCAATGAGAATGCTGGCCGGGCCGTTGGCATGGTCAATGACCAACACCTGGGCCGGGCAGGAGATAGTTGCGGCGGGAGAGAAGCGGTAGGAGAGCGACGTAAGGGGGGTATGGGCGCGCATCGGTGACTCCATTGCTAAATTGCTTGATTGCACGATTGCGCAATTACATGAATAGTGTATCATGCGCCGTGCCCGCTGTCAAGTACCTCGATTGTTGGTGGTTGGTTATTGGTTGGTGGTAGAGCAAGCTCCACACAGAACCGCCCTCACCAATCACCACAAACCAAAAACCAGAAACCAATCACCAGGAACCATTGATTTCCGCCCACCGCTGATCCACCGCCCGCTCCGCGCCATGTTGAGACCCCGCGCATTTTGGGCTACACTGCGAGCACCGACTGGCAGTGCGCTGTGCGCCGCCGTTTTCGTCCCTGCGAGTGACCGCCCATGACCTCCAACAAGACCTTCTACGAGCCTATCGCTCGCTTCTACGACGCCGAAAACGCCGGGATGACCGAAGACCTGGCGCTCTACAGTGCCGTGCTGGCCGAGTATGGCGGCCCGGTGCTCGATGTCGGCTGCGGGACTGGGCGGGTCATGCTGCACCTGGCCTCGGAAGGCGCGCGCGTTGTGGGTATTGATCGCTCCCCGGCTATGCTGGAGCGCAGCGAGCGCAAGCTCGCCACCCTGCCTCACCTCAAGCGCCTCGTGACGCTCATCGAGGGCGACGTGCTCGACGTCAGCTTGCCCGGCCCGTTCAAGCTGGTCCTGATGACCTACAATGGCTTCCTGCATTTCGCCACGCAGGCCGGGCAGCTTGCCGCGCTGCGCCGTTTCTGCGCGTTGCTCGCCGATGATGGGCTGCTCGTCCTCGACCTGCCCAACGCCGGCGAGTCGTTCGCCGCGCAGGACGATAGCGCGCTCGTATTGGAGCGCACCTTCACCGAGCCGGAAAGCGGTCACCTGGTCATGCAGCAGTCGGTCAGCGCGCTCGACCGTGTTACCCAGCAGCTTCACATCACCTGGATTTACGATGAGCTTCTCGACGATGGGACGGTGCAGCGGACGCTGGCTCCGCTCGTGCTGCGCTATATCCTGCCCGGTGAGATGGACTTGATGCTGGCGGCGGCGGGCCTGCGCCGCGTGGAATACTACGGGGAGTACGAGCAGTCGCCGTTGGTGGACGGCTGCTCGCGCATGATTGTGCTGGCTGAGAAAGCGGAGAAGGCCGGGTCATGACCGCACAGCACAGGCGCGCGCCGCGTGTGACTGCTTTCCCGCTGGCCGCGCTGCTGATCGCCATTCCTCTCGCCGCGTGCGGGACGGAGTCCGCCCCCGCGCCGACGGAGACGCCGCAGCCGGCGCTGCCGTTGCTGGCTGCCAGCCCGACGACCGATCCGCGCCCACCTGTCATCGAGGGAGCGGCTATTCACAATCCGGTGTACGGAGAAGCGGGCGTCAGCAATCCCACCCAGGCGAGCCTGGCCGCTGAGGGCCAGTTAGCCCAGGACATGCCGACGATCACCCCGCGCCCGACGCAGGCCGAGCTACCGATGGTGATCAGCGCCAACGATGGCCTGGTGCTCCAGGCGACGTACTACAGTGCGCCCGCCCGCCCCGCTCCCGCCGTGCTGCTGCTCCACCAGCGGGGCCGTGACCGCACGACCTGGGATGCGCTGGCGCTCAGGCTGCAAGCTGCTGGCTATGCCGTGCTGACGGTTGATCAGCGCGGGCACGGCGAGACCGGCGGCGCTGAAGACTGGTCGCTCGCCCAGGAAGACGCCCGCGACGCGCTGGCCCTGCTCAGCGAGCTACCCGGCGTCGCCCCCGGCCAGATCGTCGTCATCGGGGCGAGCATCGGCGCGAACCTGGGGCTGAACGCCTGCGCGGGGCTGCCCGGCTGCGCTGCCGCCGTGCTGCTCAGCCCCGGCCTGGACTACCGGGGCATCACCACTGCTGGGGCGATGGCCCAGTTAGGTGCGCGCCCGGTGCTGATCGTCGCCAGCGAGGGCGACGCCAACAATCCCGCCGACAGCATCACCCTGGATAGCATGGCTGCCGGAGATCACCAGTTGATCATCCTGCCGGACGCCGGGCACGGCACCGATATGCTGGGGGCCGTCCCCGACCTGGGCGAGCGCATTGTCACCTGGTTGGTGGCGCATATCCCGCCGCCAGGCCCCGTCCCAGTTTCCTGAGACACGTTTGGAGAGCACCCATGCCTGAATCTTGCCCTCCCGTCCCTGCCGCTGACGCAGTGCTTGAGCCGCCCACGAACGGCGCCATCCAGCGCGGTCAGTGGATGCCGCTGCCCGCTGACGACTCGCTGGCGGCGTATCTTGCCGCCCACCTCTGGGACGGGCCAGAAGCGCCCGCCGGGTGGGAGGCAGCGCGGCTCTCGTCGGCGGCGCATATCTACCGCGAGACGAGCACCGGCTGGGCCGTCGTCGCCAAGTTCTACGCCGCCAAGACAAGTGGAGACGCCGTGCGCCATGCCCAACGCGAGCTTGACGTGACCGAACAGGCGTGCGCCGCCGGGCTGGACGACGGACTCCTGCGTGCCCAACGCGCCCTGGGGCTGTGGCGCGGCGTGCTGCTGCTCGAATACGTAGACGGGCTGACCCTGGAAGACACCATCGCCGTGCGCCGGCACCGGCCCGGCGAGCTGTTGCCCGCCGTTGAGCGGGCGGCGGCGCTGCTAGCTACGCTGCACGCGCACGGCGCGCGCTCCGCCGAGCCGCCTGACTTCATGCCCGCCGTGAAGGGTGCGCACAAGCGCGTCAACCAGCTTGCCCGCTGGGGCGTGCTGCAAGACCACGCAACCATCTGCGCCGGACTGCGCCGCCTGATTGATCACTGGGGAGCCAACCCCCTCATGCGCGCCTACGGCCCCACCCTGATTCACGGCGACGCGACGACGACCAACTTCGTCTTCCCCTGGGAAGGCGGCTGCGTCGCCATTGACTGGGAGCGCCTGAAGGTGGCCGATCCCGCCGGCGACGTGGGCCGGCTGGCCGCCGAAGCCGCGCACAGCGTCCGCCGCCAGGGTGGAAACGGCGACGAGGCCGAAGCCCTGATCGAGCATCTGCTCGCCGCCTACTGCCGCGCGCGCGGCCTGGACGCGGCCCAGGAGGCGGCGCTGCGCGAGCGCGCCGTCTTCTTCCGCGCGACGAGCACGCTGCGCATCGCGCGCAATGGCTGGCTTTCGCGCCTGGAACGGACAGCCCTGGTCGCCGAGGCGCTGGCGCTGCTGGCCCGCTGCGAGTGAGAGGCTGGTTTGGCCCTGAGGGTAGTCT
>MTKY01055613.1_pt1 | contig 10124 bp, 9 predicted proteins | sample 1042731 | NCBI WGS metagenome assembly MTKY01 (sample SAMN06212206, study PRJNA360538) | anaerobic digester metagenome | biome: Wastewater treatment plant; material: sludge; isolation source: anaerobic digester fed with sludge from wastewater treatment plant | place: Denmark: WWTP Soeholt ... | reverse complement strand
ATGGGATTTGGAGCCCTGACGCCGACAACGACGGTCCAGACGGTGTCGGACTGCGCGATCAGCACAGCAGAGGAAGGGCGCGCGTGCACGGCGGCCGACCCCATCGCCCCAGCGAGCAAGGCCGGCATCGCCGCAGGTGACCGCATTGTGTCGTTCAACGGCTCGAAGATCACCCAGTGGGACCAGCTCACCAAGCTGATCCGCGCCAACGGCAATCGTCAGGCGACGATCGAGCTCGAGCGCGACGGCGCTTCCCGTACCGTCACAGTTGACACCTCGGTCCTGGCCCGCCTCGACATCGACGACCCGACGAAGACCGTCGACGTCGGCTTCCTCGGGGTTGCTCCGACCGAGACGATGCAGCGACAGGGCCCCGTCTACGTCGCTGACGTGATGAAGGACTACGTCAGCGGCACGGCAAGTGTGATCGTGCACCTGCCACAACGCATGGTCGGGGTGGTCAAGGCAGCATTCGGCGGCGAGCGTGAAGCAAACGGGCCGATCAGTGTCGTCGGAGCCAGTCGGGTGGCCGGTGAGCTGGTCACCATCGACGACCCGAGCTGGACAGAGCGTGCCCAAAGGGTGCTCGTGCTGCTTGCGGGTCTCAACTTGTTCCTTGCGATGTTCAACTTCATCCCGCTGCTCCCTCTCGACGGCGGTCACATCGCCGGTGCGTTGTGGGAAGCCATTCGTCGACCCATCGCCAAGCTGCGCGGTCGACCCGATCCGGGCTACGTGGACGTCGCCAAGATGCTACCGATCGCCTATGGCATGGGCGTCCTCCTTATGCTGATGAGTGTGATCCTGATCTACGCCGACATCGTCAACCCCGTGAAGCTCTCGTGAGCACCCGATGACTGACCTCGGTCTGCCAGCGATGCCACCTCCGGTGTTGATGCCTCGGCGCAAGACCCGCAAGATCAAGGTCGGCTCGATCGACGTCGGCGGGGACGCCCCGGTGTCGGTGCAGTCCATGACCACGACTCTGACCTCAGACGTCAACACGACACTGCAACAGATCGCCGAGCTCACCGCCGCCGGATGCGACATCGTCCGAGTGGCATGCCCGAGCCAGGACGATGCAGACGCACTTCCCGAAATCGCCCAGCACTCCAACATCCCGGTCATCGCCGACATCCACTTCCAGCCCAAGTACGTGTTCGCAGCGATTGACGCGGGCTGTGCTGCCGTGCGCGTCAACCCCGGCAACATCCGCAAGTTCGACGACCAGGTCGGTGCCATTGCCAAGGCCGCAAGGGACGCTGGTGTATCGATCCGGATCGGCGTCAATGCCGGATCGCTCGACAAGCGCATCTTCGACAAGTACGGCAAGGCGACTCCTGAGGCGCTCGTCGAGTCAGCCGTCTGGGAGGCGTCGCTGTTTGAGGAGCACGACTTCCATGACTTCAAGATCTCGGTCAAGCACAACGACCCGGTCGTGATGGTGCAGGCATACGAGATGCTGTCCGAGCGCGGCGACTGGCCGCTGCATCTTGGCGTGACGGAAGCAGGTCCGGCGTTCCAGGGCACGATCAAGAGCGCGGTCGCCTTCGGCTCGCTGCTCAGCAAGGGTATCGGCGACACCATCCGTGTCTCGCTGTCGGCGCCACCCGTCGAAGAGGTCAAGGTCGGCATCCAGATCCTGCAGTCGCTCAACCTGCGCGAACGCAAGCTCGAGATCGTCTCGTGCCCGTCCTGCGGGCGCGCTCAGGTCGACGTCTACACACTCGCCGAGCAGGTCACTGCAGGCCTTGAGGGACTTGAGGTGCCGCTGCGCGTCGCCGTCATGGGATGCGTCGTCAACGGCCCGGGCGAGGCGAGAGAAGCCGACCTCGGCGTTGCCTCCGGCAACGGCAAGGGCCAGATCTTCGTCAAGGGCGAGGTCATCAAGACGGTGCCCGAGTCCAAGATCGTCGAGACGCTGATCGAGGAGGCCATGCGCATCGCCGAGGGCATGGAGCCGATCGAAGGATCCGCCGCCGCCGTCAGCGTCAGTTGAGCCTGCGGACCCCCGGGCAAGTAGGCTGAAAGCACATCTCCCGGAGGAAGCCGTGCTCGAGACGACGACGCAGGTTCGTACGTTGACGGCGCAGGACGTCCCAGAGCTGCGTGATCTCCTCGATCAGGATCGACTGGTCAATTTGTTCGTACGCGGCCGCGTCGATGCGAGCCGGTTGCAGACGCGGTGGCTCGGGGGCGAGATTTGGGGCTTCTTCGAAGGCGACCACCTTGTCTCGGCGTGTCATGCAGGCGCCAACATGGTGCCGGTGCAGGCCACGCCGCGTGCCATCGAGGCGTTTGCTGACAGGGCTCTGCGTGAGAACATGCGACCGTCGTCAATCGTCGGCCTCCGTTCCGCCGTCGAACCGATGTGGGAAATCGTCGAACCGCATTGGGGTCCCGCCCGTTCGCCGCGTCTCAATCAGCCGTTCATGGTGCTCGAGCACGGTCCAGCCATCACGCCCGACCGGCGTGTACGTCCAGTGGCGATCGATGAGTTCGATCTGGTCTATCCCTCCTGTGTTGCGATGTTCACCGAAGAGGTCGGCGTCGATCCCGAGGCGGGCAACCGCAACGGCTATCGCGCCCGGGTCGCACAACTCATCTCACAGGGCTGGGCGTTCGCGATCATCGAGGACGGTGACGTGCTGTTCAAGACCGAAGTTGGAGCCGCCACCTCGTACGCGTGCCAGTTGCAAGGTGTGTATGTTCGCCCTGACATGCGGGGCCGGGGAATTGCGGCTGCCGCCATCGCAGCGGTCGTCGAACAGGTACGCGCAAGTGTCGCGCCGTCCGTGACGCTCTACGTCAACGGCCACAACACCGCAGCTCGCAGAGCCTACGAGCGGGTCGGATTCGAGCACACCGAGACGTTCGCCTCGATCCTTTTCTAGGCACACCATAGGCTCTTGGTCATGAGACGTGACGTTGCTGCCCTGGCCGTTGGATTCGCTGCTTCGGGTGCGCTGCACCTCGTGAAGCCCGGCCCATACGTCGCGATCGTGCCCAAGCCGTTGCCGTACAAGCGTGAGCTCGTGCTGGGATCGGGTGTCGCCGAGATTGCCCTGGGCGCGATGCTGCTCCATCCGCGCACGCGCCGTCTCGGTGGTCGCGGGGCGGTCGCCCTGCTCGCTGCGGTGTTCCCGGCCAATGTCCAGATGGCCATGGACGTCGTACGCGACGAGAAGGCCGCCGGCTGGTTCAAGGTCGGAGCGATCGCTCGCCTCCCGCTGCAGGCTCCCATGATCCGCATCGCCCGAAAGGCCGCTCAGGGCTGAAAGCGGGGATTGGCTACGCCAAGGATAGGCTCGCACTCATGCGTATGAGCCGGATGTTCCTGCGAACCCTGCGAGACGATCCAGCCGATGCCGAGGTTCCGAGTCACCGCCTCTTGGTGCGTGCGGGTTACGTACGGCGGGTGGCCCCCGGCATCTACTCCTGGCTTCCGCTGGGTCTGAAGGTGCTGGCCAACGTGGAGCGCATCATCCGTGAGGAGATGGAGTCGATTGGCTCGCAGGAGGTGCGATTCCCCGCGCTGCTGCCGCGCGAGCCGTACGAGGTATCCGGCCGCTGGACCGACTACGGACCCAACGTCTTCCGACTCAAGGACCGCAAGGGCAACGACATGATGCTGGGTCCGACGCACGAGGAGTTCTTCACTCTGTTGGTGAAGGATCTCTACTCGTCCTACAAGGATCTGCCGCTCAGCCTCTATCAGATCCAGACGAAGTACCGCGACGAAGCGCGACCCCGCGCCGGCATCCTGCGCGGCCGCGAGTTCATCATGAAGGACTCCTATTCGTTCGACATCGACGACGCCGGGCTCGCGGCGTCCTATCAGGCCCACCGTGAGGCGTATGTACGGATCTTCGAGCGCCTCGGCTTCGAGTACGTCATCGTCAAGGCCACCTCTGGCGCGATGGGCGGGTCGGCGAGCGAGGAGTTCCTCGCGGTGTCAGAGACGGGCGAAGACACCTTCGTGCGGTCAGCAGGCGGTTATGCGGCGAACGTCGAAGCAGTCACCACAGTGGTGCCCGACCCCATCGGGTACGACGACGCCCCTGCCGCGCACGCAGAGCAGACGCCGGACACCCCGACGATCGAGACGCTCGTTGCCCACCTGAACGAGGCATTCCCGCGCGACGACCGGCCGTGGGCTGCTGCTGACACGCTCAAGAACGTGCTGGTGATCCTGCGGTACCCAGACGGCACCCGCGAGCCGGTGGCGATCGGTGTACCCGGCGACCGCGAGGTCGACGCCAAACGGTTGGAGGCGCAGGTTGCCCCGGCAGAGGTCGAACCCTTCGAGGAGAAGGACTTCACGGCCAACCCGGGACTGGTCAAGGGCTACATCGGACCGGGCGCGCTGGGGACCGAGAGCGAAACCGGTATCCGCTACCTCACCGATCCTCGCGTCGTGGCGGGCACACGGTGGGTCACCGGAGCCAACGTCCAGGGCTCCCACGTGATCGATCTCGTGGCGGGGCGCGACTTCACCGCCGATGGGACGATCGAGGCCGCTGAGGTGCGTGCCGGCGACGAGGCACCTGACGGCTCCGGTCTGCTCGAGCTTGCCCGCGGCATCGAAATGGGGCACATCTTCCAGCTGGGGCGCTTGTACGCCGAGGCGCTCGGTCTGAAGGTGCTCGATGAGAACGGCAAGCTGGTCACGGTCACCATGGGCTCCTACGGCGTTGGTGTCTCTCGCGCAGTCGCGGCGGTCGCCGAATACGCCCATGACGAGCTCGGACTGGCCTGGCCGCGTGAGCTTGCTCCGTTCGACGTGCACCTCGTTGCTGCCGGCAAGGACGAAGCTGTGCTGGCTGCCGCCGAAAGCATGTACGCGGAGCTCATCGGCGCTGGCCTTGAGGTGCTCTTCGACGACCGGGCCGGCAAGGTGTCACCCGGTGTGAAGTTCAAGGACGCTGAGCTGATCGGCGTGCCGACGATCGTGGTGGCCGGCAAGGGTGTCGTCGACGGCATCCTTGAGGTGAAGGACCGCAAGACCGGCGAGCGTTCAGATGTTGCGATCGGTGATGTCGTCGCGCACGTCCGGGCTCTCGCGACGTAGACCACATGTCCGAGGCGTCAGGGCAGGCCCGGGAAGGCGGCCGGCGCCCCGCCCCAGTCGAGATCGCTCAGGGCCGCCTTGCGCAGCGCGGCTGTCGCGAAATCGCGATCCTTGCCAGACACCTCTGCGACGAGTCCTAGACAGGCAGCGGCGATCTTGCTCTCGACACGGCGTACGGCCTCCCGCGCCTCGTCGAGTGTCGTCACCGGACCGACGTCGTACGAGAGCCCTGTGCCGACCGGATCGGCGCCGGCGTCGTGTAGCCGCGCGAGCAGGCCGTCCCGGGTCACCAGGTGCGCATCACGGCTACGGCGGGACTGTGTGGTCAGCTCGCGAAAGCGGGCCCCGACGAGCGCACAGAGCCAGACTGCTTCGTGCTCGATCGCCAGCCACCGCTGCATGGCGGAGACGGCGCTCACGCCAGCTCACCGATGGTGCGAGAGCACTGCGCCAAGCCTGCTGACATGGACGACAGGACGCGGGCAAGATCTGGCGAGACGGCCTTGGTGGAGTCCTTCGCACGGGTGGCTGACGCCTTCGACAAGGTTGCGGCCAGCGTGCTGATGGCCGCGGCCGGATCGGGGTCTACCTCCACCGCGGGGGGCACGGTGGAGGAGCCACCGACGGCGTTGACGTGCGTCTGCCCGATCTTCGAGAACGGTGCGAGCTTGCTGCCGAATGCGGTGTGCTTCGCGGCGGTCGATTCGATCGCGGACAGCACGAGGTTCTGGTCCTTGGCGACGGCGGCGATCAGCACGTCGTCGCTGGGCACGGGGCGAGGCTTCGGCTTGATGCCGATGGCTCCTGCGGCGTCGTCGAGCCGATGCGTGGCTTCGCCGACCACAACGGCACCCACCAGGACGACAGCGCCGGCACCGGTTGCCAGCAGGGCGCGACGGCTGATCACCACCAGAGGTTATCTCGCCCGGTTCTGCAGGGCGGTGAGGAACACGGTCGGGATGTCTGCAGGGTCGCGAGCGATGTAGCTCGACCCACCGGTCGCATCCGAGATGGCCTTGAGAACCTTTGCATCGGCGTCCTCGGTGATGCCGATGGTCACGATGACGACGGGTTTCGTGGGATCCTGCGACTTCTTGAGAGCTGCGATCAGTTCTTTCAGTGAGATGCTTCCGGGGTCCTCATTTGCGCCGTCGGTAAGCAGGATGACGCTGTTGATGGCCTTGGGGTCGTACGTCTTCCTGACCTCGCGGAAGGCCGCGAGGGTGGTGTCGTACAGCCCAGTGCTACCACCGACCTTAGGTTTGAGAGCACGGATCTTCTGGACAAGTCGAGCGCGTTGAGTCGTTCCGTCCACGTCGGCGTTGAGGCGCTTTATGGGTAGCAGCGGCGAGTAGTCGCGTTTGCCGTCCAAGTTTGTGGAGAACGCCCACAGGCCGACTTGGGAGTTGTCGGGGAACAGGCCGATCCCGGTTTCGCTTGCCTTGATCGTCAGCGCCATGCGGGTCCGTCCGCCGGCATCGAAGGCCATTGACCCGGACACGTCCACGACCGCAAGAGCGCGGGTAGGGAGCGCAAGCAGGGCGTACTGTTTCAGCGCCGTGCTGAGCGCGGACTGGTCGGAGACGGTAATGCTCGCGATCTTGCCGACTCCACGCCCATCGGCGAGTGCTCCGCCGTCTGGCGCACGGAAGGCGGCGGCGGACAGCCCTCGTCGCCCGTCGGACGATCCCAGGAGCTTGCCCACGGACTTGGCGATCTTGCGTGCTCGATCGTGATCTCCACTGGTCGGTTCTGTCGCCGCGATCGGAAAGTTGAGAAAGACGCTGCCGCTTGGTGGGACGATCGCGGTCAATCCCGCATCCTTGCGCGACACCACTGCCTGCTCCGTGACGATGGCCGCGCCGCCATCGGCCTTGACCTGCTCGATCCGCTGGTCCTGGCTGGTCACGGGGGCCTTCGACAGTTGCGCCTGGGCCAGTGGAACCATGGCGGCCGCGACGACCTTTGGATCCTGCTTCTGGGTGGCACTCTCGGCGAGGCTGGCGGCGATGGGAGCACTTGACACAGAGCTGCTCAGGGGGTCGCCGAGGCCGAGATTCTTGAGCTTGAGCACGTCGAGCCAAGACTTGACCTTGAGCGGCTTGGCCTTCTGTCCAACCACGACTGCTGGTGTGGTTGCCGCAGACTCCACGACGATGTCGACCGGCAGTCCCGTGGCTTGACCGAGACGGGCGAGCCAGATCGTCGAGTCGGGGATCCACACGGCGGGGGTGGACTTGCCTGATCCCATGGCAGCGAGCTGCTGAGCCGAGTCGACAGCCTTGACGCTGACCTCGGCGCACTCCAGGTCCTCGGCCGAGCTCGACCGAACGAGACGGTCCAAGACGGGAGCGATGCTCGGATCAGCGGCGACGGTGAAGGCACCCTTCGCCGAACAGCCCGAAAGGTGGCTGTTGACGACGTAGAACGATCCCGCCAGCGTCAGAACCACCGCGACGACCGATACCAGGACCTTCAGCAGTCGCGAAGACCGTGAACCCTTGCCGTGCCCAGCCCTGTGATTGCCTGCCATGAGAAGCCCTCCAGCTCGAGAGCGTCTGGACTCCTGTGTCCGCGCCCCGTCTCATTGGACTCACACAGGCTATCGCGAGTCGGGTCCGCTCCGATCTGGCAGGACTGGAAGCAGTTGTTCGGTAGGGTGGAACGACACCCGAGACGGTGTGGAGGCGCAGGCGCCACAACATGCTGCACGACAACAGAACAGGGAGGACAAGCCAATGACAGACAGGCTGGAATCCCTCGTGAATGACTGTGTGTCAGCCCTTGGACTCGATGTCGAAGCCGTTGAGCTCAACGCAGGCGGACGCCGCAGAGTTCTCCGCATCGCGCTCGATGCCGACGGAGGCGTCGGCATCGACCAGATCACCGAAGCAACCCGCGCCCTCAACGAGGCGCTCGACAGCTCCGACGTCATGGGCCCCGAGCCCTACACCCTCGAAGTGACCTCTCGCGGGGTCGAGCGCCCGCTCACCTTGCCTCGCCATTGGCGGCGCAACACCGGGCGGCTCGTACGCGTGGCACTCGACGACGACACAATTCTCGATGGTCGCATTGGTGCAAGCGATGACATCGGCGTCGAGCTGACCACCAAGAAGGACGCGACCCACGTCGCATACGACCAGATCGTCACGGCCCTCGTACAGACCGAGTTGAACAGGAAGGACGCCTGATGGACATCGACATGGCAGCCCTGAGAGCTCTCGAGCACGAGAAGGACATCTCGTTCGAGGTGGTCGTCGAAGCCATCGAGACCGCACTGCTCTCGGCTTATCACAAGTCGCCGGGGTCCTTCCCGAACGCCCGAGTGGAACTCGATCGCAAGAGCGGACACGTCATCGTATGGGCCAAGGAGCGGCTCGAAGAACCTGCCGAGCCCGTCGACGACAAAGGGCTTGCGGAGCGGCCAGAACCAAAGTATTCCGAAGAGTTCGAGCACACCCCCGACGACTTCGGCCGCTTCGCCGCTACGATCGCCCGCCAGCTCATCATGCAGCGCATACGCGATGCCGAGGACGAGGCGAAGTATGGCGAGTTCTCTGGCCGAGTCGGTGACATCGTCTCGGGGGTGATCCAGCAGAGTCGACCGGGAGATGTTGCACTCGACCTCGGCCGCATCGAGGCGATTCTCGTGGCCTCCGAGCGAGTTCCCGAGGAGAAGTACGCGCACGGTGAGCGCCTCAAGGCGTACGTGTACGACGTCGAGAAGGGTCTGCGGGGGCCCAAGGTCAAGGTCTCGCGCACACATCCGAATCTGGTCAAGCTGCTGTTTGCCCTCGAGGCGCCCGAGATCGCCGACGGTTCGGTTGAAATTGTCGCGATCGCCCGCGAAGCAGGTCACCGCACCAAGATCGCCGTACGCGCCAACGTGGCGGGCATCAACGCGAAGGGATCGTGCATCGGCCCGATGGGATCGCGGGTGCGCAACGTGATGCACGAGCTGCACGGCGAGAAGATCGACATCGTCGACTACAGCGACGATCCTGCGGAGTTCATCGCTCACGCGCTCTCGCCGTCACAGGTCAAGGGAGTGACCCTCGTCGATCTCGCGACTCGCTCGGCGCGCGTCGTCGTACCCGATTTCCAACTGTCACTCGCAATCGGCAAAGAAGGCCAGAATGCTCGACTTGCTGCCAAGCTGACCGGTTGGCGCATCGACATCCGCTCTGACACCGAAGTTTCCGCCGCAGGAGAGGGCTCAGGAACCGATGGCGCGTCCACCTCGCGAAACGGGTAGACTGACGGAGGTCCTTCGTACGTGCATCGGTTGTCGAGAGCGTGCGGACAAGACCACTCTGGTGCGAGTCGTCGCAGCGAGGGGGTCCACCGCAACCGTGGTGACACCCGATCTGAGCCGCTCGATGCCGGGCCGAGGGGCGCATCTGCACCCAACGGCACGGTGCCTGGAGCTCGCGACGCGTCGCAAGGCGTTTGGTCGGGCCCTTCGAGTCGAAGGGTCGCTCGATCTCACAGCGCTGAACGGTATGTTCGACACGGAGTCATCTAAAGAAGTAACACCTGCTGAATGACCACGAGGAGCGCACCACGCGCTCCCTGACCACGAATCGGAGCACCCCGCTCATGACGAACCGATGAGTACTCCCCGATGAGTACTGACCGATGAGCCTGCACGTCACGATGTTGATTAAGAACTAGTGGTCTGATCCTCCTTTGGGTCGGACCCCCTGAAGGAGAAAAGTGGCTGTAAGAGTCCACGAACTCGCCCGCGAGTTCGGTGTCGAGAGCAAAGTCGTCCTGTCCACCCTGAAAGACATGGGTGAGTACGTGAAGTCGGCTTCCTCAACTGTCGAAGCGCCCGTCGTACGCCGCCTCACCGAGGAGCACGGCGAGGCACTGCGCGCCCAAGGTGCCAAGAAGGCCAAACCGGCCAAGAAGGCTGCGGCCGCGAAGGCGGATGCACCTGCTGATGCACCTGCTGGTGAGGCGCCCGAGCCGGTTGCCGAGAAGTCAGCTGGCCCGATGCCCGGTCCGCGCGTGGTTGAGAAGCCCGAGCCCGCTGCCGAGGCGCCCGCTG
>MTKY01055797.1_pt1 | contig 10129 bp, 10 predicted proteins | sample 1042731 | NCBI WGS metagenome assembly MTKY01 (sample SAMN06212206, study PRJNA360538) | anaerobic digester metagenome | biome: Wastewater treatment plant; material: sludge; isolation source: anaerobic digester fed with sludge from wastewater treatment plant | place: Denmark: WWTP Soeholt ... | reverse complement strand
CGCGAAGCGATGACCGAGCGCGACGACAACTACCAGGTCGCTTTCATCGAAGGCTCGTGCACGCGCAAGAGTGACGAGGCGCGCCTGCAGAAGATCCGCGAGCAGGCTGCGGTCGTCGTCGCGCTGGGCGCTTGCGCCCACCTGGGCGGCGTCAACGCCCTGAAGAATTACTGGCCCCTCGAGGCTGTCCAGACTTACGTCTACGGCAAGAATGGCAAGGACGCTTACGAGAGCTACCCGGCGCGGCCCATCTCGGCAGTGATCAAGGTGGACGCTGTGATCCCCGGCTGCCCGATTGACCGCTTCGAATTCCTGCGCATCGTGCAGTACTTGCTCCAGGGTCGCCAGCCGCACCTGCCCGACTACCCGCTGTGCGTCGAGTGCAAGCTCCAGGAAAACGCCTGCCTGAACAAGCTCGGCAAGCCCTGCCTGGGGCCGATCACCCGCGCTGGCTGTGGAGCCATCTGCCCCACCTACGGCGACGGCTGCGAAGGCTGCCGGGGCTGGGCACCGGAGGCGAACTTCGCCTACATGCGCGAAGTCCTGCGCGAGAACGGCCTGTCCGACGCCGACATTGACGCCCGCTTCACCATGTTCAACCACTACCAGTTACAGCAGATGGGCGAGCCAGCGCCGGTCACGACCGCCATTGCCCCCGACAAGACTGCTCCCCTCCCCACGTCAGCATTCGCCGCGCCGAAGGAGGACTGACGACAATGACCGAAAACATCAAAGTCAACGTGCACCATGTGACCCGTGTCGAGGGTCACGGCAACATTGTCGTTGACGTGCGCGCCGGTACCATCGAGAAGTGCGAGCTAGAGATCATCGAGACGCCACGCTTCTTCGAGGCCATGCTGTGCGGGCGGCCCTACTCCCAGGCGGCGCACATCACCAGCCGCATCTGCGGCATCTGCGCCTGCGGGCACGCCACCACCAGCCTGCGCGCCACCGAGCGCGCTTTGCAGGTCAAGCTGAGCGAGCAGACAGTCCGTCTGCGCAAGCTCGTCTTTCACGGCGAGCTGATGGACAGCCATCTCCTGCATGTCTACATGCTGGTCGCCCCGGACTTCCTGGGTGTGGGCAGCGTCATCCCGCTGGCAACGAGCCATCCAGAGGTCGTCAAGCGTGCGCTGCGCATGAAGCAGTTCGCCGGTGACCTGTGCGCGGCCTTCGCCGGGCGGCACACACACCCCATCGCCATGACCGTCGGCGGCTTCACCCAGTTCCCGACGCTGAGCAAAGTGGAAGAGCTACGCGAGCGCGCCGAGGCGCTGCGGGCCGATGTGGACGCGACAGTGGAGCTGTTCGGCTCGCTGCCCTGGCCGTCGTTCGAGCGCGAGACGGAATATGTGGCGCTCGTCCACCCCGACTACTACGGCTTTATTGACGGCGAGATCGGCAGCACGGACGGCTACACGCTGCCCATTGAGCGGTATCGTGAGGTCACCAACGAGCGCCTGGCCGCGCACTCGACGGCCAAGCACACCGCCTTCAACCGCGACAGCTACATGGTCGGCGCGCTGGCCCGCTTCAACTTGAAGCAGCAACACCTGCACCCGCGCGCCAAAGCTGCCGCCAGTCACCTGGGGCTGAGCGCGCCGTGCTACAAGCCGTTCTGCAACAGCGCCGCGCAGGTCGTCGAGATCACGCACTGTGTGGACGACGTGATCCTGCTGCTGGACGAGGTGCTCAAGCGCGGCATCGAGTGGGAAGAACCGGCACCGGTCACCCTGAAGCCAGGCGCGCGCGGCGTTGGCGCGTGCGACGTGCCGCGTGGTATCCTGTTCCACGAGTACCAGATTGACGAGAACGGGCTGATCGAAGAGGCGAACTGCATCATCCCCACCGGCCAGAACCTGGGCAACGTAGACCGCGACATGCGGGCGCTGGTGCCCACGCTGCTGACCGAGCCGGAAGACAAAATCCGGCTAACGATGGAGATGCTGGTGCGCGCCTACGATCCGTGCATTTCGTGCTCGACGCACTTCCTGAACGTCGAGTTTATCGGCAAGTGACGCGGTCTTGCGCGGGAGCAAGGGAGACGCGCCTGGCTGGGCGTCTCCCCGCACCGCGCGACGCCCGACACGAGGACAGTTGCGGGCAATGGCCGCAGGCGCGCAGGGCGACACGCTGATCTTGGGCGTCGGTAACCCCCTGATGGGCGATGACGGCGTCGGCGTGCTGGCTGTTGAGCGCCTGCTGGGGCGGCCCGACCTGCCGCCGGGCGTGACCGTAATGGACGGCGGCACTGCCGGGCTGGGGTTGATCCCGCTCATCGAGGGCTACCGCCGCGTCGTGCTGGTGGACGCCGTGCTGATGGGCGAAGCACCAGGCACGGTGCGCCGCTTCAAGTGGCAAGAGGCGAGCGTTGCCGGGCGCGAGCAGCCTCTGTCGCTGCACCAGAGCGACCTGGCGGATGCGCTGGCGCTGGCTGAAGCGCTCGGCTGCCTGCCACCGGAGGTGATCGTATTCGGCGTGCAGCCCCAGCACACAGACTGGGAGCAGCCACTCAGTGAAGTTGTCGCGCGTGCCTTACCGGGTTTGATAGATGCCCTCTTAACCGAGGTCAGGAGCTAGGACGACTATGGCCCACAAGGTTCTGATTATTGACGATGATCCCGATGTAGTGCTGGCGCTGCGTATGCCGCTGGAGAGCGCGGGATACGCTGTCACCGATGCGCACTCGCAGGAGAGCGGGCTGAAGGCGGTTGACCAGATCAAGCCCGATCTGATCATTCTCGACGTGATGATGGACACTCACACGGCAGGCTTTCAGCTTGCGCAGAAGCTGCACGGCCCCGGCGCGAAGGAGGAGCACAAGGCGATCCCCATCCTCATGCTGACCGCCGTGCACCAGACGACGCCGCTGCGCTTCTCGCCCGACGAAGACTACTTGCCGGTAGATGGCTTCATCGAGAAGCCCGTTGACCCGAAGAGACTGATCGCCGAGATCAAGAAGCTGCTCCAGAAATAAACGCGGCGTACTCTGGCGCGAGCGGCGCGCCGCCCGGCCCCGTGACCTGGCTCGCGCCTTGTTGGGGCGCAGAGTCATAGGGGCATCGGGCACGCGCGCCGGCCTCCTCACCCGCTGCTGGGGAAAGGTCACGCGAGGCGTCGGATGAAGATCACGACGGAACCCCAACCGGAGAGCAAAGAGCCGCGCCAGGCTCTCCAGCCCACCCTGGAAGAGCTCAGCCAGAATGCCCGGCTGCTCATCCGTCTGCGATGGGTAGCCGGGTTTGGCATTCTGATCGGGACAGTCTTCGCCAGTGCCGCGCTGGGCCTCGATCTGCAGATTGCACCGCTGTTGGTGATCGGCCTGGGCGTGCTGGCCTACAACACAGCCCTCTTCTTCCTTACCCACAACGACATACCGCGCGAGGGATTCGAGCGCATCGCCTGGGGCCAGATTCTGCTGGACTGGGTGGCGATGATCGCGCTGGTGCACTTCACGGGCGGCATCACCAGCCCGGCCCTGATCTACTTCGTGCTGCACGCCGCGCTGTCAGGCATGATCCTGCTGCCCTGGCAGGTGCGCCGACTGACCGTCCTGGCGATTCTCATCGTCGGCGGGCTGGCCTGGCTAGAACGCACCGGCTGGCTGCCCCACGTGGCCATTGCCGAGCTTGACCTGCACAACAACCTGCACAAGAACACTACCTATATCGCCGCCGTCATGTTCTTCTTCGGCTCGACGGTGTTCGTGCTGTCGGAACTGGTCACGCGCATCGTCCAGCGGTTGCGCCAGCGCGAGGAGCACATCCGCCAACTGTTTGAGGCGCGCTCGACGTTCGTGCGCGTCGCCACGCACGAGCTACGCGCGCCCCTGGCCGCCGGGCTGTCGCTGATGAAGAACATCGAGCAGGGCTACGCTGGCGAGCTAAGCGAGCAGCAGATGGCGCTCATCACGCGCGTCACCAACCGCCTGGAAGGGCTGCGCACGCTCATTGACGACCTGCTCACCCTGGCGCACAGCCGTGAAGCGACCGTCGCCCATGCCCCCCTGGAGCCGGACAGCGTGCGGGCCGTGCTCGTCAAAACCATCGAGCGCGAGACACCAAACGCCGATCACAAGCGGATCACGCTGCACAGCGACCTGAGCAACGATCCGGGCGTGATCATGGCCGGGCCGATCGGGCTGCAAGTCATCCTGGGCAACCTGCTCAACAACGCCATCAAGTACACGCCTGAAGGCGGCGACGTGCGGATCACGTACAGGGTCAGCCGCCCGGCGCACACCGTCGAAGTCACCATCGCCGACAGCGGCATTGGCATCCCCGCCGCCGACATGTCCAGCATCTTCAGCGAGTTCTTCCGCGCGCGCAACGCCAAAGAGACCCAGGTCACTGGCACGGGCATCGGCCTTTCGACGGTCAAGACGCTGGTAGACCGCTATCGCGGCGTGCTGACGCTGGAGAGCGAAGAGGGCCGGGGCACCACGGTCACGGTGTCACTGCCGCTGGCGTCGAAGCAGGCTCCCCGCGAGCCGCTGTGATCGCCCTCGCGCGGCCCCGCTCAACTACACCTGCTCGCTGAAGGTCAACTGATCGCCAACCGCCACCCGATCGAGCAGCGACGAGTGCGCCTCGATCAGGTAGCGCGCGGGCTGGGCTGGCGCGTAGTAGGGCCGCCAGGGGCGCGCCAGCGTCGCGCTGACCACGCGGCCTTCATCGTCCAGCCACACCGCCGCAATGGGGAAGAAGACGAAAAACATGTGTATCGCCGCGTCGCGGATAGAAGCGCGGCGATACACGAAGAGCAGCCCCTCATCGTCCGGCAGATGCCGCCGGAGCATCAGGCCGCGGAAATGGCACCAGAAGCTCTGGCACCAGCGGGCGCGGGCCAGCACCACTTCGCCCGTGCTGGCCCGCCGGATAACGCGCACCTGACTCATCTCACTGCGGCAGGCGCAGCACCTGCCCCGCAAAGATCAGGTTGGGGTTGTAGATGCCGTTGTAGTGCGCCAACTGGTCTGCCGTCAGGCCGTAGCGCAGCGCAATGCGGAACAGATTCTCGCCCGGCTGCACCACGTGTGTGGCGGGGTGAGCAGGCTCCGGCGCTTGAGTCGGGAGCGGCGCTGGCTGGGTGGGAACGGGCACCGCTGCGCCCGGCACGCGCAAGACCTGCCCCGCGTAGATCAGGTTCGGGTTCAGGATGTTGTTCAACTGGGCTAGCACAGCGACCGTCGTGTTGAAGCGGGCGGCGATGGTCGAGAGCGTGTCACCCCGCACGACCGTGTACGTCCCGTAGGTGGGCACGCCGCCCGTCCCGCCGGAGCCATCTGGAACCTGCGTGGGCACAGCCGTTGGAAGCTGCGGCACCGGCGTGAACGTAGGCGGCGCGGGGACCTGGTCGCGCACGGGCACGACGAGCACCTGGCCGATGTTGATCAGCCCGCTGGACGGCAGGTTGTTCACCTGGATGATCGCCGCAACCGTGCTGTTGAACTGGCGGGCAATGCCCCATACCGTATCGCCCGCCTTAACCGTATAGAGAACAGTGCCGGTGAATTCAGGCGGGATGACCGGCGTGACCGTCGGGCGGACAGCCGTCGGCACATTCGGCGTGAACGTAGGCGGCGCGACCGGCGTCGTGGGCACCAGCGTGATCGTCCCTTCCTGCGTGGGCACGATAATCACCGGGCTTGGCGTGGCAGTGGGCACCTCAACTGTGCCGGCCTGCGGCGGAACTTCGCTCAGCGGCACCAGGGCGGCGTCATCGAGATAGATGTTGTTCACCCCCACGAAATTCTGCGGGGCCGTGCGCACAAAAACAGTAACCGCCGTGCCCTTCGAGCGGGCCGTCACCGATACCTCGCGGTACTGGTCGTAGTACTCGGCGTCCGCCGACCAGACGATGTTCTTGCTGGCCGGGTCGGTGCCGCCGGTCGGGTCGAGGCCGACGTTGATGATCACCTGGTTCGGCTGCTCGCTGAGGTCAGGGTTGGCAAAGGTGGCCGATGACCAAACGTAGACATAGACGCTGAAGCGCAGGTCGGTGTCGGGCGTCACAGGCACGCGCTGGTAGACACCCGCCGTGTGCGTGGCAAAGAACGTGTTGTATTCCTGTGCCGCGCCGCCAGACCGGACGCGCGTAGGCGGAGCAGACTTGTACTCTGGGCGGGCATTGATCGCGCTCGATTCCCCCGGCAAGGTGGGCACATGCCAGGGTTGCCAGCTTGAGGCCACGCGCAGCGCCGGGTTCTCATCAATGGTGATGTATGGCTCCTCAAAGCTTGGGTTCTGCAGCAGATTGTGGCCCTGGAAGGCCAGCGCCGGATCGCGCCCCGGCCCGGCCAATCCAATGATCGCCCACACGCCGGCCAAGAGCGCGCCAATCACACGATAAGCACGTACTCTGTTGACTTGTCGCATCAAAAGCCCCCTTGCTCCAGCGTCTGCCGCAGGTCGTGAGTACAGCGCCGTTTAGTGTAGCATGATTTGTCAAACCAGACAGGCGACGGGGGTGCATACAAGACCTGTCAGGTAGGGGCGCTGCTCTGCTGCGCCCTCGTAGGGGCGTATTGCCATTGCCATACGCCCCCACGTGACTACGAGTCCCCTACCCCCAATGCCCTGGCAATGGCGCGGACGTGATCCGGCGTGCTGCCGCAGCAGGCCCCGATGATGCGCGCGCCGCGAGCGCGCACGCGCAGCGCATAAGCGCCCATCACGTCGGGCGTGGCGTCGTAAACGGCGACGCCCCCTTCCAGGCGCGGTGCTCCGGCATTTGCCTTGGCCACCAGGGGCAGACCCGGCCCGGCGTCCTGCATCCGGCCAATCGCTACTTCAAGCTCGTCCGGCCCCTTGCCGCAGTTGGCCCCCAGCGCCACGACGCCCAGCTCGCTCAGGGCGGAGGCGGCCTGTTCCGGCGTGGTGCCCATCATCGTGCGCCCGCGCGTGTCGAAGGTCATCGTGGCGATAACCGGCACCTCCGGCGCGACCTGCCGGCAGCCAGCAACCGCCGCGCGCACTTCTTCCAGGTCGGACATGGTCTCGATCCACAACACGTCTGCGCCACCCGCGACCAGCGCCTCCGCCTGCTCAGCGAACGCGGCGGCAGCGTCTTCGGGCGGCAGCGTGCCCATCGGAGCCAGCATTTGCCCCGTCGGGCCAAGCGAGCCAGCGACAATGACCGGCTGCGAGGCAGCATCGGCCTCCGCCCGCGCCAGGCGAGCGGCGGCGCGATTCAGCTCGGCGGCGCGATCCGCCAGGCCGCCCATCTCCAGCCGCAGCCGGTTGCCCCCAAAGCTGTTGGTGAGGATGATCTGCGCGCCCGCCTGGATGTAGGCGCGGTGAATGGCCCGCACGTCGTCCGGGCGCTCGACGTTCCACAGTTCTGGCGCGGCGCCGCGTTGCAGTCCGCGCGCGATCAGCATGGTGCCCATGCCGCCGTCAGCGACGATCGGTTGCCCTGCCGCGAGCAGGGCTTGCCAGGTTATTCGCATGGTTGTCTTTCCCTCAACGTCACGGTGCAACTGGCCCGTATTCTACTGGAAGATGCTGCCCTGCGCGAACAGAACAAGCCGCAGGAGACTTCCGAGGTTTTGGAAACTTCGGAAGTCTGCTTTCGGGCGGGACGCAGCAAAGAGCTTCATCTGCCCCATCACAAAAAAGTGCGCACCCTGGCGGGCGGCACCTCTGGCACGGAATACTTATGAGCGAGAGCGCGTTAGCTGGCTTCCTCGACCTCAATCCCGGCTTCTTGCAGCACCCGAATCACGCTGGAGAGCAGTTCCGAGGGGCCGAACGGCTTGGTGATGTAGTCGTTCACTTTGGCGATGTGCAGCCCCAGCACCTTGTCAATGCTCTGCGCCTTGGCCGTCACAACGATGACGGGAATATCCCGCATACGCTCGTCCGAGCGCATCCGCTGGAAGACTTCCCAGCCGTCCATCTCCGGCATCATCAGGTCGAGCAGCACCAGGGCCGGCTTCTCGCGCTCGATAGCAGCCAGGCCCGCTTCCCCTCCCGCCGCGCCGATGACCTCATAGCTGTGCCGGGCGAGAATGAGCCGGACCAATTCGATCATCTCCGGATCATCTTCAATACACAGGATGCGGACAGACTTGGACTCGTCTACCATCGTGCCTGCTCCAAAGGAAACCGGCGCTCCGCTCTTGCAGCGAACGCCCGGCGATGCCCCCCACTGCAGAAGAAACCATCTATAGTCGCGTATTACGGGTAGTGTACCATAGGCGCTGTCCGCCTGTCCATACGCCACGCCTGGCAACCCAGGGTAATCGCATCAAAATCCGCCGCGCGTCAGCCGGCCCGTAGGGGCGTATGGCAGTGGCAGTACGCCCCTACGTACCTCACCCCCGCTCGGCCCACTGACGCGGGCCTCGCTGCCCCCTCTCCGACGCGGAGAGGGGGCGAGCCGAGCGTAGCGAGGCTGGGGGTGAGGTAGAACAGCGCCCACGTCTGATGCGATTACCCTGCCTGGCAGCCATTGCAGGGCTGCAAAATCGTGTAGCGAGCCTGCAAAAAAGCCGGACTCGCCATGTCTTGGCCGCGCATCCAGGTAATACTATAATCAGGCTAAGAGTAGCGCACCGCTCTCAAGCACCATCACCGCCGCTCGTGCCCGGTGCCCGTACCGCGTTGTAGACAAGGAGAAGCCACATGGCCAAGCAAGACCTCACCACCATCATCAGCCGCGCCCTAACTGACGAGGAATTCCGCGCCTTGCTGCTGTCGGACCCGGATACGGCGCTGGCCGGGTATGAGCTAGAGGAAGCCGAAGAGAAGGCGCTGCGCAACCTGCCCGCCGATGCTTTCGACAAGCTGACGATGGACCTGGAGAATCGCCAGTCGAAGAGTGGCTTCATGGGAGCCTTCTCGCTCATGAGCGGCAAAGATGCGGCCCTCGACGCCAGCACCCTGCTCAATCTGCTGAGCAACAAGTACGGCGGCAAGTGATCCTCGCCTGACAGACACCAACAGGCACGCCGGTTGCGGCGTGCCTGGGTAGCTCCCTGCCTGTCTGCTGGCTTACTGGCCGGAGGGGATGATTAACTCCTGGCCGGGATAGATCAGGTTCGGGTTAGCCAGATTGTTGGCGGCGACAATCGCCTCGTAGGTCACGCCGTACTTGCGCGCGATGCTGTAAATGCCCTCGCCCGCCTGGACGATGTGCACTACCGGCCCGGACGGAGTGCCAGCCGGTGTCACGGAGGGCGTGCCCTCGGCCACAGGCTCCTCCTCTTCACCCGCGCAGCCGGGCAGCCTGAGTTGCCAGCCAACCTGCAGGATGGCGTTCGGGTTGCCGCCCAGCAGCGTGGAGTTCGCCGCGACCAGCGCCTCCAGCGTCACTTCACTGTCTCTGGCAATCGAATAGAGCGTGTCGCCGAAGGTGACGACGTGAATGCACGGGTTAAGCTCAATAGGAATGTCCGTCGGCGTCGGCATCTTGGACGGATCAATCGTCGGCGACGGTGTGGACGAAGGCCGGATGTCGCTCATGATGGGCGTGGTGATCGTCGTGCGCGTGGCCTCTTCAGTGGGCGTGCCCGCCGCACCCACCGGCGTGAAGCTGGGCTGGAACATAGGCAGATCGGTCGGCGTCGCCGGCATCTCCGCCAGGTCGCCCTCACGCAGCGCAGCCGTGGCCGGTAGCTCGCCTTGCACGGAATCGGAGGGGGTGGTCGTGGGCACCAGGCCGCGCGTAGGCGTCGCCAGCAGTTCTTCGCTGGGCGTGGCCGTAGACGCCTGGGTTGGCGGGGCGGGCGTGGTCGGCGTGATGTCGCCAATGGTCACCTGCCGCGAGGTAGGCGCTACATTCTCGCCCGCGTCTTTGTAGCAGGCGGTGAAGACCAGCGCCACCAGCACCAGCACACCTGCCAGCAGCACACGAGACTTCTCAGACTTTCTGCTCATCACGCCACCTCTCCTCAACCTCACCGGAGATACCAGGCGATCTGCCTTTTCCCTGGCCGAGTCCCCATCCAGCATACACCGAACGGCCCGTTTCCACAACGCGCCCTGGTTTATCTCACCCCCTGGCCTCACTGCGCTCGGCCTTTCCCCCTCTCCGTCGCGGAGAGATGGACAAATAAGATTGCGTTGATGGTTAATGATAGGTTACGGAAGATCAACTCAAGGGAAGAAACAACGAAGGCACTTCG
>MTKY01005464.1_pt1 | contig 10129 bp, 7 predicted proteins | sample 1042731 | NCBI WGS metagenome assembly MTKY01 (sample SAMN06212206, study PRJNA360538) | anaerobic digester metagenome | biome: Wastewater treatment plant; material: sludge; isolation source: anaerobic digester fed with sludge from wastewater treatment plant | place: Denmark: WWTP Soeholt ... | reverse complement strand
CTTGCGGGCAAGCACGGCCTCCGAGAGGTCGAGGGCCGACTGGGCCACCGACACGATGCCGTCGACCTGGCTCTCGGCGAATACTGCCAACTGCTCCTCCGGCGCGGCGACCCCCCGAGCGGTGCACAGCAGCACGGTGTAGCCGACTGCCGCGGCCTCCTCACTGACGCCTCGCAATGCCTCGACCCAGGGCAGATTCGCGGGAGCGACCATCAGGAGCCCGAACGACTGTGACTGCCCGCGCACGAGCGCGCGAGCAAGACGGTTCGGTTGGTAGCCAATCTCGCGTGCGGTGGCGATGACGCGTTCGCGCAGTTCGGGGCTGATGCGGCCCGCGTCGGGGGCCTTATGGAGGGCAAGCGAGACGGCCTGAGCAGAGATGCCGAGGCGGCTCGCGATGTCTTTGAGCGTGGGTGGCACTGATCGGAGCCTTTCCCGATAGTTGAACGTTAAAGCACGCCGCTATCCTATACTCCCCTCAGAACAGCTTGTCAAGGGGAATCCACACCCGAGCCGTTTCCGCGAAGAACGCACCCTCCTGGGCCCGCAGAGCGACGCCGCCATTCCAGCTTCCGATCGCACATCCGCGCAGACCGTTTCAGTCCGCCGGCACCAGCAGCCGTCCCGGGTGCGTTGCCAGGCGCGGCTCGCAGCCGTGCAGGTCGACGCTGATATCCTCGACGACCGCGGTCAGCTCCAGCACCCAGGGAGCGCGCTCCTGTGCCAACTCGGCGCGCAGGTCGAGCGTCATGTGGTCCTCGCCCTCAAGGCTGTTGCCGGAGAAGGCGACTGCTCCATCGGGGGCCGTGAGAGTGACCTGCAGGTGTTCACCCGGGCCCTGCCCGGCAACCCTCAGCGCGATGTCGGCGACGCCGGCGTTGGGCGCGAGATAGGCCGGGGGCTGATTGCCGACCAGCGTGAGGTTCGGCCCGGCAAGGCACACGTAGCGGTTCGAGAGCCGCAGTTGGCCCTTGCCGCGGCCACACGTCACGGCGATGCCGTACACGCCATCTTCCGGCGCGAGCACGTCAATCGCCGCCGGTTGCCCGATATTCGCGCGCACGCTCGCCAGCATCTCGCCCGAGGGCGACACGACCACCGCTGCGCTGCCGTCGGTGATATGGGCATGCTGCAGCGCCACCAACTCTCCCTGCAGGCGCTCGCCCTCCTTGAGCAGCACCTGGTAGACGGCCCGCGGACGATGCGTGAAGTACACCTGTGGCGCGTCAGGCGGAAGTGGTTCGTCGCTGAACGGCGCCAGGTTGACGCCCGCAACCGCCCGGGCGGCCCTGGCGATCTGCTCATCCATAGGGTTGGGGGTCTCGGCGGGTTGCCGCCAGAGGCTGTAGTCCTGCCGGGCGATCTCGTCGTTGGCGCGTCTGAACCACGCGAAGTAGTCCTTGTGCGTTCCGTCGTACTCCGGGCCCTCATAGAAGACCCAGTAGCCGTTACCAAGCTCTGCGCCGAGTACGGCGCTCTTGCCCTCGAACTCCGGGTTCGCCCCGGACACCACCGGGTCGAGACCGGCCATATAGCGGATGGTCGGGTCGACCTTGTCCAGTTCGGCTCTTGCGGTCTCCATGATTGAGCGCAGCCGCTCGAGCGCTGCCCCCAGCTCATACTCGTGTCGCCAGTAGGTGTCAACCTCCGCCATCACCAGCGGCGCCTGCGCCGTATGCCACTCGCGCCAGACGGCCTCCCTGATGAAAAGCGAACTGCGCGCGGGGTAGACGACAAACTGGAACTGCGGGTTGAGGTCGTCCACCTCCGCACGCAGCTCGCGCGCGCGTGTGCGCCAGAGGTCAACCTGGAACTGCTCGAATGCCGCCGTTGCCCCCTGAGCCTCGACCCAGGCGGCGCGGTCCGCCGGCAGGGGGGCGGGGAGCGCGAGCCCCTGTGCGTCGGCAAAGGCCTTCAGCACGGGCTCATCATACGAAAGCGCGTAGCACATGCCCCCACCCACCCGCGAGGAGTCGTAGTTCTCAAAGTCCATGAACACGCCCAGCACTGAGGGCACCTCACGCGAAAGCTGCGCATAGAACAGGATGCGGTCCCGCCAGTAAGCCCACAGCGCCTCGGCGTTGGGGCTGGCCAACTCCCCGTAGCGCCCGGCGGCATCGGTTACGCGCAGTGTGGGGTCGCCCTTCTCGACGACGGTGCCGCGTATCCAGGGCATGTAGAACATCCCCTGGTCCTCGGCCATCCGCGCCACCCGCTCGACGCGCGCGTTGTCGTCAGCCCCGATGCGCGGCACTACCACGTTGAACCCGACCTCGCGGATCTCCGCCACGTGCTCCGGCGTCATCACCCAGTCGTTGGCGAGCATCAACACCTTGTCCACCAGTATCCGGTAGGGCTGCTGACGCGAACCGAGTTCGGCCCGCCGCGCCTCCCATGTGTCCTGAGCTACTGCGCATACCGCCAGCGCAATCGTGAGTGCAATCGCGATGCCTCGCATCGTGCTCTCCCTCCCGTGCGTGTCACTCTTGTGTGCCTGCATGGCCGTAGCCTGTCACGGCGGCAGATGAGCCCCTACCCGGTTACATCCCCCATGTCGACGATCGCGCCTGTCTGGCCCGAGCGCCGGATGGCCTCCACGATCCGTTGACCCTCATATCCATCCTGCATCGTGCCGTAGGGCTGATGGCCCTCCCGGATGGCCCGCACAAACTCGTCCACGTAGTACGCATCGCCGTTAAGCTCCCGCGGCGCGACCGGCAACTCCTCGTCCTCGGCTCCGACCCTGGCCACATGCAACCGCACGCCTTCCTGGTCGCGCACCGGCCAGAGGCTTGCCTGCTCGCAGATGGCGTACTGCCTGGTGGGAACAAACGGCATCGCGTGGTACGACAGCGCGCCGAGCACGTCATCATCATGGGTCGTGACGGCGTTGATGAACTCCTCGTTGAGCGGGTCGGGACCGGTGGTTGCGGTGTGCGCGAAGACGGTCCGCACCTCGCCGCCGATGAACCGCAACCACTCGCAGATGTGCACGCCGTCGTGCATGATGATAGGGCCCCAGACTGCCGGGTCGTTGGTCGCCCTGTGGCCCTGCCCCTGCACGAGCAGCCCGCTCGGCTTGGGGTGCGCGGCGCCGACGCACAGGAGCCGCCCGTAGCGCTGCTCCCGCACCACCTGCCGGAGCAACTGCTGCTCCGGGGCCGCACGCATGCTCAGGTTCACTACAGTGGCCAGGCCCTTGCAGGCCTCGACCATCCGCGCCGCCTCCGCAACGGTCAGGGCGATAGGCTTTTCGCAGTATATGTGCATGCCGCGTTCCGCGGCGGCCATCGTCTGCTCGTAGTGAACGTTGTTGTCGGTATTGATGCAGACGGCATCGAGGCCCTCATCCAGCAGGTCGGTGTAGTCGATGAAGCGTGCGCCTGCGATACCCTCCTCATCGCACAGGTCCAGGCGCTCCCGGCGGATATCGCACGTGCCGACGAGTTCGATGTCCTCCCGCGCATTGACCGCGCGTGCGTTGCACATGCCCCGCCCGCCGACGCCGATGATCCCGAATCTGAGTCTATCCATGGTTGAGTGTCCCGGCCTTTCAGCCGGGCAGGGAGGCCTGCCCGGTAGCATGAAGCAGATGCGCACCTTCACGGGTGCAGCCTCAGGTTTGCCTTCACATGGGGCGATTCCTCCGTCTGCGGCCCTGGAGTTGATACATGCGCCCGATAGCACGCGGCCGAAAAGCAGGCCATCGGCGTCCGGCGTCGAATATGCTCGCGTGATGGAATCAGATGTTTGGATTGAATGCTATTGACGCATAAATAGTTCAGTAGTAAACTAATGCTGTTGAGAGGCTCACGTCCATGTCGAAGCCCGGCCCTGAGAACCCGCGCCACCTTCATGCCCTGCACAGGGCGAACAAGTGGTTGCGGAAAGTCGGTGAAGCGGAGATGGCGCCGTTCGGGCTCCATCCCCTGCAGGGCTATGTCATGCACATGATCTATGGCGCCGGCGAGGACGGGCTCCCGCTGAGTACGCTGGCGAACCGCCTGTCGGTCTCTCCGGCCCGCGTGACGCACCTGATCGACGATTGCGAGCGCGACGGGCTGGCGATCAGGGAGCGCGATGCGGAGGACCGCCGCGTCTGGCGCGTCAAGCTGACGGACAAGGGACGGGGGCTGCACGAGATACTCCACCCGCGCCACATGGCGATGGAGGACTGGCTGGTGTCGTGCTTCAGCGATGAGGAGTTTGAGCAGTTGAGCGCTCTGCTGGACCGACTTGTCGAGCACCTCAAGAGCCGGTTTGGACAAGCCGAGGACGAAGAGTAGCGGCAGCAACTCAAGCCGCAGATGTGGGACGCCCGCGGGCGCCTTTTTTTTGCTTCGAAATCCGAATATTTCATTATGTAAAGATCGCAATCCAAAGGAATGTGCGCGCGGCGCCGTCCGTCAGAACGGGAGAAGTCTGCATATTGGCGAGCAGTGCGCGTTGCAGACGGTGCCCCGAAGCGAGAGAACTGCCGCTTGCGGTGAGGTGACAGGATGAAGAGGAAGACGATAAGAGTGTGGATTATCATCGCCGCGGTCCTGGTAGGCGCTGTAGGGGTGTTCCTCCTGGTCAGGGGACGCTTCGGATCGGCAAAGGAGACCGGGGAGCAAGCCCAGACGGCCACGGTGGAGCGGGGCACGGTGCGGAAGACGGTCAGCGCCGACGGCGTCCTGGTGCCGCTGACGACGGTTGAGGTGAAGTCGTATGCGGGCGGCAAGATAGAGGTCCTTGCCGTGGATGTTGGGGATCGGCTGAAAGCCGGCGACCTCATCGCGCGAATCGACCCGACCGACAGCCGGTTGAGCTATGACCAGGCGGCTGCCGAGCTTGTCGCGGCGCAGGCCAGCAACACGCAGGCGGTGCTCGAGGCCGGTGCGCAGGTGAGGCAGACACGCACCAGCATCACGCAGGCGCAGGCCGCCTACGACGCGGCTCTGAAGGACCTCGACAAGATCAGGAAGGCCGACCACCCGCAGGAGAAGGCGTCCGTTACTGCAAGCGTGGAGAAGGCGCGGGCGGCTCTGGCGGAGGCGCGGGACGAACTCGAAGGCCTCCGCACCGCCACGCAGCCGCAGGAACTGGCCAGTGCGCAGGCGGCGCTGACGAGTGCGCGCGCGAGCCTGGAGGCGACGGAGAAGGACCTCGAGCGCATCCGGGCCGCAACCCATCCGCAGGCGAGTGCGCAGGCCAGATCGGCGGTGACCAGGGCCGAGACGACGGTTGCACTGCGGAAGAAGGAACTGGACCGCACACGCGCGCTGAACAAGGACGGATATGTCTCGCAGAGCGAGCTGGATGTCGCGCAGAGCGAGTATGACACCGCCAACGCCGAGTTGGCCTCCGTGCGCGAGACGGCATCAACTATCGGGGCGGGTCAGAAGGCCGAGGTGCTGTCGGCTGAGGCCAAAGTCGCGCAGGCACGGGCGGAGCTGGCGTCAGCCCAGAAGCGCTCTGACACGATTGCCGCCCAGCAGAGCACGGCGCTCAAGTCCGCGGAGAGCCGGGTGACGCAGGCGAGGGCGGAACTGACCTCGGCCGAGAAGCGGCTGAGCACCCTTGCGGACGAGCAGGATGCCGAACTACGGGCCGCGGAAGCGAAGGTCAAGCAACAGCGCGCGGCTTTGGAGCGCTCGCGCATCGACGGTGTCGCCGACGATGTGAAGCGGGCCGGTGTCCGCAGCTCACAGGCCTCGATCACGCGCGCCCAGGCGGAGGTCACGAATGCGACGACCGTGCTGGGCTACACCGTCATCACCGCGCCCCGCGACGGTGTCATCCTCGCCAAGTATGTCGAGGAAGGCAGCATGATCACCTCCGGCAAGTCCGCCGTTACCTCTGGTGAAGTCCTCGTCGACCTCGGCGACATCTCGACCATGTTTGTCGAGGTTGATGTTGACGAGGCGGACGTGGGGGAGATCGCCGTGGGCATGGATGTGGAGGTCACCATCGAGGCGGTGGCAGAGGTCACATATCACGGCCATGTGACGCGCATCGACCCGCAGGCCACTCAGCAGTCAAACGTTACGACGCTGAAGGCTGAGATTGAGATCGAGGAGCATGACGAGCGGCTGGTCCCGGGGATGACGGCGAGCTGCGAGTTCCTGGTCGGGGAGGCCGAAGACGCGCTGGTCCTGCCGCGACGCGCAATCCAGGAACGCGACGGCAGGCGGATCGCCTACGTCCAGACGCAGAACGGTGTCGAGACCCGCGATATCACCATCGGGCTGCAGGGCGATGAGAGCACGGAGGTTCTCACGGGGCTGAACGAGGGCGAGACCGTGGTGATACCAAAGCTGGGCAACAACCGAACTGACTTCGCCGCGGAGATGCGCAAGCGCGCGATGGAACAAAGCGGAGCCGGCAACTTCCTCCGAAAGTGAAGTCGGGGTGAGCGTGGATGAGCATCATAGAGTCAATCCAGGTTGCCATGGAGGCCATTCTGGCCAACAGAATGCGCTCCGCACTGACGATGCTGGGCATCATCTTCGGTGTCGGCGCAGTCATCGCGGCGGTCTCGATGACCAAGGGCGCGGCAGAGGCCTCGATGGAACGCTGGGAGCAGATCGGTACCAACAAGCTCACGATCATGCCGGGGCAGATGATGCGGGGCCCGGTGCGCGCCGGCAACGTCGAGACACTGACGGTGGGCGATGCGAAGGCTATCGGGGACCAGGTCTCCAGGATCGAGACCGTCGCTCCGATGAAGCGCTCCTCGATGCAGGTGAAAGCCGGCAACCAGAACACGAACACGACCATCGTCGCCTCGACGCCGAACTACCTCGAAAGCGAGAAGATGACACTCCTGGATGGTCGAGCATTCACGGACGACGAGGTGGACGGCCGGAAGAAGCTGGCCATCCTCGGCTCGGAGGTCGTTGAGACGCTCTTTGGTGAGGATGCCGCCGTGGTCGGTGAGCGCATCAAGATACAGGGGATGTCGTTCGAGGTCATCGGGCAGCTTGCGGAAAAGGGCTCGTCCGGCTTCATGAGCCCGGACGACATGATTGTGATCCCGCTGGATACAGGCATCTACCGCTTGATGGGGAGTTCGTCTCGCAGCGGCGGGGTCAGGGATGCGGTCAGCGGCATCAATGTACTGATGGCATCGAGTGACGATATCGCGAGCGTGCGCAGCCAGATCAGCACCCTGCTGCGCGAGCGCCATGGCCTGGGCGATGATGCGGAGGATGATTTCAGCATCATGGCGGCGGCCGACATGGTCGAAAGCGCGGAGGCATCCAACCAGATCATGACGCTGCTGTTCGGGGCGATCGCGGCCGTCTCGCTGCTTGTCGGGGGCATCGGTATCATGAATATCATGCTGGTGTCGGTCACCGAGCGGACGCGCGAGATCGGGTTGCGCAAGGCGGTCGGGGCCACACCACGTGACATCATGCTGCAGTTCCTGATCGAGTCACTCACACTGAGTCTCGCCGGGGGGATACTGGGGGTCGCGTTCGGCATCGGCATGGCACTGGTTCTGCGCATCTTCGGGCTGAACGCATCTATCGCATACGAGTGGGTCTTTGTCTCGTTCTGCTTCGCTGCGTGCGTGGGCGTGTTCTTCGGCATACTGCCCTCGCAGAAGGCGGCGGGACTGGACCCTGTGGAGGCATTGAGATATGAGTAACCTGCGAGCAATGACGCCCGCGCGGGCGACGGCGGATGCGATTGCCCTTGGCGTACTGCTGGTGCTGGGCGTGATGCCGCTTCTCGCGCATGCTGACGAAACGCCGGCAGCCACGGGACTGTCGCTGTCTGAGTGCATCGGGATCGCCCTGCAGAGCAATCCGCGTATCGACATCAGCAGCCAGAGCGTCGTCAGCGCGCAGTCGAGTCTGCGCAAGATACGGAGCACCTACTCACCGAAGCTCACGCTGAGCGCGGCCGAGGGTCTCCAGGGCCGCGGCGCGGTGCAGACGGGCGACGACTCGAACCACCTCGCGCAGGCCGATGCGACGCTGAGATGGACGTTCTGGGACTCGAGCAGACAGGACAGTACCGGCCAGAGCCGAGCGCGCCTCGAGGCCGCCGAATACAGTCGCGACGACGCTATACGCGCCCTCGTGGAGCAGGTGGCGACCAACTACTACTCAGTGCTTGCCGCACAGGAGTTGCTGGGTGTTGCAGACCTCGGGGTCGAGTATGCCACTCAGAACCTCGCGCAGGTGCGCAGGCGCATCGAGGTCGGTGACGCGGCCGCTGTGGAGATTCACTCGGCCGAGGACGACCTCGCGCAGGCCCAACTGGACCTCATCGATGCCCGCAGCAGCATCCGAACTGCCCTGGCGCAGCTTCGCAACAGCCTGGGTGTCTCGATGGCGACCGATCTGACGCTTTCGGGGGAAACCGGGGAGTGGAATGCCGACATTCCGCCGCTGCAGACGGCGTTCGCCGACGCGGTCCGGGCGCGCCCCGACATCCTCTCTGCGGAAGCCGGCATCCGGGCGCAGCAGTATGCACTGAGCGCTGCGGGGGCCGCCGGGAAGCCCGTCTACTCGCTCGGTGGACAGGCATCGAAGCCGTTTGATGGCTGGGACGCCGGGAAGGAAGACTGGAGCGTGAGTGCCCAGGTGTCATGGGCGCTGCTGGATGGCGGAGCCAGCGCGGCCGACCGCCAGAGCGCGGAGGCGAGCCTGGCGAGTGCGAGGGCGACACTGCTGCAGATGTACAACGAGGTCGTGCTGGAACTGGAGAACGGATTTGTCGAGCTTCAGCGTACCGGCGAACGCGTCGCCGCCGCCGAGAAGTCATACGAGGCGGCAAGGGCGCAGTTGGGCGCGGCGCAGGCCAGGTACCAGAACGGATTGGCGATTTTGCTGGAAGTGACCCAGGCGCGGCGGAGTTTCACCAGCGCCGGGGCCACCCGGGTGCGCGCCCGGTACGAATATAGTGTCGCGCTGGTAGCCCTCCACAGCGCGATGGGCACACTTCCCGTGCCGGGCGCGAGCACCTCCGACGAGGAGGCCACCTATGATTGAGACTGTCGATCTCCATAAGCACTACCAGATGGGCGACATCACCGTGAAGGCGCTGGCCGGTGTTTCGGTACGCATCGCGCAGGGCGAGTTTGTGGCGGTCATGGGGCCGTCGGGCTCCGGCAAGTCGACGTTCATGCACCTGATCGGCTGTCTGGACTCGCCGACGTCGGGCAGGTGTGTCATCGACGGGGAGGATGCCTCGAAGCTCGACCAGTACGAGCTTGCGCACCTGCGCAACGACAAGATCGGCTTTGTGTTCCAGAGCTACAACCTGCTGCGCACCGCCACGGCGCAGCGCAATGTCGAGCTTCCGCTGATGTACAGCGTGCGCGATATCGACGGCCCGACACGGCGTCGGCGTGCGCTCGAAGCGCTCGAGGCCGTCGGGCTGGGGGATCGGGTGACTCACAGGCCGACGGAACTCTCAGGCGGGCAGCAGCAGCGTGTGGCGATCGCCCGCGCGCTGGTCAATCAGCCGGCGATCCTGCTCGGGGACGAGCCCACCGGCAACCTCTCCACACGCCAGGGGATGGAGATCATGGCGATCCTCCAGAAGCTGCACGATGATGGCCACACGATCGTGATCGTTACACATGAGCCGGAGATTGGCCGACATGCTGAGCGCATCATCCACTTCCGCGACGGCGTGGTCGAGTACGAGAAGCAGGTCGAGGACCGCATCATCGCCGCCGAGATGCTGGCTGCCGCCGGCGCCGAGTAGGGACTGAGGGGGCGATGGCGCGGGCTCGGCACTGCCCGTGCGCGAGCCGCATCGCCCTCTGCACGTCGTGTCGGGTGCACAGAGATGTCGTGGGCCGGGTAGGCAGAGACTCTCGCAGGCTCGGTTCCCGGTCCGTGCGGCGCTCCGGTACGGCCTACTGCGCTCATGTTGAGAACTCCTGACGTGGTTGGGGTGTGACGCGATGAGCCCCTGTGCGAGCGGGGGTCACCTGCTGGATGCCGCGGGAGATAGATGGCCAGATTCCCGGTCACGCAGGGCATCTAGAACAACGGCCGGGGTCAGGCACTCACAATTCACTCTTGCGCGTAGTCGGCTGGAATCCGCCCAAGGCTGAGCAAAACTGAATTCTGGGTTCCGCTGCAGAACTCATCTCCCGGGTTGGTGAAGGACACGGCTGGGG
>MTKY01055511.1_pt1 | contig 10130 bp, 9 predicted proteins | sample 1042731 | NCBI WGS metagenome assembly MTKY01 (sample SAMN06212206, study PRJNA360538) | anaerobic digester metagenome | biome: Wastewater treatment plant; material: sludge; isolation source: anaerobic digester fed with sludge from wastewater treatment plant | place: Denmark: WWTP Soeholt ... | reverse complement strand
TCCCGGTCAGTGGCGATAGGGACGCGGCGGATGCTGGTCTGCCCTCTTCCCCATCCGCGCCGGCATTCCTGCGCGCGGCCCACCGGGAGCCCCTCTTCCCTATCCCCGGTCCACCCGGATGCGGCGGCGCAGGCGCTCCCAGGCGGCGGTGTGCAGGAAGCTCTCCGCCGCGTTGCCCGCCATCTCCTCCCACATCGCCACCGGCGCGGCGAAGCTCAACTCGTCGGGGGCAACATAGGGCCGCGCCGAGGGGTCAAACAGACCGAGTACCGCCCGGGGTTCATCCCGCTTGGCTTCCAGGAGCGGCCGGTTCAGAGTACTGTTGCAGCCGGCTCCGAAGGGGCAGATCACCGCGTCATCCCGGCGGGCGTAGTTGGCCAGCCCGACCAGCGCGGCCAACTCGTCAGGGCCCCCGATGTAGACGATCACCTCCGGGCGCTGCGAGGGGCTCAGGCTATCCACGGGCCGGATCACGGCGTAGTCGGCCGGCGCCGGGGTGACCGGGTTCTGCGCCATGTACGCCTCCGCCAACGCGGGCGATTGCTTGTAGCGCTCGCCCTCCATCTTCCCGTCTAGGCCTGTGGAGATGAACTCCGCCAGGCCCGGCCGTTTGGGGCAAAAGCCCAGGTGGTACCCTGCCCCACCACAACCGAAGCGCTCGCGATGGGCGGCGACTGTCGCCCCCTGGCGGGCCTGCATCATGAGCGATACGATGCACGTGCGTTCGCCGCTGGGTAGCACGGTCCCCTGCGGCACCGCCTCGGCATAGAAGAAAGCCAGCGGCTTGTGGGTGAGGGGCACTGTCTCGCACAGTTGCTGCGTGGCGCTGATCAAGCGTTCCGTATCCATGTCTCTGCTCCCGTGTCTGGCGATGTCTATGCTCTCCCCCACTTCGCTGCCGCGGCCCGGTCTCCCTGCGTTGCGGGATGTACATGCAAGCAGTCATATGACATAGTCTGTGTCATGTCATATCTGCTTGCTATCTTTTCTGTATTGCGTTCAGACATTCATCATGTCCTCACAGTTTGAAACGTTGCAGGCAAGACTGCTTGCAGCTAATGCACCAAACTCTGCCCGCGCCCCACACCACGCAGTGGCCCTGTCCCTGGCATAACAACCCGCCCTGCAATGCGCGAGGTTTCGCTCTAAGGTCAGAACTCCCCATTGGCAGACCATCGGCCCCGGCAGGCGGCTTCGGTGGCGACAGCGCGTGGTTGCGGCGGAGGTAACGGCATACACGTTTTCCTGTCAAGCAACTTCCCATACAAGAAGTCATAGTAGCATTGCATGATGACATGCTTGACAGCAGGCAGCATTTAAGCCATAACGTTAGGCAATGATGCATGTATGAACGGAGGCAGGCATGAAGATCATCGCTGTCGCCAACCAGAAAGGCGGCGTGGGGAAGACCGCCACCGTCGCCTCCCTGGCCGCCGCCTTCGCCGCTCAGGGCCTGCGGGTCCTGGCGCTGGACGGCGACCCCCAGGGCAATCTCTCGATGGCCCTCGGCGCCATACCCGGCGGGCGGTCGCTAACGAGCTATGACTTGCTGCTGGACCCGAAGGTCGCGGTGGGGGAGTGCGCGGTGCGCGTGCCGTGGGGAGATGTGGCGGTGGTGCCGACGGATGTGCGCCTCGCCGCCGCCGAGGTTGAGCTCTCCGCCGCGGCCGACCGTACCTTGCGTTTGCGCGACAAACTGCGCAAGCGGCTACCCTATGACTATGTGCTCATTGACACGCCGCCGAGTCTTGGCTTTCTGACTCTTAATGCGTTGGCGGCCGCTGACGGCGTGGTCATCCCGGTGCAGTGCTCGTATCTGGCGATGCAGGGCCTGCGGCAGCTTCTGGACACCATCGAGGCGGTGCGCCAACATGGTAACGAGGGCTTGCGCATCGCGGGGCTGATACTGACCATGTACGATCCCCGGACGCTGCACACCCAGCAGGTAGAAACGCGGCTGCGCGAGCATTTTGGCGACCTGGTGCTGGACCCGCCCATCCGCCGCAGCGTGGTCTTTGACTACGCCACTGTCGCCGGGGAGCCGCTGCCCATCCACCGCCCCGAGAGCGCCGGGGCGCAGGCCTATACCAAGGTTGCCCAGGAGGTGCTGAAGCGTGCGTAGAAACCCAGAGATACCTAGAGATGTGTTCTTTGGCGCGGCGCCCGAGGAGGCGGTGACCACAGCGCGGGGACTGCGCTCGGGACGCGCCAGCGACGAGGCCAAGGTGCAGGTGACCGTGTATCTGTCGGAGGCTGCCGCCAAGCGCCTCGAGGCCCTGCGCTTCCACCTGCTCAACGAGCATAACATCAAGGTCTCCAAGTCATCCATCGCCGAGTTCGCCATCAGCAGCCTGGGGGACGACCTGGCGCCGCTGGCGGCGTACTTCGGTGGGGGAGGGGCGTAGGGGCATGGCGCGGCTGCGGGGCTGGCTGAGCGGCGCGTGGGACCTGGTCGGGGCGGACCTGCCGATCTTCAGCCTGGCCGCCTTCCTGACCATCGCCGGCACGCTGCTGTCCGCCTGGATTCTGGCGGTGCCGCTGACCGTGGGCCTGTGCGTCATGTTCCTGGAGAAGCTCCAGGGGCGTAAACCGACCCTGGCCCACCTGGCGGAGGGCTTCAGCCGCTTCCCCGCGGCCGTGTTCGTGTGGGGTGTCTACGTGGTCGGACTGCTGCCGTTCGGCCTCATCCATGCGGGCATCAACGCCGCGGTGGGTGAGCGCGCGCATTGGGGCCTGTTGGCCGAGGCCATCGGCCATCTCATTATCGCCACGCCGCTGCTGCTGGTCGCACCCTTGATCGCCCACCGGGAACTGGGTGGCATCGAGGCGGTACGCACTTCCTGGCGTCTCGTGCGAACCCAACTACCCCTGGCGTTCGTCACAATGACTGTAGTCTCGGTGCTGTTGGTCGTGGGGTTGTTCGCCTGTGGTCTGGGGGTTATCCTGACTGTGCCCGTGACCGTGGGCACGCTGGTCTTGGCTTATCGCGACTTAGCCGGCGTGAGCCCCGCCACGACCGCCAGTGACACCAACGAAGCCTCGGAGGTTCATGAAGATGCGGCATCTGACGCGGATTCTTCCCCTGCTGACCGTGCTGGCGCTGCCGATGACGGCGCTGGCGGCTGACCAGATCGTCAAGCTCTACTCGGGCGGGAAGCTGGTGCCCTGCGACCCTGCCGCGCGCGTACGTGAGGGAGTGACCTACGCGCCCCTTCGCGCGGCGGCGGAGGCCGTGGGCGCGCATGTGGAGTGGAAGGCGGCGTCACAGATGGCGCTCGTCTGCACCGACGCCCAGTGTGTCTCTGTCCGTAAGAACCAGGGCATCATCGTTGATGGCTCCCTGCTGATCCCGGTCCGGCTGCTGAGTGAGGCCCTAGGACGGGATGTCACATGGGACGCGGCGGCCAAGGCGGTGCGCATCGGCCCTGGGAAACCGTAGTAACCCCGCCGACGGTAATGCCGGGAGTAGGGGAGAGGGACGGCGGAGGCGAGGCAGGCCTATATCTGGATGTTTGGCAAGCGCGGACAGTAAAGCGGGGACCCTCCATCTGAGAGTCCCCGCTGTTGTTCCCAGGGGCAGCTACGGGCCGCGCGGGCCTAGAAGATCAGGAAGGCCAGGGCGGCGGCGGCCAGGGTGCGCATGAAGCGCGAGGTGCCACTTTCTGGATTGATGTTGCGGACAGTGGCGCTGGAGGGCACCACGATGACATCACCGGGGTATATCTCTTTTGTGTCCTGGGTCGGCGAGACGGAGCCGTTGGCCCGAACCACGACGAGACGGCGAATGGCGGCGTCGGGCGCGGGGCCGCCGGCGGCGGTGACATAGTCCCACGCGGTCTTCTTGGGGCCATCGTAGCTCACGGCGCCGGGGCGAACGACCGCGCCGACGAGGGCCACGGTCGTCGGGGTCGTTGGCACGACCACCGTATCGCCCGGCATCAGGGGCATGTCGCCCTCCGCCCCCTGTGTGTCCAGCAGCCGCTGGCCGTCTATGGGCACGGCGCGCGCCCAGGACTCCGCCGAGAGTATGCGCGGGGGTACGACGATAGCCATACCATTTTGTCCGGAGAACACCGAGGCTAGCTGGTTACTCACCGTGGCTTGTAGCGTGGCGGTTCTGGCCTCCGGGGTCATCGAGACGCCGCCCGGCGTGCGCTCGCGGTTAAAGCCGGTCAGCACTTGGTTGAGGTCGTCGGTCTGGTCAGGGTCCATGAGCGCGTCGCGCTGGCGGTAGATGATGATGCCCCGCGGATTGCCCTGGGGCAGGAGCCCGCCGGCTCGGTCGAGGAGCTTGTAGACCGTGTCAGGCTCGTCGGGCGTGCCCAGCAGCGGGTAGGTGCCGGGCTTTATCACTTGCCCCTCAAGCACTACCACATCGGCCCGGGTACGGAAACCGCCGGTGGCGCCGATGGTCAGGGAGTCGTCATCCGCTAACTCCGGGTCGGGGTTCAGTACCAGGCGCCCGGCGTCGTCATAGGACAGGGCGAGAGTCACAGTCTGCGCCGCGCCGGTCACCCGCCCCTTGACCAACGTTGCTTCAGTCCCGGCTTCCGGCAGCAGGCCCCCGGCCTGCTGGATGAGGTCCGAGGCCTTCATGCCGGTGGCGCGCGAGTAAACGCCCGCGCGCAGCACCGCGCCGAGGACGATGACCTCGGCGGCGACGCCCATCTCGGTCTGCTGGTAGACCGTCAACTGATCGCCGGGGCGCAGCGCCAGGTCCGCAGCCGCTTCCCCCGCAAGTACCTGGGCCAGGTCAATAGCGATCAGCTCGCGGGTGAACTGGGGGGTCAGGCGCCGCAGGTCCGCCCGTCCCACGTGGGCGCCGTCCAGCGGCCCGCGCCCCAGCAGCAGCAGGTCGCTGACGCGCATGTCCTCGGCCCAGGGGAAGACCCCGGGGCTGGCGACCGCCCCGCCGATGGCCACATCCTGGCTCTGCATGACTTCCTCGCGGGAATACACATAGAGCTTATCGCCGGGGACCAGGGGCAGGTTGTCCGTGGGCTCGCCCTGCTGCGCCTTGAGTAGGTCCACACGCAGCAGGCGCTGCGAGTTGTCGGGAGTCAGGCGCCAGATCGCGGCGCTGCGCATGTAGGCGATGTCGTCGGGGCCCTCGGCCCGCTGTAGCAGGCCGCGAACATCCAAGCCGCCCGCGGGCACCTCATAATCGCCGGGCCGCCGCACGGCTCCCGCCACATTCACAGTGTTGGCCGGCCTGTCGAGCACCGGGCGCACGAGCAACAGGTCGCCGCCGCGCAGCGGAAAGGCCGGTCCCTTGACATCGTCCGCCGGCAGCGACAGGTCCACGTTTACCACGTTCCAGGCGGTGTTCTGGTCCACGCGCCACACTTCGACATTACGTGAGTAGCCACGAGGGTCAATGCCGCCGGCCATCCGCAGGGCCTCGGCGGCGGTGACCTGCTCCCTGAGCTCATAAAGCCCTGCCCGGCGCACGAGGCCGGAGACCCCGATGGTCTCTCCCAGGGGCCCTATGAAGACCGTATCACCCGGTTGCAGGGGGTCATCTCCGGCGCGCTCTCCCGTGAGTAGATAGGGGTAGAGGTCCACGGTTTTCGCCGCCTGGTCTCGCCGCACGACCCGGATCTCACGCAGGGACCCCGACGGAGCCGGCCCACCGGCGGCATATAGCGCGGTGAACACCGTGGCGGTGCCAGGCAGGGTATACCTGCCGGGGGTTACGGCATCGCCGGTCACATAGACGTCCACCGTGCGTATCTGCGACAGCACCACCGTGGTCTGTGCATCGCGGTACAGGCGCCCGGTGCGGCCGGCCACCAGGCTGGTGACCTGGGCCAGGGTCTGCCCGGCCACCGCCATGTCACCCAATTGGGGCACATAGATGCGGCCCTCGGGGCTCACGATCACCTCGATGGCGAGGTGCTCGACCGCGCCTGTCCATGACCGCACGGAGAGGCTGTCTCCGGGCCCCACCAGGTAGTCAGCGGGCACGGGCACATTGGCCGCCGGCGCGCCGGGAGGCACGACCAGCGGCTGTTCTCCCTCGACGCCGAACATCCGCAGGCCGAAGCGGGGTAGTGCCCGGAGTATCTCACCGGCGGTCATGGTCGGCGGGAATATCTCGGTGACAGGTATTTCGGGCTCCTCAGTCACCGGCGGCGCCGGCGCCGGCGCCGTACCATCAGCCAGCAGCACACTCAGCGAGCAGCGGGGGTAATAGGCCCGGTAGCGCGCCTGCAGTTTATCACGCAGGGAGACGAGGGTCTCGTCCCGGACCGTCACCGGCCCCAACGGCGGCAGCGCGATGGTCAGGTCGCGCGATACCCGCACGGTCACGTTCAGGTACTCGGTCTCGCCCGCCCAGCAGCGGATGGCGAGCTGCTGCTCGGTACGCAGAGGCTCGGTTACTTCCGGGGGCGCGGGCGTCGTCAGCGGTGGCAGCGTTGACAGGTCCGGCAGCGCGGGCGCTCGCGCGTCCTCCAGCATCACCAGCAGCGTGGCCCCGGTGTAGACCGTTGAATAGGCCGTTATCAGCCGTGTCTGCAGGTCCGCCAGCGTCGTGTGCGCCGCCGACACAGGGGTGATGCCCGGGGGACGCATGCTGCCATCGGTGCCGACGGACAGGATGCTGTTGACCAGCAGACCGCTGGCGTTCCAACAAAGCAGCCGGATCATGTCACCGGGCTGCAGAATGTGAGCGGCCAGCTCTCTGGAGAGCGGCACCGCGGTGACATTCGGTGGTGGAGCCTCGGAAGTGACCGGAGCGGTAGTGCTCGTGGTGGTCTGCGCCAGTGTGAGTGAACCGCAGACGATAAGCATGACCAGCCATGCTGCCATCTTGCGTGCCATAGGGGTAGCCTGCCTTGAGCCAGTGAATGGGGGAGTGCGGTCCCCATGCCCTCGGGACCGGACGATCGCGACTGTATAACTTCGCCATTATATGGTACAGCGCCTGCCCGCGCAACGCTCGTGGAGGTATCTGAACACCCATCGGAGCCTGTTGCGAGGGGGGTTACCTTGTGTTGGCATCCAGTTACGGAAGATTGAGGTAGCTTGAGATTCCTTTGCGGAGGGACTAGGACAGACTTGAGTGCGCGAGGCTATAGTACCCGCAAGTCGAGAGCAGAGCAGGAGTGTTGGGGACGTCTCGGACCACCAACCAGGCCACCGCTGAAGCTGGGGTCTCCCGACACGGAATGCCACAATACCTAAGGTCAGGGGAGAAGGCAAGATGATCAAGCAGCTGTGGAAGGACGAAGAGGGTCTGACGACTGTGGAGTATGCGCTGTTGCTCGCCCTGGTGGCCATCGCCGCCATCGGCGCCTGGACCGCGTTGGGCGGCCGGGTCAACAGCACCGTCGAGAGCGTCAACACCCACATGCCGGCGAGCTAGCGACAAAGGTCGCAACTCACGAGTGGGTCGAGTCGTTGAAGCGCAAGGTCAGCCGTACCAAAACCAGGGGCATTTGAAAACCCAAAGGAGAGGATCCGCATGTTCAAGACGCTGTGGAAGGACGAAGAGGGCCTGACGACTGTGGAGTACGCGCTGCTGCTCGCTCTGGTGGCCATCGCCGCCATCGGCGCCTGGACCGCGTTGGGCGGCCGGGTCAACACCACCGTCGAGAGCGTCAACACCCACATGCCGGCGAGCTGAACCTAACCGGCCAGACATCACGTGCGTAAGCCTGGGGGGCCCGCGACCGGCATGAGGCAGCACGAGAGGCAGCGAGCCGGGAGCGGCGCTGATGTAACACTCGAGTTATCCCAACAGCGGTTGGGATAGGGAACCACAACCAGGCCAGAGGAGGGTGGGAGGTTCACCCAGGCTCTTTCCACCCTCCTCCAAATACTACACAGAGTGCCAACAGGCGCCACGCGGGGAGGGCCCGGAAGGACAGGCAGGGGCTCTGCCCGTTTTGCGCTTCCAGCCGGCAGGGGCGACCGTGGGAGTAGCAGGCTGACATGACACCACTAACTTACAGCATGGCCATCGCGACATGCGCTGTGCTCATCATCTCAGTCTTCACCGATGTGCGGCAGGGGAAGATCCTCAATGCCGTGACCTTGCCGTTTGCGATCCTTGGCCTCATCCTCAATACACTTGACAAGGGTTGGATGGGAATCTTATTCAGCCTGGGCGGCATCGCGGCCGGCCTGGGCATGTTTTTTCTGAGCGCTTTCCTGGGCCGCATCCTGGGAGCCGGGGACTGTAAGCTCCTGGCGGCCGTCGGGGCGTTTCTCGGGGCCAAGCTGCTGCTGTGGGTCATTCTGTACGCCGCGGTGGCGGGGGGCGTGCTCGCTCTGCTCGTCGCGCTGTGGCGAGGCGTCCTCAAGCAAAGCGTCACCGCTGTCTGGCGCACGCTTTACATGCGGGTTTTCATGAAGCTGCCGATGGACATCACGACCGCGCACGAGAAGACCAGGCTGCCTTATGCCATCGCGATCTGTGCCGGGGGTTTTGTGGTTCTGTGGCAGTTCGGGCTCGGCGGTTGACCCGGCGGGCAGGCTTGCCGGCCGCCGCGGTCGGCAGCGAAGAGACTGAAGCTCAGGCGGGAAAGAGGGTGAGTTCGGTGCTAGGATGGAGACGCGGGGAGCTGTCCAAGAGGGAGGCAGGAACGGCAACTGTGGAGTTCGCCGTAATTTTGCCTCTTTTCATCGGTTTGCTTTTCAGTATAATCGAGTTTGGGTTCATGTTCCGAAACCAGCTCATCATCCAGCAGGCGGGGCGCGAGGGGTCGCGCCATGCGGCCCTGGGCCGGACAACCAGCGAAATCGCCGCCCGCGTCCAGGCCAGCATGGCTGATCTGCCACTAGACCGCTTGACAATTGTCCAAGAATATCGGACACTAAGTGGTACAAGTTGGTCGAGTTGGGGTACACTCGGGAACACAACCAACGTTCCGATCACCAACAACGCTCCTCAGGGAGCCCAGGTGCGGGTTCGTCTCACGTTCACGCACCGCTTGCTGACCGGCCCGCTGTTCGCTCGCATGATAGGACAACCCGGCGCAACGTCGCTTAATCTGCATGCGCAGATGGTGATGCGCCGTGAGTAATCGCAGCCAGGAGCGAACCAACCTCATGCCGCATACCCGCCTGACAAGGCGCGGCTTCTCCCGCATACCTTGCCGCCTCGCGACAAGTAGTCGTGGCTGCACGCCTGCCATGAGGGCGACCGCTTGGGTCGCCGCCATGGGCCGCGTGGCCATGACTGTTCCTGCTGGGCGCATGGTGACCGACGATATAAACGGACTAACAACTAACGCACTAGTAATGATCGCAGAACCATACACATACCGGCTGGTTGGGTAGAGACCTGGCGAACATTTCCGGGGACCAGCTAATCGCAGCAAAGGGGCGTGGCAACAGATGCGACTCACGAGGCAGGCCTCCCTGGTAATTGCCCTGGTGTGCGGCCTTCTGGCTGCGGTGGGAGCGTGGGTGTGGATCACCCAGCAACGGACCAAGGCGACTAAGGCTCCCACCACAATCGAGGTCCCGGTGCCGTCCCAGGCCGTGGCTCCCCAGACGGAGCTGAAGCCGGCCATGTTCCGCCGGGTGGCCTTCGAGCAGGCCGAACTCCCCGCCGATGTCGTCACCGACCCTGCGTTCTTGCAGAACCAGGTGAGCCTAATTGAGTTGCCGGCCGGGCAGCCCATCAGGCAGGGTGACATCGCTCCCAAGAGCCGCATGGGTTTGGCGTTTGCAGTCCCCCGCGGCTACCGGGCCCTCGCCGTCCCCCTCGACCTCGTCGGTAATGTGGGCGACTTCGTCCAACCGGGCAACCGCGTGGACGTGCTTGCCTCCTTCGAGCGCGACAATGAAGTAGTGGTGCGGACAGTGGTGCAGGACGTTGAGGTCCTGTCCGTCAACCAGGACACCGCCAGGAGCGAGGGCGAGAAGGCCGCCGAGGGCGAGGGCGAAAAGGCCAGCGCCCGCCAGGGCGGCCGAGCCGCGACCGCGCCGGTAACCCTTGCCCTGTCTCCCGCCCAGGCCCAGGTGGTGCTCGCCAGCGAAATGGCGGGCAAGCTGCGCCTGGCCTTGCGGGCCACTGGCGATGTGGGCGCTGGCGCGCTGCCGGCGGCTAATACTTGGTCAATTACCGGCCCCTGGCCGGCGGCCAGAAGGGCCGAGGCCGCGCCGTCCGCTCCGCC
>MTKY01066183.1_pt1 | contig 10132 bp, 6 predicted proteins | sample 1042731 | NCBI WGS metagenome assembly MTKY01 (sample SAMN06212206, study PRJNA360538) | anaerobic digester metagenome | biome: Wastewater treatment plant; material: sludge; isolation source: anaerobic digester fed with sludge from wastewater treatment plant | place: Denmark: WWTP Soeholt ... | reverse complement strand
GGTCACGGTTGTGCACTGGAAGTCGGCGATGAGCGCGGGAAGGTCGGTCGCGTAATAGGTGTCTCCCCCGCGTGAAACGCTGAACGCCGTGATCGCGCCGCCGTCATACCGGGCTTCATCGCAGACCGTGACAAACCATGGGTTGTCCACAGACGGTGGGAAGTGCTCCAGTGCCTCGTCTGCGGGCACGTCGAGGGTGATCTTCGTCGATGCGGCCGAGGACCTGTTGAGCACCGTCTGGCTCCAGAGCGGGTTCTCCGGCGTGCCGATGCCCACCCGTACCACGATATCCGCCGGGTAGCTGTGCGAGATTCCGAGATGGATGACGGGAGGCTCCGGCACCGCGACGAAATCCTGCTGCGTGAGGATCTGCCCGGGCAGAGGCTTGACTTCGCGCACGGCGGGCTTAGTCACGTAGCCGGGAACAGAAGCCACAAGGGTGGACCGGAGCGGCTCGACTCCCGGGATGGAATACTCTCCGGCCGGTTTGCTCCAGACCGTGCGGCCGCTCCGCGAGTCCGAGACGGCAGCCCCCTCCAACGCCTCGCCAGGCACGATGGCCTCGTACCGGTCTATGCGCCAGCCGAAGTAGGCCTGGCTGCTGTCGGGTGCGATGACCACACGGACGGCGTTGCCGTCCACCCACGGGCTCCAGACATCTGATGCCGGCCCGGTATAAGTTGCCACCGCGGGCCCGCTGGTTCCCGAGACGGAGATGAAGTCGAAACCGTTTTCGCTGTCCATCTCCTGGAAGTGGACGCGCATCCTCACGGCGTTCGCCGGACCGCTGATGCTGGCGGAGTGCACTACGGAGTTTTCGTAGGGGTGCGGTGAGTCCCACTGCCCGCTGCTGGATGTGGTGTGTCCGAGCGTGACCGTGCCGGCAATCGTGGCTGAAGGAGCCGTACCCAGGAAGTTGACATCCTTCACGCCTGTGTCGTTCACCGTCCTGGATACGGAGGAGGGGCTGAATGCCCATCCCGGATTGGACGCCGAAATCGAGTACTGCCCGGGCGTGAGGTTGATGGCATACACGCCGTCTTCGTCAGTGGTGGCGGCGAAGTGCTCGGAGGCTGAGACGGCCGTAAGTGTCGTGCCGGGTATGCCGGAGCCGCCGGGTGTCGTTACGCGTCCGGAGACATAGGTGCGCGGCAGCCCTCCATCGACAACCAGCGCGAAAGGCTGCGGCCCCTCGGGGATGTTGTAGCCGGACACGGAGACTTTGTAGACCCCGAGCACAGGCGTTGCGATGTCCACGCTCTCCACGTTATTGATGTGATCGGGGGAGCCATTGCCCGGGCGAATGGTCCCGTTCGGAGCCTGCACGGTCAGGTCCAGGTCATTCACGAGCGCCCTGGCGGATGCGATGTCTCCGGGGAAATCGGTCCATGTCAGCAGCACCCTCAGCGGGACTGATGTGTCGATCACCTTGAAACTGTATGTGCGTATCTGGCCCGTGGTCAGGCCGGCCTGCTCGTCCACATGCTGCCTCAGGACCGGCGGGGCGGGCTCTATGGCCTGTTTGAGATCCAGGCGACCCCAGCCCTGTGCGTTGTCCGGACGCTGCCTGATCTCCTGGAAGGCGCCTGTTCCGTACTGGCCGGGTGAGATATCCTTCGCTGAGCACATCAGAGTGGCTTTGATGAGGGCGGCGGAAGGATTGACATTGGCGATGTCGGTATAGTACTGCCGGACGAGGGCTGCGGCCCCGGCCGCGATAGGCGTGGCCATGCTGGTTCCGCCGGAAAACATGTAGTCCGAGTTGAACCCTCCCCATCCGTTGCCGGCAAGGGGGTCGCGGCTGCGGGTGGAAAGGATGTTCGTTCCCGGAGCCACGATGTCCGGCTTGATGCGGCCGTCGTCGCAGGGACCACGAGCGGACCAGGCCGCCAGCCCTTGCGCGTTGTTGGAGATCGGGTCGGTGCTGATCGGCTCCACCGGGAAAAGTGAGCCCCAGTCTCCCGCCGACCAGGTCACCTGCATCCCGCCCGAGAGCCGGACGGACTCAGTGGCGCCGACCGAGACGCAGTTCTTTGCGGTGGCGGGCGCACTCATCGAATCCGGATCGGTGACTCCGTCCGAGTTCGAATCCCTCGCGCCGTTGCCGGCGGAGAAAAAGATCAGCATGTCCTTGTGGTCCCAGGTGAACTGATCCAGCTGCCGCGCCATCAGGTCGTATATGCCGCGGGCTTCCGCGCCCCAGCTGTTCGTGTGGATCCGTGCGCCCACTTCGTACGGCGGAGCAAACAGGTTGCCGAGGTCCGAAGGGATGCCCGCCAGCGCTCCCGACGCATCGATGAGGCTCTGGATGACCAGGCTGGCTTCCGGCGCCACACCCGCATAGGACCCCCCGTATCGATGCGTCGCAGGGTCGGAACCCGAGAGCAGCCCGCTTCCGAGCACGGAACCGGACACATGCGTGCCGTGCCCGTGGATGTCATTCGTGAGCCCCGTGCGCCCGAGCCCAAAGCCTGCAACCACGCGGCCCTTGAAGTCTTCGTGAAGCAGCGGGTTGTCCACACCGACATCCAGCCCCGTGTCGGCGACGGCGACGATCTGTCCCGCCCCGTACAGCCCGGTCGACTCCCACACCTGGGGCACGTTGAGAATCGCGCGCGCCACATCGTTGGCCAGCTGCGGCTCCAGGCGGGGCTCCACCCAGCGCACGCCCGGGATCTCTCCGAGAGTGCGGGCGACGGCAGGTGGGGCGGACAGGGCGATCAAAGACCCTGCGGCGGAGTCTGAGACGCCCTCGATGGCGGCCTTGCGGGAATTGATGGCAGCCACGATGGCGGCGGTGTCCGCGTCTGGGAAGCAAAGCACACTGAAGCGCAGCGGATCTCTTCCGTTGCCGACGGCAGGCGAGATCCGGTAGGCAGGGGAATACGGCCCGACCCACTCGACATCCTTCGCCTTGCGTAGCCGCCCGGCCGCTGCCGCGTCCGCCCTCACCAGCAGCGTGTTGAGCGGAATGTATGAGAGCACGCGCCCGCCGCACGCGGCGACTGTCTGGCGTTCCACTGAGGTGACGGCACGGGAGAACTGGACAAGGATGTACGGGTCGCCGCTCGGGATGCCGGTCTCCTGAGTGGTGAAGGATCCCGGGTAGATCGTGGCGCTCTTCAGAAAGATGGGGTCAGCGCTGCACGCGACGGCGAGCGTCGCGAACAGCATGGTCGCGATGATGACCCTGAGCGGCAATCTACCAGTCAACCGGCGCCGTTCCTCCTTCCCGGCAGCGCAGGCGAGCACGCCGGCGGCCCGGTCCAGGAGGGGCTCGCCAGATGCCCTCCTGCCGCGAAGTACCCCGGGCGCCGCGCGTTCGGCGCGGCGAAGAACCTGCATGATGCGCCCGGGTGCTGATGTCGCCAGAGGCTTGGACGAACGTCTCTGGACTGCGTCTTCGGTACACATTGCCGCCAGCCGTCCAACTATTGGACGACTTGTGGTATATCGTTGTTCCACGCCAGGGGGCAGCAAGGCAGTGGTTTGAGCGGGAGACGCACACTGCGATGCTGGAGAAGCCGGCTGACTTCGGCAGGACACCCTACGCAGTGGAGGCGGTGCTCGTGATCTCGATCATCCTCTGGAGCGCCTCCCTTGCCCAGCGAATATCGGACTCCGGAACGACGATCTCATTGACCACCCGGCCCTCAAGCAGGTTCTCAAGCACCCAGCACAGATAGACCGGATGGATGCGGTACATAGTGGAGCATGGGCACACGATCGGGTCCAGGCAGAACACCAGCTTGTCCGGATTCTGACGGGCAAGGCGGCTGACGAGGTTGATCTCCGTTCCGACTGCCCACTGCGACCCGGCCGGCGCGCTGTTGACCATGCGGGAGATGTACTCTGTTGAGCCGAAGCCGTCAGACGCCTCCACCACCTCGCGGCGGCACTCCGGATGGACGATTACGCTGATGCCCGGAAACTCTCTGCGCGCGCGGTTGATCTGTTCGACGCTGAAGCGCTGGTGCACCGAGCAGTGGCCCTTCCACAGCACAAACCGGCTGCGGCGGATGGCTTCCAGGTCGTTTTCTTCCGCCGCCACCCGCGGATCCCACACCGCAAGATCCTCATCCGCGAAGCCCATATGCATCGCCGTGTTGCGCCCCAGATGCTCGTCAGGGAAGAAGATGATCTTGTCGCCCTGCTCCAGCGCCCATCGGAAGATCGCTTCGCAGTTGGAAGATGTGCAGACAGCGCCGCCGTGCTCACCGCAGAAGGACTTGATGGCGGCGGACGAGTTCATATACGTGATGGGGACGCACCGCGCGTCGGTGAGCTCGCGCAGTTCGTCCCAGAGGTCCTCCACCTGGGTGCGAGTGGCCATATCCGCCATGGAGCAGCCTGCCGACAGATTGGGCAGGATGACGCGCTGATGCTCCGCCCCCAGCACGTCGGCGCTCTCAGCCATGAAGTGGACCCCGCAAAAGACGATGTAGTCTGCTTCGGGCCGTGATGCGGCCTGAACGCACAGCTTGTAGGAGTCGCCGGTGTAGTCCGCGAAACGGATGATCTCGTCGCGCTGGTAGTGGTGCCCGAGTATGACCACCCTCTCGCCCAGTCGGGCACGGGCGCGGCGAATACGCTCGTCAGCCTCCTCATCGGAAAGCCGGGCGTAGTCCCCGAGCAGTGCCTGCTGTATCAGTGCCGTTGCCAATCGTGTCTCCTGCGGATCAAACCAGGCCGCCCTCGCTCCGGCCAACCAGCCCGGTGCTCCATGTAGGCATTGTGGCACAAAGGAGTTCCCGAATCAAGGGGTAATGCGAAACTGTGGCAATAAAGGCGGTCAGCCCAACACGCGTGCTGCGGCATCGACGAGTTCTCGCACAGCATCCGGGTCGCGGGGCAGCCGGCATCCCGCGGCGTGGAAGTGCCCGCCGCCGCCGAACTGCCTTGCGAGCGACGCAACGTCCGCGGTGCTTCTCGAACGGAGCGAGACGCGGTAGTCGGACTCGGTCTCCCGCAGCAGAATGGCGATCTCGACCCCATCGACGGAGAGCAGACTGTGCACCACTTCGTCCACATCCTCCTGCACCGTCCCGTAGCGGCCGAAATCCTCGAGAGATGCCACCGTCCAGGCCAGCCGGCCGTCCTGCTCCAGCCGCATCGCCTCCAGGCATGCGCCGCCCATCCGGACTGCTCCGGGGTTGTTGCGCCAGTAGATGGCCTGCACGACCGAGTGCAGGTCTGCGCCGGTCTCCACAAGCGTGGCGCACACACGGAGCGTGGCGGGGCTGACGCTATCGAACTGGAAACAGCCCGTGTCCTCGACGATGGACGCCAGAAGGCACTGAGCCGCCTCGGGTGATACGGCGGCATCCAGCCGGTCCGCGATGAGGGCGATCATCTCGCCGACCGCCGCGGCACGGGGATCAAGGTACTCCAGATCGCCGAAACGCTCGCTGACAGGGTGGTGGTCGATGCGAATCACGGTGCTGCACGACTCCAGGAGCGCCTTCACGCTCCCGACCCGGTCGATTCCGCCGCAATCCACCGCGATGCCCGTGTCCCAGGGGCCGTCGGCTATCGTGGCGATCCGACCCGCGCCGGGAAGGAATCCATATCGCTGGCCGAAGCCGTCCTGGGCGACGACATCCACACACTTGCCGAGGGATTCAAGGATGTGCATCAGGCCGAGAGATGACCCGATGGCATCGCCGTCCGGGTTGACGTGGGTGGTGATCAGGACGGTCGCGGCCGCGTTCAGGTGTTCGACCGTTTCGTCCAGGCCGCTTGCGCCGCCTTCCGTCACGACAGCAGTGCCTGAATGGTGTCCATATCCCCGCCCAGCACCTTTCGCAGCCGGGCAAGCCCCCGGTTGATGTGAGTTCCGACAGTATTCACAGGCTCGTTCAGTATCTCCGATATCTCGCGATAGGACTTCTCCTCGAAGAAGAACAGCCTGAGCGGGTTCCGGTAGTGGTCGGGCAACTGGCTCAGCGCCTCTTCCAGGATCGAGCGTTCTTCCGCCTGCTTCACGAACGCGTCCGCGCTGCAGACCGTGCACAGGGGGCAGGACTCGCACCCCTCCCGCACTGCATCCAGCGACACCGCGGACTTCTGCGAACGGATGCAGTCCACGCAGATGTTCCGAACGACCGTGCGAAGCCAGGCGGAGAACCGGGAATCCCCCCGGAACTGCCTCGCGCGCTTCAGCACACGGACGAAGCACATCTGATAGATGTCATCCGCGTCATCCTGTGACATGCCGAACTGATGCAGCGGAACGGAGTATATCAGCGAAGCATACTTCTTCAGCAACTGCGCACACGCCTCCGCGTTTCCTTCGCGGCACAGGGCGATCAGCCGTTCTTCGGCAACTGTCTCGCCGGCCTCCCTCGGAGTACCGCTGTGCGCCGGGGCTTCGCGCGGTCTGGGGCTGTTCTGGGAGTCCCGGTCCTGGCGAATCGGGGCGCGGGCGGTTCGAGAGCCGAAGACGTGCGTCCGAGCGGAGCTTTTCCTGCGCGTTCCGCCGGAGTGGGGGTGCTGGATCTGGGCTGTGTTGCTGCTCATCGGTCACTCGCTTTCCGCATTGCTCACGCGCTGGTTCCGCGTGAAGACGGGCACGGCCCGGGCAGGGCGCCATGCCGCCCGTCTAATTGCGAACTATTTGCACCAAACAGAGTATACCCCAATTCCTGCCTCCTGTGGACGCCGACCGCGCCTTCCGCGTGAGGGCGCCAGGTCTCTTGCCGCCGCTGACGGTCTTTGACTACTATGTGGAGGGCCAGGCGCTTGTGCTGAGCCTGCCCGCGAGCCGCAGTTCAGAGATGTTTGAGCGTTATTGCACAATGTTTCGCTGGATGGTTAAATGAGTCTCAGCCTTGTCGAACAATCGCATCCCGTGCTGCGGCAGATCGCGCGGCCCGTGTCGGACCTGGGTTCGGAGCGGCTCCGCGCGATCCAGCGTGACATGGACGAGCTTCGCGAGGAGGTCGGCGGAATCGGTCTTGCGGCTCCGCAGGTCGGCATCTCAGAGAGGATCGTCATCGTCGAGGTGCCGGAGGACGAGTTTGTCGGGTATTCGGAGACTCCACCGTTCCCGGACACAACGCTTGTGAATCCGGAGATCATCTGGGAGTCGGAGGAGGTGGTGAAGCTCCCGGAGGCCTGCCTGTCGCTCCCGGGGCTGATGGGGAATGTCGTGCGGCCCGCCAGCATCATCGTCTCGGCCCTGGACGTTGACGGTGACCGGTTCACGGTCCATGCAGACCGATGGCTTGCGAGGGTGTTGCAGCACGAGATCGACCATCTGGACGGGATCCTGTATCCCGACAGGGTGGAGCACCCTGCGGAGCTCTGGTACGTGGACGGAGTGGATCTGAACGATCCGGTCTGGTCACATAATGAAGCCGTTCTGCGCATGCGGGAAGAACGTGTCAGGGAGCCGGAGGGCGAGCCACGGCTCGTATGACACACGCGCATCGCGCGCATTTGCGCCGCCTGTGGACGGGCGGCCAGCTGCGCAGGGCATTCCGATCCGGAGACGCCCTTGCGCTTCGGGGCAGGATGCCTGTCGGCGGGATGAACATCGCTGAATCAGTCCAGTGTAAGGAAGGAACTTAACACATGCCACTTCTCACCAGCACCGAGCTCCTTGCTGCCGCGGAGGCAGGAAACTACGGAGTCGGAGCATTCAACGCAATCAACATGGAGACGGCGCAGGCCATCTTCGAGGCCGCGGAGATCGAGCGCGCTCCGTTCATCCTGCAGGTCACCCAGACCACGCTGGGATACACCGATCCCGAGGAGCTGGTCGCGCTGCTGAAGGCGCTGGCCGCCAAGAGCACGGTGCCGGTGGCGATGCACCTCGACCACGGCCGGTCCTTCCAGAAGGTGATGCAGTTCCTGTCCTTCGGGTTCACATCCGTCATGATCGACGGCACGCTCCAGGAGGACGGCAAGGCCCCGCGTTCCTATGAGGAGAATATCGAGGTCACGAAGAAGGTCGTCGAGGCGGCGCACGCCATCGGCGTCCCGGTCGAGGGCGAGATCGGAATGCTCGGCCAGATCGGCGAAGACCTGGCCGGAGGCGAGGAGTCCCTCACGGATCCCGACCTGGCCGCCAGGTTCGTCGAAGAGACGGGAGTCGATATCCTTGCAGTCGGCGTCGGTACGACGCACGGCCTGTTCAAGGGCAAGCCGATCATCCGGCACGACCGCCTGAAGGAGATCGACGCCAAGGTGAAGGTTCCTCTCGTAATGCACGGTTCCACCGGCGTTCCGGACGAGGACATCCAGCTTGGGATCAAGGAAGGCATCCGGAAGATCAACTATGACACCGGCATCCGGATCGGCTTCCTGGAGGCGGTTGCCTCCGAGATGAAGAAGATCGAGGCCGAATGGGCTCAGGCGGACGCATCGGGCAAGGTGCGCAAGTATGACATCCGCCGCGTGCTGAAGCCCGCCCGCGCCGCGATGGTGGAGTCCGTCCGCGAGCGGATGAGGGTGTTCATGTCGAGCGGTCAGGCCGGAACCGTGGCCGGACCGTCGGGCGCGCAGGATGCCGCCAAGGCGGCGGAGAAAGAGAAGGAAGCCGCCGTCGCAAAAGTGCTGGAGTAACCGCGGCCCGGCCACAAGGCCGGCGCTACGCTGCGGACTTGCGATTCCCGGGCGGAGTTTGCCGTTTGCGCTCCGCCCGGCGCGTTGTACGGTCAGCGGCGAACGGTGAAAAGCTGTCAAGGAGGGTTTACAGGTATGGATCGGGATTCGGGGGCGCCCATCCGTGCTGAGGACATTGTGGCGGACTTCAGTGCCGCTCGAACGTCCATTGCTCGCTTTTCGGTTCGGAGTCAGGAGGTGAAGTTCTCCACCTCCAATGCACGCCTGAGCGGTACACTGCTGATCCCGCCGGGGCGCGGTCCTGTTGACTGCGCGGTGCTGGTCGGAGGAACTCTGTCCCACACGCGGGACGGGTACCTGCACTACGACCCGGCCCCGCCGCGGGACGCCCTCAAAAGGCTTGCCAGGAGTCTCGCGGTGGGAGGGTATGCCAGCCTTCGGTATGACAAGCCCGGCTTCGGGCTCAGCACCGGTCTGGAAGGATGGCAGGGAACGTACAGGGATATGGCCGGGGTCGTCCGCGCCGCGATCGCCGCGGTCAGGAACCGCCGCAAAGCCGGGAGCGTGTTCGTCATTGGCGAGAGCGCCGGTGCCTATGCCGCTTGTATGGCTGCCGAGGAGGGCGCTGTCGCGGACGGCTACATATTCCTTGGCGCTCTATGCGGCGACGCGGCGGACCATTACGACTACAACTTCGGAGAACTGGCACGCTATGCCGGAAGCAGCCCGGAACGTCAGGATTGGGCGATGCTCAATGCTCGGGCAGATCTGGCGCTCGGGCGCTGCTATCGAGGGCTGCTGGAGGCAGCCGGCCGCGGCGATACCGTTTATACGATCCAGGACGGCGAGTATGCAAGACGCGTCTGGCTTGCCCGAAGGCAGGAGGAACTGCGTTGGCCCCCGCATTCGCTGTTCCAGTACATCACAACTCCCGCGCTTGCGCTGGCCGGTGAGTTCGACCGGAACGTGCCGCCCGGGCACGCCCGGCGGGCCGTGGACCTGATGCGCGAAGCAGGGAACAGGGACGCGGATTGGAAGATCATCCCGGGCGCGGATCACAGCTTCCAGGAAGTCCCGGAAGATCCTGATGTCAGATTCAGGGAGCGCTACACGCTTGCGAGCCTGGCGCGTCCTTACGTTGAGGATGTCTACAAGGAGATACTCGATTGGCTGGGGCGGCATTTCTCGGAAGACGGCCGGCGCGATCCGCACGCCTGACTGCGGAATCGCTTCCGGCGGAGTCGGGGAGGGCAGGGAGGCCCTCTGACTGCCAGGCGGGTCTCCGCCCCGAGGGAAGAGAACGTGCACCATAATATGCCCGCGACTGACTTCCTGCCCTGCATCAGGATGTGCGCGCTGCTGCTTATCGTGTGCTCCTGGCTCTGTCCGCCGTCCGCACAGGCCGAAGCGCGGAATCTCCTGTCCAATCCCGGCTTCGAGTCCTGTGGGCCGGATGGGGCGCCGGAGGGATGGTCATTCCTGGACCGGCTGGACCAGAACGGCTATGGAGCCCCGGACTACACGTCCACGTTTGACGCGGTGCGGCCGGTCTGCGCACCGGACG
>MTKY01053536.1_pt1 | contig 10135 bp, 10 predicted proteins | sample 1042731 | NCBI WGS metagenome assembly MTKY01 (sample SAMN06212206, study PRJNA360538) | anaerobic digester metagenome | biome: Wastewater treatment plant; material: sludge; isolation source: anaerobic digester fed with sludge from wastewater treatment plant | place: Denmark: WWTP Soeholt ... | reverse complement strand
AGCGGCGTGAACCTCAGGGAGGAGCCGTCCACCTCCGGGAAGAAGCTGGGGAGCCTGTCGAACGGCGACCTGCTGCTGGTCCTGGATGAAAAAAAGGGGGACAAGCACCCCTGGTACAGGGTGCTGACAGACGGCGCGGTCGAGGGATGGATGTACGGGCAGTACGTCAAGTTCCGCCCGGGGACCGACAGGCTGGAGGGCTTCAATTCAGAGGCCTACGAGCGATTCGAATCCTTCCACGCGACGGTCCTGGACCAGATGCCGGATACCATCAAGGGGGCGAGGAAGCGCTTCGGCAAGCCCGCCTCCACGGAACACAGCGTCGTGCCCTCCGACCACGATCCCGAAACCGAGGTCAAATACTACACCCTTAAATACCCCGCCTTCGAGCTGATGTACTACGAGGTGGAGACCAGGAACGGCCTGCTAGGGATCGAGCTCCTGGAACCAGGCCTCACGCTCGGAGAGGGAGTGCGCCTCGGTGCGGACATATCGGAGATAGTGGGGGAGGTTGGAGTCCCCCTCTTCTGCGAGGATTCAACCCTGACGTGGACGGACGAATCCGGCTACTCCGAGCTTAGCGTCACTCTGGACGGCAGGCGCGTCGCCAAAGTCAAGTTGCAGTCCTGGCTTGACTGAGCACCGACCCGAACGGGGCCTCTCCGCCCGGCGATCGGCGTGGTATGATACCCTCGACGCGACGGGAGGAGATCTGTCATGCTGGAGACGTTGTTGGTTGTCATAGTAGGGCTGGCCGGAGGAATAGCGGTCGGCCTTCAATCCCCTCTCGCGGGGGCGTTGGGGCAGAGGATCGGCCCGGCGGCGAGCAGCGCGGTGATCCACCTTGGAGGGCTGCTGCTCTCCGCGCTGCTGGTGCTTCACAGGGGAGGGGAGAGGATCGGCGAGTGGCACTCGGCGCCGTGGTACATGCTGGCCTCGGGCTTCCTCGGGGTGGCGCTCTTCCTGACGATAAACGTCACCCTCCCGCGCCTTGGCGCGGCGGCGATGATCGCCCTGATCATCGTGGGGCAGCTCCTCACCGGAGTGTTCATCGACACGCAGGGTTGGCTGGGCGTCCCCGTGCGCCCGCTGGACCTGTACAGGTTGGCGGGAATCCTGCTGCTGCTCGCGGGCGGCTGGCTCCTGGTAAAGTAAGCAGGCGACCGAACGGGCGCTTTTTCCGTTCGAGTCGATCGCTTACCCTGAGGAGCGCAGCGACGAAGGGTTCTTGACAGAGAGCCAGCACAAGATAGGATCCCTCGCTGCGCTCGGGATGACATAAGCAGGCGACCGGCGAAGGGTGCAGGCGACCAACGACGGTATTGTCGTCCCGAACGACCAGCGGGAGGAGGGACCTCGACTCGAATTGGCACGCGACGAGGTCCCTCCGCCGCTTCGCGTCGTTCGGGACGACAGTCAGTGCAGGCCATTCGGGACAACAGTCAGTACCGATCGTTCAGGACAACAGTCAGTACCGACCATTCGGGACAACAGTCAGTACCGATCGTTCGGGACGACCTGGCGAGGCTCTACTCCTCGACCCCTCCCAGCACGGCCATCGCCCTGGCCAGGATCTTCGTCCCCTCTATCAGCCCGTTCACGGACAGGCTCTCGTTGGGCTCGTGCATCCCCGTGCCGCCGTCTATCCCCCACGCCGCCATCCTGTAGCCGAAGAGAGTCCCCTTGTCGTCCACCGGCTCCTTGCTCCACGCGCTGGCGTAGGTGCCGCCGTAGGTGATTATCGGCTCAAGGTCCTTCCCGGTCACGCCCCTGTAGGCCTCGCGCAGAGCGACTACTATCTCGGAGTCCCACGGGATGGTGTAGGGCTTGCCGCCACCGGTGACCTTGACCTCCTTGTCGTCGCCGACCTGGAAGCCCTTGCCCTCGAAGGCAAGCACGACCCTGTCCTTTATCTGCTGCCCGGTGTAGTGCTTCACGTCGGGGACCTTGAGGTCCGCCCCCGAGTCCGGGTAGCGGATGTTCACGTGGAAGCCCAGGATACCGTCCTTCAGCCCCACAAGGCCCATATTGACCGTTATGTTGTCGTCGTCCTCGTAGTTGCCCTGCTTGATGCCTAGCGCCTCTCCGTCGGCCGTGTCCACCTCGATCAGACTTGCGAGCCTCTCCGCGTACTTGCCCCAGCTCTCCTCGGGGCCGGCCTTCGACAGCAGCCAGAGCGTCCTCACGTTGGCGCTGCGCCCCTTCCACGCCTCACCGGAGTGGGCCGCCACGCCGATCACGTCGATATGGACGTTCTTGCCCTCGGCCCTGATCTTGACGTCGTCCTTCCAGGGCTGCCCCGCCGCCGCCTCGAGCAGCGACTCGGCGAGGGCCGAAGCAGCGGCCTCGTCCGCGGCCTCCAGCACTGCGTTGCACTGGTCGGACACCGCGTTGCGCGCCGAGCCGCCCTTCAGCGAGACCAGCGCGACCGAGACGGGCGCCTCTAGGGGCAGCTTGCCCTCGACGTTGACCCCCGTCTTCTCTATGTAGGTGACCGCGAAGCTGCCCGAGTCGGGAGAGAACCCCATCGCCGGCCACTCCTCCGCCCCTTCCTTGCACATCTTCGCGTACTCCTCCACGCAGCTCCATCCGAGTCCGTCGTCGCCGCTGCCGTCCTCGGACGTGCCGAAGAACAGGCGCACGCGGCGCGTCAGTTTAAGCCCGGCGTCGTTGATCGCCTTCAGCGCGTACATCGACGCGACCGCGGGCCCCTTGTCGTCCCATGTGCCGCGACCGATTATCTTGCCGTCCACGATCTTCGCCTCGAACGGCCCTCCCAGGGTCCACAGGTCGAGATTCCCCTCCGGCACCGTGTCGAGGTGGGCCAGCGACATGATCATCTCCGGAGCGTCCTCGGGGCCGAACTCCACGTAGCCGAAGCGGTACTCCGGGTGCTTGTAGACGCGGAAGCCCATCTGCTCCCCTATCTCGAGCGTCCGGTCGAGCACTTTCTTCACGTCCTCAGCGGGCGTGACCGGGGAGCCGTGGTTGTAGCTCTTCATCCTCACAAGCTCCTGGACCGTCCCGACCATCGCGTCGGCGTCGCCTGCGATCCTCCTGTCCAACTCGGCCTCCCACGAGGCCGCGAAGAGGACGGAGGCGCCGCAAAGCGCCATGACTGCCGCGACCAATAAAACACGCACTGCCTTCACACTGCACCACTCCTTTTGGATGATTTGTCGCTCGACGACGGCAAGGAATCACGGATCTCGTCCGCGCAACGCCCCGCGCAGCCCGGCCCGTCGTCCATTGAATCGTATCAGGCTTGCGCTCGCAAGGCAATAGCACGAGCGCGCGAAAAGCCCTAGCGGCCCTTTTCACGCACTGGCCCCCTGTGTTATCCTCGTCCCGTCACCACCATCTTTCAGGAGGATTCCTATGATCGCCGACATGTTCGACGTGTTCTTCTTCGACCTCGACGGGGTCGTCTACATCGGGGGCAGAGCGACGCCGGGGGCCGCGTCGACGCTGGATCGACTGCGCGGCATGGGCAAGGCGATCCGCTTCCTCACGAACAACCCGACCACTCGCTCGGAGATCGCCGACCGCCTGCGCTGGCACGGGATCGAGGCCGAGATCGGCGAGATAATAACGGCAGGCTCCGCCACGGCGGACTATCTGGCCGGCGAGGGGATCGTGCGCGCCTGGGTCGTGGGCGAGCCGGGGCTTCGCAGGGAGGTCGAGATGGCCGGTGTCCTGCCCGCAGGGGAGGAGGACTGCGAGGCCGTGGTGCTGGGGTGGGACGACTCGGCGACGCTGCTCACGATACGCAAGGCGGCGCTGGCCGTCAGGAGAGGGGCGCGCTTCGTGTCGACGAACGTCGACAGGACCTACCCGTCGCCGGAAGGCCCGATCATGAGCGTGGGGGCCCTGGCCGAGGCGATCCGCATCGGCTCGGGGAAGGATCCCGTGATAGTCGGCAAGCCGTTCGAGCCTATGTTTCGCGACTCGCTGAGCACGGTCGACTCGCCGCCGAGCCGGGTCGCGATGATAGGCGACACTCCGGAGATCGACATACTGGGCGCTCACCGCGCCGGCATCACCGCGATACTAATGGGCGACGCCCGCGCCCCCGAGGAGGGTTTCGCGCGGCCCGACGCCCGCATAGCCTCCCTGCCGGAGCTGTTCGACCCGTCTGCGGGTCTGTCGCCCTGGACTCCTCCGCCTACCGAGTAGACTCGCCGGGGGTTGCGGCCCGTCGCCCCTCCGCGCCGAGCGCGAACAGGAACGCGCCGGACAGGATGATCGCGCCGCCCGTCACCGTGGCCAGGTCGGGGAGCTCATTGACCAGGAGGAAGCCCTGCAGGGTCGTCAGGAACGGCGTGACGAACATGTAGTTGCTGACGTAGGACGTGCGCTCGGCCTTCGCGAAGGCCTTGGCCCACGTCACGTAGGCGATGGCGCTGGGGAACACCCCCAGGAAGACCACGTACGAGAGCAGCCTGGCGGAGGCGTCCCGAGCCTCCCCGATGGATGACGGGAGGAATACCGCGAGCATCAGGGTCCCGGCGAAGATGCCGTATGTCGTGACCTGCAGCGCGGAGTAGCTCCTGGTGAGGAAGCGCTGCAGCAGGTTGTACGAGCACAGGGAGACCGCGGCCAGAAGCAGCCACAGGATGCCGCTGTTGACGGTGAGGGTGCCGTCCTTCATCGTCAGCACCACTATGCCGGCGAACTCGACGGCTATCGCGAGCCACTGCAGAGGCCGCAGCCTCTCGCCGAACACCAGCCGGGCGAAGAGCGCCGTCATCACCGGAACGGTGGCCAGCATCACGCTGCTGGTGGAGACGTTCACGGTCTCGCACCCCTTGTTGAACGCGATCATGTAGATGAAAAACCCGAGCGCGCCCGCGGCGACGAACCACTTCAGGTCGCCGCGCCGGGGCGGCTTTATCCCGGCCGCCAGCGCCATCGGCAGGAGGGTGAGCGACGCCGCCAGGTACCTCAGGAAGCCGAGGGAGTAGACGGAGAAGTGGCGCAGCGCCAGGCGCGTGAGCACGAAGGCCAGCGACCACAGGAAGATCGTGACCATCGCGTAAGGGTGAAAGGAGTCCCTGAATCTCGTAAAATCTCCTCCTGACTGTCCTGCCCCGCCGGACGGAACAGGCGGATTTTCAGCACAACCGACATCGGCCGGGGGCGACGCACCGCCTCCAGGGATGGGCGCGCGGCCTCGTCCGCGGGGGGAATCGCTACGCCAGTCTCTCTATCTCCAGGACGTTTATGTACATCTCGCCGCTGCCGAGGGATGAGCGGACGTCTCCCCTGACCCGCACCAGCGCGCCTTCCTCCAGCTCCCTGAAGGACTCCTGGAGCACCGGGTCGTACACCCTGGCCAGCAAAAAGTCTTTACGGACGCTTCCATCCGCCCCCGGCGTCTCCTGGCGCACGGAGAAGGGCAGGTACTTCTTCGGCTTGCCGGTTCCCGACGCGTCGCCCTTCAGCAGATGGAGCGTCCCCGAAACAGTCACGGCGTTTTCCGTCTTCATTGGACATCAACTCCCCTTCCAGGACAATTCGGCCCGAGCACGGGCCGCCCCTCGAACTGCATCCCCATTGTACCACCCTGGGCCGCCCATGTCCTCACCCTCCAGGCGACCGCGCGGGCTAGTCCCTCTTCTCCTTCGGCCGGTGGACGTACACGCTGCAAGGCGCCTGGGCGACGACCTTCGCCGCGACGCTGCCCAGGAAGAAGCGCTGCACGGGGCTCAGCCCCCTGTGCCCGATCATTATCATGTCCGCGTCCTGTTCCTCGGCGAAGCGGACTATCTGCTCGTACACCCTCCCCTTCCTCACGGAGACGGACATCCTGGGGATGCCCCTGCCGGAGGCCCGCACACGCTCCTCTATGAACTTGAGGAACTCCGCCCTGACCGCGTCCTCCGACGGGGGCAGGACGACGTCCGCCTCCCCGTAGAACACGGGCTCGTGCTCCAGGATGGTCATGACGTGGAGGAAGAGCATCTCCGCGTCCTCCTCCCTGTTGGCGTAGTAGATCGCGTAGTCGATCACGCCCTTGCTGGTCTCGCTGCCGTCGATGGGCACCACCACTCTCTTCACCGCAATCGCCCCCCTGTCCGGTAGTAGCGCCCGCGCATCGGGCGCCTCCGATCGGAGTATAACACCGCGGGGCCGGGAGCGCCCCCGCCTTTCCTGCTACAATATGACGCATATACAGGCAAGGGAGGTCAAGCCATGATCACAGTCTCGGACTTCGTGTTCTCGTTCTCGCCCGACCACCCGCCGGCGGCGCGGGCTCTGCCGGGGGAGGTCGTGCGCTTCGTGACGCAGGACTGCTTCTGCGGCCAGGTCACCGGGGAGTCCGTGCTGACCACGGAGATCGACATGACGAGGTTGAACCCCGCCACCGGCCCGGTGTTCGTCGAGGGCGCCGAGCCGGGCGACGCACTGTTCGCGGACATCCTGTCGATAGACATCGCCGACAGGGGGTACCTGTGCACCCTGCCCGACTACGGCCCTCTGGGCGGCTGGTGCGAGCTGCGGACGAGGGAGGTAGACGCGCGGGGCGGGGCCCTGCGCTTCAACGACCTGGCCTTCCCCGCCCGCCCGATGGTAGGGGTCATCGGGACCGCCCCCTCGGAGGGCTCGGTCTCATGCGAGAACCCGGGGGCTCACGGCGGCAACATGGACTGCAAGCTGATCGAGGCCGGGGCGCGGACCTTCTTCCCGGTGAGGACGAGTGGAGCGCTCTTCCAGCTCGGCGACCTGCACGCCTCCATGGGGGACGGCGAGATCGGAGGCTCCGGTGTCGAGACAGCCGGGTCCGTGCTGGTCCGCCTCGGGCTGCTGAAGGACTTCCCGCTGGACTGGCCGCTGGTCGAATCGCGCGGCATGATCCACGCAGTCGCCAGCGGTCCGGAGTTCGTGGACACCCAGCGCGAGGCCGCGCGGCAGATGCAGCGCCTGATCACCGCCGCGTGGGGGTGGGACGACACCGACGCGGCCCTCTACCTCGCCGCCCGCGGCGACTCGGCGATCTGCCAGAGCTGCAAGCCTAGCGACTCCGACATCGTGCTGCGAGTGGGCGTCCCGCTCGAGCCGAGCATGCCGCGTCTGGTCCCGACGACTCGCTAGCGGCCGGGCGCAGGCTCCCGCGCCCCCGGCCGATCCTTATGGCGTCCTCGCCGCAGGCCTGCCGACCGCCGGCAGCAGGTCGTGGATCGTCTCTGCCCTCACCTGAAAGCCCTCAAGGCCCTCGAGGCTGAGAACCCAGACCTCCATCGGAGCGGAGCCGCGCACCAGGTCGACCCCGAACGGGGACAGCAGGGACTCGCACTCGGCGGCCTCCTCCTCCCTGTCGCAGACGAAGACCAGCCAGTTGACGCACCCCTGGTCGAAGCTGTCGAGATCCATATAGCCGGGGAGCACCATGCGGCGAAGGACCTCCAGGGCGAGCTGGAATCGCCCGGTCGCGGCCAGGAGCTCGCGGACACCGTCAGGGCCCGATGCCGCGCCCCTGACGCAGAAGAAGCGGTCCGCGTTCAGCAGCCCCCACGGGTCGTTGGGCGAGCGGGGGATGCCGGCGTAGGACTGGAAGTCGTACCGGCTGAGGTGCAGAAGATCCACCTCGAAGTACGACGGCGACACTCCGAGCGCCTCGAACCACCCCTCCGCCGCGCCCGGCTCGGGAGGGGGAGCGTTGCGGGCGGCGAGCCCCGTGATCGGCCAGTCCTCCCTCATCCGGGCGCACACGGGGGCGGAGGGCCACACCCACTCGAGTCCCGGCGCAAGCCTGTAGATCTCGCACTCCCGCAGGGGCGGCACGAGAAAGCGCGCCCGTGGCGCGAACTCCTTCAGCCCCCAGCGCTGGACGTGCTTCCTGTCGATGAGCAGGCGAAGGCGCGTCCTGAACAGATCCCCTCCCCCCGCTCCCGGCGTCCCGGGCGACGCGGGCAGAAAGCAGGCCGCCGCCTCCTCCCGAAAGGCCTCCCTCCCGCCATCCGTAAGTGAGAACACCCCGTCCTCGTCGCGGAGCAGCCCGTCGGCTACCATAGCCCCGAGCAGCCCCGGGTCCTCCCCGGCCATGCGGACCAGCTCCTCCGTCCAGCGGGGGTTGTCCCCGTCGAAAAGCAGCAGAAGGCCGCCGTACTCCATGATTCGCTCCCCCCTTCGTCATCCTCGCTCACCGTGAAGATTAGCCTGAAACCCGCCGTCAGTCCAGCGCGGGGGGGCTACATCCTCCCCGCTCCATTTCACGATGACATTATCGCCGTCCCGAAATTTTTCGCGCCCGACCCCCTTGACAAATGCCGTTCACTCGTCTAGCATGTCCTGCCAACGGTCCCCTGCGGGGGGAATCTTTGAGGAGAGGAGACGGTCGTCATGGCGGGTAGCGCCATAAACACGAATTCAGCGGCAAACGGCGGGTTCTTCGCGTTCGCGTTTACAGGCGGCCTGTGGCTTTATTATTACGCCACCGGCCAATGCTCGCGTAGAAATCCGTCTTCGGCTTCTTTATATCCGGCCTCTCCGGGTTAGCTACAGACAGGACGAGGCGGAGCAGAGAGAAGGAATACGCCGGAACCGGGTTTCTACACCCGGTTCCGGTTTTTCGTTTTTAGGACCAATTAAAAAAAGGGGGAGAACGACATGATGGTGGTCGAGATGGCGGACGGCAGCACGAAAAGGGACCTCGACAGGGTGTGCGAATCGCTCGCGGGGGCTGGTCGCGGCTACAGGGTTGCTCCGGGGGGCGGGCGCACCTGCGTCATGTCGGCCGACGTCTCCAGGGCCGCGGACTCCGAGCCGTTCAAGGGACTGCCTGGGGTGCGCCGCGTGCATGTCACGTCATGCTGCCACCCGCTGGCCAGCAGGGAGATCGGGGGGGCCCCGCGCCCGGTGGAGCTCGCGCCCGGCCTGTGGATAGGCGGCGGGGAGCCTGTGATAATGGCCGGCCCGTGCGCGGTGGAGAACAGGACCCAGCTCATGAACACCGCGAGGGGAGTCCGCCGGGCCGGGGCGCACGTGCTTCGCGGAGGCGCGTTCAAGCCGCGCTCGCACCCCTACGCCTTCCAGGGGCTGGGCAGCGAGGGTATCGCCCTGCTCAAGGAGGCCCGCGCAGCCACCGGCCTGCCCGTGATCACCGAGGTCATGTCGCCCGACGAGGCGGAGTGGGTAGCCCCCCACATCGACATCCTGCAGGTGGGCACGCGCAACATGCAGAACTACTCCCTCCTGAGGACGCTCGGCGGGCTGGACAGGCCGGTGCTGCTGAAGCGCGGCATGTCCGCCACGGTCGAGGAGTGGCTTCAGGCCGCGGAATACATCCTGGCCGGGGGGAACGAGCGCGTGATCCTGTGCGAGAGGGGGATACGCAGCTTCGACAGGAACACGCGCAACACCCTGGACCTGAGCGTGGTGCCGCTGGTCAAATCCATGACCCACCTGCCGGTGGTCGTGGACCCGAGCCACGCCACGGGCAGGCGCGAGCTCGTGCTGCCTATGAGCATGGCCGCGCTGGCGGCGGGGGCGGACGGGCTGCTGGTGGAGGTCCACGCGTCCCCGGAGACCGCCCTGTGCGACGGGCCGCAGTCCCTGACCCTCGACGACTTCGCCGGTCTCATGGAGCGGACTTCGCGCCTGGCGAGCGTCCTGCGCGAGGAGGAGCCGTCGTGGCTGATGCCCGTGGCCAGGTGACGACGACGATCGCGCCGGAGGCCGACGGCCGCGTGATCCTGAGGCAGGGGGCCTTCCCCACCTCGGTCGCGGTAGGGGAGGGGCTGCTCTCGCGCCTTGCGCTCATAACGGGGCTCGACTCCCCCCCGTTCATCGTGGCCGACGAGATTACTGGCCCGCTGTTCGCGGACTTCCTGGGCAGAAGGCGCGGGCTGTTCAACCTTCCGCGCGGCGAGGGGGCCAAGAGCCTCGACAGCCTGTCGGCGATATACACCTCCCTGGCCGCGGCGGGGGTGGACCGCTCCGGGCCCGTGGTCGCCCTGGGGGGCGGCGTCGTCGGGGACACGGCCGGACTGGCCGCCGCCACGTGGATGCGCGGAGTGCCGCTGATCCAGTGCCCCACCACCCTGCTGGCGCAGGTGGACAGCGCGATAGGCGGGAAGACGGCGGTGAACCTGCCGGAGGGGAAGAACCTGGTCGGGGCGTTTCACCCCGCGCA
>MTKY01066404.1_pt1 | contig 10144 bp, 6 predicted proteins | sample 1042731 | NCBI WGS metagenome assembly MTKY01 (sample SAMN06212206, study PRJNA360538) | anaerobic digester metagenome | biome: Wastewater treatment plant; material: sludge; isolation source: anaerobic digester fed with sludge from wastewater treatment plant | place: Denmark: WWTP Soeholt ... | reverse complement strand
CGCGCCCTGTTCAGTCGCGAACAGAAGGACCCCACCCCCACCCCCGCCGCGCCCACGCCCATCGGCGACCGGGAGATTCGGCAACGCCTGCTCCGGGCAACCGTCCAAATCCTGGCATTGGAGAAAAGGGGCGGACGGCTTCAACCGATGTGGACCGGTTCCGGCACGATCCTGACGCCGGACGGCCTCATCCTCACCAACGCCCACGTCGTCACCGATCCCGACCCCAACTACCGGCCCGACGTGCTCGGCGTCGCTATCACCGTGCGCTCCGACGATATGCCCGAGCTGAAATACCTGGCGGACGTGGTGATCTTCGACGCCGCCCTTGACCTGGCCGTCATCCAGATCGCCAGCGACCTGAGCGGCAACCCGGTAAACACGGCGGCGTTGAATCTCAACTACATCTCCCTGGGCGACTCGGACTCGCTCGAGTTGGGCGACCTGATTCACATCCTGGGCTACCCCGGCATCGGCGGCGAGACGATCACGTTCACCGAAGGGGTGGTGAGCGGCTTCACCCGCGAGCCGGGCGTGGAGGGCCGCGCTTACGTCAAAACGGACGCGACCATCGCCGGCGGCAACAGCGGCGGCCTGGCCGCCAACCTGGAAGGCGAAATCATCGGCGTGCCGACACAGGTGGGGTACGGCGGCGCGGAGCGCTTCGCCGACTGTCGCTATCTGGCCGATACCAACGGCGACGGCGTCATCGATCAGAACGACAACTGCATCCCGGTAGGCGGCTTCATCAACGCCGTCCGCCCTATCAACCTGGCAAAACCCCTGGTGGAAGCCGCGCGTCTGGGCATCACGCCGAGCAGCCAGAAACCCGAGCCGAGCGCCCCCAGCGGCGCCGGCAAAGCCAGATTCACCAACCTCGTGTTCGCCCCGGCGGTGGACGACCGGGACCAGCCGACGACCATCGTCACCCAATTGCCCTCCGGCGCAACCGAGCTGTACGCCTGTTGGGAATACGCCGGTATGGCCGATACGCTCAACTGGGAAGCGCGCTGGTATCTCGACGGCGAATACCAGGAGGACGTGAGTTGGCCGCCGGCCCTGTGGAAGGGCGGCGGAAGCGGGCGCTGGTGGGTGAGCATCTACAACGACGACGGTTTGCTCGAGGGGGTATACCGGCTGGAACTGTACGTGAAAGGGCAGAAGTTCCTCGAGAACGAAATTCGCGTGGGAGGCGCTGTCTCCGGCCCGGCCATCACCAACCTGGTTTTCTCAGTCGGCATCACCGGCGACGAAAAACCCATCGTTCCGGCCACGATCCTGCCCTCCGACAGCACCATAGTCTACGCATTCTTCAACTTCAGCGGGATGAGCAATGGGGCGAAGTGGGCGCGTTACTGGTATCACGAAACTGAGGAAGTCGCCTGGAAAGAAGCTGTCTGGAAAGAGGGCAGCGAGGGGGCAACGTGGCTCTCGCTCAGTTCCGAAGAGCCGCTGGCGCCCGGCGTGTACCGGCTGGAGCTGTACGTCGAAAACGTGCTGTTGGCGGCCGGCAGTTTCACCGTCGCGGGCAACCAGTCGCAGGAGGCCATCGGTCCGATCCTCTTTGCTACCGGCATAGACAGAAAAGGCGATCCGGTAGGCCCCGGCGAGACGTTCTCCAGCGGCGTCAAGGAGCTGCATTTCTTTGTCGAGTACAACGAGATGCAGGACGGCCTGCGTTTCGATGAGCGTTGGTTCTACAACGGGGAAGAGTTGCTCGTCATCAATCTGACCTGGGATCAGGGTAAAAGCGGCACGTTCAGCGACTACATCTACCGCAAGAACGGCGAGCCGCTTTGGGATGGAATGTACATACTGGAACTTTACCTGGAAGGCGAGTTGGTGCAGAGCGCGACGGCCGTCATCGGCGACGCAGCGCCGCCCGCGCCTGTTCCGCCAGCCGGAAAGGGGCTGCTGCGAATCCAGGGGTACATTCTGGATGCGGACACCCGGCGCGGCATCGAGGGGGCGGTCTACCTGGTGCTGGTTCCCGGCGTGACCGTTGACGATTGGGGTGGCGATGAGAACGATATCTACGCCAGCGGCCTGACCGACGCCGCCGGTTATTTTGAATTGGACGGCTTGTTGGAACGCGGCAAGGCCTACAGTATCATCGTATGGGCCGAGGGCTACCTCCCCGTCACCGGCGACGGCATCAGAGTGGGCAACGAAACGTCGCCGCTGGAAGTAGAGATCCTTTTGCAGAAAAAATAACACGACTTCAGGGAAGACAACGACGCTGTGGCACGGCGGATTGTAATCCGCCTGAAGCACTAAATTGCAGCGCGGCCGGCTTGCGCCGGATCACAATCCGGCGCTGTGGCGCGGCGGATTGTAATCCGCCTGAAGCATTAAATTGTGGTTATTTTCGAAATGAGGAGGTACAGGTTGTGCGTATCTGGAATCTATTGCTCGTATTCGTATTGTCCGTCGCCTTGTTCTGGCTGTGCGCCGGAAGCCTTACCGCGCCGGCCGCCGCTCTATCGAGCGTTCACTACGTCGCTCCGGGCGGAAACTGCGGCGCGGGTGTGACGCCCTGCTACGCCACACTGCAAGCTGCCATCGACGCCGCCGCATCTGGCGACGAGGTGCGCGTGGCGCAAGGCGCCTACGTAGACGTAACGACGTTGCAGCACAACCTGGGCGGCTCTTTGCAGACGATCACGCAGGCAATGTTCATCGACAAAAACCTGACCCTACGGGGCGGGTACACCCTCACCAATTGGACGACGGCGGAACCGCCCAACTACCCCACGGTCATCAATCCGCAAGGACAAGGGCGCGGCGGCGTGATCGTCTCGCCGAACCCAGACGCGCGCGCGCGCGTGACGTTGGAAGGGTTGAGCATCGTCAACGGCTACGACGAGGGGAACGGCGGCGGCCTCTACGTGGAGAGCAGCGACGTTGTTATCCACGATTGTTACGTTATGTCCAACACCGGCGGCTTGATATTGTGGAACGCTCATTCGACGTTGACCAACACCGTGATCGCCGCCAACGCCATAACAAGCTCGATCCCTATCTCGAAGACAGGCCTGACCGTCATCGGCGGTAAACTGCAAGCGTGGCACACGACGCTGGCCGATAACGGCAGCATTGGCCTGCGGGCGCAGAATCTCGGACAAAGCCCTGCTCACGCAGCGATGACCAACACGATTCTATCCGGGCACGAGTTGGGCGTGCACGCTACGGGAAATCCCCAAAACCCTACCATTGTGGAACTGGTCGGGCAGCTATGGGGCAACTTGCAGCAAAAAGAGTTCGATGAGGGCGGACGAATCACCAACACGCGAGACAAGATCGATTTTCCTGAATTTATGGGCGCGGGCGACTATCGCCTGACCGCGGCGTCCCCAGCGCGGAACTGTGGGGTCGCTTCATTCGTGAAGTACGACATTATCGGCGTCCAGCGCGATCTATTGCCCGACCTGGGCGCTTATGAGTACGACGACCCGGAAAGCATCCGGCAGGTGTTCTTGCCGCTGGTGATGCGGAATGCGACAGGTATGAGAACAAACTGACGTTTGCAGTACCCCACCACCCCGAGACCTACCGCGATCATCAACGCCATCCCCGGCCACAGGGCGCGGCACAGGGCTGGTGCGCGAAGTACGCACGCGGCTCACGGAAAAGGGCGTGGTCGCCATCAACGTGGGGCGGACGCTCGGCGCGGGAGGCGGCGACTGGCGACTGGTCGAGGCGCTGGTCGCCACGATGCGGCAGGTTTTCCCGTCGGTTCACGTGATCGAAGCCCCCGACAGTTTCAACGCCATTGTCGTCGCCACGGCAAAGCCGACGACAGCGCAAAATCTGGCGGACAATCTCCCGCTGCTGGCGGACGCGCGCCTGCGCACGGTGGCCAAGTGGGCGCTCGCCAACCTGCGAACGGTCGCGCCGGGCGGCCTGGTTTTCACAGACGACCGCGCACCCGTCGAACAACTGACGCACGATCTCGCGCTACGCTACGTCCTCGGGGAACAGTGATTGACTAACTCGCGGCTATCTTTATAATGATGGGGGTGTGTTTCAAATGAGTTGAAAATCCAGGGCTGGCGCGGTCAGAGACCGGCCAGAGCATGCTGGGGCCGGTCTCTGACTGCGCCTCCACTGAAATGAAACACATCCTAATGATGGTCATAACCTCAGAGATCACATGGAGGGGTCCAATGCACAAGAGAACACGTTTTTTAGGATTACTCGGCATCGTTGCGCTGCTGATTGCCGGATGCAGCCCCCCCCCCCCGCCGGAGGCGACTGCTACCCCAACACGCACGCCTCCGCCGCAGGAGACGGCAACGCCTGCTCCCACATCCACCCTGACGCCCCGCCCGGCAACGCCAACGGCGACGGCTTCACCTACGAAGACGGTGGTCGAAGCTACGCCCTTCCCGCTGGACGTCAATCCACTCACCGGGGAGAAAATGGAAAGCGCCGAGGTGCTGGACCGCATCCCGATTGCGATCAAGGTATCCAACTCGCCTGAAGTGCGTCCGCAGTCGGGCCTCAACTCGGCGGATCTGGTGTTCGAGCACTTCGCAGAGGGCAACATCACCCGCTTCACCACCGTCTTCTACGGCAAAGAGCCGGAGCAAGTTGGCTCGGTGCGCAGCGGGCGGTTGATCGACCTGGAAATCCCGGCAATGTACGGCGCGCTGTTCGGCTATTCGGGGTCCAGCGCGGGCGTCAAGGAGCGCATCCGCAACTCGGATTTGTTCCCTACCTACATCGCCGCACCGGATTTCGGCGTGGGACAGCCGTATTTCTATCGCGTGCCACAGGAGGGGAAAGCCTTCGAGCACACCCTGTTCACCAATCCCACCGTGTTGCGCCAATTGGCTGACGAACGCGGAATCAACAAACGACCAGAGTTCCCCCGGCTGATGACGTTCAGCGAGACACCGCTTGAGGGGGGGGCGCCGATCAACTACTTCGAGATCGACTATCAAAGCTCGTGCAAGGCAGGGTGGACCTACGATGCGGCCTCCGGGCGCTGGCAGCGGGCTACCGCCGGTGTTACGCAGAAAGATTATCTCACGGGCGAGACGTTGACTGCGGCGAATGTCATCATCGTGTACGCCAATCACATCGAGACGGACATTTTGGAAGATACGTGGGGCGGCGGGCACCAATCGATCCAGGTGCAGGTGTGGGGCACCGGCCCGGCGCTCGTCTTCCGCGATGGCGTGATGCAAAACGGCTATTGGGAGCGCGTCGAGCGCAATCACATGCTCACGTTTTGGGTGGCTGAGGGGCATCCGATTCCCTTGAAGGTCGGCAACACCTGGCTCCAGATGGTGCCGCTGGACACGACCTCGGAGGAGATCAAGGAGGGGCAACTGCACTTCACGCCCACGGGCGTCGTGCCGTTCGGTCGATAGCTTGTCATTTCTTCCACTCGTGCTATAATCTGCGCGTGAGGGTGAGTAGCTCAGTCGGTTAGAGCGCACGGTTCACATCCGTGAGGTCCAGAGTTCGAGTCTCTGCTCGCCCATTTTTGACCTCAATGAAACACACCCAATTTATAATGACCGCCTACAAGCTCCGCAACACCAACGGCAGGTACACGCGCTGTGGATTGAGAATCACCGTAGCGGAGACCGCGCGCGGATAAGTCGTGTCGGTCAGCCAGGCTGTGTTAACCAGGGCCGTGGCCGTGTTCAACGTAGCCTGAAAGGTAATCACCTGCGTGCCGCTCAGGAGGGTACCTTGCCAGAGAATGGCGCCCTCGGCGGCGTGGGGCTGCAACAGCAAGCTGCTGGTCGGAATAGCGCCAACGTAGATAGGCGCCGGCGAGACGGTGCCGGTCAGTCTGGCGCGGGTCGTGAATTTCTACATAAACCCCACCGGCTCCAACGCGATCAAGTCCTCGAAGTCCTGCGGACGCAGGCTCTCGAATTCCTGTTGATGCACGATCTTGAAATCCCACGCGGTCCCGGTGAGCAAAGTCGCGTTCTCGCACCAGAGGCAGGCGGCGCGGTTTTTGTGGGCCACGTCCACATCCACGCGGCCTTTGGTTTCGATGAGGTGATGGATGCCGTCATCGGTGACGGCGACGAAGTCCGGTTCGTAGTAGCGCAGGTTGGCAGCAGCGTCGGTGTAGGCGATGCTGAAGCCGAAGGTGGGCGGGAGTTTGGCGAAGCGCATCACGTCGGGGGCTTTTTCCAGGAACAGGGCGAAGGTTTTCTCGAATTCGTTGTCGGCGGCGACGAGGTTGAAGACGGTTTTGGCAGCTTGCGCGGTGGGACGCGACCAGGGAAAGCCCGGCGTTGTGGAGAGGACGCGCCCGGCGTCGGTGAGGAAGGGCGTCTGTTCTTCGAGGATAGCCTCGCGCAGGGCCGCCAGGAACGCTTTGATGGTGACGTGCTGCGCGACCGGGTGGGCGATGGCTTTGACCATAGCCGGATCGTCCAGGTCTACCGGCGCACCAAAGGCGTACATCCCCAGGAACTCGCGGACTTTGGGGACGAGGGCGGCGAATTGCGCGGGCAGTTTGAGGTCGCTGGCGATGCGCTTGGCATAGTAGCCAATCACTTCCTGCGCGGTCTGCACTTCAGGGATGGTATACTCGCGCTCGATTATCTTTTCCAGCGTGATGATGTCGTAGCCTTCGTAGGCGAACGCCTGGGCGTCGGCGTCGCCCTGCTTCTTGGGTAGCCGGGGCGTCTTGAACGTGGAGACATCCAGGCGCTCGATCTCCTCGTTGAGCGTGCGCTTGCGGGCCAGGTGCGGGCTGAGGAAGGGCAGGGTGATGTCGTAGACGGCTTTCTCCGGGTCGGGCCAGATGGTTTCGATGACGACGTGATCTTTGTCCAGGTCGAAGGTCTCGAAGGCCATGTCTTCGTCGCGTTCCAACTGTTCGACGAATTCGATGAACGCCTGGTTGCCGATCACGTCCACGGTCTCGCGGAACAGCGGGTTGCCAGGGACGTTGCCCCGGAACATCAGCCGCAGGCCGCGTCCCACGGTCTGCTCCGGCAGGATGTTGGCTTTGGCGGTGTAGGGCCGCAGGCCGACGATGACGGTGACGCTCTGCACGTCCCATCCTTCGCGCAACATCAGGACGCTGACGATGGCGTTGATGGGACTCTTGGGGGTGTCGATATCCTGCGCGGCCTGGCGGACGGCGGCTTCGTCCCTGACAGCCACGTCGCCACGGCGGTTGGTGTGGATGACGAGGAGTTTGTCGCCCGCGAACTCGGCGGGATACTTGGTGCGCAGGTAATCGGCCACGTCGTCGGCTTCGCGGGTGCTGTTCAGCATGATGAACAAGACCGGCTTGCGGTCGAGCGGGGCCAGTTGGTCGCGGTACTCGCGCCAGCGTTCGACGCCCGCCGTGAGGTATGCCTGGTAGCGCACGCTGGCGATGTCCGAGGGGATCTCGCGGATGCGTTTGGTGACGCCTTTGAAGGGCCGTTTGACGATATTGTCAAGAATCGCTTGTTTGAGCGGATAGTCGAAGACGGTCCAGGTGAACAGCGCGCCCTTGCTGTAACGCGGCGTGGCGGACATATCCAATTGCACGTTGACCGTCCCCGCTACGTGCAACCGGCGGATGGTTTTGCTCCACTCGTTTTCTTCGTCGTGGGTGTGGTGAGCTTCGTCGTTGACGACGAAGACGGGGCCGCCTCGCGCCAGGACGCGCGGCATAAAGTCCTCGATGGCCTGCGGTTGCGCGGGCGGCTTGGGGCCGAGCATCTGCGTCATAATCTCCGGCTCGTCGTCGGCGGAGGCGTCGGGGCGTTCGTAGAGTTGCTGGATGTTGGTGAGGTACAGTGCGCCTTCGGAACCGGCGCGTTCGGCGTCCCCGCGCATGTAACATTCCATATCCCAATAGAGGCTGAGTTCCGGGGGGATGACGGGATCGACGCGGAAGATGCGCCCGCCCGCAAAGTCGGTCTTGAGGCGCTCGAAAACGATGACGTTGGGGGCGATCAGCAGGCTGGTTCTGGCATAGGCGGGGTCATTTTCCACCACAGCGTTGAAGTATTGCCAGGCCACGGCCAGCGCCGCCACTTTGGTCTTGCCGCTGCCGGTCGCCATTTTGAGGCAGTAGCGGGCGTAGTCGTCGTATTGGAGGAGGCGCAGTTGCCCGCCCACGGCCTGGGCGTAGGATTCGACGAGGGTTTTGTAGCGGCGCGTTTGGGCCACTTCGTAGAGGAAGATGAGGGTTTCCACGGCCTCGCGTTGGAAGGGGTAGTAGGTGAACTTGAGGCCGTTGGGCAGGCGGTGGTCGGTGCGGAACCAGTAGTTGAGCAGGGTCTTGGTGGTGAGCGTCGCGCCTTTGTAACCGCTATCGCGCCACGTCTGCACGGCCTGCCGGATCGCCGGGACGCACGGCGCGGTTTTGAGGGTGACTTGCAGTAAGGCCAATTGTTGGGAATCGAGTTTCTTTGTGCGCGGCATAAAGTCCTCCGTAAATATACAATACAACCGTGGTTTGTGTGGTCGTTGAACGCCACGGTTGTGTTGTCATTACCCGTAGCCTAGGGCCTTGTGCCCGTTATTGATCGCCCACGAATTACACGCCCACGAATTACACGCCCACGAATTACACGCCCGCGAATTACACGCCCGCGAATTACACGCCCGCGAATTACACGCCCGCGAATTACACGCCCACGAGGGGCTAGGCTACGGTTTGTGTTATCATTGAACGCCACGATTGTGTCGTCATCGAACGCCCACGATTGTGTCGTCATCGAACGCCCACGATTGTGTTGTCGTCGAATGCCCACGGTTGTGTTGTCGTCGAATGCCCACGGTTGTGTTGTCGTTGAACGCCACGGTTTGTGTTGTCGTTGAACGCCACGGTTTGTGTGGTCGTCGAATGCCCACGGTTGTGTTGTTATCGAACGCCACGGTTTGTGTGGTCGTCGAATGCCCACGGTTGTGTTGTCATTGAACGCCACGGTTTGTGTGGTCGTCGAATGCCCACGGTTTGTGTTGTCATTGAACGCCACGATTGTGTTGTCGTTGAACGCCACGGTTTGTGTTGTCATTGAACGCCACGGTTGTGTTGTCATTGAACGCCACGGTTTGTGTGGTCGTCGAATGCCCACGATTGTGTTGTCGTTGAACGCCCACGATTGTGTTGTCATTGAACGCCACGGTTTGTGTGGTCGTCGAACGCCCACGGTTTGTGTTGTCATCGAACGCCACGGTTTGTGTTGTCGTTGAACGCCCACGGTGGCGATGGTGTTAATCTGGCAATGGATTGATTTGGCCGCGCCAGGGCCACTCGCCGCCGGGTGGGATCAATCGTTTGCGCGCGGGATTGTCCCAAATGTAATTTGCGATATTCCGCAGGCTTTCTTCTGTGCGGATGACATGATCGTAATAGCGTGGTTGCCAAAGTTTCCCTTGCCAGCCTAATTTCCAACTGCGATTGGTGGTTTTGCCTTTGTATTGATCGGTAAATTTCAACACGGAAACCCCTTGCACACGCGGGGCGACTAGAAAGTGCAGATGGTCAGGCATCAAACAATAGGTGTAGACCCAACATTGTTGACGTTCAGCTTCTTCTGCCAGCGTAGCGACGATCATCTGATTCAATGCGGATGACACAAATGGCGACTGGTGTTCATAGGCGCGGATGGTGATAAAGACGATATTTCCCGGTTGCGCGTACACAGCCGGATCGAGTCGTTGATTAGCAGGTGGATGATATGGTTTATTCCACGGCATTTGACATTCCCCCCCATACATTACAATCGTAGTAGTAGTAGTCTAGCCCCTCGTGGGCGTTGCGGGTGGATGATTTTGACATTCCCCCCCCATACATCACAATCGTAGCAGTAGCCTAGCCCCTCGTGGGCGTTGCGGGTGGATGATTTTGACATTCCCCCCCATACATCACAATCGTAGTAGTAGCCTAGCCCCTCGTGGGCGTTCTTGTGGGCGTTCGGTTTGTGGGCGTTGCGGACGGGCACAAGACGGGCACAAGGCACAAGACGGGCACAAGGCACAAGACGGGCACAAGGCACAAGACGGGCACAAGGGCACAAGACGGGCACAAGGCCCTAGGCTACGTGCGCTTGACGGTCGCCACAACGGGCGCAACGGGCGCGACGGGCGCGACGGGCGCGACGGGCGCGACGGGCGCGACGGGCACAAGGCCCTAGGCTACGGGACGGTGATTTGGATT
>MTKY01047648.1_pt1 | contig 10150 bp, 8 predicted proteins | sample 1042731 | NCBI WGS metagenome assembly MTKY01 (sample SAMN06212206, study PRJNA360538) | anaerobic digester metagenome | biome: Wastewater treatment plant; material: sludge; isolation source: anaerobic digester fed with sludge from wastewater treatment plant | place: Denmark: WWTP Soeholt ... | reverse complement strand
GCCGGGGTCGGTTACATCGACAACCGCGCGATCGGCTGGCCGCTGATGATCCTGTTCATGTTCGCCTGGTCGGTCGGCGGCCACCTGATCATGCCGGTTAGCGAGTCCATCGGGATGAGCCTGGGGACGGTTGCGCACCGCGGCCGCAAGCTCGGACAGGTGCGCGCCGTGGGCGCGGTGGGCGGCGTCGCCGGCGCAGGCATGGTCTGGATTCTGACGGAACTGGTGTCAGTGCCGTCGTGGCGAACCTCAGTCACCACGGGCCTGCCCACACCGCCCTACTGGCTCGTCTTCGGCATCGGCGGTCTGTTCGCCCTGGTGGCGACGATCCTGCTCCTGCGACTCCGCGAGATTGGGAGCCAGACGAAGCGCCCGCGGCTGATCGTGCGCCGTCAGTACTGGCTCTACTACGTGCTCTCGCTGCTGTTCGGCGCCCGCAAGCAGGCCTTCCTCACCTTCGCTCCCTGGGTGCTCATCCGCATCTTCAACCAGCCACCCGCCACCTTCGCCAAGCTCTGGATCGTCGCCGCCGGCTCAAGCCTGTTCATCATCCCCACCGTCGGCAAGCTCATCGACCGCTTCGGGGAGCGGAAGGTGCTGATCGTGGACTCGATGGCCATTCTGCTCATCTGCGTTGTGTACGCATTCTCCTACAGGCTGGGCCTCACCGGTCTCGGCCTGTGGCTGACGCTGGCCTGCTACGTCATCGACGAGTTGCTCTTCTCTGTCGGGATGGCCCGCTCGACGTACCTCTCCAAGATCGCCGATGATCCCGACGACCTGCCCGCCTCACTGAGCCTCGGCGTAAGTCTGGATCACGCCGTCGGGATGTCGGTACCCGCGTTGGGTGGATGGATGTGGGACCGTGGCGGCACGTACGGGCACCGCTGGGTCTTCGCCGGCGCCGCGTGCGTTGCCGTACTCATGGGCATCTTCGCCTCGATGATCCGCGTGCCCGACTCTCGCACCCCGTCAGGCGCGCCGGCCGACGAGGATACCGCCCAGGCCGGCTCATAGCTCGGCGGCTCCCGCCCCGACAAGCCGCTACAACCCGGCCGCCATGCGTCCCCCGGGCGCACAATCCCGGAGGACACTCCGCCCCGGCGGCGAACAACCCTCTCGCACACGGTCCGCTCAGCACCAGGCCTCGGAGGAACCCTCATGGATTTCGACATCCTCATCAACAATGCCACCGTCATCGACGGCACCGGCGCACAGGGCTATAGCGCCAACGTCGGCGTCAAGTACGGCAAGATCGATGCGATCGGCGCGCTCGATGACGCCACGGCCGCGCATGTCATCGACGCCACCGGTCTGGTCGTCAGCCCCGGCTTCATCGACGTCCACACCCACTGCCACAACAACGTCAACAAGGACATCCTCCACGAGGATAACCTCGTCCGCCAGGGGATCACGACCGTCGTCGCCGGCAACTGCGGCAGCTCCGGCTGGCCGGTCGGCGAACACCTCGACAAGGTTGACACGCACGGCATGAAGCAGAACTACGCCATGCTCGTCGGGCATCACACGGTCCGCAACGCGCTCTTCTCGGACCGGCAGCCCGGCTTCCTTGACCCCGGCGACTTCAAGTTGATGCAGGCCGAGGTCGAACGCGGGATGGATGAGGGCGCCTTCGGCGTCACCGTCGGCTATGCCAGGGACTTCGAGACCAATGAGGAGGTCTTCGCCTTCGCCGAGCCCGCCGGCGCCCGCGACGGCATCTACGCCTCCCACATCCGCTCCGAGGACCGCCACCTGCTGCAGGCGATTGCCGAGATCATCGAGCTGGCACAGCATGCCGACATCGCGATTCAGATATCGCACCTGAAGACCATGAACCCGGACAACTGGGTGAAGCTCAACGCCGTCTTCGCGCTGATGGAGGAAGCCGCCGACCGCGGCCTGCGCCTGCGCGCCGACCGCTACCCCTATATCGGCTGGCACGGCGGCTCCACCAATGCCCTCCCGCGTATCGCCTACACCATCAAAGCCGAACGCGGCGAATGGGGCAACCTCCGCGACGCCGATGTCATCGACATTGTGATGGAGGAGCTTGAGAAGATGCACGCGCAGCGCGGCGGACCGGACAAGCTGCTGTTCTGCTCGATGCGTGAGCCGCGACCCGAAGTCGAGGGCAAGACGCCCGCGCAACTCGCCGAGCAATGGGGTGTGGACCTGCTCGAGGTCGGTATCCGGCTCGAGCAGATGGGCGGGATATCCGCCATCGGGTTGGCGATGTCGGAGGACAACCTCAAGCGCATACTGGCACATCCCCTCGTCGGCGTGGGCTCCGACAGCCACCAGGAGGCCGACAAGTCGCTGCAGACGCACCCGCGCAGCTACGGCACCTTCCCGCGCATCCTGTGCAAGTACACCCGCGAGGAGGGAGTGCTCACGCTACCCGAGGCCATCTATAAGATGAGCGGCATGCCCGCGGAGCACTTTGGCTTCACCGACCGCGGAGTGCTCCGGGAGGGCCTGGTGGCCGACCTCGTGGTGTTTGATCCGGCGACCGTCCGAGATACCGCGGAGTTCCTCAACGCGCACCAGTATCCCGAGGGAATCCCGCACGTCATCGTCAACGGCAAGTTCGCGGTGAAAGACGGCAACACGACCCCGGAGCATCACGGCCGAGCGCTGCGGAAGACGAGTATGTAGCCGCCGCCCGTGGCACTCGCTCAAGAAACTCAACGCTCAACATGCTCAACATAGCTTGCGCGCGCACAGGCCGTTCAGCGCCCAACAGAAGGAATGTGAAGACTAATGGCGCCCCGAAAGCGACCGGATGATATCGAGTTCGAGCTTGCCGAGCACACACCGATACGTCGCGCCATCGGTGACCGGACGCTGCAAAGCGTCAACGAGATCCCCCAGTTCCGCGTCCAGAAGCAGGTGCTCGCCGATGAGTTGCTGGCCTTCAGAAAGCAGCTGAAGGATGCCAACAGCGGGAGCGTTCCCAGTCACAACGACATCCTCATCAAGCTCGTCGCCCTCACGCTCCGGGACTTCCCGCGCCTCAATGCCTGGTGGGACCCGGCCGGCCTGAAGCTGCTTGGGGAGATCAACGTCGGCTTCGCGGTCGCGACGGAGCAGGGCGTGCTCCTGCCCACCGTACGCGCCGCAGACGCGAAATCGCTCGGGGAGATAGCGGCAGAGACCAGGGAGATGATCGAGCTGGCGCGCGTCGGCCGACTGCGCGCGAGCCTGCAGATGGGCGCGGGGTTCACCATCTCCAACATCGGCCCCGTGGGCATCAATGTCTTCGACGCGATCATCTCTCCACCGCAGACGGGCATCCTCGCCATCGGCTCGATCATGCCCAGCGCGGTTGTCGTGGACCGCGAGGTCGTCGTGCGGAACACAATGTGGCTCTCGCTGACCATTGACCATCGCTCAGTCGACGGCTCAGACGGAGCCCGCTTTGTGGCAGCGGTCGGCAAGAGCATCGAGGATGCCGGCACGGTGCTTTCTCAATGAAGCTTGTGGCTTGGTGAATTATTCATTAAGACAGCAAAAAATATCGCAAGATGTCTTGACATGCCTGCGCGGGCATGTTATGGTGCTGCCAGTCGTCATTCAGGGGGCGACATGCGAGTCGTTATCCAGTCGTAGAAGACGCTTCAGTTTTGGGTGTGCCACCGGCACACCCGGGGGGGACACACAGCAATGCAGACCTTCAAAGTGGGAATGGTCGTTCTCGTCCTCGTTGTCTCGCTCTCGATCGTGCAGGCAGACCTCATCACCGTTGACGGTGATCTCTCCGATTGGTCGCAGCCCGACGTCATCGTCGGTTTCGACCCCGATGATCCCGGCGTTTCCAACGAGTTCGACATCAAGTACACGAGCAGTCTATGGGATGCCACGGCCGGTATCGTGTTCTTCAGCGTCGAGACATGGGCTCCGCTGGCGGCTCCCGGTGGCGGGCGCCTCATCGAGCTGATGATCGATGCCGACAACGACGGCACCACCGGCGGCGGCTGGAATGGCGAGAGTGGCGGTCTCGAGTACCTGATCCGCTTCGATCTCACCACGAACAGCCCGCTGCAGTACGGCAGCTCGCTCGGCTTGGGCGACAACTACTCGTTCTACACATGGAATGGCGCCGCCTGGCAGTTCTCGGCCAGCGCGCCCGCCGGACTCAACATGAGCCGCGGCAACGCCGTCGGCGGCGTCGGTGTCGAGTGGGCGGTTCCGGGGACGCTGATCGGGAGCCCGTCAACCTTCGGCTGGACGGTCCATCTCGACGACAACAACATCGCGCCGGATGATCAGGTCAACAAGCAGTTTGGCAAGGCTCCCGAGCCCGCCACGCTCGCTCTGTTCGCTCTCGGTCTGGGCGGCCTCTACCTCAAGCGCCGCCGCACCAGCTAACGCCTGACCCACTTCCCGAACATAGAGCGGGCCACTGTCCCCCGGTGGCCCGCTTGATGGTGGCTGGATTCAGGCGATTCTGAGCACGCGCTCAACCATCACAACTTCCGGCCCCCCGCTGCAGATAGGCCTCCCGGAGCCGCATGCTCATCTCCACCTGCGGCAGCGCGTCATCCCTCTCCCGCTTGATCGAGTAGCGCTGGCTGTTGGGCACCATGTGCTCGGTCAAGTCCGGGCGCGAATCAAGCAGGGCGACCACATCCAGCAGGTCCGGTGCGACACCGGGAGCATGCTCGATGCCCTCGAAGACCGCGCACACGACATCGTAATCGCGTGGCGTATCGATGCACAGGCGGTACAGACCCCGCCGGATCGGCTCCGGCGCGATGACCGACAGCACGCTGAAGACGTCGGGATGCCGCCGCAGAGCCGGTGTCACGTGCTCGTGGTCGGTGCGCAGGTCCGCCAACTCCCAGCTTCTCTCCAGGGCAGCCAGGCTGAAAACCTCCGCCTGCGTGCCATAGGGGAAGGTCTCGTCGGTTGCGTTCGAGACATAGTCGAAATCCGCGGTCAGGTAGGCCTCTATGACACCCTCGCAGACCCACGGCGAGAAGAGCGGTGAGTCCCCGCTCACGCGGACGATGACGTCGAGCCCCATTTCTCGCCCGGCGCCGAGATACCGCGCCAGGACGTCCTCCGGATCGCCACGATACACCCGCGCGCCATGCGCCTGCGCCTCCTCGACCACCGGGTCGTCGTCGGCCGAGGTCGTCGTCGCAACGACCACCCCGTCGAGCAAGGAACAGGCCTGCAGCGCGCGAATCGTCCACCCGAGCAGCGATACCCCTTCAATCGGCTTGAGCGTCTTGCCGGGCAGTCTTGTTGCGCCCATCCGCGCCTGGATGATCCCCGTAATCACGCTCTCACTCCACCTGTCTCCATGGTTCCGGGCGACGTCCCACCCGGTAGGAAGGCCCTTCGACGGCCGCGCGGAATGATTTCGACGCGGAGCCGCGGCGTGCCTCCATTGCGCCACCCGCTGCGCCGCGGAAGGCACTCACCAACAGCTCTTACGGAGGCCGGCTATGAAAGTATACATACTCACCGACATGGAGGGCATAAGCGGCATCAGCCGCCAGGAGATGGTGCGCCCGGATGAAGGCGGCGACCACTACCAGTACGGACGTCGCTGCCTCACCGAGGACATCAATGCCGCCGTCGCCGGGGCCTTCGCGGGCGGCGCGACCGAGGTTGTCGTCAACGACGGCCACGGCGGCGGCCGCCACCTCATCCTCGAAGACGCCGACCCCAGGGCCCTCTACGAGCGTCCCGTCAGTGGTGCAGACATGTGCCCCTCCTTCGATGAGTCATTCGACGCGATGTTCCTCCTCGGCATGCACGCGATGGCCGGCACCCTCAACGGCTTCCTGGACCACACGCAATCCTCGATGAGTTGGTTCAACTACTATCTCAACGGGCAGAAGTGCGGCGAAATCGGCCAGTGCATCGCCTGGGCCGGCCACTACGGCGTGCCGGTCGTATTGGTCACCGGCGACCAGGCCGCGTGCGATGAGGCCGGACGGCTCTATAACACACCGGTCACAGTCTCCGTGAAGACGGCACATGGCCGACAGGCGGCAACCTGCATCCACCCGAAGACGGCCCGAGAGATGATCCGCGAGGGCGCCCGCCAGGCGATGGCGCACATCGGCTCGACGCAGCCCTGGGTGTTGCCGAAGCCGATCTCCGTCCGCCTGGAGCTCTACCGCTCCGACATGGCCGACGGCATGGCCGACTCTGACCGTGTCACGCGTATCGACGCCCGGACGGTGGAGATGACCGTCGACTCGCAGATCGAGATACTCAAGTGGTCATAGACGCCCCGGCGATGGGTTGAGCGCCGTTGCGGGCCGCCCCGGCGGCGTCCGGAAGGGTCCCCGAGGGCGCTTAGCACTCTATTGCATAGAGTGCTAAGCACCTCTTGATTCTTGCGTCGGTTTGCGCTATTATGGCCCCGTGGTACGTGGGAGAAAGCCGATGCACAGCTCATTGAAGCCAACGGCTCAAGTTAGCATTAGGAGGTGCGAGACGTGGCACTGAAGATCTTGGGCGACAGAGTCATGATCAAGGTGGACGAGGCTGCCCAGACCGAGGGCGGCGTTCTTCTGCCCGAGACGGCACAGGAGAAGCCTCAGCGTGGAAAAGTGGTTGCGGTCGGCGAGGGCCGCAGGCTCGACAGCGGCGAGATTGTCGCCCCTGACGTCGCCGAGGGCGATACCGTCATCTTCGCCAAGTACGGCGGCACCGAGATCACCGAGGACGGCGAGGACTACAAGATCCTCGAGACCAGCCAGATTTACGCGAAGATTGTCTGAGCGCCACCGGGCGGCCGCGAACCGCATCGCCCCCGTGTCTGAGTGCTCGAGAAAGGAAGACTTACGCTCATGGCTGCAAAGCAGATACTCTTCAATGAGGAGGCCCGCCGGGCCCTCGAGCGCGGCGCCAACGCCGTCGCCGATGCCGTCAAGGTGACCCTCGGCCCCTCCGGTCGCAACGTTCTTCTCGACAAGAAGTTCGGCTCTCCCACCATCACCAAGGACGGTGTTACGGTGGCCAAGGAGATCGAACTCGAGGACCACATGGAGAACACCGGCGCCCAGCTTCTGCGCGAAGTTGCCTCCAAAACCAACGACGACGCCGGTGACGGAACCACCACCGCAACCGTGCTGGCCCAGGCCATCCTGCGCCAGGGCTTGCGCGCCGTCGCCGCCGGCGCCAACCCCATGTTCATCAAGCGCGGCATCGACAAGGGCGTCGCAGCCGCCGTCGAAGCCCTCCGCTCGATGGCCACATCCGTGTCGACCGAGAGCGAGATGCGCAATGTCGCCGCCATCGCCGGCAACTCCGAGGCCATCGGTGACGTCGTCGCCGAGGCTATGCAGGAGGTCGGCAAGGACGGCGTTATCACCGTCGAGGAGTCCAAGGGCCTTGACACCACTCTCAAGCTCGTCGAGGGCCTCCAGTTCGACAAGGGATACCTTTCGCCCTACATGGTCACCAACACCGAGAGCATGGAGTGCGTCTTCGAGAACCCGCTGATCCTCATCTACGAGAAGAAGATCGGCTCCATCGCCGACATCATCCCGATGCTGGAGAAGGTCATCCAGGCGGGCCGCCCGATCGTGATCATCGCCGAGGACGTCGAGGGCGAGGCGCTGGCGACCCTGGTCGTCAACAAGCTGCGCGGCGCGCTGCAGGCCGTCGCCGTCAAGGCCCCCGGCTTCGGCGACCGCCGCAAGGCCATGCTCGAGGATATCGCGATCGTCACCAACGGCACGTTCGTCTCCGAGGACCTCGGCATCACGCTCGACAACGTCCAGCCCGAGATGCTCGGCTCCGCCGAGCGTGTCACGGTCTCCAAGGATGAGACAACCATCATCGAGGGGGCAGGGTCGGCGGACGCCATCCGTGCGCGCATCGAGCAGATCCGCACCGAGATCGAGCGAACCGACTCCAACTACGATCGCGAGAAGCTCGAAGAGCGGCTGGCCAAGCTCTCCGGCGGCGTCGCCGTGATCGAGGTCGGCGCATCGACGGAGACCGAACTCAAGGAGAAGCAGCACCGCTTCGAGGACGCGCTCTCAGCCACGCGGGCTGCCGTCCAGGAGGGCATTATCCCCGGTGGCGGCGCCTCACTGGTGCGGGCAATCCCCGTGCTGGACAAGGTCGAGGCCGAGGGTGACATCGCCATCGGTGTCGAGATCGTCCGCAAGTCGCTGAGCGCTCCGCTGCGCCAGATCGCCGAGAACGCCGGCTACGAGGGCTCCGTCATCGTCAAGGAGGTCGCCGACGCGAAGAAGAACTTCGGCTTCAACGCCCGCACCGGCGTCGTCGAGGACATGCTCAAGGCCGGCATCATCGACCCGCTGCTGGTCACCCGCTATGCGCTTGAGAATGCGGGCTCCATCGCCGGGATGATCCTGACCACCGAGAGCGTCATCGCCCAGGCCGCCAAGGACGAAGACGAGGACTAGCTCAAGTACGGACCTCGTCTGCTTGGCATACATGAGGGACACGCGACGCATGCGTGTCCCTCTCTTCTTTGGAACGACTGGGGTCAGGTCTTGAAAATTCATTTTTCGGTCCTGCGCGTGCGGTAGCGACACTGCAAGGGAAAAATGAGTTTCCGGTTCTGCTGAAGAACCGTCGTTCGTGCCTGGACATCAGGGCAACGAAGCCGGGGTCACATATTTGATGTACAGCCGCCAGGATATCCCTCAGGGCAAAACACGTGGAATTGGCGGGTGTAGATCAAAGATGTGACCCCAGCCCTTAAGCCCATCAGCACTGGACAAGGGTTCTTCAGCGGAACCAGTTTTCAAGACCTGACCCCAGTCTCTCTCCATCTGCCGACCCTGAGACTTCAGTACAGCCCCGGTGACGCGGCAGGTTCACCTCCTCGCACGGCGAAGCTCATCTCGACGCCAGGGCATCCATGTCGGGATCCAGCAAATGGGAGATGTGTGCAGATGACATCGCGAGAGCTGGTTTGCAGAGCGATCGAGTTCGCAACCCCCGAGCGCCTGCCCTTCTGGCAGCATGTCTCCAGCGCTGCGCCCGACGACGTCTGCGACATCTGGGAGATGGACCGTCAGCAGGCCGGCTGGTTCTTCGACACCCCCGGCTATGACGACTGGGGCTGCCTCTGGGAGATCACCGACGTCCGCAATATGGGCCAGGTAGTGACCCATCCACTCGCCGACAAGGCCGCGCTGGCCGACTACTCACCACCCGACCCGCGCAACCCCTTCTACTTCGAGCGCGTTGAACCGCTGCTGGAAGATGCGCGGGGCCGCTACGTCGCCATCACCACGCATTTCAACCTCATCGAGCGCCTCCACATGCTCCGCGGCTTCTCACAGGCATTGGAGGACCTCTACTTCGAGCCCGATCTCGTCGAGACCGTTCTCGAAATGATCCTCGAGCACAAGCTGGAGTTGCTCGCCGAGGCCCGGCGGCGCTTCGGCAATGCCGTCGACGGCGTGTTTATGACGGACGACTGGGGCACTCAGCAGGGCACCTTCATCAGCCCGGAGCTGTTCGAGCGCTTCTTCGCCGAACGCTACCGACGCCTCTTCGGCGCCATCCACGGGCACGGGTGGCACGTGATGCTGCACAGTTGCGGGCGCATCAACGAGTTCGTATCGCGCTTGATCGAGGTGGGTGTTGATGTTCTGAACATGCAGCAGCCCAGAGCGTACGACCTCGTCGAGTTCGGAGAGCGCTTCAAGGGCAAGGTCTGCTTCCTGACCACGTGCGACATTCAGATGACCCTGCCGGGCGGCTCGGAAGTGGCGGTGCGCAAGGAGGCGCGGCTGCTCGTGGAGCACTGGAGCGTCCCGGAGGGCGGCTTCATCGTCTTCAACTATGGCGACGCGGCCGCTCTCGCCGTCGATGACGCCATGGCCGGGGTGATGTTTGATGAGTTCGTGAAGCTGTCGCGGCGGTGGGGGTGAGGAAACCGCGCATCCGCGCGCGGCGGTGTGCTATCCCGTCGCCTGAACAGCCCGTCGCATGGTCGGGGAGGGGCCTCACGAGGGCCGCCGAGGCAGGCCCGCCCTTTGTGTCGAGGGCGTCGGGGCTTTGACCGTTTGATATTCCAGCGATTGATTGCATGCCTGCTGCCCGCATGAAGATCAAAGAATCAAAGCCCCGACCCCGGCGGTTCGTGCGAGAGGGGTGTGCCTCTGATTAGTAGGTAAAGTTGTAGATCAAGCGA
>MTKY01052130.1_pt1 | contig 10158 bp, 7 predicted proteins | sample 1042731 | NCBI WGS metagenome assembly MTKY01 (sample SAMN06212206, study PRJNA360538) | anaerobic digester metagenome | biome: Wastewater treatment plant; material: sludge; isolation source: anaerobic digester fed with sludge from wastewater treatment plant | place: Denmark: WWTP Soeholt ... | reverse complement strand
GGGAGTACGTGACGAAAACGGACACATTGTCCGATTTGCCCCGCACCCCTCTGTGCGCGCGGAGTGGCACCCGCTTGCGCTGGTATGCGAGCCGTGCTACACTGGGGGTACCTTAACAAACGAAAGCCCCGGCGCTGTACAAAGCAGCCCAGGGCATGGCCAGGCCGATTGCAGCGACCTGACGGCACTGAGTATAGCAGAACCAGCCCCGTCCGGCAATGCAGCGGCGGGGCTTTTGCTTCTGGGCAGACAGCAACGTGACAGCACGGCGCGGCTGACTGCGCGCGACATTTCCTCCGCCCCCCTACTCCATTGACATCTCCGTATCCACGCAGTCGAGCAGCGGCAACAGCTCCTCGCGCGACTTCTGCTGCGAGCGCTTCTTGCCGTAGTAGAACGTGTCCGCCCGGCAAACATGGCGCACCCAGGCGAACGGATTATCCCACCTGGCCCCCAACTGCTGCGCCTCGTAGCGCGCCATCCGCACCTGGGCCAGCGCCGCCTTGATGTGGTACATGGGGTCTTTGCGCGCCAGCAGCGGCTCTGGCCGGGGCTGGCGGCGGATGAAGCGCAGCGGCCCCGGATAGAGCAGCCCCCGAAATAGCAGGCTCAGCCGCAGGCCCGGCCCGCCCGGCCAGGCTTCGGGATGCTCCTTGAGAATCCAGGCCCACATCGTGTAGATGGCTAACTGGGCGCTGCGCGGGAAGCCATCCTCGCGGCTCAGGTTCTTGGGACGCAGCCGCTTGAGCGCCGCGCTTAGCTCCGGGATGGCGTGCTCGGAGTCCCAGCGGACGACGCTCAGCATTTGCAGCGCACGCTCGATGTGCGTCTCCAGCACGGCAAGCTGGTGAATCTCCTGGCGCTCGCGGGTGCGGCGGGCCAGGTTGCGCCCGCGCGGACCCTTCGCCCCTGGCAGCGGCGAATCTTCACCCCACTGCACGCCGTATTCGTGCACCATCTCCAGCCAGAACAGGTCTTCGGTCTCCAGGCGGTACGTACCACCGTCCAGCCCGGCTCCTGGCCCGCTGGCGGGGACGCGGCGCACGCCCTGACAGGGCATGGGGACGAGGCGCTCCAGCGTGTTGTCGGGGCCGTCGCTGAGCCGGTCGTGCGCCAGCGGATCGGCGGCCACCCAATCCACATTCTTCGGGTCCAGGCCGGTGACGCGCGCCGAGAAACGCGCATCCCAGCGGCGGCCCAAGACGCGCCGCCCGCGTACTAGCCTGGCCGGGAGGGAGAACGCCTTCTCCAGCACGCCGAGTCGCGCCGATGCCGCGTACCCTTCGATCTCCCAGGCGAAATACGACGCCGACGACCCGCGCGCAATGTAGACGATGGGACGCCCGGCGGTGGTCTTCTGCACGTCCGCCCACAGGCGGCGGTAGCCGTCTTCGTGGCTGGCATAGCCCACGTCGAGCACCTGCACGCCGGTCAGCAGCGTCGCCTCGTCTAACTGGCGCTCCTGGGCGAAGACGTGCTCGCCCAGCTCCAGCAGCAGGGTGATCACTTCCCAGTCACCCTCGTGGCGGTTGGCCCAGTCGTCGTAGTAGTAGTGGAACCAGTATTGCAGTGCCACCCGCGACCGCCGGACATCGTGCGGCCCCTGCTCCGGCCCCTTGCGCAGCAGCGCCTCAGTGGACGACAGGGCCTGATCGAGCGTGGCGCGCCCCTGAATCAGCCGGCCATAGACGATGCTGCGCCGGGCCTCTGGCGGCGACTCGGCCAGCAACGCGAAGTAGTGCTTCCAGAAGCCGATGTTGTCGCCGCGATAGAGTCCCAGGTCGAAGCCGCGAATTCGCCTGCCCAATTCTTGCTGGATCAGCCTTGTGCGGATGGCGCTGCGCAGCTCCTCGCCGGTCAGCCCCGTGTAGCGCGGATCGTCGTGATAGGCGAGCACGGCTTTGTCAATCTGCTGGCTGGAGATCGCCGCCTCCACTGCGCTGATCTCCTCCTGGATCGAGCGCGGTTTCAATTGCCGGGCCAGGCGGCGCAGCAGGTGTGATTTGGGGTAGCAGATGGCCGCTTGCTGCAAGAAGAATTCGACCGCGCGGGGGTGGTAGGAGCCGCGCACCGTGTAGATGGCGTCACCGTCGTCGGGATAGGGCGCTTGCTGCTCAAGCTCCGGGAACAGCACCAGCACGGGGGCGAAGCGGTGCAGGAGCATCTGGCGCTCAGCAGGCAGAAGGTACCCTCGCGCGTCGGGCATACATCACTCCTGTGGGGCAGCTTTTGGCGGAGTTCGTCAGGTTCGTGGTGCTTATCCCCACTGATCATTATAGGACGCTTACTGCGGCGGGGCTAGTGAGGGACTGGGGATGCTAGACTTCCGAAGTCTTTGAGGACTTCGGAAGTCTGGTCTCTATGCGGTGTCTTTTGGCCACTGACTATACGAAGGTCAGTACGCACTTGACTATTCACCCTTTTGCCATCAACCGCTTGACCGGAACCCCGCACAGAAACCTGAATGGCTCCGCGCCTGTGTTCTCGTAGGTGTGCTCCATGCCACCCGGCACGAAAATCACGTCGCCCGGCTCCAAGGCGTGCCAGGCTCCGTTGAGCCACACGCGCCCCATCCCCTCCACTATGAAGTTCTCGTGTTCGTAGTGATGGCTGTGGCGCGGCGTGTGGCCGCCGGGCGCGACCTCGATCATGCGCAGCGCATAAACCGGTGCACCGTCGTGGTCGTCGTCAATCAGCCAGCGGATGTGTGTGCCAGGCGCTTCGCTGCCATACTCCTGCGCGGGCACGGCACTGTAGTGGATGACTTTGCCCTGAGCGTGCGTCTCTTGCTTCATGAGGATCGTCCTTTCGCCGGATGGTGATCAGTGGTCAGTGATCAGTTGTCAGTGGTCGGTGGTCGGTGGTTGATAGCCAGTTACCCCGTAGGAGCGTCTTCTCTGCTGCGCCCTGCCCCGGAATAGACTTCCGAAGTTTTCAGAAACTTCGGAAGTCTGATCTCCGGGCACTTGCTCGCGTAGGGGCGTATCGCATACACCCCCGCGCCGCCGCTACTTTGCCCCCTTGACCAGTCCCTCGGCCTGCGCGACCATCTTCTCGATCTCGCCCAGCCCCTCCTGCCAGAAATGCGGATCGGTCAAGTCCACGCCCAGCGGGGCCAGCGTCTTCTCCGGCCAGTTCGAGCCGCCCGCGCGCAGCACGTCCAGGTAACGCGGCGCGAACGATTCCCCTTCCTGGCGGTAGCGGGCAAAGAGCGCCAGCACCAGCAGCTCGCCGAACGCGTAGGCGTAGACATAGCCCGGCACCTGCAAGAAGTGCGGGATGTAGCTCCACCACAGCCCGTAATTGCCGGTCATCTCCACGCTGTCGCCGAACATGGCCTGCTGCGTCTCCATCCAGATCGCGCCCAGGCGCTCGCTGGTCAGCTCGCCCTCTTCGCGGCGGGCCGTGTGCATCCCGTGCTCGAAGCGGTTCATCGAAATCTGGCGGAAGATGGTGGAGAAGCAGTCTTCGATCTTCTGGGCGAGCATGGCCAGCCGCACGGCGGGGTCTGCCTCGGTAGCCATGAAGTCACTGAAGACGAGCATCTCGCCAAAGGTCGAGGCCATCTCGGCGGTGGTCAGCGGCGTGTGCTGCTGGAGCATCCCCTGCTCGCGCGCCAAGTACTGGTGGACGCCGTGCCCTAGCTCGTGGGCCAGGGTCATCACGTCGCGGACGTTGCCGGTGAAGTTCATGAAGACGTAGGGGTGCGCGGACGGCACAACCGAGGCGCTGTAGGCCCCGCTGCGCTTGCCGGGGTAAGGCGGCGCGTCAATCCATGACCGGTCGAAGAACTGCCCGGCGACCTCGGCCATCTTCGGGTGGAACCGCCCGTAGGCGCGCAGCACTATCTCGCGGGCCTGCGCCCACTGGTAGCGCCCCTCGGCGGCGGGCAGCGGCGCGTAACGGTCGTAGTCGTAGAGCGTGTCCACGCCCAGCAGCGCCCGCTTGAGATGGTAGTAGCGGGCGACGATGTCATAGCGCGCCGTCACCGCGCCGATCAGCGCCTCAACCACGTCATCGCTGACCTCGTTGTCCAGGTTGCGCGACGAAATCCAGTTGGGGTAGCGGCGCAGCCGGTCGTCGGAGGCTTTGTCGGCGGCCAGCGTGTTGAAGATGAAGGTCAGCGTGGGCAGTTGCCCGCGCAGTACGTCGGTGAAAGCCTGGGCCGCGCGCTGGCGAAGCGCACGGTCCGGCTCGTGCAGCTTGGCCAGGATCGCCGCCTGCGTCAGTTCTTCGCCGTCAAAGGGATAGCGCGTGTTGCCCATTAGCTCGGAGAAGAAGCGGCCCCACGCACTGCGCCCGGTGACGGACTTCTCCGCCAGGATTTTCTCCTCCGGCTCGCTGAGGCGGTGCGGCTGGTAGCGGCGGGTCGTCTCCAGCCAGTGCTGGTAGTGGGCCAGCACAGGGTGCGTCAGCATGGCCTGGGCGAACTCGTCCGGCGCGTTGACCCACTCTAGCTCGAAGAAGACGAGCTTCTGCTGAAGCTGCGCTTCCCATTCCGTCAGGCGTTGCAGCAGCGCACCATAGCGGGCGTTGGCCGCGTCCGTCGTCCAGGTCAGGTAAGCGAACGCGCCGAGCTTGTTGGCCGCCTCGACAATGGCTTCATAGGCGCTCACTGCCGCGTGCAGCCCCTCGGCGTCGAGCGCGGCGACCTTGCCCCGGTAAGTGGCGGCGAAATCGTCGGCGAGCGCGTCGGCCCGCGCGATGTCTTGCTCGATCTGCGGGTCGTCCACCCCGGCATAGAGATCGCTCAAGTCCCACAGTACTTCTTCGGCTCCGGTACGTTTATCGTTGGCTTCGGCTGCCATAGCTTTCTCCCAAAAGACTGTGCAGGCACCAGGTTCGCAATATGCCAAGCATAACAAGAGTCGCGGCCCGCCTCCAAACCGGAAGAGACGCGCCCCACGTAGGGGCGCTGCTCTGCTGCGCCCCGGTTTTACCTCACCCCCGCTCGGCGCTGACGCGCCTCGCCGCTGGGGGTGAGGTTCGGGGCGCATGGCGATACGCCCCTACGGAACCGCCTCCCCTTCCCCCGCGCAGCGCGGGGGAAGGGGCCGGGGGATGGGGGCCTTCCAACAGTGGCTCCCCTCATCTATTCCTGAGCGGGGAATCGGTGTACACTGGGAACGCAGTGGGGATGGACTGTGCAGGCATCTGGCAAGGACGGAGCCTACTTGATGACGAAAGCAGACATGACCATTCTCGATACCCTGTTCAGCGAGCACTCCTTCGCGTGTCAGCGCCAGCCCGTCACGGTGACCACCGACGAGCTGACGCACGTCTTCGGCACGCAGGAGCCGGTACGCAATTATCCCGACGACCGCGCCAGCTTCCTGCTCAAATGCGGCTGGCTGCGCGTGGAGCACATCAACCCCGCGCTCGCGCTGGACGACCGTCCCACCCTGATCGCTGCCATCCAGCAGCAGGCCCGCGCCCGGATCAAGCAGGGGCCGGCCCTGCCGGACAACGAGCGCCAGCAGGTGCGCTGGCTGTGGGAAAAGACGCGCACCCACGAGAGCGCCCAGCAAATCACCCAGCGAGTCTGGCTGGCAGTGGTGCTCTATAACCTGGGGTTTCGGGGGCTGACCTTCAACGCTGAAGGGCAGATCCTTTACGAAGGCGGCATGACAGCCCGTGTCGGTCACGCGCCCGATCTGGCGCTTGACCTGGTGTGGAACAGCGCCAGCCCCGCGCTCTACGTCGCCAGCTTTCGCCAGGCGGACGGAGTCGTTGTGCGCAGCAAAGGCCGCCAGCGCTGGCATATCTACTGCCTGACGCTCGATCCCGCCGCCAGGGTGCTCTTTGAGCAGCGACTGCGCGTCGCCAAGGAGAAAGTCGCGCTGATCGTCGCCAGCGACATACACGCCACACAGCCCCAACTGCCGCGCGACTTCTACGGCGGCAACGCCTTCCAGCAGGCGTGCATAGACGCCCAAGACCAGCACTTTGCCCATATCCTGGTGCTCTCGCCCCAACACGGCATCTTGTCGCTCGACGATACCGTGCCTTCCGAGCAATCGTGGGCCGAGATGGTCAAGCAATCCCTCTGGTTCTGGCAGCTCACTGCGATCCGTCGCTTGGGCCAGTATCTCTACGGCCCTCTGCCGCCCAACGTCCCCCATGCCAAAGAGATGGATTGGTGGGCGTGGCTCAACCCGGAGTCTGTGTACGAGTTCACCGTCTTTGGAGAAGGCTTCCCTGTACGCATCCTCCTGGAGCAGATCGTGCGCGCGCACATCCAGATGCCCGACAGCGTGCCCCTGGTAGTCCTGGCCGAGCAGCGTCCCGGCTACGACGTGGGCGACCTGGGCTATGACTGGTTCGGCGGCGAGGAGGGCGACTACGAGGACTTCGACGGCGAGTTCGGCGGCGAGGAGCACGTCCCGGACTTTCTCGATTACCAGCAATTGATGGACTGGGCGGGCGAGTTCGTCGAGCGGGTCAATATCTACGTGCTGCCCACTGACGAGCTCTGGGAGCTGACCCCGGACGACGGGCTGCTGCCGATGCGCTTCCTGGAGCAGGAGGGGGTTGACGTTGAGAGCCTGCTCGACCTGCTGACAGACATCACCCTGCTGTTAGAACAACCGCTGCCCCTGACCATGCTCGTCAACGCCTCGACTGTGGTGTCGGTTTTGCTGCAGGTCAGCCACAACCTGGTTCACAAGGAGCTTGACGCGATCCACGAGACGATCTCAGCGTTCCCGGAGCCGCTCCTGGGCCAGTATGTGGAGAAGGTGCTGCAAGAAAAGAAGCTGGAGGATCAGCTTTGCGCGTGCCTGTCGCTGGCCGAGCACCTGCACCTGATGGCCCAGACCATCACCCAACCGGTCACCGCGCAGCTTCTCGTCTGGCTGCAAACGTACATCTCCGGGCGCATCCGCCAGCAAGCAGGAGACCGGGCAGCCGGGCCGGGGAAAAGCCCCGCCTGAGAGACCATTTGAGAAGTTGTTTCCCCTCACCCCGAACCCCTCCCCCACAAGGAGGGAGGGGCTTAGGGTTTACGATCTTCTCCTTTCCCCCCTCGTAGGGGAAGAGCCGGGGATGGGGAGGGGCAGAGCCAGGCGCACGGGTTCTCAAACGGCGTCTGAGGCCCTTATTTGTGCTATTGCTTGCTTAAAAGGACTTCCCCTATGCTTACTCCCGTCGAAAAGATACTGTTTGTGCTGGCGGCTGCGCTATCGCTCTGGCTGGCGCAGCAAACCTTCCGCCGCGCCTTCGCGGTGATCCGGCGCGGCGAAGGGACGCTCACTCTCAGCGACCTGCCCCGGCGCGTCTGGCGCGCGCTGGATGTGAGCATCACCCAGCGCACCGTGCTGCGCGACCGGCCCATCACCAGCCTGCTGCACAGCTTCATCGCCTGGGGCTTCATCTTCTACGTGCTGGTCAACCTGGGCGACGTGATCGAAGGCTATTTCGCCGTCCAGTTTCTGGGATCGGGCCTCGTCGGTGATCTCTACCGCCTGCTGGCCGACGTGTTCAGCGTGCTGGCGCTGGCTGGCATGGCCTACTTCCTGCTGCGTCGCTTCGTGGCCGACGCCCCCGCCCTGCGCTTTCACGACGGGGTGCTGCTGCATGAGCGCGTGCGGGCCGGGCTGCGCCTGGATTCGCTCATCGTCGGGCTGTTCATCCTGACGCACATTGGAGCGCGCTTCCTGGGCGAGTCGTTCTGGGTGGCGCTGCACGGCGGGAGCGATAGCTGGCAGCCGTTCGCCAGCGCCATTGCCGGGCTGTGGGGCGGCCTGAGCCACAACGCGCTGGAAGTGGGCGAGCACGCCCTGTGGTGGCTGGCCCTGGGCACGATCCTGGCCTTCATTCCCTACTTCCCCTCCAGCAAGCACATGCACCTGTTCATGGGGCCGCTCAATTACTTCTCCAAGCCCGGACGAGCCTCGTTGGGCGCGCTCGATCCGCTCGACTTCGCCGACGACGAGCGCGAGCAGTTCGGCGTGGCGCGGCTGGAGCACCTGAGCAAGACGCAGCTTTTCGACGCCTTCGCCTGCATCATGTGCAACCGCTGCCAGGACGTTTGCCCGGCCTACCTCACCGGCAAGCAACTGTCGCCCTCGGCCCTGGAGATCAACAAACGCTACGAGATTCGCCAGCACATGGCCCTGCTGGCGGCGGGCGGCGAGTCGCCGCGCCCGCTGCTGGACTTCGCCATCACGCCCTCGGCGGTGTGGGCCTGCACAGCCTGCGGCGCGTGCCTTGACATCTGTCCGGTGGGCAACGAGCCGATGTTCGACATCCTCGACATCCGCCGCGACCTGGTGCTCACCCAGGGCGAGTTCCCCGCCGAGCTACAGGGGGCGTTCAAGGGCATGGAGAATGCGGGCAATCCCTGGCAGATGGGCGGGAGTCGCCTGGCCTGGGCCGAAGGGCTGGACGTGCCCACCGTCGAGGACGCGCCCGGCTACGAGGTGCTTTACTGGGTGGGCTGCGCGGGCAGCTTCGAGCCGCGCGCGCAGAAGATCGCACGGGCGCTGGTGCACATCCTGCGGGCGGCGGGGGTCAGGTTCGCCGTGCTGGGCGAGCGCGAAGGCTGCACCGGCGACACGGCCCGCCGCGCCGGGAACGAGTACCTGTTCTACGAGATGGCCGCAGCCAACATCGAGACGCTCAACGAGGTCAACCCGCCGCGCATCCTGGTCACCTGCCCGCACTGCCTGCACACCCTCGCCAAAGAGTACCCGCAGTTCGGCGGGCATTACCAGGTGGTGCACCATACTGAGTTCATCGCCGAGCTGATCGGCAGCGGACGGCTGCGCCTGCCCGCCAACGGCGCGCAGCGCGTCACCTTCCACGATCCGTGCTACCTGGGGCGGCACAACGACATTTACCGCGCCCCGCGCGCCGTGCTGAGCGCGGCGGGCGCGGCGCTGAGCGAGATGCCGCGCGCGCATAGCAAATCGTTCTGTTGCGGGGCGGGCGGCGCGCAGTTCTGGAAGGAAGAGGAGCACGGCAGCGCCCGCGTCAGCCAGGCGCGCTACGCCGAGGCGCAGGGCATCGGCGCGGACGTGCTGGCCACCGGCTGCCCATTCTGCCTGAGCATGTTCGCCGACGCGCGCCAGGATGCGGGCGAGAGCGGGCCGGCGGTCAAGGACGTAGCGGAGATCGTCGCCGAGCGGCTGGGCGTGACGCTTTAGGGCGCGAGGCAGTCTTGTCTTAAGCCCTGGCCTCGCGGCGCGCGGCCCGGAACAGACTTCCGAAGTTCCCGAAAACTTCGGAAGTCTGGCGTTCGAGTGCCTGTACGTGTAGGGGCGGGTTTGCAAACCCGCCCCTACAAACGGCTACCGATCATGGTCGCCTATTTGCGCGAGCGACCACTCGCCGGTGAAGTATTCCAGGTCAATCCCGTCTTCCAGGTCTGGCCAGTAAATGCTGATCGGCGTTGCCTGGTAATTTCGCTGCTGCTCCGGCGTCGCCTTTTTGAGCCAGGGGAACGCATCGAGCGGCAGGCCGATCACGCGCTGATCGTCGAGCGTGACCCACACCCGTTTACTGTGGATGCTGACCGAAAGAGGAATCGCGCGACCTTTGACGCTCATGCTCTCAGCTTCCTGAGTGGAATTCGTTCCACTTCCTCAAGAGTCCATGTTGGTGGGCCTGAATTAGTTTCAGTATAGCCCTGATTTCGCCGGGTCTGAACCCCCAATTGTCGAGAACCTCAACTCGCTCAAGGGTGATCCTGGCCTCTTTTCCAGCGCTTTTTACGTGTACATGAGGCGGGTCATGATCTTTCGTGTAGACCACGACTTCAAATTGCCCCTTACGTAGCACAACAGGAGTCATTCCCCCAGGTTCCCTTCATGCAGAAAGGGTGATGTTCAGGTGACGGCACTTCCTCCCCGGCGGCGAGCATATCCTCAATGTAGAGGGCTATCGCCTCTTTGATGTTCTCCAGAGCCTCTTCTTTGGTCTCCCCCTGGCTAAAACAGCCGGGCAAGCTCGGCACTTCGACCCAGTAGCCGCCATCTTCGGCAGGATGCAAGATCACCTGGCGTATGGTAGACATAGGCGCTCTCCCTTTTGCGATCCATTGTACTTCATAACGCCCCGCCTTGACGCACACGCAGTGCCCCGGCGGAGGCAGGCGCTCGACTGCCAGACTCCCGAAGTCGGGTGTATCTCGTTTCTGGGGCAAGAGAGCACCGCTGA
>MTKY01054206.1_pt1 | contig 10163 bp, 9 predicted proteins | sample 1042731 | NCBI WGS metagenome assembly MTKY01 (sample SAMN06212206, study PRJNA360538) | anaerobic digester metagenome | biome: Wastewater treatment plant; material: sludge; isolation source: anaerobic digester fed with sludge from wastewater treatment plant | place: Denmark: WWTP Soeholt ... | reverse complement strand
TTCTTCGGCCACCGCCACGTCAACGATCTCGCCCTTGCGGACACCACGCGAGCGTGCCTGGCCGAGGCCGACGATGTTGAGGGCGTCATCGGCGGCAAGATCGCCAACTACGGCGCAAACTTTGGAAGTGCCGATTTCCAGGCCAACGATGATGGAGGAACGGTTAAACATTTTTCTTCCGGGGGTGAGTGGCTCTGACTGGCTTGGGCTCCGCGGAAGGGTCCGCTGCCGCTTCAAACCAGCGCAGGGGACTATTATTGCTAATGGCCAAATCGAGCGTTGCGATGGTATTGCCCGTTTGCCGGCCCAATTCAAAAATGGCATGCCAGCGCCGCAGTTGCTGCTTCAGGTCGGTTAGCGCGAAGGTCACCTCGCTCCCCTGTCCCGTTGTCACGACCAGAACTTCGGGAGCCGCTACCTCCACATGCTTTAAAGTCACCAGGCCGGCCAGCGGCGATTCTTTGAATGCCTCGATCAGCCGCAAAGCGGCTTGGGCCTGGGGTACGTTAAGACAGCGGCCAGGCTGGAGTTCGCCCGGGGTAATGCCCCCAATCACCGGCAGTGCTTCATCGCCCGGGTTAGTCGGGGTAGCCCGTTGACGCGGCTCCAGCGGATACATGACATATCCTGATGCGTCCAGATGATACACAGCCCTTGGGGCAGTCTCTCCCGGGCGGAATCCCGGGAGATTGACTTGCGCAACAGGTTTACGCTCGGTAATGCGGATGCATACCGTATGAGGCAGAATGCGTTCGACGGAAACCAATTGTATCAGCGGCACCATTTCCAAGTCTCGTTTGACCCGGGCCAGATCGAGCGCCAGCAAGTTTTCTCCCGTTCTTATTCCCGCCCAATAGCGCAGTTGATCCAGCGCGATATTGCCGTCGGTCTCGATGTCGGTTCGCTGGATGGCAAAAGCCGGGTTTTTATAAACGAGCCGGTCGAGCGCCCAGTCCCAACCGCGATAAAGCAGGTACAGGCCAAAGACGGTGCCGAATACGGTTCCCAGGGTGAGAGCTGCCAAACGCGTCCGGGCAGCGCGAACCTGGCTGGAGCGTAATCGGACATCCAGCACCTGATCGCGCCCTAATCGCCGGTTTCTAGGTTTGCGTTTGAACCACATGCTTTCGCTGAAGTGCCAATTCCACCATGCGCTGGCAGAGTTGTGGGTAGGAGAGTCCGGCAACAGCGGCGGCTTTGGGCAACACACTGATCTCAGTCATGCCCGGCAGCGTATTTACTTCCAAAACCACCAATTCGCCGTTTGGCTGCACAATGATATCCACGCGCGAATAATCCCGGCCGCCAATCGCTTTGAAGGCGCCCAGCCCCGCCGCCTGAATCCGGGCGGTCATCGCCGCATCAAAGGGAGCCGGGCAAAAGTAATCTGTGGATCCGACGCTATACTTGGTTTGATAGTCGTAGATGGGGGACTTGGGCCGAACTTCAACAACTGGCAGCGGCTCGTCCGCGAGAATGCCAACCGTGCATTCACGGCCGGCAATCTTTTCCTCCAACAACACCTGGGAATCATGCCGCATTGCCTCTGCCAGGGCCGTGCTCCAATCGGACACGCGCTCGACGAACTGCAACCCAACGCTGGAACCCTGCCGGGCCGGCTTGAGTACCACCGGCGGGTCCCAGCCCATCGGCCAGCTTGCGGTAAGTGATTCGATCAACAAATACCGCGCGGTCGGAATCCCCGCCGCCACACAACGCTGTTTGGTCAAATATTTGTCAAAGCCGATGCGACTCGCCTCCGGATCGCTCCCGGTATAAACCACCCCCAACTCTTCCAGCCGTTGCTGCACTGTACCATCCTCGCCATAGGTGCCATGCAGCGCCAGAAAGACCACCTCCGTCCCCTCCGGCAGTTTCCAATCCGGATTCTGAGGATCCAACTCGTTGACTTGGTGGCCCAGAGAACGGAGTGCTTTGACCACCCCAGCCCCGGACCGTAGGGAAACTTCACGTTCAGCGCTGGGGCCGCCAAGCATGACCGTGATGTTAAGCTTGGTTAGCGAGGAATTCATTCGCCGATCACTTCCACTTCCATTTCCAATTCAATCGCGCGTTCCGCCTGGACCCGCCGCCTGATAATTTCGATCAACGCCAGGATGTCGTGTGCCGTGGCGCCACCGCTATTCACTATGAAATTGCCATGCTTGGCGGCGACCACGGCCCCGCCCACACGCGTTCCCTTCAGGCCCAATTCGTCAATCAGTTGGCCGGCGGAATGAGTGCCCGGGTTCTTGAAGATGCAGCCAGCGCTCGGGGCTGCCGGCTGCGATTGCCTTCGTTTTTCGCTATACTCATTTAAGCGCTGCCGGATTGCTTCACTCGATCCCGCATGACCGCGCAACACCGCCGAAAGGACAATCTGCGTTTGGAGAAACGGGCAACTGCGATACCGGGGTTCCAACTCCTGAGCCACCCATTCATGCACCTGTCCGTCCGGTCTCATGAAGCGCACGGTTTCGACCCGGTCAAAGATTGCGCCGCCCATTGCGCCGGCGTTCATGCGCAAGGCGCCGCCGATGCTGCCGGGGATGCCTTCCAGAAACTCTAATCCGGCCAGGCTGTGCTGCCGGGCGGCGGCCACAACCATTTTCACCCTGGCGCCCGCACCGCAGTTTAAACGCTCGCCCTCCACCGTTATCCGGCTGAAATGTGCGTGCGCCAGACTAATCACCACGCCGCGAAAGCCGCCGTCTTTTACCAGAAGATTCGAGCCCCGCCCGAGAATAAAAAACGGAAGAGCCTGCTCCCGGCAGAAGGCCACCACTTCCACCAGGTCTGCTTCCGAGGCGGGTTCGACGTAAAGATCTGCCGGGCCGCCCACGCGCAAGGTCGTATGCCTGGCCATCAGTTCGTCACAACGAATCGCGGTCGCTGCCGAGACGCGCCGGGTCAGTTCAACCGATGCTTCTTTTCCGCTGTGCGGCTTCTTTGCCAAAATCGTTCCTTGTGGTGTCAAGCGACCCTCCCGGCTGGCAAAAGCGTTTTATCGTAATCAGCCACATGGTTTATCCGCATTGGCTGGGTTTCCGCCGAGGCCGATGGATTTCGCGCAGTCGCAGCATCTCCGCGGTCGGCGCCGGGTCGGGCTGCGGGATGCTGTCCAGCGTGATAGTTGCGTTTACTGGCTTCAACTTCTACGGCAGCGAGTATGGTGCTGGCAATCTGTTCCGCCGCGCAGGGGGTATGCCAGCGCGCCAAAGCGTCCCGCATCTTTTCCCGCACCGCAGGTTTATGAAACAGATCCAACAGCAGTTGCCGGAGTGCTTCCGGGGAGGCCGTTTTCTCTTCGAGTAAATATGCAGCGCCAGACGACTCAAACGCGCGGGCATTGAAAAACTGGTGATTGTCCGTAGCTGCCGGATAAGGGATGAGCACCGCCGGTACGCGCAACGCCGCCAGTTCGGCCAACGAGGATGCCCCAGCCCGGCAGACCGCTGCCGTTGCGGCCCCCAGAGCAACCTCCATCTCCGTTAAAAAGGGACGAACAATCACCTTTAACTGATAACCCGCATAAGCTTGGACCACTTTTTGCGCGTCGCCAGCGCCCGCCAGATGGAGCCATTGCCAGTCAACCCCGCCTGCCTTTAAAAGCGGCAAAGCTTGAATCAGTAATTCATTAACCCCCCGGGCGCCCTGGCTGCCGCCCATCACCAGGAGGACGGGACGTTCTGGATCCAGTCCCAATTGAACCCGGCAGGCGGATGAGTCGCGGACCTCAAACCCGGAACGTACCGGAGTGCCGGTCACGCTCAGATTGCGCGCGCGCAAACGGCCAGCCGTTTCGGGAAATCCGATAAACGCGCCATGCACAATCCGCGATAGCCAACGATTGGCGCGCCCGGGGATGGCGTTGGATTCATGAATGAACGTGCGCGCACCAATTCTTCTTGCGGCCAGAATTGGCGGCATGCTGGTGAATCCGCCCATCGCCAAAGCCGCTTGCGGCCGGCGTGCTTTAAACAACTTTGCGGTCGCTCGATAGGACCGGATAAACCCTCGCAGGAACACTCCGCTTCTGCCGCGTTGCCAACCCACCGCCGGCAAGGTGATAATCTCCATGCCGGAGACATCTCGAACCGCCTGCTGATCCACTTCCTTGGGGGAAATAAACAGCGTTGCCGCACAACCGCGCCGCACCAGTTCGGCGGCCACGGCCAAGCCCGGGAAAAGATGTCCTCCCGTTCCGCCACAGGCGATGGCGACCTGGACCGAAGGGGAGGCGGCGGGCGTCATGGTTCAGACTGATTGCCTCGGGCAAAGGGGTTTGCCGAATCGTTCGTTATCAATCCTCCCCGCAGGGCAGAATCCGGTTCGCCTGCTTGCCGGGCGATGCTAATCAGCAATCCCACGCACCCTAACATTATTACAAGGCTGGACCCGCCGTAGCTAATGAACGGCAGCGGCAGCCCTTTGTTGGGCAACGCGCTGGTCACTACCCCGATATTGATAAAAGCCTGCAGACCAATCAGAAAAGTAATTCCCGAAGCCAGCAACATTCCGAATAGGTCCCCCGCATTTCGAGCAATGTGAGCCCCACTAAAGATAATCGCAACAAACGCCGCCACTACTGCCAAGGTGACCATCAGCCCAAGTTCTTCGCCAATAATAGAGAAAATAAAGTCCGTATGGTGTTCCGGCACGAAGCCCAGCTTCTGCCGCCCATCGCCCAGGCCTTTTCCCGTGAGTCCCCCGCTGCCGAGCGCCACCATGGCCTGATAAGCCTGCAAGCCCGTGTCCCGCCGGGTTTCCTCAAGGTGCAGCCAGGAATAAATGCGCCCCGAGCGCGTCGGATTGTGGTAGATAAACAAACCAACCCCCAGAGCCGCTACGAGTGCCGGTAGAAGAAAATAGCGAAGGGGTATCCCCGAAATCAACAGCACCATGCCGCTGACCGCCGCCAGGACCATCGCATTGCCAACATCCGGTTCCAGGAAGATCAACCCTACGGTCAACCCAATCAACACCCCCGGCACAAGGATTCCTCGTTTCCAGCGCGATACCTGGCGCCGGTAGAAGTCTCCGTGCCAGGCTAAGGCAATAAGGAGAGCTATTTTGGCAAACTCCGAAGGTTGGAAGCTCAGGCCCCAGAGTCGGAACCAGCGTCGGGCGCCGTTTATCCTGGTCCCAAAGTGCGTATCCAGCACTAGCGCCAGCAGCACCAATGCAATGAGCAGCGGCAGCCACCAGATTTTTTTAAGCTGGCGATAATTCAACAATGCCGTCACCAGGCAGGCTCCCAACCCGAGAGCGCACCATGCCAATTGCATGGTCAAATAACGCGCGCCCACTTGGGCCATGCTCGAGCTGTAAAGCATCACCATTCCCAGCGCCAGCAGGGCGGCGACGCTTGAAACCAGTGTGGTGACGGCCACTTTCATTTATCGAAAGTAGCGTTCGGCACCCGCGGGCAGTGCCAGAACGCTCGTTGCAATTTTTATGTTTCGGGCGGAGTCGGCGGCGGCGGTGCAGCCGGAGCCATTGGCACCGTTTCAACTGGCGTTATGGGTGCACTCGGGGCTGTGGCAGGCAACGCAGCGGCCTTGGCCGGAATCTTTAGCTTTTGTCCGACTTTGATGCTGGTAGTCTTAAGATTATTGGCGGCACTGATTGCCTTCGGAGTCGTGCCAAAGTGCCGGGCAATGCGGGTGAGGGTATCTCCAGATTTCACCGTGTAGATTTTCTCGCCCGAACCAACAGCAGCCTCGGTTGGTGCCGTTTGCGGCGCTACGGTTGCCGCTGGGGCGGTCGCTGCTGGCAGGCGGATCTTCTGCCCGATTTTTAGCCGTGTGGGTTCGATGCCAGGATTAGCTTCCAGGAGTGCCTTTAGGGAGATATGGTGATTTCGGGCAACTCTCTCGAGGTAATCCCCTTTTACGATAGTGTATTCGGTGATTTCCACTGGAGCCACCGGCGGGGGGGGCGGCGTTTCCGGCACCACGGGAGCGGCTTCCACAACTGGCGGTTCATTGGTAGGCGGCGGCGGTGGAGTGGGTTCAACGAAAGGCGGCAACTCGTTGGTCTCGGTTGCCTCCGGTGGGGGCACCGGCTCCTTCGATTGCCCGCAACCTTGCATGAGCAAAGCCATAAGGCCGATCCCATGAATGGCCAAGACGAAGAAAACCGCGATCTTTACGCGGTTTCGCCCTTTGTTTTTCTGCTCCATAGCGGAGCCTTGTAGAATGAGTGGATTTTGGTTGTTCATTTTCAGATAGCGCTTTTGCGCCGGTTTATTGAGGTGTTGATTGTTTATTCGTTTTGCTCCGGAGCTTTCCCCGAAGAAAAATCGAAGGGAAAGTCGCCTTGATTACCCTTTGTTTTTCTGCAGTTATCACTTTTCTACCGTCTATCTTGTGGGTGCCACACGGGACACCGCTACATATTGATTTAACTGTCCGGCAAAGGGCTGTCCCGTGGCGTTGATGGTTTCTATACTCTGCCAAGCTCGGATGAGTCGGCAAAAACAAAATAACGTCGTCGGAAGCCGCACTCTTTGCCACTTCCATTAATGCTTCTAGCAGCGAATCACTCGTCGTGCAAGGGGTAAAAACATTCCACATTAGTTGCGAACAGACTTCAGTTTTCGATAGCGTTCCAAAGAGGGAAGATCTGCGGCAACGGGTTCCGCCGTCACGAAAGCGGGTCGCGGAATTAACTTCTGCCTCCCGAACTTCTCTATTCGGACAGGCTGGCGAGTTCTTAAGCAGGAAATGCCTAAGCTTTTTTGCTTTGCTCAGAGGTAACTGCCTGTACGCATGGTATTTCCAACCACTTCTTTCCTCCAATTCCCAACTTCTGCCCTTCCTCCTCTTACCGACCTTATACCGTATCATATCTGATCCGGCATCAGAGGTGCAGCGGTATGGACGCGAAGAGGGAATGAGACGCCAACCAGGCAGGCAGCTTGGGCTGAGCCCTGTCGCTTGAGGCGCCCGCAGGACTGCGCGCAAACAATAAGAATACTTTGCGGCTTCATTTGCCGTTACGCAGGAACCGAAAATCTTTCTTCTCAAACACCAGGATGCGCCCAGCGGCCATGCCCTGGCCATGCCGGAGGAAGGCGCATGAATCGCCTGCCCGGCGCGTCCAAGATTAACCCTGCTTTTTCTGTTCTTTGGTCCGCGCATGTTAGCGAAGCTTCAAGGTGCTCAGTGCCAGCAGTGCGCAAAGCACACCGAGGATATAAAATCGCATGACGACCTGCGATTCATACCACCCTTTCTTTTCAAAGTGATGATGAAGCGGCGCCATCAGAAACACGCGAGCTCCTGTTCCCGAACGTCGTTTCGTGTACCGATACCAACCGATTTGTAGAATCACCGAGATGGCTTCCAGCACAAATACCCCTCCGGCTATAATTAACACCAGAGGTTGATGAATCAAAACCGCGACGATGCCAAGCGCACCGCCCAGCGCCAGGGAGCCGGTATCGCCCATAAATACTTGGGCCGGATGACAATTGAACCACAGAAAGCCCAGACCGGCCCCAATCAGAGCAGCGCAAAATACCGTTAACTCACCCGCCCCGATCACATGCGGAATCTGCAAATAGGCGGAAGCCGTTCGATGCCCCGCGAGATAGGTCAGGACGAGGAAGGTAAAGGAGACGATCAAGGTGCAGCCAATCGCCAATCCATCGAGCCCGTCGGTCAAATTCACCGCGTTGGAACTGCCCACTATGGTCAGAACTGTCAACGCCAGCCCCACAAAACCGGCTCCCGTCAGGACAGGATACTTGAAGAAGGGCACCATGATCTCAGTAATCAGTCGTTGCGTGGACGGGAGGCGCCAAAGATACAGCCCGATAAACAAGGCCAGCAGGGTTTGCACCCCGAGTTTGACGCCCGACCGGGTGCCGCGGCTGCTCTGCTCGCTGATTTTGGCGTAATCGTCATAGAACCCCAAACCCGCCAACACCACGACGGAAAGGAGGGTTAATTGCACCTGCGTATTCCATTGTGCCCAGAGCAGGGTGGTCAGGTTCAGCACGATAACAATCAGAATCCCCCCCATAGTGGGCGTGCCTTTTTTGCTCCGCTGACGCGTGGCTATTCCACCGCCCGCTTCGGCCTTGTCCTGATATTCCTGTCCAAACTTCAACTGCTTGAGCCAGGCGATGGTTTTCGGCCCCAGCCACCAACTCAAAACCAGCGCGGTCAGCGCCGCCCCCGCGCTGCGAAAGGTAATATAACGGAAAAGCCGAAACGCGGAGAGCCGCTCAGCCCACTCAGTGCCTGCCGTCCAGTCCTGCACGTATTGGTACAGATAATAAAACATTCAATTCCCTTTCGCGGCAGGGCGATTTCGCAACCGATCGCCAATCCGTTCCAACCGCGCAGCTCGAGAGGCTTTTAACAACACCAAATCGCCGCTCTTGACGAAGCTGCCCACTGCCGCCGCCGCGGTTTCCACATCGGCGAACTCGAATACCCGATGGAGGCCGGCCTCCCGCGCGGCCCGCGCCATGATGGGGGCCATCGTGCCAATGGCAAACAATTGTCCTATTCCCAATTCCGCCACCCGCCGGCCGGCTTCTTCGTGCGCGGTTGAACTGTAAGCTCCTAACTCAGCCATGTCCCCCAGCACGGCTACTCGACGTCCCTTACAAGGCAACTCTTGCAACGTTTGCAAGGCCGCCTCCATTGAATCCGCGTTCGCGTTATACGAATCGTCGAGGATGCTCAAACCACCCGCTTCCCATAGTTCCAGACGCATTTTGAGCGGTTGGCATTTTGCCAACCCCTGGGCCACCGCTTCACGTTCCATCCCCAGTTCCGCCCCCATCGCTATGGCAAACAACGCGTTTACAACTTGATGGCGGCCCAGCAAACGAATCCGATATTCGCCCGCAAAATCCGCCCGGGGTCCCTCCGCCAGAAACCGTATCCCACGTTCATCGGAACACAAATCCCGCGCCCGCCAATCATTACCCGCACCCAGACCCACCCGCACTGCCTGCGCGCGCGTGCGTTTTGCCAGTAGCGATGCCCACTCGCTGTCTCCATTCACCAGAAGCCGGCCGTTCACGGGCAATAATTCTGCCAGCCAACCTTCTTCCCGAGCCACCCCCGCCAGGTCGCCGAAAAACTCCAGGTGCTCGCGGCCAATGCTGGTGATTAAGCCATAGTTTGGCCGGATTATTTGCACCAGCGGCGCCAGTTCGCCCGGATGATTGCTCCCGACTTCCAGCACCGCCGCCCGGTGCGACGAGTCCAGGCGCAGCAACGTTAACGGCACTCCAATATCATTGTTAAAGCTGGCCTCGCTCCACAGTGTGGGGAACTGCTGCCGCAATACAGCGGCCACGAGTTCTTTCGTGGTGGTCTTTCCATTGGATCCGCCAACGGCCACCACCGGCAGCGAAAACTCCTCCCGATACCGCGCGGCCAGCCGTCCCAGCGCCTGGCGGGTGCTCTCGACGGCAATTACGGGGCAGCCACACTTGCCCGCTGGCAGCCGCGAGCGCTCCGCCACGACCGCGCCAACTCCTTTGGCAACCGCTTGCGGCAGGTAATCGTGCCCGTCGAATCGCTCGCCGGCCAGGGCGAAGAACAGGTCGCCCGGTTGAGCCTGGCGCGAATCCGTGCATACGCGATGCACCAGCGTTTCATGCGCCCCGTCCCGCAGGTCTCCGGCGCAAGCCGTGGCAACGTATCCTAATGAGCGAGGCTCCATCGCAAGCCCTGATTCTGTCCGGCGGCAATCCGGCCCCGCGTCAAAGCGAGGCCAGGTTAACCGGCTCCGGCGACCGGCGCGTCATGCTCACGGGCGTTGGTTTCCCGGCATCCATCGCTGGCAGAGTGCCCGCGGCGGTCCGGCCGGCCGGCCAAACGGTGCGTGGCTCGGGGCGGCTGGATTTTTGTCCGGGCCGGCCGTCGTTGCCGATGGCCGCCACAAACAGGTGGTGCGGAATCAAGGGTAGTGAGTTCATAATGTCCATTGGTTGTTAAGGTGCGTTCACTGGGAGCGAGCGGCCGCCGTTTTGAAAGTACGATTATCCAACGACACGGTGACGGCGCCGGTGCCCGGCAGCGTTTCACCGTCTTCCGGATTGATATTCAGATAACCCGCCAGCCGTTCCGCGATTTGCTTGAACACCGGGGCGGCCACTTGCCCGCCATAATAACCGTGCTTGGGTTCATCCA